>Ga0302326_10004124_pt1 | contig 33812 bp, 39 predicted proteins | sample Palsa_T0_3_FD_202264 | JGI IMG/M metagenome (GOLD analysis project Ga0302326, IMG submission 202264) | Peat permafrost microbial communities from Stordalen Mire near Abisko, Sweden - Palsa_T0_3 | ecosystem: Environmental > Terrestrial > Soil > Palsa > Peat permafrost | place: Sweden: Abisko...
AGCGTCGGCCCGGACGCCAGCTCCATGACGATGTACGGAATGCCCTCCGACTCGCCGGCGTCATAGATCGTCACGATGCCGGGATGATTGAGGCGGGCAAGCGATCGCGCCTCGAACAGGAAGCGATGGCGGATCACGTCAGACTGCTCGGTCAGGACCTTGAGCGCGACCTCACGGTGCAAGAGGGCGTCGGTCGCGCGGTACACGTTTCCCATCCCGCCCGATCCGAGCAGTGCGAGGACGTCATAACGCAGGGCGATGCGCTTGCCGATAAGGTTGGCGGGAGGGGGCTTCATGCGAAGAAGGCGCCCCGATGCAGGCGCATCGACGCACCGTCGATAGCGAGCACGTCGAATCTCGCTTTCGCGTCGGGCGCGAAGAACTGCAAATAATCTTCGGCGACCGCGCGGATTCGGCGGCGTTTGCGCGCGTCGACGGCGCCGAGCGCGCTCCCGAACGCGGCCGAGCCGCGCGCCTTGACCTCGACGAAGACGACGACGTCGCCGTCGCGCGCGACGATGTCGATCTCACCGCCCGGCCCGCGCAGGTTGCGGCGCAGAATCGCAAAGCCAAGCGAACGCAGGTAAGCCGCAGCGGCCTCTTCGCCGCTGCGCCCGAGGTGTTTTGCCGCCGCGTCGCCGCGCTTCACGATTCCAGGCAATCGAAGAGGGTCAGGGCGTCGCGAACGCGCCAAAACTGCCGGCGGTGATGTTCGCAGGGTCCGTGCTCGGCGAGCGCGGCGATGTGACGGGCAGTCGCATACCCTTTGTGTTCGGCGAATCCATACTGCGGATGGAGCTGGTCGAGCGCGACGAGCAGCGCGTCGCGGTGAACCTTCGCCAGGATCGATGCGGCGGCGACGGTCGCACATTTCGCGTCGCCCTTAATGACCGGAAGCTGCTCGCCCCCAAACGAGCGGATCCGAACCGCGTCCGTGAGCAGGTACGCCGGCTGGGCGGCGAGCGCTGCGAGCGCGCGTTCCATCGCAAGGATCGAAGCCCAGTAGATGTTGTACCGTTCGATCTCCGCGACCGACGCCTCGCCGACGGCCCAGGCGACGGCACGCGAGCGGATGATGCCGGCGAGGGCTTCGCGCCGTTCCGGCGGCACCTTCTTGGAGTCGTCGAGCCCGGTAAGCATCAGCGGCCCGTCGGTGACGACGCAAGCCGCGACGACCGGGCCCGCGAGCGGCCCGCGTCCGACTTCGTCGATTCCGCCGATCAGCCGGAACCCGCGCCCCAGCGCCTCGCGCTCGTAGACGTGGAGGCGCACGAGCCGGCGCCGTTCGCGTTCGCGGGCGAGTCGCCGCTTGTGCGCGGCCGCGGCCACATTCATGGGAGCGGAGGCTCCTCGAACGTTATACGTCCGAACGCTCCGTCGCCGAGTTCTTTGAGGTAGGCCGCGGCGGCGTTGTGCATGTCGACTATCGTACCGCGGCGCAGGAAGCCGCGAGATTGCGCAAAGGTTTCCAAATCGGGAACGGGCGATTCGGGCTGCGTTTCGAGCAGCCAGCGGTGAAAGCGCGCAGCGACGTCTTCCGGATCGAAGCGCGCGCGCGGAACGGCGCCGACGACGGCGAGCTTCCACTGGGCCTGCGCCGAGTCGATCTTCGGAACGAGGATTCCCGCCGTGTCCATGATTTCGAGCCTCTCACCCGCGCGAAACCACTGGCGCGCGCGGGTGACACCGGCGCGGTCTTCCACGCGGGCCACCTTCCGCCCGGCCAGCGCGTTGATCGCGGTCGATTTTCCCGCGTTCGGAATGCCGAGGACAATGACGCGCGCGCTGCGTCGCCCGGATGCAAGGCCTTCGAGAGCTTCGCGCAGCCGCGCCGCCCCGCCGCGATCCTTCGCGTCGACGGCCAGCGCGGCGCGCTCGTGCTCGCGGTAGTATGCGAGCCACGCATCGGTCGTCTCCGGATCCGCGAGCTGCGCGCGCGAGAGCACGAGCAGGCGGGGACGTTTCCCGGCCAAGCGCGCAAGCGCCGGATTCGTGCCCGCGAGCGGCACGCGCGCGTCGGCGACCTCGACGACGAGATCGATCGCGCGCATGTCTTCGGTGAGCCGGCGCATCGCGCGCGCCATGTGGCCCGGATACCATTGAATCGTCGCCTCGTCGGCGAGCGCGCGGCTCAACCGGCCGCTACCGAAGTGGGCCGGCGTGGGCCGGCGGCCAGACGGCTAGGATCGCCCGGCCGATCAAGTCGTTCGCCGGCACGAAGCCCCAGACGCGCGAATCGTCGCTGTTCGCCCGGTTGTCGCCCAGGACGTAGTAGGCGTTCGGCGGGACGATCACCTCGGCGAAGCTGCGCCGGTCGCCAAAGCGAACGTACGGTTCGTCGAGCGCCGCGCCGTTCACGAAGACGGCTCCCTGCCGAATCGCGATGCGATCGCCGGGCAAGCCGATGACGCGCTTCACGTAGACGGACGGCGCAGAACGTTCGTGGCGGAAGGCCACGATGTCGCCGCGCCGCGGCGGCCCGAACCAGTACGAGAGCGCGTTGATCAGCACGTAGTCGTCGGTATCGATCCGCGGTTCCATCGAGAAACCGCTGATCTGTCCGGGCCGCAAACCGAGCGCCGCAAAAACGATCAGCACGAGCAGGGCGAGTTGCCACGCGAGATTCGCCGCCGATCTCAAGCGCACTGGCGAAAGCACGCTAGGTATCGTTCGCGAGAGCCCCCTCTTGTCATCCTGAGCGAAGGCGCCGCAAGGCGCCGCAGTCGAAGGACCGATGTGTTCTTTGCTTATGCGCCGTCGGTCCTTCGACTACGCGCCTGCGGCGCTTCGCTCAGGATGACAAGGTTGAGGCTAGTGCAGGATGCCGATGCGGTTTGGCGGCCAGAAGAGCAAGAACGCGTGGCCGGTGAAGCCGGCTTTGTGGCCTGCTTCCGGGCCGGTGGCAAACGTGCCGCTCACTTGCGCGAAGCCCCAGACGTGCGAGTCCTCGGAGTTGTTGCGGTTGTCGCCCATCATGAAGTAACAGTTCGGCGGTATCGTGTCGGGCGAGGTCCACTGGGAGCGCGGCGGGACGTTCGATTCCGCCGGGTCCATCGGCGTGCCGTCGACGTAAACGTTGTAGTTCTTGATCTCGAGTTCGTAGAGCGGCTTTTGCTCGATGTAGGGTTCGCTCAGGGCCTTGCCGTCACGGTACACGGTGCCTTCGTGCACGCGAAGTGTTTCGCCCGGGCCGGCGATCAGGCGCTTGATGAAATCATTTGTGGTTGGGATCGGCGGTGGGAAGACGACAATGTCGCCGTCGTGCGGTTTCGTCAAACGGTATTCGAACTCGTTGACCAGCAGCACGTCGTGCACTTGCAGGGTCGGTTCCATCGAGCCCGAGGGAATGAAAAACGTGCGGACCACGAAGGTAATCAGCAATAGCGCCACCAGGCCCGCGACGATGAACGCGTCGAGATATTCTTTGAGGACGACGCTGAACGACTGTGCCGGGGCGACCGCCGTGCCGGTATCGCTCGCCGCTGGGAGGCTCGCGGCGTTGCCGTTGGCGTGCGCAGGTCGCACCGACATTGCAAGCCGGACGACGGCGAGCACGCAGATAAGGCCGAAGAGTTCGAGCGGGGTCACGAGCTAGCGGACGGTTTTCTTCTCTTTGATGCGCGCGGCCTTACCGATCTTCTCCGACAAGTAATACAAACGGCTGCGACGCACGATGCCACGCTTGGTGACTTCGATTCTTTCGACGCGCGGGCTGTGCAGCAAAAACGATTTCTCGACGCCGACCCCGTGCGAAACGCGTCGCACGGTGATCGTCTCGCCGATCGCCCCGCCGCGGCGGACGGTCACGACGCCTTCGAACATCTGCGTGCGTTCTTTGCCGCCCTCGACGACCTTCGAATACACCTTAACGGTGTCGCCAGGGCGGAACTCCGGCAGCTCGCTCTTGAGCTGTTCTTTCTCCAGCAGGTCGATGACGTTCATGGCTTCCTTAAAATCGGGAAAAATCGGGGCGGCGTGCCCCCCGAAAGCCCCCAGGGGCCGCTAGGACAACCCCGGGATCATATCACGGCCGCCCGGGATGCGCTAGCCGTCAGCCGTCCAGCAGATCTTTGCGGCGGGCGATCGTGCGCTCGCGGGACTGCGCGCGACGCCAAGCGGCGATCTTCGCATGGTCGCCCGACAGGAGCACCTCGGGAACGGGGGCACCCCGGAAGACTGCAGGCCGCGTATAGGCCGGCGCATCGAGGCCCGCTTCGGCGAAGGATTCGGCGTCAAGCGAGGCCGGATTGATCGCGCCGTCGAGCAACCGGACCGTCGCGTCGAGGAACGCCAGTGCGGGCAGCTCGCCGCCGGTCAGCACGAAGTCGCCGAGCGAGAGCTCCTCGACCCCGTAGAGCGCGACCAGGCGTTCGTCGATCCCCTCGTAGTGGCCGCAGACGATGACGAGCCGGTCGAGGCCGGCAAACCGCTCGGCGTCGCGCTGGCGGAAAGGCGGCCCGGCGGGGCTCGTCAGGACGATCGCCCTGCGCTCCTCCGGGGGCGCGGCTGCAAGGATTGCGTCGAGGACCCGGGCGATCGGCTCGATGCGCAGCACCATCCCGGGGCCGCCGCCGAAGGGACGATCGTCCGCGCGCTCCCCGGCGCCGAGCGCGTCGAGGAGGTGGTGAACCTCGATGTGCACGAGCCCGCGCTCCTGGGCGCGCCCGAGGATCGAGAGTCCGATTGCCGGCGCGAACATCTCCGGGAAAAGCGTGAGGACGTCGACGTGTAACACGTTAGGCGCGATGTTCGACGTGCGCTCCGTGTTTGCCGCGCTGCGGCCGAAGCCAGGCCCGAGGAATGCCTTCGAGCGGGGCGTCGTCGCGCTCGACTCCGGAGACCATCCGGCTGCCGTGCGCGAATTCGAGGCCGCGCTGATCGAAGCCGGCAGCGACGATGCACGCGCCGCCATCCACAACAAGCGCGGCGTTGCGCTCATTGCGCTCGGCCGGCGCCCCGGCGCGCTCGAGGCGTTTTGTGTCGCGCTCGCGCACGACGAGCGCTGCGCGCCGGCGCTCGTCAACCTCGGCAACATGCTGCTCGAAGATGGTCATCCGCACGATGCCATCGACTATTACGAAGCCGCGCTGCGCGCCGACGAAAACTATTCGGCCGCCTACCGCAGTCTCGGAATCGCGCTGCGCCGCTTGGGCCGCCGGGGCGAGGCGGTTAGAGCGTTGCGATCGGCGGATCGCATCGCGGGCCGACCGCGCCGCCGACGTGCGTGATCTCTTCGAGGTATTCGAAGAGTTGCGGCAGGGTGATCTTCTCGAGCTCGCATCGTTCGGTGATGCCGTCGCTCTCGTCGCCCTCGTCGCGCAGGTAGCAGCGCGATTCGACGTCGCCGGGCGACTCGCTCAAAAACGAAACCGCGAACCCCTTGCCCATCGTTTCGTCGTAAATGCGCAGCGCCGACGGGTTCAGGATTTCGATGCTGTGGGTGGAATTGTGGGCATCGAAGATCGTGATCGTCAAATAGTCGCGATTGACGACTTCGATCGATCCGACGACGAACGTATTCTTGGTGGAAAAGAATTCATGACCCCGCTTGTTACGCGAGGAGACCTCGTAAAATACGCGATGCCGGACGAAACGTCCCAAGATCTTGCGCAGGGTCGAGATCGAGGCAAGCGTTTCCGTGCGGTTACCGCGCGTGTAAATGATCTTCAAGCGGTCGGAGGCCGTCCTATGAGCAAATCTCGGTTCGCGGCGGCGGGTTCGGGCAGCCTTCGAGCCGGACGCGAATCGTTGCACGGCGACGGGGAGGAACCCTTTGCTTTCGCCTGCTGACATGCTGATCGTCGGGGTTGCGGCACTCCTGTTCTTCGGCCCCGACCAGCTGCCGAGGGTCGCCAAGCGCGCCGGCCAGGCGATGCGCGAGGTCCAGAACACCTCCCAGGCGTTCATCCGCGAGATGGAACGCGCCGCCGACGAAGCCGAGCGCGCCGCGGAGCGCGCCGTGTCGCCGCCGCCGGCGGCATCGGCAGCCGGCTCCGCGGCGGAGCCGCAAGTCGAGCCGGAGCCGCCGGTCAAAGCCGATCCGGCGACGCCCCGCGACTCGTACGAGATTTAACCCTTGGTGTCACCGCGAGCTTGTCGAGGGGCCGAGGGGATCTGGCCTTGCACCGTCGGCCCTTCGACTGCGCGCCTGCGGCGCTCCGCTGAGGTGAAAATACCAGCTTTGTCACGCTGAGCGTGTCGAAGCGCCGCCGGGGTCGACGCCACGGCGGTCCTTCGACTTCGGGCCTACGGCCCTACGCTCAGGATGACAAGTTTTCATCCGCTTCCATGTGGCCCCATCGGCCGTGTACAACTCGGGTGACAAGCCTGCGGCGCTCCGCTAACAAGCCTGCGGTGCTTTCGTTCAGAGTGCCGTTAGATGTTGAAGCGGCCTCTTAGCTCGTTGACGCGGCTTTCGACGAGTTGGCGGACGTGGCTGTGGAGCTTTTCGCGCTGGTCGTCGGGGAGGCGCGAGTAGACGAGGTAGCCGGCGGCGGAGACGACCCCGCCGAGGACCGCGGCGAGCAGCGTCCGGCCGGTTTCGTTTGTCGAGTTCTCGGCCGGATGGGTGTCCGAGCTCGACGGGTACGAATAGGAGGGGTTGTTGCGATCGTCCGAGATCGGCTTGAAGATGTCGCTCATGGTCGCGTTTCCTTCGGTGCGGTGGTCAGCCTTTACCCGTCGTCCCGCTTGTAAATCACCCGGACGTTTTCGGGATACTGCTGGGCGATGCGTTCGATCGAGAGCGCGGCAGTCGCCACGATTGCGCGCGCAGCGGCATCGTCGCGAGCTCCTTCGGGCCAGACAAGGGCGAGGCGGCCTTTTTCTCGGCTGCCCTGAACGTCGATTCCCGCGACGTCGGTCAGCCCGAGCCACGCGCTCTGGAGGATCGTCGCGATCGCCGCGCAGACGACGTCCTTCCCGTCTTCATCCCAACCCGCGTGGCCGGTCGCCAAAAACGAAGACAGCCGGTCTTGGCTGTCCTTGCGAACGTGGATCTCGACCAAAGCCTAGCCGGGTAGTTCGATCTTGTCGATCCGGACTTCCGCGAAGCGCTGGCGATGCCCGACGAGCTTGCGGACGCGCTTCTTCGGCTTGTACTTAAAGACCAATATTTTCTTATCTTTGGCTTGACGGATGACCGTCCCGCTGACGGTCGCCCCCGCCACAAGCGGACGCCCAACCGTAACCGAAGAACCGCCCGCACTCGCCAGAACGACCCGATCGAACGCTATGGTCGCCCCAACCTCCTGGTCGACGGCGTCGCAACGAATCGTGTCGCCCTCACTAACGCGGTACTGCTTCCCGTCCGCCTCGATGATCGCGTACATAACCGCCGTAGTCTATCAGAGCCCCAAATCGCTGTCAAACAGATTTGTCACCCCGAGCTTGTCGAGAGCCTGTCCCGAGCTTGTCGAGGGAGGCCGCCGGGGTTCGTGCTTCTAAGCGGCCGCCTCCGCGCACGAGGGACCGTCCTCGAGCTTTAGTGTTAGGCACTTCGCCGAGCCGCCGGCTTTGTGGAATTCGCCGAGGTCGGTCGCGAAGACGCGATAGCCGGCTGCGTTGAGCCGCTCGCGGAGGCGCAACGTTGCGCTGTGGAGGACGATGCTGTCGCCGACTTCGACCGCGTTGCAGGCGAATGCAAGCGCGTCTTCGAGCGATATCTCGATGAGATATTCAGGTTCGATCGTCCGGCGCAGCAATCTCTGCGCGTGCGGAGATAGTGCATCCATGTACGCGAGCACGTGGCCGCTTCCGAGCGGGCACAAGCACGTGTCGAGATGATAGAAACGTTCGTCGACCAGCAGGAGCGGAATCGTGCGCACCGCGAGCGTTTCGGAGAGTTGCATCGTTGCAGTCCGTTCGCTGCGCCAGCCGTAGCCTGCATATAAGATCGGGCGCACGCGGTCGAACAGCGCGTCGCCTGCGCCTTCGAAGTACGTTTGCTGCAGGAAGGTCGTCGCGAAGCCGCTCTGCGCGAGCGCTCTGCGGTACGTGCCTTGTTCGCGACGCCGCTCCGGATGGCGGAACGAACTCATGATCGCAAGATTGCCGCTAATCAACGCAGCGTTTGCGGTGAACACCATGTCCGGGACGCCGGGACGAGCCTCGACGCGAACGATTTCAACGTCGCCCGCGCAATGCAGCGTTTCAACGAGGCGATCCCACTGGCGCATGGCATCGGGAGTGGGGGCGCCGACATTGCGCGTCATCCAGGGATTGATGTCATAGGCCACAGCGTAGTCGGTTGGCGGGCACATCAACAGTTTGGATGCCATTGAAATGAATCCTAACCGATAACAGCTTGGCCTCAATCAGCCAAAGGTGACGCCTGCTTGGGGCGCCGTTCAACCTTCGACGAAGATGAAATCGCCCTCAATCCGTACCTTATATGTCCGCACGGGCAGAACGGCGGGCAAAGTGAGCGCGGCGCCGGTCCTGACATCGAAGAAGGCGCCGTGGCGCGGGCACATGATTTGGCAGCCCTCGAGGTAGCCTTGATCGAGTTCGCCTCCGTCGTGGGTGCAGGTATCCTCGATCGCATAAATCGTGCCCTCGACGTTGCAGAGCAGAACGGGCTCGCCCTCGACTTCAACGCGTTTTGTCGTGCCGGGCGCGATCTCGCTGTAGTGCCCGACGGGCTGGTTGCTGGCAGACATGACGCGCTCTTCGCGGGAGGACTTGCCGGCACCGCGCGGTGCACTCAAACGCGATGCTGCCGCGCTTGCGCCTCCTTGCCTTGGCCCCGCTGTGCCTTGGATCGCTCCTCGCGTCGACCGCGCCGCAGCATGCTCAGGCGCCGCCGGGGCCGCCCGACGGGACGTACGTTTACGCATTGTCGCGCAACGGAACCGATCAAGGACAAACGACGATCGTCGTCTTCCGGCGCGACGAGGCGGGTACGATCGAAACCAACGAAACCGGTGCCGCCGGTGCCGCGCGGGCACAGATCGTCGCAGCATTTCGCTACAAGGATCTCGGGGTCGACTCATACGTTGCGACGTATCAGGCGCCGTTTCTGCGAACGTCTCCGCTCGGCCGCGGATTCGGTACGGTGCGCTATCGCGCCGATGGGAAGCGCCTGAACGCTGCGATCGACGGGGTGCGCGGCGTCACGAGTTTCGCCCAGGCGCGCGCGTGGATCGTCGACGCGCCGTTCATGACGGGCGCGCTGCTGTTGCCCACGCTGCGGCATCGCTCGGGTCAATCCGATCTGTCGCCGGTCAGCGAGGCGTTTGACGAAGGTCCGAGCGATCTCGTCGCCGAGCGGCTCGTCGCGACTGCGCCGCATTTTCCCAAGACGCCGAAGACGGACGCGGCGCTCGAGCTCACGGGTCTCGGAACGATCTGGTTCGATCGGGGAAACTACATCGTCCACGAAGCCCACTTCGACCGGGTCAACTTCGACGCGCGTTTGGTGTCGTATACGCGCGGCGCTGCGCCGGTCGCGTTCGATGCGGCGCCGAATCCCGCGGCAAAGCCGCGGATGAACGGGTTTGCCGTTAGCTTCGCAAGCGAGGACGGCACGAAGCTCGCGGGCGTGCTCGACTTGCCCCCGGGCGGAAAAGCGCATGCGCCGGCGATCGTCTTCATCCCGCCGGGTCCGAGTGCGAGCCGGAACTTCGGCGGAGACGGCCCAGACCCAATGTATCCGGACCTGGCGCTGACGTTCGCACAGCGCGGCTATGCCGTGTTGCGTTACGACACCCGCGGCATCGGCAAGAGCGCCGGATCAGCCGACGAGACCTGGGAGCAATCGCTCGCCGATGCGGAGGCCGCGATCGCGTTCGCCGAATCGCAGGACGAGGTCGACCCCGCCTCCGTGTACGCACTCGGCTATGGCAGCGGCGCCGATCTCGCGCTGACCGCTTCCGGCTCGGCCGACACCGCCGTTGCGGGTGTCGTTGCGCTTGCGCCGACGGTGCTGTCGTATCGCGATTGCGCGCAGCGAACCAAGGCCGCGGTCGCCGGCGCGTTCGCGCGCACGTCGCTCGGACACGATCCGCGCGCGCTCGCGGCACGTAGCCACGTGCCGCTGTTCGTGCTCCACGCAGGCGTTGCGTCGTGCGCCGAGACGCGCGACGAAACGATCGCCTACGACGCCAAATTGCGCGCCGTCAACGCGCGCGCGACGATCGTCGTCGCAAGCGATCTCTCGGCCCGATTCGGCGGCCTCTACGACGCGGACGCGCCGCTTGACACCGAGGAGTTCTTCCCGTATCGCTTCGACCCGTCGACTGCCGGCGCGATTGCCGATTGGCTCGACAATCCGAAGACTGCCGGCTCGAACGGCGGTATCGACACGACCGGCCCGAGCGCCCCGCGTGCGCACGCACCTCCTCCCCCGCCACCGGTGTCCAATCCCGATATGAACGGCGAACTGCCCAATCCGCACGTCTCCGCGACCCCCGAGCGCGTTGCTCCGGGGGTGGTGCTCCCGTCCGGAATGACGCCCCCGCCCGGCCAAGGCGAACCTCCGCCCGCGCCGTCCCCGTCGTAAGAAAGTAAAGCTCGAATGCGCCGCGAAAGCGGCGCACGCGCGTAGGTGCACGGTCAAGCGCCGCAACGCGCGAGGCGGTACCTTATTTTAAGAGTCGCGCTTTTCGGGCACGTGCGACTTGCCTTTGACGGCAAGCCATTCGAGTTTAGCGCGCCGCGAAAAACGCTGCCGATCCTCGCTTATTTGCTCGTGCATCGCGAGACCGCGATCTCGCGCGAGTTTCTCGCGTTTCTCACGTGGCCCGACGCTGAGGAAGAGGTCGCGCGCAATAATCTGCGCCGCAATCTGACGCTCTTCAAACAAATCTTGCCGTCGCCGGCCCCGGCCGAGAGCTGGATACTCGCAACAAACGAACTCGTGCGGTGGAACCCCGAAGCACCGTGCACGCTCGACGTCGCCGAGTTCGACCGGCTTTGCAGCGAGCCGCTGAACCTCGCTCGAGCGGTCGAACTTTACGGCGGCGATCTGCTCGAAGATCTCTACGACGATTGGGTCTATCCCGAACGCGAACGGCTGCGCGCGGCCTATCTGACGGCCCTCAAAGGGCTCGTCCGGCACCATCGCAGCGAGCGCGAATTCGGGCGCGCGATCGGCTACGCGCAGCGCCTGTTGGCGGCCGATCCGCTGCGCGAAGACGTTGCGCGCGAGATCGCAGCGACGCGCTATCAAGCCGGCGATCGCGCCGGAGCGCTCGGCGGACTCGACGAGTTCGTCAAGCGGCTGCACGCAGATCTCGGGATCGACGCGATGCCCGAGACGCAGGCGCTGCGCGAGTCGATTCTGCGCGGCGCACCCGCCGACGCTCCGCCCGCCGCCCGCTCCGATATGCCGCCCGAGCGCCGCGTTACGGGCGCCGCCGAGCTTCCGTTTGCGGGTCGCGAAGCGCCGCTCGAACGCGCTGCGTTCCTTTGGGATCGAGCCGCGCGCGGAGCAGGCGGGGTCGGTTTCGTCGGCGGTGAGGCCGGAATCGGCAAGACGCGCTTCGCCGCCGAACTCGCGCTGCGCGCCGAAGAGCAGGGCGGTCGCATTTTGATCGGTGCGACGACCGGACCCGAAGGTTATCCGTACCAGGCATTTTGCGAGGCGTTGCACGGCGCGATCCCGCTGTTGGTGAGCGCCAACCTCGAACCGGTCTGGCTCCGCACGCTAGCCGCGGTCGTTCCGGAGCTTGGAACGCGCGTGAACGTCGAGCCGGCCCCGGGCCTGCGTCCCGACGAAGAACGGACGCGTCTGTTCGAGGCGTTTACGCGGGCGTATCGGGCGATTGCGCGGGCTCGGCCGCTTCTGTTGATCTTGGAGGACATGCATTGGTGCGGCGAAGCGAGCGCCGAGCTGCTGGGCTTCGTCGCCAACCGCATCGCAGGCGAACGCATCGCGATCGTGGCGACGTATCGCAGCGAGGAGATCGTCCGCAGCCATCCGCTGCGCCCCGTGCGCCGCGCGCTGCAAATGCTCGGCGCGAGCCTGACGATCGAGTTGCCGCGGCTCGATCGCGCGGCAATCGAACGGATCGTATCCCGGATCGGGGAAGCCGGCGGTGGATCGAGCGACCCGAACGACCTGTACGCTCGCAGTCTCGGTAACCCGCTCTTTCTTGGCGAGCTGATTCGCGAAGGGGCCGAGCGGCCGGGATTCTCGTCTGAAACCAGCGACGCCAAAGCGCTGCCGGCGACGATCGAGTCGACGATCGCCGCGCGTTTGAGCCGCCTCGGCGACGACGCGCGTCGCGCCGCGGGCTTTTGCGCCGTCGCCGGCGACACGTTCGATTTTGAACTCCTCGGCGAAGTCACGGGATGGGAAAGCGGGGTGCTGCTCGACGCGCTCGACGAGTTGATCGAGCGCCACGTCGTCCGCGAGACGACGCGTCGCGAGCGCGGCGCGTACGCGTTCACCCACCACCTGATCCGCGCGACGGCGTACGCCGAACTTCCGACGGACGCGCGGCGCCGCTACCACGCGCTCGCGGCTCGAGCAATCCGCGCGCTGTATCCTACCGAAGCCGACGCTCGTGCGGCGGAGCTCGCACGTCACTACGAGGGCGCGGGAGAATCGCTTGCGGCCGCGGGCGCTTGGCTGCGTGCAGCGCAAGCCGCGCTGCGTTCGTACGCGAACGCCGAGGCGGTAGCGGCCGCCGAGCGCGGTCTCGGCCTGCTCGCGCGGATCGCCTCCGCAATCGACGTGCAGGCCGAACTCTTGGGCGCGTGCGCCGATGCCGCCGGGCGGCTTGGCGATCGCGAGCGGCAGGGCGCCGCGATTGTCGCACTCATCGCGTTAGGGCGCGAGCACGCGCGAAGTGACGTGTTGCGCGATGCGCTGCGCCGCGAAATCGAATTCGCGCACGTCGTGAGCGACGAGCCGCGCGCGCGAGCCGCTCTTTTGGAACTTTCACGCCAGGTGGCGCCCGGCGACATTTACTGGCGTGCGGAATTTCACAAAGTCGAGGCGCTCGTGGCATCCGATTGCTTCGATCTCGAGGCGACGGTTCGCGCCGGAACGGCGGCGATCGAGTTGTATCGAGCGTGCGCCGACACGCGTGGTGAGTTCGATGCGTTGCTGATTCTGGCCGATGCGCGCATCCGCGCGAACCGTTACGGTGAAAGCAGCGCGGATCTCGCGCGGGCCGCCGACCTCGCGCGAGCGACCCCAGACTCGCAGATCTCCGCCCGCCTGTTGGAGTCGGCGATGATGGAACCGATCCTCAAGCAAGACTTCGCGGGCACCTATCGCATGGCCGGCGAGTTGCTCGAGCTCTCGCGCACGACGGGGAACCGCCTAGGTGAGGGACGAGCCTGCTTACGCCGGGCCACGGCGGCAAATCGCATGTTCGCGGTCGCTGAGGCGCTCGCCGGCTTCTCCGAGGCTCAAGCCATATTCGAGTCGATCGGCGAGCGGCGCGGACTGCGCGACATCGAGAACAACCGGGCGACGCTCGATATCTGCTTCGGGATGGTCGAGCGCGGGCGCGAGCGTTTGGAGCGGATGCTCGAGGCGGCCGGCGCCGACGGCGATCTTCGCATGGAATATTTCGCCACGAGTAACCTTGGCGTGGCCGCGTACGTCGCCGGGGATTGCGGGGCAGCCAAGGCGTTCGAGCTGCGCGCTCTCGAACTCGCGCAGCGGCTCGGCAGTAAGGGCTTAGCCGCGCTCGTGCTCGGCGACCTTGGGCAGGCAGAGCGCGAAATCGGCAATCTCGATGCGGCGCTTGCCCACCTCGAGGCGGCGGTCGCGATCCACCGCGAGCTCGACCAACGGCTCGAGCTCTCGACGAATCTCGCACGGCTGGCGCTCGTTCGTGCCCTGCGCGGCGAACGCGAACGGGCGCGCGCGGCGGCGCGCGAGGTGCTCGAACAAGATTGCACGCGTCCCGAACTGGTCGAAGACCCGGCCGAAGTGCTTTGGAACGTCGCGCAGGCGCTGCATGCCTGCGGCGACGAGCGCGAGGCATGCGAGGTCGCCGAGCGCGCGGCGCAACTGCAAGCAGATCGGCTGGCCACGATCGACCTCCCCGAATACCGCGAGAGTGCCGCGGGCCTGCGCTGGTACCGCGCGCTCGTACGTGCCTGCAGCGCCGGGGCTTGGCCGGATCCCGGGCCGTCGCTCGGCCGGGACGCCACGGCTACGAAGGGCTGATAGACTTGCGTCCATGACCTTGCGCATCGTCGCGCTGACACTGTTTGGTATGGCGGCTCTGATCGTCGTGCCGGTCGTTGCGCTCGTCGTTTTCGTGCTGACGTATAAGCCGGCGTACGTTCTCGACACCGCGGCTCTTGCCGGCATCGAGACCTCTGCAGCGCCCGACGTGTTTCCGGCCGGATACGTTTCGCTCGAGCCCGTTCGCGGGGGACTTGCGATCGGGCCCGGACGAACCGCGCGGTATCCGGACGGCAGCACCGTTACGATCGTTCGGACCGACGAAGCGGCTGCGACGATCGACTCGTACGGCGATTCGCTGAAGGGACAATGGTCGAGTCAAACGTCGATCGCGGGCGAGGTGAGCCGCGATCTTGGATTGCCCGATGGCCGTGTCGTACGACTGCTCGGAGAAGGTGAGTATCTTCTTGCTTTCTTCGCTCCGGACGAACATCGGCTGTTGCAACTGGTGAGGGGATGTGGCGCCCTTCATCGCAACCGCGAGCGAGGATGGGGCAATGCCGTCGCCGGCCATCCGTTAGCGGCGGTGGGCGTCGCGTTTCTCTGGGTCTTCGTTAGCTTTGCGCTGATCGGCATCGGGATCTGGCGGCTGGTGGTGAGCAGTCGCGCGGCGACGGCGGAGAGCAGCGTTCCCCTAGGTGAGGACGCTACAGCTACGCCCGCCGGTTAGCATCGGTTCGCCGTGACCGATCAACTTTTCGTCGTGCGGATGTGGTATGAGGCTTCCGGCTCGCAGCCGGGTCAATGGCGCGGGTCGATCACCCACGTGGGTTCGGGGGCGCGCTGGTATTTCGCCGAGCTCGGCGAGCTGAACGACTTCATCCGCCTTCGGCTCGAGGCCGGGGACGTTACGGCTACGGCACCGCGCTAAGCTCCGCTACGAAGGAGAAACAGACCATGCAGGAGTCGATTTCGGGCGCCGCTACAGGCGGGCCGCTTGCGGGCGTTGCCCCACAGAACGTGAATTCGCCGAGCGCCATTGCGATCTCGCCGATCGCGCCGATGACCGATCGCGCGATCGCCGCATTCATCGACATGATCGTCATGTGCGCTGCCTTCCCGGTCGCCGGGATGTGGGCAGCCGTTCAGTGGGGCGGCGCAACGACCAGCGGCTTTGAACTCAACGGGCTACCTGCGCTGTTCGTCATTTCCTCTGTCGGCTTTGTCGGATTCCTGTACCTGTGGATCGGCGAAGGCATCTTCGGAGCTACGTTGGGGAAAGCCGCGATGTCGCTGCGCGTCCGCAGCGCCACCGGCGGGAAGCCCGGCCTGCAAAAATCGCTGCTGCGCAATCTGCTCCGCATCGTCGACGGCATCGGCGTCTACATCGTCGGGATCGTGTTCGCGCTGACGTCGCCGACGAGGCAGCGGCTGGGCGATCGCGTTGCGGGCACCGTCGTCGTGCGCGTCGAGTCGGCCGGAAAGATCCGCCCGGTCGCCGCGATCGCGAGCGCCGTTATCCTCGTCGCGTCGATCGCCGTCGCGATCGGGCTCCACGCGACCATTCCGGCCGCGTCGATTGCGGCGGCGACAACGCCGCAAGTGACGAGCGCGGAACTCGGCACGGGCAACACCGAGGACTACCAGATTATCGGCGCTGCCACCACCTTCGCGGCGACTCAGCCCCAAATCGTCTGCGTATTTCAAATTCAAGGCGTCGCTGCCGGAACGCCGATTCGCGCCGTCTGGATGGTCGATGACGTCGGCAGCGCCGCTCCCGCGAACTCGAAGCTCATCGAGAAGTCGGTTACCGCTCCCGGCGGCGGGACGGTTCCCGGGAACTTCGTCCTCACGGCTCCCGCCGGCGGTTTGCCCGCCGGAAAGTACCACCTCGACATCTACATTGGAGACGCGCTTGCAAAAACGTTGCCTTTCACGATCACACCGAGCAGCTGAAACAGCACGGGAGAAACGATGATGTTTACAAGCAACGCAGCGAGCGGCAGGGCCGTTCGAGTGGTAATGTTCTCGCTGCTCGCGCTTGCGGCGGCGGGTTGCAGCCACCAGGCAAGCGATGCGCAAAGCACCGCGGCACCCGTTTCGCAGGCGACAGCGCTACCCACGGTCGCGCCGGCCGCCGCGGTGACCACGGCAGCGCAACCGGCCGCCGCGGCGACCACCGCGACGCAGCCCCAAAGCGCGGCCACCGTTGCCGCAGCCACTGCGAACACGGGCATCGCCAGCAGTGACGGCGACAAAACCGGGACGAAGGTCGTGATCAACTCGCTGACCCGCAGTTCGGATACGGTGACCCTCAAGTTCACGCTGATCAACGACTCGAGCGCAATTTTGGGCATGTTTTACGAGCTGTCCGGCAGCGGATATAGCGGCGGCTCCCACGCGGGCGGCGTCACGCTGGTCGACACGGTGTCGAAGAAGAAGTACTTTGCGCTAGCGGATACCGACAAGACCTGTATCTGCAGCCGGGATATCGACAACGTGGCGCCCAATACGCAAGTCGCGCTGTGGGTGAAGTTTCCGGCGCCGCCGCCGAGCGTCACGAAGATCACCGTCGACGTTCCGCACTTCATCCCGCTCGACGACGTTCCGATCTCGCAATGATTCGCCGGGTTGCGTTGACGGCCGTGCTCGCACTGGCGGCCGCCGCGCTCCCGCGACCGTCCGCGGCCGACCCACCCTATACGGTAAAGATTCTGGACATCGTCTCTCACGTCGAGGACATGTCGGGCAACGTCCAGAGCATGTCCGGCAGCGTCCAGAACATGTCGGGCAACGTCCAGCAGATGGCTGCCAAGATCGGCACGATGGTCGGCGCGAACAAGAACGTTGCGGTCAAGGTCTCGCGCACCGAGGTTCGGATCGATCTCGCTTCCGACGTGCTGTTCGACTTCGACAGCGCCGACATCCAGCCGAAAGCGCGAACCTCGTTGGCACGCATCGCGAAGTTCATCGGCAACAACGCCAAGGGGCAAGTTCGGATCCTCGGCTACACCGACGGCAAAGGATCCGCCGAGTACAATCAAGGGCTCTCGGAGCGCCGCGCGCAGTCGGTTAAGACCTGGTTCGTCGACAAGGACGGCCTGACGCAGGTCGATTTCGCGACTCAAGGTTTCGGGATGCGCGATCCCGTCGCTCCCAATACGAAACCCGACGGCTCTGACAATCCCGCAGGCCGCGCAAAGAACCGCCGTGTTGAGATCGTCATTCACAAATAGCTGCGGCATGGCGCGCCTCGAGCCGGTCCTCGCGTTCGCGCTGCCGGCACTCGGCGCAATGGTGCAGCTTTGCGAGCTGTGCGGCGTCCCGCCGCACTGGCTACTCGACGAGTGGCAGCTTGCGCACAAGCTAATCGGCCCGGCGCGCACCGGTTTCCAGCAAGCCTCAACGATCTGTGCGCCGGATGTTCCAGCGTCTACCGAAGCCCGCGCCGAACTCCGGCACCTCAACGTCGGGACTAACAAACGGCGAGTCGCGACATTGCTCGAAACGTCCGTGCGCGCTGTTCCCACGCGACCCAACTCGATTGCAGCTGACCTTAACTCGCTCAGGGAGTGGTCGGCATTAAACGCATCGATCTCATTGAGTGCTTGAACAATATCACCACGGAATGCGACGCTTTCACTCGCACTTGGCGGTGGTATCGCTGCAACCGATATCGACTGGGCTGTCGCCGCAAGTAGTATTGCGTTGCATAGCGCGCTGAATTTTAGTCGTGCGGATCGCGAAGTCGTCATCCTAAAAGCTCTCGACATTCACGCATCCTGTATTCTTGCGTAAGCAGCAGCAGCGCACGTGAAGCCCACTTAGAACACATGAGCTATTCCTATGGCACGGTGGCCGAGCCTGTGTCTAGAGGCTTTCGGCTCCGCACTCGTAGCGGTCGCGCGTTTCGGGCGTCCGACCGGCAAAGCATGAGCCCCAAAACCAAGCCTACGGAGTCACGATATACCGCAGTCGTTAGCATCTCGCGACCGCGAGGCGATCGAGGACATTTCGGCTACGGTCTCGTGCTAGGGTGTCGGTGCGGCGTCAGGGGCACGCGGAGGCGGACTGCGTCGCCGCGGCATTCTGGCGGCACGCCTTCGTCACCTAAAGGAGCAGGATAGATGCGTACATCGATAGCGCTTGGACGACGGCGGCATGGCAAACGCGCTATGCAGCGACTGGTAGGCGCGCTCGTCGCGCTTGGATTCGTCCTCGGGACTCTGGGGGACGCCGCCCAGGCTGGGACGACGTCCGGGCCGAGCGTGCCGGATCTGAACGGCGACTGGACCTTGAGCGCAGGCGGGATCCCCGGAACGATCCATATCTCCTCGAACTATCCGTTGAGCGGCTATCCGACGCTCAAAAACTGGTTTGTCTCGGGTGCCAATTGCCCGTACGGCGATAAACGAACGGCGCTTTTCGATTCGATATCGTTCCAGAACAAGGACACATTTAGCGGCACAATGGAGGTTTGCACCGGGTCACAGGCCCTCGTCCAAAAGTGTCACGTCGAATCCAAGTTCACCGTGCAATACAAGACCACGGCGATTTCGAAAACGACGATCAATGGAACGCTGACGTCGGAATGGTTCGATAATGTCGGCGGCGACGAATGCAAATTCAGGCACAATGCGAGCAAAGATACCCAGGAGCCCTTCACGCTGACGCGCGGGAGCTTCAACCCGTGCCCCGACACCGACGCGATCAAAGCGTATAGCAATGACTCGAATCGTGCCGTGGGAGTCATCAACGTCGCCGTCAACTCGGGGCGTATTCGGAACCCGCAAGCGACGAAAGTCCTTCAGTCGGCGGAGTCTTCGCTCAATGACATTTCAAGGGTGCTGGGAAACCTCATCGATGCGGGCGACGATTGCGATAAGATTCACAGCCTCATCGATCAAATCACCGAGTTCCAAGGCGCCATCGACCAAATCAACAACGCCGGCTGCGACAGCAGTGAAGAGGCCGCGGGCTTCGACAATCTCTTTCGCACAGCGGGTCAGCTCGCCGGTCCGTTCAACAAGCTTCCTGGGTTAGGGCCGGTGTTCCAACTGCTCGGAAGCGACGAAAACCTCGTTCAACAGATCGAGGCCAATCTCAATCCGGAGCAGCGCTGGGCAGATCAGTTCCAATATGTCGACGGCTATATTCCGACATGCCCTCATTAGCCGAAGGCTCGGACGCGAGGGATGGCAGCGCGGGCTACGGCGGGCTGATGTTCACAGCGTTGAAGCGCGACATCGCAAATGACAGCGTCGTGCCCTTCGAATCGACGATGTCCATGTGGTGCACGTAGCCGTCGCTCATCTGGTAGATGGTCGCGTGCACGACACCCGTCCGCGGATTCGTTGCGCTGCTTTTGAAAACATGCGCGGGTTGCCCGTGCAACAATCCGGGGCCCGCGTCGACGCACGTCACATCGCTCTTGTGCTTGTTCATGAACGTTGTGGGATCCATCGAGGCCAGGCTGCCGAGGTCCATGTGCGGGTACGCTTTCCACCCCGAGCCGTTCATCTTCATCCAAGTTTGGTGGCCGACGGCAATCATCTCCGAGCCGGGATTGACGACATGGATGCGATCGGGCTTCTGGATGTCGACGGTTGAAACGCTGGATCCTCCCGCGTGGATGGTGGTCATCGTCGTCTCATAGGACGTCAATTTGAGGTTTGCCATCGCAGCCGCGATGCACGGGTTCGAAGCGAAAGCCGGCGAGCCGGTGGCCGCGACGGCCAAGCCGGTGACAACAAAAAGAAGGGCGCGAGTCATTTTCATCGCGCCCATTTTAGCACGCCGCGTCGTATGACTTGACTGTAATACATGGATGTCATACGATTATCGGGATGAAGGGGCCGATTTCTGTTCGGCTGGGCGAGCGTGAACGAGCGACCATTGAAGCCGAGGCTCGCGCGCGCGGCCTCGGCATCAGTGCGTTCGTTCGCGATATCCTTGAAGACGAAGCTCGGCGGTTGCACCGCGAGCAGATCCGCGAAGAGGGGCGCCGCCTGGTCGAACGCTTGAGTGCTGACGAGCAACTCGCCGCGGAATACGACGATGCGGATCTGCTCGCGGGCGAGGTAATTCCCTGATCCGTCCGCGGGCCGGAGCTGTCGTTTCTGTTGATTGGCGTGGCGCCTTAAGCGGCGAACCGAACAAGATACGCCCGGCAGTCGTAGTCGAAGATCACGAACTGTTCCCCGATGAGTATCCGTTGACGATCGTCGTCCCGCTAACGAGCGACGAACGGCTGGCCCATCCGACGCTCTCGATTCGTTTGGCTCCCAATCGGGGCAACGGTTTGCGAGTCGTGTCGTACGCGCTTGCGAACCGAGTTACCGTCGCGACGCTGAAGCGGGTCAGAGCGACGGCGTTTTCGATTGCGCTCGAGGAGCTCTTTGCCATACGGTCCCGTATCGCCGAGGCGATCGGACTGACCGTCTAGCCGACCGAGCCTTCCATTTCCATCTTGACGAGGCGGTTGAGCTCGACGGCGTACTCCATCGGGAGTTCCTTGACGAAGAAGTCGAAGAAACCGTTGACGATCATCGCGGTGGCGTCGGCCTCCGAGAGGCCGCGCGACATCGCGTAGAAGAGCTGCTCCTCGCCGATCTTCGAGACGCTGGCCTCGTGTTCGACGGTTGAGTTCTGCTCGTCGATTTTCATCGTCGGCTTCGTATCGCTCGAGGATTGCGCGTCCATGATCAGCGCGTCGCACTTCACGCGGGTCTTCGCGCCGACTGCACCCGGGTAGATCTCGACTAAACCGCGATAGGTCGTCTTGCCGCCGTGGGCGGAGACGGACTTGTTGGTGACGACTGAGGTCGTGTGAGGCGCGGCGTGGATGACTTTGGCGCCGGCATCTTGATGCTGGCCTTCGCCGGCGAACGCCATCGAGAGGACTTCACCGCGCGCGCCCTCGCCCATCAGGTAGATCGAGGGATACTTCATCGTCAGCCGCGACCCAATATTGCCGTCGACCCATTCGACGGTCGAGTTCTTGTGCGCGTACGCGCGCTTGGTGACGAGGTTGAAGATGTTGCGGTACCAATTTTGAATCGTCGTGTAGCGGATTCTCGAGCCTTCCATCGCGATCAGCTCGACGACCGCGCTGTGCAGCGAGGCAGTCGAGAATTGGGGCGCGGTGCAGCCTTCGATGTAGTGCACCTTCGAGCCGACGTCGGCGATGATCAGCGTCCGCTCGAACTGGCCCATGTTCTCGGTGTTGATCCGGAAGTAGGCCTGGAGCGGCGTCTTGACCTCGACGCCCGGGGGAACGTAGACGAACGAGCCGCCCGACCAGACGGCCGAATTCAGCGCCGAAAACTTATTGTCACCGACCGGGATGACGGTCGCGAGGTACTTCTCGACGATTTCGGGATGCTCGCGCAGCGCCGTGTCCATGTCGCAGAAGAGCACGCCTTCTTTGGCGAGGTCCTCGCGGACGCTATGGTAGACGACTTCGGACTCGTATTGCGCGGAGACGCCCGAGAGAAATTTGCGCTCGGCTTCGGGGATTCCGAGCCGGTCGAACGTGCGCTTGATGTCGTCGGGGACGTCGTCCCACGATACTTCCGTCCGTTCGCCGGCTTTGACGAAGTAGCGGATGTCGTCGAAATTGATCTCTTCGAGCAGCGCTTTGTCGCCCCAAGCGGGCATCGGCTTGCTGCGGAACGTCTCGTAGGCTTTGAGCCGGAAATTGAGCATCCACTCCGGCTCGTTTTTCATCTTCGAGATGCGCGTGACGATCTCGCGGTTGAGCCCCTTGTCCGACTTAAAGACGTAGTTCTCTTCGGAATCGTGAAAGCCGTGACGGTAGTCCTCGACGAGCGCTTGCGCCCCCGCCGGCCCAACCGGAGCCGTAATTTCAGTCGCCATACCCCTCCAGGCTACGCTCAGCGACCCTGATAGTCAAGATATTTCGGGTCTAACTTGATATTCTTTCGCATACGCTCTCGAAAACGCTTTACAAGGGGGGGGTGGGGGGGTATCATGTGCGTCGGACCTGGGGGTCCCTCCTAAGTCGCCTTAGGAACCCTGGGTCCTTCGCCGTAAAAGCGGCAAGGGGGACGGCACGCCCTACGTGCCATCGCGGAACGACGCCCGCGGCCGCCGGTGAGGAGCCGGGACGCCTGGCAAGATCGCTCCGATAGGTCGGGGACGCAAGTGCACCGCACGCGCCAGCCGACGCAGCCTGGAGGTGGGATTTCCCAACCAGAACCCAAGGAGTAAACACCAAGTGGAAGCACGTGGCACCCACATCATCTGCGAGCTGTCGGGCTGCAGCCCCGAACTCTTAAGCGACGTCGACGGCGTCCGGACCGTCATGGAGCGCGCAGCCCTCGAGGCCAACGCTGAGATTTTAAAAGTCGCTTTTCACCGTTTTCAACCGCAGGGGGTTTCAGGCGTCGTCGTGATTGCCGAGTCGCACCTCTCGATCCACACGTGGCCCGAATCGGGCTACGCTGCGGTCGACTTCTACACGTGCGGAGACCACACCGACCCTTGGCGCGCGTGCGAGTTCGCCGCCCGAAAGCTGGGAGCGACGACCATGCTGACCACCGAGGTAAAGCGGGGCATCGCGTCGACCAACGGTCAATACACCCACGTCGTTCACGAGCATGCGGGACGATCGATGGTGAAGCGCTCGGCCTGACCTAGATTAGAGGGAACCCGTTGGTACGACTCATCCTGACGCGCTCGCGAATCTTCGCAATCGGAATCGCGATCGCTGTTTTGGCTTTTGCCTCCTGCGGACACTCGAATAGCACCACCCCGAAGCCGGTTTCAACCGCGACCAGCATCGTCTCGCCGGGACCCAGCTCCGCGCCCTGCATCATCTCGCTCGGGCTTGCGTTCGAGCCGGACGGCGGTAACGGCCACGGTTTTCACGGCATCCAGGCCGTGCATTACGAAGGCAACGACGAGAATACGTGCGCGGGAGTCGGTCCGACGGCAACGCCAATGGCCGTGCTGCTTCAGAACTCGGTCGGAGAGATCGCGTTTGGTGCGAGCGGCATCGATGCCGTGGCAATTGAACAAAACACCTCGGGCGGGTATTCCGTCGTACAGGACATGTTCGGCGCGGCGGTCGGGACGCTCGTTCCGGCCGGCGAGCCCTACGACGTCAGCATCCCGCCGCCAACGGCCGCGCCCAGCGCCGGAGTAACCGCGACGCCGGTCGCGGCCCCGCTGATCCCCGACGTCAGTGGGGTTTCGATCATCGGCGATAGCACGAGCGGCGTCGCGGTCATGGTCGGTCCCTCCGCGACACCCGGGGCGATCGTCGCGCTGACGTCGCTCACCAACGCTCCGCCCCAGTACGGCCTCGACGTGCCGTATTCGGACCCGAACTACACGCTCCCGAACCCCCCTGACGTGCCGCGATCGATCATTCGCATCTCGCCGGCTGCCACTAGCGCAGGCAATACGGCCTTCGTCCGGGGCCTAAGCGACCTGCTCGCCTTTACGGTCAAGTTCGCCAACGCCGGATACCAGTTCAATGCAACCGCCGACGATACAACGCTCGGCACGGGTACGCCGCTGCGCGGGAACGGGAACATCGCGTTCGATCCGGCCGACGGCACGCGAGCGCTTATCGCGGGTACGACCGCCGGCGGTACGAACGTGCTGACGTTGGTCACCGGGTTGCCCACCGCGATCGTAAGGACCGCAACCTTGAGTCTGCCCGCGGGTGCAAACATTCATTCCGTACTCGTCGCGGGTAATGGGGTGTACGCAATCGCCGGAACGGATCTCGGCATCTTCGTTATCAACGGCATCAGCGGCTCGGCGCTGAGCCTCGTCGCTCCCTTCGACCCAAGCCCGCTCTCGAGTCAAGCAAACGCGATTCCGTATACAAATTGCAACGGCGGAGCATCGTCGATGACCACGGTCTACTCGGTCGGCTTGTCGCGCGGCGCCCTGCCGAGCAACGCCCTCGAAGATTATCTGGTCGCGCTCGGCACGTCAGCCGGCGTTTCGTGCCCGAGCGGTAATAACGCGACGCTCGTCGCGGTGCCGTTCAATCCGAGCAACGGGCTGTTGCCGAGCCCAACCCCCGTTCCGTCGCCGACCGCGACGCCGGCGCCCGGCGCGACGGCTGCTGCGCCGTCACCGACACCTCCGGCGATCTTCGTGCAGAACAACATGATCGCTCCGCCGGCCGGTTCCGATCTGCTCATCGTTCGCTAGCGGGCGCGCGTGCCAAAAACCGAGCACTGGCAGTGGTACGTCGAGCAGTTCGGCCCGACCGAACTGCATCACCACGCGATCGAGGAAACGTTTTTTGCCGGACGGACCGCGTTTCAAGAAGTAGCCGTTATCCGGACCGCGGCCTTCGGCAAGATGCTCGTGCTCGACGGCGACACGCAAAGTTCGCAAGCGGACGAGAAGATCTATCACGAGAGCCTCGTCCATCCGGCACTCGCGGCGATCGACGATCGGCGCAACGTGCTGATCCTAGGCGGCGGCGAGGGTGCGACGTTGCGCGAGGTGCTTCGGCGTCCGGACGTCGTGCGTGCCACGATGGTCGATATCGACGGCGACGTCGTGGAACTCTCGAAGCGTTACCTGCCGGAGTGGTCGGCGGGAGCGTTCGAGGATCCGCGCGCGCGGGTGGTCGTCGGCGACGCGCTCCAGTTCCTTCGCGACGACCGCGATTCGTACGGTGCGATCGTCTCGGATCTGACCGAGCCGCTCGAAGACTCGCCGTCCAATCCCCTGTTTTGCGACGCGGCGTTCGCAGATATCAAGCGGCGGCTCGTACCCGCCGGCGTGTACGTCCTTCAAGCCTCGACGGCGGGCTTCCATAATATGGCCCTCCACGCGAAGATGTCGCGCACCTTACGCCGCCATTATCGTTTCGTTCGCTCGTTTTACGCTCACGTGCCCGCCTTCGACAACGACTGGGCGTTCTTAGCCTGCAGCGATGCGGTCGATGTCGCCGCCGTCCCGCGCGAGCGTATCGAAGACTACGTCGCAGGGTTGCGCGGCGAAAGCTACTTCTACGACGCCGAAACGCACGTGCGCCTGTTCAGCCTGCCGCTCTACCTCCGCCGCGAACTCCAGAAAGACGGCGACGTGTTTTGAAGGAAGGCATCAAGCTCGACCGCGAGGCGGTGGTCGCGATGTTCGAGACGCAGCGGCGCTACTTCAACGCAACGCTCGACCTGCGGCTGATTGACGTCGGGCGAGGCGAGGCTAAAATGCGGCTGCCCTTTCGCGAAGCGGTGATGAACGGCGCCGGCAACGTCCACGGAGGCGCGATCATGAGCTTGTGCGACTCCGTCTTCTGGGTTGCGCTCGCGACGCTTTACGGCCGGGAGCAGCCAACCTCGACGGCCTCGCTCACGTGCAACTTCCTGAGGCCGGCGCGGCGGCCGCACGATCTCATCGGCCACGCGCGCGTGCTCAAAGCCGGGAAGCGAATCGTCTACGGCGTCGTCGACGTCCACGGCGAGGACGGCAAGCTGATCGCCCATGCGACCGCGAATTTCATGAACGAACCGCTCGACGAGTTCCGCCGCCGGCCCCGCGAAGGCGACGAAACGGATCACGTGCGGCTGTGAACGCGTCCGAGACCGCCTCGCTCGCGCGCACGGCGCTTTACGACGAGCACGTCGCACTTGGCGCGCGGATGGTTCCCTTCGGGGGGTTCGCGATGCCCGTGCAGTACGGCGGAATCCTCGCAGAGCACGACGCCGTCCGCACCCGCGCAGGCCTCTTCGATCTCTCGCATATGGCGCAATACGAGTTGCGCGGCGCCGGCGTGCCGGACTGGGCCGACGCATTGACGGTCAACGAAGTCGGAACGATGAAGCCGCTGCAAGCGCGCTACAACATTTTCACCAACGACGCAGGCGGTTCGCACGACGACGTGCTGTTCTATCGCCTGCCCGACCGCTGGCTCCTCGTCGTCAATGCCGCGAATGCGGCGAAGATGTGGCCGTACTTGCAAGCCGCCGCCGCGGGACGTTCCGACCTGTCGTTGCAGAGCCACCACGGCTCGCGCGCGCTGATCGCCGTGCAGGGGCCGCGCGCGGTCGAGCTCGTCGCACCGCTGTGCGACGTCGACGTTGCCGCGATGAAATACTATTTTTGCGCGGAGGGCCGGGTCGGTGGGGCGCCGGCCGTCATCGCTCGCACGGGCTACACGGGCGAGGACGGTTTCGAACTCTTCGTCGAAGGCATCGACGCCGCGCCGCTTTGGCGGTTGCTCCTCGAGCGCGGCGGACCGCTCGGTGCAGCGCCCGCGGGCCTTGGCGCGCGCGACGTGTTGCGCCTCGAAGCGGGCATGCCGCTCTACGGCCACGAGCTCGAAGAAGACATCTCGCCGCTCGCGGGCGGCCAAGCTTGGGCCGTGAAGTTCCGCAAGCCCGAATTTGTCGGCAAGGCGGCCCTGGTCGCGCAGCGCGACGCCGATACGTTCGACCGGATTGCCGGCGTGGTGCTCGCAGGCCGCGTGCCGGCGCGGGGCGGTTACGGCGTCTTTCTGGACGGCGAGCGCGTCGGCGAAGTGCGCAGCGCAACGCTTGCACCTTCGGTCGACAATCGCAACGTCGCCACGGTGCTCGTAAGAAAGCGCGCCGCAGCGCTCGGCACGCCTCTCGGCATCGAGGTGCGCGGCGCGTTGCAGGAAGCGACCGTCGTCGCGTTGCCATTTTACCGCCGACCAAACTCCCGAAAGGACGGATGACGGCGTGGCCAACCCGGAAAATCTCCTGTACAGCAAAGATCACGAATGGGCGAAAATCGAGGGTGACACGGCGACGGTCGGGATTACCGACTACGCCCAAAACTCGCTTGGCGACATCGTCTACGTCGAGTTGCCGCGCGTCGGCCAGACGATCGCCCCGCACGCCTCGATTGGCGTCGTGGAATCGGTCAAGGCGGTTTCCGAACTATTCAGTCCGGTGGGCGGGGAAGTCGTCGAGATCAATCCGTTGCTCGAGAAGGACCCCGCCGCGGTGAATCGGGACGCGTTCGGCGAGGGTTGGATGTACCGGGTGAAAGTAAGCGGCGACCCTGCCCCCGACTTACTGAGCGCCGCCGACTACGAGAAACTCGTCACCACGGCCTGAGGCCGTAAGGAATCAGATGTACGCCCCGCACACCCAGAGCGATATTCGCGACATGCTCGAGACCGTCGGGGTCGCGTCCCTCGAAGAGCTTTTGCGCGTCCCCGATGCGATCGCGCTCGGCGAACCGTTGGCCGTCCCGCGCGGCTTGCCGGAGCTCGAGCTGCAGCGGACGATCTCGGCATATGCCGCGCAGAACGACGCGGCCGGTTATACGTCGTTCCTCGGTGCGGGTTCGTACCGGCACTACATTCCGCCGGTCGTCCCGGCGATCGCGATGCGCGGTGAGTTCCTTACCGCGTACACGCCGTATCAGGCCGAGGTCTCGCAGGGCTACTTGCAAGCGATCTACGAGTGGCAGTCGTACGTCTGCCTGCTGACGGGTCTGGATCTCTCAAATGCGTCGGTCTACGACGGCGCGACGGCGTTGGCCGAAGCGGCGATCATGGCGGTCAACGCGACCGGCCGGCGCGCGCTGCTCGTCTCGCCGGCCGTTCATCCCAACTACCGCGCGGTGCTGCGCACCTACGCGCGCGGCCTCGAGCTTGAGGTCGACGAGCTGCAGTTTTGCGCCGAGGAGGGAACGAGCGGATTAGACTCGTTGCCGGCGCTGCTCGCCGAAAAGCGCTACGCCGCGGTCGTCGTCCAGTCGCCGAATTTTTTTGGGTGCGTCGACGTTCCCGGCGACTCGACCCGGACTGCGATTGAGGCGAGCGGAACGGTGCTGATCGGCGTCGTCGCGGAGGCGATGTCGCTCGGTGCGCTCGTTTCGCCGGCGGATTGGGGCGCGCACATCGCGGTCGGCGAAGCCCAGAGTTTCGGGAACCCGGTCGCCTACGGGGGACCCTACGTCGGCTTCATCGCGGCCAACAAGGAGCACATGCGCCGCATCCCCGGCCGGCTTGTTGGACGCACGGTCGACGGCACCGGCAAGCTCGCGTACACGCTGACCTTGCAGGCGCGCGAGCAGCACATCCGTCGCGAAAAAGCAACCTCCAACATTTGTACGAACCAAGCGCACTGCGCGCTGTGCGCGACGATCTATCTCGCCGCGGTGGGGGCGACCGGGCTACGCCGCTGCGCGACGCTCAACGTCGAGCGCGCCCATATCCTTGCGGAGCGGGTAACGCGCGTGCCCGGGTTCTCGCGGCGCTTTGGCGCGCCGGTCTTTAACGAGATCGCAATTCGGGTTCCCGACGGGACGAGCGCCGCCGCGGTACTGGCCGGGCTGCAAGAGCGCAGGATCTTGGGCGGCGTCGATCTCGGACGCTGGTATCCGCAGCTGGCCGACAGCATCCTGATGACGGCGACCGAGCTTACCACCGACGGTGAGATCGAGGCCCTCACGGGTGCCCTCGGGGCGATTGCGTCGGGGGCCATCGGGGGGCACGCCGCCCCGATCTCAGGGGAGGCAAGCGTTGTCCGCGCCTGACGCCGCCGATGTCGTGCGCGGGCGTTTCGAACCCGGCGCAACCGAACCGCTGATCTTCGAGCTCGGTCATCCGGGCCGCGCGAACACGTATTTTCCGAACGCTCGCGCGCTCGAAGAATTTCTTCCGGCGCAAACGCTTCGTCCCGATTTGCCGCTCCCGGACAACTCCGAGCTCGACGTGATCCGCCATTACACGCGGCTCTCGCAGCGGAACTTCTCGATCGACACCGGCTTCTATCCGCTCGGCTCGTGCACGATGAAATACAATCCGCGGGTCAACGACGCGATGGCAAATTTACCGGGCTTTCGCGACTTGCATCCGTTTGCGCCGGACGAACTCGCGCAGGGTGCGCTCGCCCTGATGTACGACCTCGAACGGTATCTCGCGGCGATCTTCGGGATGGCGCAGTTCTCGCTGAACCCGGCGGCCGGCGCGCACGCGGAGCTTGCAGCGCTCTTGATCGCAAAGGCGTACTTTGCCAAGAAGGGCGAGGGCGCCGCGCGCACGACCGTCATCGTCCCCGATACCGCACACGGAACCAATCCCGCATCGGCCGCGATGGTCGGCTACAAGGTCGTCTCGCTTCAAAGCGACGCGCGCGGACGCGTCGGCGTCGATGCGATCAAAGCGGTGCTCGGTCCCGACACCGCGGTCTGCATGATGACCAATCCGAACACCCTCGGGCTCTTCGAAGACCATATCCTCGAGATCGCGCGCGCCGTGCACGCGGCCGGCGGCTTGATGTACTACGACGGCGCGAATGCGAACGCGCTGATGGGCAACGCGCGGCCGGGCGACATGGGCTTCGACCTCATGCACCTCAACACGCACAAGACCTTCAGCATCCCGCACGGCGGCGGCGGCGCGGGCCACGGCCCGGTCGGCGTCGCCGCGCACCTCGTCGACTTTCTGCCGACGCCGGTCGTGCGCAAGACGGGCGATCGCTATGCCCTCGACTTCGATCGGCCGGAGAGCATCGGCCCGATGCGCAGCTTCTGGTCGAACTTCGCGCACGCGGTTCGCGGGTTTACCTACATCCTCGCAAACGGGGGCGACGGGCTCACGAAAGTGTCGCAGCTTGCGGTGCTCAATGCGAACTACGTCCGCGTTAAGGTGCGCGAGTTTCTCGACACGCCGTACGACGAGATCTGCCGCCACGAGTTCGTCGCCTCCGCGCAGGAGCTCAAGCGCGAGACGGGCGTGCGCGCGCTCGATCTCGCGAAGGCGCTGCTCGACCACGGCTTCCACGCGCCGACAATGTATTTTCCGCTGCTCGTTCCCGAGTGCTTGATGATCGAACCGACCGAGACCGAATCGAAAGAAACGCTCGACGCCTTCGTCGCTGCGCTGCGTTCGATCGTCGAGCAGGCAAAGCGCGATCCGCAAGCCGTGCTCGCCGCGCCGACCACGACGGTCGTCGGCCGCGTCGACGAAACGCGCGCCGCGCGCGAGCCGGATTTACGCTGGAAGGCTCCGGCCTAAGCTCAGTTCCGCGCGCGTTCGAAAAGGACCGCGATATCGAGCACCAATCCAGGTAGGGCGTCGTGCGTAAAGCTATCGCCGGCGCTTAGGCTGCGCGCGCCGCGGTGGTCGTGGACGGCGAACGTCGCCCCGATGGGGTCGACGACAACGACGGCGGCACTCCCAGCTGCGAGGCAGGTGGCGATCTTGTGCGCGACGTCGTGCGGACGGTCGTCGGGAGAGAGAATCTCAACGGCGACGGTCGGCGCACCGAGCGGTACCTCGAAGTCCGCGGGCGACGCGTCGCGCGACAGCGTCGCGTACGCGAGATATGCGATGTCGGGAACGAATGGGCGCACCATCTCGCCCGGCGGCGCGACGCGGAAGCGCCACTCCGGTCCGACGCGCCCGTAGCCGCCGGCCTCCGCCCACTCCGACAGCGCGCAGCAGATCAGCGCCTGCAGCCGAGCGTGCGAGTAGGTGGGGCTCACTTTTTGGAGCGCGTGCCCACGCACCCATTCGGTCTCGGGTTTGGTTTCCGGCAGAACGATCTCGTGTAGCGACATCTCACGCCATCCTATCACGCGCTCGGAGCGCGCCGGCAAGCCTCGGCGCGTGCGGCCCGCACACGAAAACGGCGACGTCGCATCCGACGCCGCCGCTTCCAACGAGTTCTGGTGAGCTTACTTAGGACAGGTCACGAACTTGCCGTTCGCGCCGTGACAGTGGCCTTTAGCGTCTTTCTTGACCTTGGGCGCGGAACTCATCGAACCCATCGAACCCATGCTGCCCGTGGTTGTCTTGGGGCACTTCACGAACTTGCCGTTGGAGCCTTTGCAACTTTTCGCGTCGGCGAAGCTGCCGACCGAGGCGATGAACGTGAGGACGGCGAGCGCGGAAAGAAGACGTGACATCAAAAGAGTGACCTCCAAAGAAGAATTGATAATTTGCACGGCCGGACAAGGGGCGAAAGTGCCCGGACCCGCTGACCCCACTAACGATGGCCGCGACCCCATCGTTTCCCTGCGGCCGGAAGGCCTGTAGCCGACCGCAAGGAGCCTCCTCCTAGCCTTGCCCCGAAGCGCTTCCTTCTTGGGGCGGGTTGTTATCATAGATACACACAGCGTCCGACCTGGGCGCTCTACGGAAAGCGGCAGATGCGGATCAAATATGAGGTCTCGGCGGGTGGTCTCGTTCTCCGCCGCAATGGCGCGTCGATTGAGGCCCTTTTGATTGGCCGCGGTTCGCCCCGGGTTTGGTCGCTGCCGAAGGGCCACGTCGAGGCCCGCGAGACCCAGGAGATGGCCGCGCTCCGCGAGGTCCGGGAAGAGACCGGTTGCTGGGCCGAGAGCCTGCTCAAGCTGTCCGAAATCTCCTACTGGTTCTATCTCAACGGGACCAAGCACAAGAAATCGGTCCATTTCTTCCTGATGCGCTACCTCTCGGGGGATACCGCCAACCACGACCATGAGGTGGACGAGGCGGCCTGGTTCGAGATCAAGGCGGCCAAGAAAGCCCTCAAGTACGTCAACGAGAAGCGGCTGATCGACCTCGGGCTCGAGGAGCTGGCCAAGCTCGAGAGCGACCTTCTGGACGATACCGCGGTCGCCGCGGGGATACCCGAGCAGGCGGTGCGAGAATCCGCGAACGGCTAAACGACTCCCCTCTCGATGCTGCCGCGCCCAATGGGCGCCAGCTTATGGTCTCCTTCGAACTTTTCGACGGGCCCCTCGACCTACTGCTCCATTTGGTGCGCGAGCGCCAGCTCGACATCGCGACGGTTCCGCTTGCGAGCGTAGCCCAGCAATACTTCGATTACATCGCGGTGATGAGCGCGCTCGAGGTCGAGATCGCGGCGGAATATCTCGTGATTGCCGCCACCCTCGTTTTCTTGAAATCGCGTTCGCTGCTGCCCGCGATCCCGAGCGAGTTCTTAAGCGAGGGCGAGGAAACGGCCGAAGAGGTCGAAGAGCGGCTGCGCCGCCGGCTCATCGCGTACTCGCGCTACAAGGGCGTCGCGAACGAGTTACGCGAGCGCAAAGCCGAGGCCGAAGCGTACTTCTACCGCGAGGGGGGCGACTCGATCGGCGAGTTCGCGCAGCGCTACCGCATCGTTCCCGACAAGCTGGGGCGCGCGCTCCTCGCGGCGGTCCGCTCGGCCAAGCCCGAGAAACGATCGATCGCGCGGGAACGTTTCTCGATTGCGCGGCAGATGGAGTTCGTCAGCCGCATCGTGCGCGAGCAAGGAGCCGTCGACTTTATCAGCCTGTGCCGCGAGTTCGACCGTGGCGGGGTCATCGCGACCTTCCTTGCGATCCTCGAGCTGATCCGTCAACGGCGCTTGGCGTACGAACAGGCCGCGCCGGAAGAACCGCTGCGGCTGTTGCCGTTCGAATCCATGGAATTTTATGCAAACTGAGCTGATCGAAACCGGGGCACTGCAGCGCTCGCTCGAAGCCGTGCTCTTCGTCGCGAGCGAAGCGCTCTCGATCGATGCGCTCGTCAAGCTGACCGACGCGTCGCACGTCGAGGTCGCCGAGACCCTCCAGAGAATCGCCGAAGAGTACGCCGAGCGCGGCCTGGTGCTGCGCGAGGTGGCCGGCGGCTACCGGTTCGCGACGTCGCCCGCGGCGCGCGCGGCGGTCGAGGCGTACCTGCTCCCGGCCAAGACCAATCTTTCCCCGGCCGCGATGGAGACGCTCGCGATCGTCGCCTACCTTCAACCGGTCACAAAACCCGAGATGGAAGCGGTGCGCGGGGTCAACGTCGATAGCGTCGTCAGCACGCTCCTCGACAAACGCTTCATCGTGGAAGCCGGCAGACGCGACGTCGTTGGCCGGCCGATGGAATACCGTACGACACCAGAATTCTTAGAGTCGTTCGGGCTGCGCGCTCTCTCCGAGCTGCCGCCCGTCGATCTCGAAGCCGAAACGCTCGAGATCCCGTTACCGATAGCGACGCAGGCCGTCGCAGAAGAGGAACCATCAGCATCCAGTACCAGATAGACGACCAAACGCGCGCAATTTGGGAGCGCATCGAAGCCAACGTCAATGCGGTCGCTCACGCTCACGAACTCATCACCCCGGACGAGACCTTCGCGCTCACCGAGGATCAAGTAAACGCAACCGAGACGATCTCACGCAAGCTCGCCGAAGGCGAATTCGAGTTTCTGCTCAAGGCCCCGACCGGCTCGGGAAAGACCGAGGTGATGTTCCGGGTTGCCGTTACCGAGGCGCTGCGCAGCGGCGGCTACGTGTGTCTGGTCGCGCCGACGCGCGACCTCGTCCGTCAAGACTGCACGTACTTCCGCGACCGGCTCGAAGGGACGGGCCTCGGTGTCGGCGAGGTCCACGGCGGAATTTCACCGGGCGAACGCCGCGCGATGCTCGACGATCTCACCAAGGGGAAGACGCGCTTCATCGTCGGCAGTGCGATGCTTATCTCGACGGGTCCCCTGTGGGACATTCTCGATCGCAGCGCGCTTACAATTATCGACGACGTCAACGCCTTCGACGAACGCGAGCATCTGCGGTTGCTCGAAGATCTCGATTGCCCGCTACTGTTTGCCTCCGCGACGCCGAGCGAACTCCAGCGTTTCCTCGAACGCGTCGGCGCGTTCAGCAACACCGTGACGATGCGCGGTATGCCGTTCGACGTGTTGCCGACGAAGATCCATCGGATCGCGGGCGTTTGGGGCGAGCCCGCGGCCGAACAGCTGGGCCACGCCGAGGCGCTCATACGCGAGCA
>Ga0302326_10004126_pt1 | contig 33791 bp, 35 predicted proteins | sample Palsa_T0_3_FD_202264 | JGI IMG/M metagenome (GOLD analysis project Ga0302326, IMG submission 202264) | Peat permafrost microbial communities from Stordalen Mire near Abisko, Sweden - Palsa_T0_3 | ecosystem: Environmental > Terrestrial > Soil > Palsa > Peat permafrost | place: Sweden: Abisko...
CCTGGTGGAACAGCCAGACCTTGGGGACGCAGGTGTGGACCGCGCTATACGGCGAGTTCGTCGGCGTGGACGACTTCGGCAACCGCTACTATCGCACCAAGGGCGGCAAAATCGATCCGACACTCGGTATCGAACGGCGATGGGTGGTTTATTCGGGCATCGCTGAAGCGTCGAAAATTCCGCCGGGCTGGCACGGTTGGATGCATCATGTGGTGGATGTGCCCCCGACGCTCGACCTTACAAAGCCGCATCCGTGGGAAAAGGCCTATCAGCCGAATCCCACCGGGACGCCCTATGCTCGGCGGCCAAGCGGCTCGATTTTGGCCAGCGGCCATCGCCCCAAAGCGACCGGGGACTACAAGGCCTGGACGCCCGGCGGATAAGGCTCTGCGCAGGGGTTTAGCGGTAGGCCTGAAAGACCGACGTTCACGCTAAACGCCTGAAAGCAAGCGGACCCCTGTTTTTGCCGTATTCCCTGTGTTAACGGGGCGCCCAGCGGTGATACTTCACCACCAACCGCTCAGGTTTCATGCTTCGTATCGCCGTCTTCTTTGCGCTCATCGGCGGAACCCTTGCGGCGGGAACCGCACAAGCGCGCGATCAAGTACGATTAGCGTGGATTTACGACGATCCGGCACCGCGGCCGCCGGCTGATATTCCAGGCGGCGCATTCCCGTCGCAACCGCCACCTGTCCATTATCCGGGACCGGCGCCGCTGCCCGCCCCATCTCCAGCCCCGCCATCCGCCATCCAAACTCAGCCGCTAGCGCCGCCGCCCGGGGCCGCGATCGCGCCAGCCACTACGCCGCCCGCGGCCACGCCTGGAGCCGTTCAACCCGCGGGGCTGCCGCCGGCAACGCCGGGTGCGCCACAACAGCCGGCGGAGGGTTCGCCACAACTCGACGACACAGTGGTCACCGAAGTTCCGACGCAAAAAATCGACAACGGGCGCGCGGTCTTTTCCGGACTCGACAAGATCACGGGACGCATCATTTCCTTCGATGCCGGCATTGGAGAAACGGTGCAATTCGGCGCGCTTCGGGTGACGACGCGGGCTTGTTATACGCGCCCGCCGACCGAGGCGACGAATACCGACGCCTTCGTCGAAGTGGACGAGGTGACGCTGCAAGGCGAAGTGAAGCGGGTCTTTTCTGGCTGGATGTTCGCGGCAAGTCCGGGCCTGCATGCTGTCGAGCATCCGATTTACGACGTTTGGCTCACGGATTGCGCGTCGCCCGCGCCAACCAAGGTCGCTCAACCGGTTACGCCATCTGCGCCGGAAGTTACTCCCGCGGCGCAACCGCGCACGCCGTCTCGCACGCGTCAGGGCAACTCTCGCCAACAGAACGCGCCGCTCCCGGCCGTTGGATCGCCTGCGCCGGTGCAAGTCCAGCCGAACTGAAAGTTCGCCTTAGGAGATCTCAAGCCGCGCGAGAGCGACCTTGCCCGAAACCGGCCGATCGAGCGCGAGCGCGCCGAAATTTCCTTCGCCGACGAGCGCTGCATCGAGAAGCTTATGATAAGCCGGGCGCGAAACTTCGATCGCGCCGAATGTGCGCAGATGCGGCGTAACGAACTGGGTGTCGAGCAGCCGGTAACGGCCGGCCTTGAGCCTCGCGACCAGGTGCACAAGCGCGACCTTGGAAGCGTCGCGGCTGCGGTGAAACATGCTCTCGCCGAAAAACGCCCTGCCGAGGCTGACGCCATAGAGGCCGCCGACCAGCTGGCCCCCCTCGTAGACCTCGACCGTGTGGCAGTCGCCGCGCTCATAGAGTCGCCGATAGAGATTGCGGATGCGGGTGTTGATCCAAGTTCGGACACGCCCGGGTCCCGGCTCGGAACAGCCGTTCACCACCGCCTCGAAGTCGTGATTGACGATCACAGTGAAACGGTCGGATCGCACGGTTCGGGCGAGGCGATCGGGCACATGAAAGCGATCCAGCGGGATGACCCCGCGACGCTCCGGTTCTATCCAATAAAGCGCGGGATCGTCGGCGCTCTCCGCCATCGGAAAAATGCCGCACGCATACGCCTTCAGCAGGACTTCAGGCGTGATATCGACGAGGGCGGACTCGCGGCTGGCCATTGCGCTTCGATGTTTAGCTATGAGCGGGCGGTATTTTCCAGCACGCGGGTTTCTATTCTGCAAAACAGGCTAATCGGCCGCCATGGCGCCCGGACATCTTAAACAAGCATAAACTACATACTTGCTAAAATTTTCGCCAGTTTGAACGCAAAGTGCGGCGGCTCTGTTACACTGCAGTACCAAGCCGGTGGAGCCGATCATGCACTCGTCCCTAAGCGAATTTCCGCCGCTCCGCGTTTTGCTGGTCGAGGATGAATTTTTGATCAGCGAGTGGGTCTCCGAGTCTCTCGAGGAGCAGGGGTTTACCGTTCGTGCAGTGAGCAATGCGGCGGAAGCGTTGCGGCAACTCGCATCCACGGCCGTCGATATATTGTTCACCGACATCAATCTAGCCGGTGGTGTCGACGGTTTGGCGCTCGCGCATCGCGCCCGCGAGCTATTTCCGGACCTGCCCGTGGTCTATGCGTCGGGCCGCGTCAATACGCTGGATGCTGAGCTGCAGGTGCCAGGCGCGGTGTTCGTTGCCAAACCCTACGTTCCGGAAATGGTCGGTCGTATCCTTGCCGACGCTGCGAAAGCGGCCCGGCGCCTGCACGCTTGACTTAATTACTCGGCGCCGCCGCGCGCCAGAAACTCTTCCAGCCAGTGGATGTGGTAATCCCCGTCGATGATTTCGGCTTCGCGCGCCAACGCGCGGAACAGCGGCAGCGTCGTTTCGATGCCGTCGACCACGAACTCGTCGAGCGCGCGATGCAGGCGCATCAGACATTCGTCGCGCGTCTTGCCGTGGACGATGAGCTTTCCAACGAGTGAATCGTAATACGGCGGAATCGTGTAGCCGTAATACGCCGCGGAATCGATCCGTACGCCGAGACCGCCCGGCGGGTGATAATGGACGATCTTGCCGGGAGACGGCCGGAACGACACCGGACTTTCGGCATTGATGCGGCATTCGATGGCGTGCCCGTGAAACTTCACGTCGCTTTGCGTGAGCGACAGGTCGCCATTGGCGGCAATGCGGATTTGCTCGGCCACGAGATCGATGTCGGTGATCATTTCGGTGACCGGATGCTCGACCTGGATTCGAGTGTTCATTTCAATGAAATTGAACTTGCCGTCCTCGTAGAGGAACTCGATCGTGCCGGCGCCGAGATATTTTATGGTGCGCATCGCCCGCGCGGCCGTGTCGCAAATCTGGTCGCGGGCCGCGCTGTTAAGCGCGGGCGACGGGCCTTCCTCCCAGATTTTTTGGTGGCGGCGTTGCAGCGAACAATCACGCTCGCCCAAATGGATGACGTGACCTTTGCCGTCGCCGAGAATTTGAACTTCGATGTGCCGCGGCTTCTCCAGGTAGCGTTCCACGTAAAGCGCGTCGTCGCCGAACGCGGCCTTCGCCTCGGCGCGGGTCACGCTCAGCGCGAGGGGAAGCTCATCTGCGGCGCGAACGAGCTTCATGCCGCGGCCGCCGCCGCCGGCCGCGGCCTTTAAGAGCAGCGGGTACCCCAGTTCGCGCGCCAGCCGGTCGACCTCCGCGTCGGAGCCGACGCTTCCATCCGACCCCGGCACAATCGGAATACCAAGATCTTTGGCCGCGCGCCTGGCGGCCACCTTGTCGCCCATAAGCCGGATGTGTTCGGGACGCGGGCCGATAAAGTGCACGTTGTGTTCGCCGAGGATTTCCGCGAAGCGCGCGTTCTCGGCGAGAAATCCATAGCCCGGATGTACGGCATCCGCGCCCGTGATTTCGCAGGCGGCGAGCAGCGCCGGAATGTTGAGGTAACTGTCGATCGCCGGCGGCGGGCCGATGCAGACGCTTTCGTCGGCGAGCCGCACATGCATGGCGTCGGCGTCCGCCGTCGAGTGAACCGCCACCGTCGGAATACCGAGTTCCTTGCACGCCCGCAGGATGCGCAGCGCGATTTCACCACGGTTGGCGATCAGGATTTTGTCGAACATCTCACTCGATGATCATCAGCGGCTCGCTGTATTCGACCGGCTGGCCATCCTCGATCAAGATTTGAATGACTTTCCCGGCGCGCGGAGCGGGGATCTGGTTCATGGTCTTCATCGCTTCGATGATCATCAATGTTTCGCCGGCTTTCACCTCGCTGCCAATGTCGACAAACGGGCGCGCGCCAGGCGAAGGACCGAGATAGGCCGTGCCGACCATCGGCGACACAACGAGTCCCGGATGAGGCTCAACGGGAAGAGGCGAGGGGGTTTTGGTGTCCACGACTGCGGCGGCCGGCGAGGGCGACGGTAGCGTTCGTGCCGTCAGATTTCGCGCCACTCGGATAAGCACGCCATCGCGTTGCAGCTCGATCTCGGTGAGGCCGGTTTCGTCCAATAGCCGCGCCAGCTCGCGAATGGCATCGCGGTCGATGGCTGGTGTTTTCGGCGGGGTCCCGGAACTGCGTGCCACCGTTCACACCTTTGCGCGCGTTTTGGCGCCGATCATTGCGGCAAGCTCGCCGACGGCGCGCGTATAGCCATCGATGCCCTCACCGGAGATTACCGTCCCCGCGGCTTGAGAAACGTAGGAATGCCGGCGAAACGCTTCGCGCGTGCGAATGTCGCTAATATGCACCTCGATAATCGGCGCCTCGAGCGTAAGAAGAGCGTCGAGGATGGCCACCGACGTGTGCGTGTAACCGGCCGGGTTAATGATCAGCCCGGCCGCTTTCTGGGCGCGCGCTTCCTGGATCCAGTCGATGATCTGACCTTCGTGGTTGGACTGGCGAAACTCGACGGTCAAGCCGTGCCGATCCCCTGCCCCACGGCAAAGCTTCTCGACATCGGCCAACGTAGCCCGTCCATAAATCTCGGGCTGCCGCGTACCGAGCAGATTTAAGTTCGGTCCGTTCAGAATATAAATCGTCTTCGACATTCGCGAGCTTCGCCCGGGCTCCTCGCTGCGTCGGCCCGTTTATAGGGAACGGACCCCGAAAGGGGAAGCCTGCGCCGCCGAAACACCGGGTTTGGATAGCTAACGTGCCGATCGGAGAGGCGCGCGCCGGCTATTTCCGCTCGGCTGCGATCTTCTCCTTGAGCGCGTCGAGACCAACGGCGCCCACCACGACCTCGTCGCCAACCACGTAGCTTGGCGTGCCGTTAACCCCGATGAGCTCGGCGAGCTTTAAGTTCTCGTCGATGGTCTTTTTTACCTCGTCGCTCGCCATGTCTTTTTCGATGCGGGCCATATCGAAGCCAACCTCCTTGGCGGCGGCGAGAGCACGGGCCTTGTCGGCCGGTCCGCGGCCGCCCAGGAGCTTTTGGTGAAATTCAATGTACTTTTTCCCGGTAACGTCCTGCATGCGCGCGGCCACGGCGACATGGGCGGCTTCGACCGAGCCTTCGCCCAGAACCGGAAATTCCTTGAGCACGAATTTCAGATTTGGATCGGTCTTCAACAGCGTGAGCATGTCGGACAACGCGTGTTTGCAGTACCCGCAATTGTAGTCGAAAAACTCGACCATGGTGACGTTGCCCTGCGGGTTGCCGAGCACGACCTGGTGCGGAGAGCTAAAAATAGTGGCGTTATTGTCAGCCACCGCGGCCCGATTCTTCTCCGCTTCAGCCGTTTTCTGACGTTTTTCCAGCTCGGCCATGACGTCCTGCATGACCTCGGGATGCTGCAGCAAATAGTTTTTGACGATCCCCTCGATTTCCTGCCGCTGGTCGGCGGAAAATGTTTGCGCCCGCGTCGGCGTGGCGGCCGGCAGCGCCAGCATCATTGCGGCGGCGAACAAAGTCAGGGGGCGGAGTCTCGATGTCATTAGCATTGTCCTTTTTTGGAACTATTGACCGAACAGAAGCGGGCTTTTTCCTTTATTGAAAGCGACGATGTCGTCGGCCTTTACCCAACCGGGCGATCCCACCGCAAATCGCGTCTTTGCCCGCGCGGCGAGTTCGCGCGCGGTCTTGTTGTCGCCGCGGGCGAAGGCGGCCTCCGCCGAGGCGAGATCGGCCTCCGCAAAATTCTTATTGTGGCCGTAAGCCATGGCGAGTTGTTCATAGGCGTCCGACGATTCGGGTTCTTTGACCAACGCGGCGCGCAGTAGCGGAACCGCCTCGTCCGCCATTTTCGGATTGTTGGTAGCGATCATGGCCTGCGCCAGCAATATCTGGATAAGCGCCGGATTGGGCGCAAGCTCTACGGCATGGCGCAACGGCGCGATTGCGTCGGCGGCATGCCCGGCTTCCAGCAACGCCTGGCCTTCGAGTTCATAAAAATAAGGGTAGTTGGGCTTGGCCTGAATGAGGCCTTCGATCTGGGTCAGTGCTGAACGAACGTCGCCGAAGCGGTAGCTGGTGATGGCGTGGGCGTAACGCGCCGGCAGGCTCGTGTCGGACGCCGGATAGTGCCGTGACACCACATCGGCCCGCTCGGTGAAGCCGTAGAGCTTGGCGCGCATCATGTCGTGCCGGAATTGCAACTCCGCCGGATCTTTTTTGTCCCAATAGGGCGTTTTGACCAACTCGGCGAGTGCCGCCATGCGTTCCGTCGGCATGGGATGGTTTTGGACGTAGGGATCGATGTAGGCCGACGTGAACATCATCTCGTCGGCGAATCGTTTGAACGTATCGTACATGCCTTTCGCCGATTGACTCGTCATGGTCAGAAAGCGGACACCAGCGCGATCAGCTTGTTCTTCCTGCGCGCGCTGATAGGCGAGTAGGGTGTGCTGCAGGTATGATTGCGGTGCGTTCATGGCCGCCATGCCGACATTGGCCATGTCATAGCTGCCGGACTTTGCGCCGGCGGCTAACGCCCCGACGCCCAGCAGCATGGCTACGATGGCCGCGGTCTGCGCAGTGGCGAGCTCCTGGCGCATTTTTGACAGGTGGCCGCCGACAATGTGCCCGGTCTCGTGGGCGAAGACGCCGATGAGCTGGTTGGGCGTAGTCGCCTGCATCAGGGCGCCCGAATTAACGAAGATCCGGTGCGCGTCCATCACGAAAGCGTTGAAGGATTTCTCATTGATGATGACGATGTGAATGTTTTGCTGCGTCAGTCCGGCGACGCGCATAATAGGCGAGGTGTATTCGCGAAGAAGCTGCTCGATTTCGGCGTCGCGGATGACCGGTATGCCGGAAGTCTGCGCGCGCGCCGGCCCGGCGGCGATCGCCACCGCAGCCGCCGTAATCAGCGCCGCCGCGCGCGATACTGGTCTCTTCGCCTGCATCTTGCTCGTGGAGCGGATTTGACATTCGCTACCAACCTCGCCGCGAACTGCAGAAGCGAATGTCAAATCCAAAGCTCCACGATCACTATATATTTGCCAGTGGTCCTTTGATTCTAACATTCGCATGATAGCTTGCCGCACCGGGATGCGAATGTTTGAATCGGACCACTGGAGATTTGCCGACAATCATCTGGGACAAATATTCGGTCCTCTGTCCGGCCGCCAAGTTCGTGTCCCGATTCCGAAGTTCGCCTGACAGGCGGAATTCGTGTGCGAACTTCGGAATCAAAAGGGACACGAGCAAACCTATTGATCTCGTGTGGCTTTGGTTCAGAAGTCCGCATGATAAGGTGCCGGCAAAAATGACGCGGACTTCTGAACCGCCACACTAGGAAGGGAGCCGGTCACGGTCAACAACCCGGCGAATACGGCAGCAGCGGGGCGGTGGGGCCCCGTGGGTGCTGCGTCAAGGTACGGTCATGCTTGAACGGGCGAGGCAGCTTATCCAACCGTCCGAGCGCAGTAATGTGCCGCCGTTCATGGTGATGGATGTCGTGGCTGCAGCAGCCCGGCTCGAGGCGGAGGGCCGCCGCATCATCCACATGGAGGTAGGCCAGCCCGCCGCAGGGGCGCCTCCGAGCGCCATCGCCGCCGCACGCGCCGCCCTGTCCAAGTCCGCCCTGGGCTATACCGAAACGCTTGGCATGGCGCCGCTGCGCCGGCGTATCGCGCGCGCCTACGGCGACTGGCACGGGCTCGACATCGATCCGGAGCGCGTCGTGGTCACGACCGGGTCCTCGGCAGGCTTCATGCTGGCGTTTCTGGCTGCATTCGAGGCCGGGAATCGGGTCGCGACCGCTCTTCCCGGCTATCCACCCTATCGTCACATCCTCAGCGCGCTTGGTTGCGACCCGGCCGGGATTGCAACGACGGCAGCGACGCGCTGGGCCATTACCGGCGAGACCTTGCTTGAAGCGCATCGCGCGCAGCCGCTCAACGGGGTGATATTGGCTTCGCCCGCCAATCCGAGCGGCACCATGATGGAAGCCGCGGTGCTTGAGGATGTGATCCACAGCGCCGAAGATGCGGGCATTATCGTGATCTCCGACGAGATTTATCATGGGCTGGATTACGCCTTTCACGCTGATTGTGCGGCGCGCTTCTCGTCGCGCGCGATTATCGTCAATTCCTTTTCGAAATATTTCTGCATGACCGGATGGCGGATCGGCTGGATGATCGTGCCGCAATTCTTGGTGCGGGCCGTCGAGCGTTTGCAGCAAAACCTCGCGATCTCGGTGCCGACGCTCGCGCAAATCGCCGCTGTGGCCGCTTTCGATGACCGCACGGAGCTCGAAAACGTGCGCCACGGCTACGAAGAGAACCGGCGGATCCTGCTCGAGGGATTGCCGAAGGCGGGACTTGAGTCGTTTCTGCCGGCCGACGGCGCATTCTATCTCTATGCCGATGTGTCGCGCTTCTCGAGCGACAGCTTGGCCTTCGCCAAACGCATGTTGGAAGAAGCCGGCGTGGCCGCCACTCCGGGCGTTGATTTCGACCCGGTGCGCGGTCAGAACTTTCTGCGCTTATGCTATGCCGGCTCCGGTGAAGAGATGCAGGAAGCCGTGCGGCGCATCGGCGAATGGCTGAGAAAAATTTGACCTTGTGAGGCGCGGCGATGAGCGACGCATTGTTTGAAATACTGCGCAAAGTGACGACGGCGACAATCACCACCATGTTGTTGCGCAAAGGCATCCGGCGCTGCTGGATGAATGGTCCAAAATCGATCGGATCGGCGGGCGGCCGCATTGTCGGGCGGGCATTTACGCTTCGCTTCATACCGGTGCGCGAGGATCTCGCCACCATCGAAAGCTGGGGTAATCCCATCTCGACCCGCGCCGCGGTCGAAGAAATGCCCGAAGGCTCCGTCGTCGTTGCCGACGCCATGGGGGCGGCCGGCGCCGGAATATTCGGCGATATCCTTTGCGCCAGAATGAAAAAGCGCAACGTCGCGGCGCTTGTGACGGACGGAGCGGTACGCGATCGGGCGGGCGTCCTGACGAGCACGTTGGCGATCTGGTGCGCGGGCGTTGCGGCGCCAGCTTCCGTCAATCAGCTGACCTTTGTCGGCTGGCAGGAGCCGATCGGCTGTGGCGGTTGCGCGGTGTTTCCCGGCGATGTGATCGTCGCTGACGATGACGGCGCCGTCGTCATTCCGCAGGCGATGGTGGACTACGTGGCCGGCGAGGGCGCCGAGCACGAACTGTATGAGAGCTGGGTATTCTCCGAAGTCGAGAACGGAGTGAAGCTTCCAGGCCTTTATCCGCCGAACGACGAGGCCAAAGCGCGCTACGCCGTATGGCGAAAGTCGCGCTCGTGATCACGCCGCCTCGTGGAGCGGATTTGCGAATGTCAGACTCCGGCCGCTAGCTGCATAGATGTTTTTCATCTTGTCCAAGGCGCTCGGTTTTTTTGCCTGGTCGTCGAATATTTTCATGGCGATCGGCTTGGCCGGCCTTGTTGTCTTGTGCACGCGATGGACGCGGCTGGCGAGCTGGCTCATCGTTACCAGCCTGGTGCTCCTCGCCATCGCCGGATATTCGCCGCTCGGCAATGTGCTGATATTGCCGTTGGAGGACCGCTTCCCGCAGTGGGACGCCTCGCGCGGGCCACCCGACGGCCTGGTCGTCCTCGGAGGGGTAATTTCGCCCGAAGTATCGGCCGCACGGAACACGATATCGATCGAGGAGACGGCCGAGCGCATCACATTCGCCGCGGAACTCGCGCGGCGCTACCCGAACGCGCGGATCGTAGTCAGCGGCGGCAGCAGCGCGCTCATTTTCGACGGAGGTGTCGAGGCGCCGTTTGCAAAAACAGAGCTGGAGGCCCTTGGCGTCGCTCCCGAGCGTATCGCCGTCGAGGACCAGTCGCGCAATACCATCGAAAACGCGGAATTTTCGCGCCGCCTCGCCGACCCCAAGCCGGGGGAGCGCTGGCTGCTCGTGACCTCGGCTTATCATATGCCGCGCGCCATGGCCGCATTCCGGTTGGCCGGCTTTCCGGTTGAGGCTTGTCCGGTCGATTGGCGCACGCGCGGACTGATTGATCTTGGCCGGCCGTTCGGTTTGCTCTCCGACGGCCTGCACCGGACGGACACCGCCTTCCACGAGTGGCTTGGCCTTATTGCGTATCGACTGACAGGTAAGACGACCGAACTTCTCCCCGGTCCCTGATCGTCGCCGCCTGCGGCACACAAAGCCATCGCTAGCGTCCGTCGGGGACCCGTTACGGGTTACTCTCCCCAAAGTCCCAAGTGATTCGCGTGATCTGGTGCACGGCCGGGAGCCATCAAGCCCGGCGAATGCCGGCTCCTGAAAGGGCTTGCCTTGTCGATCGAGATGCCAGCCGCGGTCGCAACTTTAGCGGCCGATATCGGGGCCGAAGCCGAAGCGCAGGAGCAGCAGCGCGAATTGATCGCGCGCACGGCTTGCGTCCTGTTCGCGGCAGGCGCGGTTTTCCTCGCGAGCATCGTGGCGGTGCTGATACAACTTCAGTAGGCGAGCGCTTGCGGCGCTTCTGGAACGGAATTGATACGCATGGCGTTGCGTCTCATCATTGGCAACAAGAACTATTCATCGTGGTCACTCCGTCCGTGGCTGGCCATGAAGGTTGCCGGGATTGCGTTTGAGGAGACGCTGCTTCCGCTCGATGCAGCCGACTTCAAGGCGAAGCTAGCGACGCTCGGCGGCGCTGGAAAGGTGCCGCTGCTGATTGACGGGGAAATCCGCGTCTGGGAATCGCTCGCTATTCTCGAATATCTCGCCGACAAGTTTCCGGCCGCTGGCTTATGGCCCCGCGAAGCCGCCGCGCGCGCCCACGCACGCGCCGTCGCTTGCGAAATGCACAGCGGATTTTCGTCGCTGCGGAACCTCCTGCCGATGAATATCCATCGTCCCGTCATTCGCCGGCCGCTGGATGCGGGCGCCGCGGCCGATGTGGCGCGAATCCAGTCCATCTGGACTGAGAGCCGCGATCGGTTCGGGGCCGGCGGACCGTTCCTCTACGGTGCATTCGGCGCGGCGGATGCGATGTATGCGCCGGTGGTTTGGCGCTTCCACACTTATGCGGTCGAACTCGGCGCGGTCGCGCGCGCCTACATGGCCGCGATGATGGCTCTACCGGCTTGGAACGAATGGCGCGAGGCGGCGCGGCGCGAAACCTCGGTGCTGCCGCATGATGAAGTCGACTGGCCGGAAGTGAAAAGGGAAGAAGCCTAAGCGCGCTTTTTCTTACGACGTTTGAGTTGCTTGTCCCGGATGCCGGCCGGCCCTCTGTGGCAGGATTATTATGCAGGCAAGGATGAAACCCGCGAGCACCAGAGACGCGATCGGACGGCTCAATGCAAGTCCGCCCTCGCTGACCGGCTTGTCAAGATAATCACCAGCTGTTGCGCCAAGTGGTCGGGTCAGGATGAACGCAATCCAGAATAAGAAAACCCGGGAAACGTTCGTCCAAAAATATGCCGCTGCTACAAGTGCGATCGCTGCGGCAAACACAATGGCAGCCCCATTGTAACCAAGCCCCGTATCGTCAGCGGTCCAATCGCCCAATGCGGTTCCCAGTGTTTGCGACAGCGTAATGGCCGCCCAATAGAAAGCTTCCGCCGGGGGCCTGCTGACGGTGTCGACTGAAATGGAGCCAAGCGACCATTTCCAGAGCCCAAGCACGGCGATCAAGCACAAAAATAACAATAACGAACCGCCGGCGTATCCAATGCCAAGCGAACGGTCGGCGAAATCGGCCATTGCCGTTCCGAACGTCGTAGAGGCAACGATGGTGGCCCAGTAAAGGAAAGGATGAAAACGCCGCGCAAAAATCTGAATTGCAACGAGCGCGACCAACGCTGAAAGGAAAATAGCAGTTCCGATCAGGTAACCCCAATTCAGCGTCATTGTCACGGTATCGCCGCCGGTTTCGCCGAGGGTGGTCGCCGCGATCTTTATGATCCAAAAGATCAGCGTTACTTCCGGAACTTTGCTTGCGGAAGCTTCGGACGGATTGCCGATCACGGGAACTGTTCTATCGGTCATGATGGCCGGCCCATGGTTCAGTTTGATCGACCGCTAATTCAGGAAGCGATCCGCTTCTGCAATTCCAGAAGCAGCGGTTGCTGGTAGGCGAGAATTTTGATCGTCGCCGCAGGCAGCGTGAAATAGGCGATGCGGTCGATCTCCGGAAAGCTTTTCCGCTTCCCTGACTTCGGCGGCCACTCGATCTCGAACGGGTTGCTCGCAAACTTCGCTAAATCGAAATCAGCTTCAAAAGCCCAGGCGTGTACGATCTTGCCGCTCTTTTGTTTGACCGGCGTGAGGAGGAAGAGTTCGCCTGCGGCAATAAAACTTGTTTCTTCGGTGAATTCACGCCGCGCGGTTGCCAGGAGATCGGCGTCGCCCTCCGCCAAGCCTTTGGGGATGGTCCATACACCGTCGTCCTTCTTCGCCCAAAGTGGTCCGCCGGGATGCGCCAGCAAAACCTCGATTTCTGCTGCCCGCCGGAAGGCCAAAAGACCCGCGCTGATTGCCGCAGTGCCGCGCATGCGCAATTTACCGTGAAGTGCGGCTCTCTACCGCAGGCCTTGCCAAAGGGGTTATGTGCATGATTTTGTCACGTTTGCGCCCACAATGCAGACATCCTCGCCCATGCCGTTTTCGGGCTGCGTGAGGGTAGCCGATCTACTTTCCATAATGGGAGTCAACGCCGATGCGATGCCGCTTTATCGCCGCCTTTGTTTTTGCCGCCGCGGCGGCGGTAGCCGCGCCCATTGCGGGAGCCGAGGACGCCCCCAAGGACGTCAAAGGCCTTTATTTGATGAGCGATTACCCCGCGGTTACGCTCCGCCCGGGCGAGACCTCAACCGTCAACCTGCGCCTGCACAATTACGACGTGGCGCCGGAACGGCTCGCCCTATCGGTTGGCGGCGTTCCCACCGGCTGGACGGCAACGCTGATGGGCGGCGGACAGCCGGTCGCTGCCGTGATGCCGGCGACCAACGCGAGTGTTTCGCTCGAACTGCGCCTCGACGTTCCGAAGAACGCGGCGGTCGGCACGCAGACGCTGACGGTCACCGCGAGCGGCGGAACTACCAAAGCGGAGCTGCCGATCGAGGTCACGCTAGCCAAGGATCTTCCGGCGAAGCTCACGCTGACCCCGCAACTTCCGGAACTGCGCGGCACGTCGAAATCGAGTTTCGAATATCAACTCGGCATCAAGAACGACAGTGGCAAAAAGCTGACCGTCAGCCTGTCCGCCCAAGCGCCGCAGAATTTCGACGCCACCTTCACCGAGAATTATGGCAGTCAGGAGCTCAATGCCGTCCCGGTCGATGCGGGGCAGACCAAGGACGTGAAGCTGAAGGTGCGGCCGTCGACGACAGCGGCTGCCGGCAACTACAAAATAGTCGCTCGCGTGGCGGCTGAAGACGCGTCGGCGACCGCCGATCTGGCGCTCGACATCAGCGGACAGCCAAAGCTCGATATCAGCGGACGCGAGGGGCTTGTTTCGACGCATGCCTCCGCCGGCAAAGAGACAAGCCTGCCGGTCGTTATCACCAACACTGGCACTGCGCCGGCGGACGAAGTCGAACTCAGTGGTTCGGCGCCCTCAGGCTGGAAAGTCACGTTTGATCCAAAGACGGTCGAGCGCATCGCCCCCAGCGAGACTAAAGAAGTGCAGGCGCTGATCACCCCGACCGAAAAGGCGATCGCCGGTGATTACGTGACCACGATCCGTGCGTCCGCGCGCGGCGAGTCCGCCTCCACCACCTTCCGCGTCACGGTGACGACCTCGACCATGTGGGGAATCGCCGGCATCGGGATCATCGGTGTGGCGCTGCTGGTGATGGTCGGTGCGGTCGCGAGGTTTGGCCGGCGATGAGCGGCGATATCGTCATCGAGGCCAAGGGCCTCACCAAGAAATACGGTGCCGCGACCGCGGTCGATCACATCTCGTTCAGTGTCGGCCGCGGCGAAATATTCGGGCTGCTGGGCCCGAATGGCGCCGGCAAGACGACGACCATTCTTATGATGCTCGGGTTGACCGACATTTCCGAGGGTGAAATCCGCGTACTCGGGTTCGATCCGGCGCGTGAGCCGCTCTCGGTAAAGCGCCGGGTCGGGTATCTGCCCGATGCGGTCGGCTTTTACGATCAGCTCACGGCTGCGGACAACCTTCGTTATACCGCGCGGCTGATCGGATTTAAGAAGACGGAGCGAGAAGAGAAGATCGCCGGCGCGCTTGACCGCGTCGGGCTTTCTGAATTCGCCGACAAGCCCGTGAGCACATTCTCCCGCGGCATGCGGCAACGGCTCGGGCTTGCCGAAATCCTGATGAAGGGCGCGCAGATCGCCATCCTCGATGAACCGACATCGGGGCTCGATCCCCACGCGACCTCTGAACTGCTCGCCATTATCCGCGCCTTCAAGGCGGAGGGCGTCTCGGTGCTGCTTTCATCGCATTTGCTCGAGCGGGTGCAGAGCGTGTGCGATCGGGTTGCGCTTTTCACCGGCGGGCGGATTGCGCTGATGGGATCGGTCGCCGAACTCGGCCGTGAAATTCTCGGCGGCGGCTTCGTCGTCGACATCGAGGCCGACGGCGCCGGACTTGCCGAGCGGCTTGCGCTTATACCCGGAGTGAGCGGCGTCGAGCGGACCGGCATCAGCAAGCTGCGTCTGCACGCCGATCGCGATGTTCGGCCGGAAGCCGCAGTCGAAGTGGTCGCCTCGCAGGGACGCCTGCGATACCTCGGCGTACAGGAGCCGAGCCTCGACGCCATCTATAACCGCTATTTCGAAACTAGACCCAATGAAGAGTTGACAATGAAAGACGGAGCGCGTGATGCGGCGTGAAGGTTCCGCTTTTCAAGGTGTCGGCGTTGTGGTGCTCAAGGAGCTGTCGGACCACCTGACCAGCGTGCGCATGCGCGTGCTGGAATGGCTGGTGGTGCTGGTTGCACTTGCCGCGCTTTACGGGGCCATCCAGCAGATCAAAGACACCACTGCCGAGGACCCGTTCCTGTTCCTTCGCCTGTTCACTACATCGCGCGATCCGCTGCCGTCGTTCGTGTCCTTTATCTCTTTTCTCGTACCGCTGATGGCGATCGGCCTGGGCTTTGACGCGGTGAACGGCGAATACACCCGCCGCACCTTGTCGCGGATTCTCTCCCAGCCGATCTATCGCGATGCTTTGCTGTTCGGGAAGTTCCTTGCCGGCGTTGCTACACTTGCGGTCAGCCTGATCGCGCTGTGGCTTCTGGTGATTGGGTTGGGACTTCTACTGATCGGCGTCCCGCCTGGAGCCGAGGAAGTCGGCCGCTGTATTCTGTTTCTCGTGGTGACCATCATCTATGCCGGAGTGTGGCTTGCGGTCGCCCTTTTGTTCTCGATCGTGTTCCGCTCCGCCGCCACGGCGGCGCTCGTCACGCTGGGTATTTGGCTGGTCATCACTTTCATATGGCCGGTGCTGGCCGGGGCGATCGCCCAGGCGATCGTACCCATCGACCCGCGCTACGCGGCGCTTGGATTGCAAACTCCGGGAACGGCGGAAGCCGAACACATCTTGGCGCGGCTCTCGCCGTCGACGCTATTTGCCGAGACGGTGGTGGCGATCCTCGATCCGACTACGCGATCGCTTGGCCCAATTTATTTGAGCCAGATGCAGGGCGCCGTGCTCGGAGCGCCGCTGCCAATCGGCGAAAGCATTCTGATCGCCTGGCCGCAAACGGTGGGCATGATTGCGAGCGCCATTGTGCTGTTTGTGATCGGCTACGTGATCTTTCAGCGCCAGGAAGTCCGCGCGTAAGCCTCGAAATTCGCCCGCACCAGAACGAGGGCGGCTCTGGAGCCGCCGTCGTTGCTTTTTGGGCGGGAGGCGGGTCGATGCGCACTTCGGTGCGCGGGATAACCGTCCCCCCCGCCACATTTCCGTGTGATAACGTACGGGTGGATGCGCGCTGGATCCCATCAGGCAGTATGCGAATCTGACTATTTTTTCGCTTCCGAGACACAGAAGCGAGTTTAATCGACGAGAGAACTTGTGCGCGATTTCAAATCGACTGTCGAAAGCTCTTCGCCGGAGTTCCGCGCCAATGAAGCCGCCATGCGCGCGCTCGTTGCCGAATTGCACGAACGCCGCGCCCGGGCCGCTGCCGGCGGCTCGGCACACGCCCGCGAGCGTCACGTTTCACGCGGAAAACTGCTGCCGCGCGACCGGGTGATGACGCTCATCGACGCAGGCGCGCCGTTCCTTGAATTCTCGCCGCTCGCGGCCGATGGCATGTACGAGGACCGAATTGCTGGCGCCGGCATCATCACCGGGATCGGGCGCGTATCCGGCCGCGAGTGCGTGATCGTCTGCAACGACTCGACGATTAAAGGCGGCACTTACTATCCGATGACGGTGAAGAAGCACCTGCGCGCGCAGGAGATCGCGCGCGAGAACCTGTTGCCGTGCATTTATCTCGTTGATTCCGGCGGCGCCAACCTGCCGCATTGGACCGACGTGTTTCCCGACCGCGAACATTTCGGCCGCATTTTTTACAATCAGGCGACTTTGTCGGCGGTGGGCGTCGCGCAAATCGCGGTAGTCATGGGCTCGTGCACCGCGGGCGGCGCTTATGTGCCGGCGATGTCGGACGAGACTATCATCGTGCGCAACCAGGGAACCATTTTTCTGGGCGGTCCGCCTTTGGTGAAGGCGGCGACCGGCGAAGTTGTTTCGGCGGAAGACCTGGGCGGTGCCGACGTGCATGCAAGGAAGTCGGGCGTCGCCGATTACTATGCCGAGAACGATCGCCACGCGTTGGCGCTTTGCCGAAGCATCATTGCCAATTTGAACACGCGGCACCCGGCCGGCACCGCGCTTCGCAAATCCGCCGAGCCGCTTTATGACGCGGGCGAGCTCGACGGTATCGTGCCGGCCGATCTCAAAAAACAATACGATGTCCGCGAAGTCATTGTCCGCCTGGTCGACGGTTCGGAGTTCGACGAGTTCAAGGCGCTCTATGGCACGACGCTGATCGCAGGCTTCGCTCACATCCACGGTATTCCCATCGGGATCCTCGGCAACAACGGCATTTTGTTCTCGGAAAGCGCGCTCAAAGCGACCCATTTCATCGAGCTTTGCTGCCAGCGCAAGATCCCGCTGCTTTTTCTGCAGAATATCGTCGGCTTCATGGTTGGCCGGGACTACGAGGCAGGCGGCATCGCTAAAGACGGGGCGAAGATGGTGACGGCGGTGTCTTGCGCGAAAGTGCCGAAAATCACCCTCATCATCGGCGGATCATACGGTGCCGGCAATTACGGCATGTGTGGCCGCGCTTACGGTCCGCGTTTTTTGTTTACGTGGCCGAATGCGCGCATTTCTGTCATGGGCGGGGAGCAGGCGGCCAGCGTGCTGGCCACGGTGCGCCGCGACAATATCGAGGCGTCGGGAAAAAAGTGGTCGAAGGCGCAAGAGGAAGAATTCAAGAGGCCGATCCTCGAGCAATACGAGGCGGAGGGTAATCCTTATTACGCGACGGCGCGGCTTTGGGACGATGGCATCATTGCGCCGGGCGAAACCCGGCGGGTCCTCGCGTTGTCTTTCGCGGCAGCACTCAACGCGCCGATTCCGGAGACGAAATTCGGAGTGTTCAGGATGTGAAGACGCCGAGAAAAAGCGCATTTTCGCGAAACACATGGGGTGATCATGGGCAAGGCCATCGAGCACATTCACTGGCCGGACGCGCCGGATATGTGGATGCCGTACGCGCCGGCAATCAAGGTGCGGGGAGGGACGACGGTCTATCTCGCCGGCGTCACGGCGGCGCCGGTCTATCATCATCACCCGCATCGGCCGGAGGAGTTCGACGCCATGCCGGGTGACATGGGCGGCCAGGCGCGGGCGGCGCTGGAGAATCTCAAGCGCGGACTCGATGCCGTGGGTGCGACATTCGCCGACGTGGTCACCGCTGATCGCTTCGTCACCGATCTCACCGACCAGGACGCGCTCAACCGCGTTTGGGGAGAATATTTCCGCGACGCCAAACCGGCCACGACGACCGTGCAAGTCGTGCGACTTGCGACCGACCCGCGCTGCCTGGTCGAGATCAATGCGGTCGCGGTGATCGATTGAGGGCTCGACGCTGATTTATCGTTTCGGACGCTTGACGTGGGCGGTGCCGAGGCGCTGATGGTCGCCCTTTTCCACGGCTGGCAGCTACGGCGGAGAAGATCATGGCGGACACACCTTACAAAACGGCACTGATTGTCGGCGTGGGCTCGGGGCTTTCGGCCTCCGTCACGCGGACATTCAAAAAAGCCGGAATGACAATAGCGCTCGCCGCGCGCCGGGCGGGCGATCTTGCTGCGCTCGCGCAGGAAACCGGTGGAAAGGCCTTTGCTTGTGACGCCACCAAGGAAGGGGAGGTCGCCAAACTCTTCGCCGAAGTCGAAGCTGCGTTCGGCGCTCCCGACGTTGTCGTCTACAATGCGAGTTACCGCACCCGCGGGCCTTTCATCGACCTCGACCCAACCGAAGTGCAGCGCACGCTGATTGTCACCGCGTTCGGAGGCTTTTTGGTTGCGCGTGAGGCGGCAAAGCGCATGTTGCCCAACCACCGCGGCGCCATTTTGTTCACGGGAGCATCCGCGAGTGTGAAGGGGTATCCGCAGTCAGCTCCATTCGCGATGGGCAAGTTCGCCTTGCGCGGGCTGGCGCAAAGCATGGCCCGCGAACTATCGCCGCAAGGCATTCACGTGGCCCATATCGTGATCGACGGCGGTATTCGCGGCGCCAGCCGCGCGGAGCCCGCCGACAAACCCGACAGCATGCTCGATCCGGATGCGATTGCGCAGACTTATCTCGATCTGTTGCAACAGCAACGCAGCGCCTGGGCGTGGGAGATCGAGCTGCGACCTTGGGTCGAGCGGTTTTGAATGACCTGCCAAGACGTGGACAATAAACGGACTATGTCCAAGACGATCGTTACCGCGGGTTTGCTGGCGCTTGCCGTCCTCGCTGGGGCGACGGACGCGCTGGCGCAGGCAACGCGGCGTAAGCCACCACCGAAACCGCCGGAGCCGCCGGCGCCGGCGATCCCGATCGATAAGCGTGACAGCGTGGTCACGACTCCCGGTCTGTTCAATGGACGGCCGTATTGGCTCGCACTCGCCGAATGCGGCGGCATCTACTTCAAACTGAATATTTTCTATACCGATGCCGCAGTGCACGCGCGCGTGGTGAAGCCCGATCCTCGCGCAAACGCGGAGTTCAGCAAGAAGCTGAAAGAGGCGATCGACGTCGCGACCACGTATTTCGATGGCGCCGAGCATTTCCTGATGGCACAGCGCGGTCTTGAGCGCTTGGACGCCGTTCTTACTTACGACAAAACATCACGTGCGGCGGGCGACCGCCTCAAGTCGATCGACGCCGCGCTTGCCGCGGCAAAGGACTGTCCTGCGATTTATCACGCCTGCCAGGAAGCGTTTTCCAAGCAGTGCAGCGAACCGCTTTCGCCGCTGAGCTGAGGGCGTGCGAGGCTCCGCCTTTTTGCAACGCGGAAACAAATGCCCCCCGCGTCAACGCGCCGCGGCCTCCCCTGCGACACAGGAGTGGCGTATTTCGCGCCGACAAATACGTCCCGGAGGCGTATCAATGCAGGAGGTCCACATGACCTATCGCGTCTATTCCGGGCCGCGGGGCTCACAGTCCATCTCTCCGCTCGAGAAGGACCGGCACCTGTACAAAGAGTTCGGCGCTCTCGACGAAGCAATGAGTTGGGCGCGGCACATCAACGAGAGCGGCCGTGTCTCTCTTCTCGTCGAAGGTGATGACGGGACACGCCTGACCAAGCAGCAAATCGTGACCGCGCTGAAGAGTCTCGAGTATATCGAGTCCCCGGACGCGGCCTGAAGCGGCGCATTCCGGTCATCCCGGTTTGGTTTACGACAACAAGCCCGCAAGGCCGGTGAGGCGCTGCGAGGGCGGAAAAGGCTGGTATTCGTCCGGCATTTGCGAACGGTTGATCCAGAAGGTGCGAAAGCCGAAGGTCGCCGCGCCCATGATGTCCCAGCGGTTGGAGGACACAAACGCCACGTCCTGCGGCTTAACGCCAAGGTTCTTTGTTACCAGCGTGTAGGCGTCCGACCGGGGCTTATAAGCTCGCACCGCGTCCACCGACAGCACGGCATTGAACAATGTCCCTAGTCCGGCGGCGTCAACGGCCGAGGCAAGCATGTGGGGCGAGCCGTTCGAGAGTATCGCAAGGCGCGCTCCGCGAGACTTTAGAGCGGCCAACGTGCCGCGAACGTCGGGGAATGCGTCGAGTTTAAGATAGGCATCGAGCAGGTCCGCGCGGAGCGATCGATCAATCGAGGGAAATTGCGCCAGCGCGTAGTCGAGAGCGCGCTCGGTCAACGTCCAGAAATCGAGGTAGTGACCGGCCAGCGTCAGTGTCCAGGTATATTCGAGCTGCTTCGTTCTCCAAATTTGCGAGAAATTCTCGGCGTCGGCGCCGGCAGCGTCGCGATGACGCCCGATCGCGGCATGGACGTCGAACAGCGTGCCGTACGCGTCGAATACGTAAGTGCTCAGCATCGCCAGATCTCCCTGTAGCATTTTGGTGACAAAGTTCGTGCCAATTGATCATAAAGACCGTGGAAGGATGATTCGATGACCCGCCCTGTTGCCTGGTCGCAGACATTAACTTTTTTTGAGGACGACTGGCACGAGGGTAACGTCCCGATCATGGGACCGCGCACGCATGCGGCGTGGTTGTGCACGTCCGTCTTTGATGGAGCACGCGCGTTCGAAGGCACCATCCCTGATCTCGAGCGCCATTGCGCGCGCGTCAATGAGTCGGCCAAGAGCATGTGCTTAAAGCCGCTGGTCGCGGTTCCCACTTGGCGCGGTTTGGTACGCGAGGGGTTGAAACGGTTTGATCGCGATGCCGAGCTGTACATCAGGCCGATGTATTGGGCCGAGGAGGGGGCGCCGGGCGGCGTGCGGCCCGATCCGGATTCGACGCGATGGTGCCTGTGCATTTACGTCGCGCCGTTGCCCAAGCCCGCCAGCACGGCCATCACGCTCTCGCCGTTCCGCCGCCCGACAAGCGAAACCGCTCCGGTGGAAGCCAAGGCCGGCTGCCTTTATCCCAACAACGCACGTGCGTTGATCGAAGCGCGAGGCCGCGGCTTCGACAATTGCGTCATGTGCGACATGCTCGGCAACGTCGCCGAGCTCGGCACCGCCAATTTGTTCATGGTCAAGGACGGCGCGGTATTTACGCCGGCCATCAACGGCACCTTCCTTGCCGGCATCACGCGTGCGCGCGTAATCGCGCTGTTACGCGACGCCGGCGCTGCCGTGGTCGAGACAACGCTGACCTACGCCGACTTCCAGTCGGCCGACGAAATATTTTCCACCGGCAATTACAGCAAAGTGGCGCCGGTTACCCGCATCGACGACCAGGACCTGCAACCGGGCCCGTTCTATCGCAGAGCGCGCGCGCTATATTGGGAGTTCGCGCGTTCGGTCGAGCAGAAGTATCTTTGATAATGCTTTGAGTGAACGAGCGGCTCGAACGCCGCTCGTTTAATGATCGGGCGGCTATTTGATCGCCTCTTCATACATCTCCGCGACATGATCCCAGTTGACCAGATGATCGAGGAACGCTTTCAAATAGTCCGGCCGCCGGTTGCGGTAGTCGATATAGTAGGAATGTTCCCATACGTCGCAGCCGAGGATCGGCTTGGCGCCATGCACCAGCGGATTTTCGCCGTTCGGCGTTTTCGTCACGGTGATCTTGCCGTCCTTGACGGCGAGCCAGCACCAGCCTGACCCGAACTGCGTCACGCCGGCCTGAGCCAGATCTTCTTTCACCTTCGCAATCGGGCCGATATCGCCGATGATCTGCTTTTCCAGCTTGCCCGGCAGTTTGTCGCCGCCACCGCCTTTTTTCATCCACTTCCAGAAGTGAATGTGATTGTAGTGCTGAGCGGCGTTGTTGAAGAGGGGTTGGTTCTTGCCGAATGTGCCTTTGACCACTTCCTCGACCGGCTTGTTCTCCCACTCTGTTCCTTTGGCGAGGTTGTTTCCGGCGGTGACGTAAGCCTGATGATGCTTGTCGTGGTGAAACTCTAGCGTTTCACGCGACATGTAGGGCGCAAGCGCGTCGTAGGCGTAAGGCAGGTCCGGCAGGGTAAATGCCATAGGTCTTCTCCTCAATTGAAACCAAAAGGGGCGGGCGCGTCGGTAAAACCGGCGAGAGAACACAAGGTTTCCGTTAAATAGGCCTAATCCGGTCCTCTCGGCAATTCTCGCTGCACCCAGCGCCGCGCCGTCGCCGCCAGCCTTGATCGGCTTGCATGAGAATTTCGATATTCTTCAGATGGTTAATCGGCGTACCCCCTGCGCCATAGCGGTCTTATTTGCGGACAAACCTCGCCTGCCGGAACGGTCCCAGGCTTTTGCCGGCGATGGTGTCGTGATGGTTTTGCTCATTAAACCTTGCGCATCAGTCAGATGGCGGCCAAAATGCTTTCTTGTCGCCGCCGGCTTTGTGATCCCGTGAACTTCGGCGGGGGGACAACGACAAATGTTTGCGTTTTTTTGGGTAGCGGGTGCACTCGTAACGCTCGCCGGTTTGGTCCTCGTCGCGATGGGCATGATCTCTCACGACGGAGCGATTGATTCCGGAACCCTTACCGCTGGCACGATTGCCGCCGTCGGCGGACTTCTTCTCATCGGTATCGGTGTAACTGTCCGTGAGCTGCGCCGCATCGAGCGGGTTATCGCGAGCCGGCCGCCGTACGCGGCGCATCTCGACGAAGATCATGCCGCCGATTTTGTCGAGGCGCACAGCCAGCCGCGTGTATCGTTGCCGGGAAAGCTGGGGCTCACCACGACGCCATCCGCTACTTTCGCGGCGGCAGCGCAAGCGCTCGAGGACACCACATCCGATCACCTGCGCACAAGAATACCGTCACGCGATCGAAGCGATGACGGGCCGGCTTTCACCGAAGGCGATGCCGCGCCGGTGTCGCGGCTGCCGCTTCGTTCCGAGGACTTTAGAGAACGTCGCGATACCGCCGCCAAAGGCTATACTGGAAACGGCGCGACGCCTCCTCGTGGAATAACGGATTTTGAAGCAAGGCCGCGGCTCGCCGGATCGCCGGCGACGCCGAAGGCAAAAGTATTCAACGCGTTTTGGTCGGGCGGGCAGCGGCGCGACCCGCCAACGGCCGCGGCTCAAGCGGCAGCGGCCGTGGCCCGGGCGTTGCCTGCCGGCGCCCCGGCGCCAGCGAGTCAAGCTTTTCCCGATGTATTCGCGGTGCCGGGCGATCAACCAGCCGCCGTAACCATCCTCAAATCAGGCGTGATCGAGGGGATGGCCTACACGTTGTATTCGGATGGATCGATTGAAGCGCAGCTCCCGCAAGGGACATTGCGTTTTGGTTCGATCGCCGCTTTGCGCGATCACATCGAAAGCAAGGCGTAGGCTCACCCCCCCGCCGCCGGCCGAATATACTTACGGAATACAGTCTTCGACTTAACGCCCCAAGTTTATTGCTTTATTTCCTGAAGCGTTTTATGTTTAGCGGGTGTCGCAAGTCGTAATGCGACAGTGGCTATGCTTTGGGGGGCCAGGAGATGGCGATTGAGCAAAACCAGGCCGAGCATGAGCGATAGTGCGGGGGACGGAACTTACATTCAGCTGACGGCGCAAATCGTCTCCGCCTACGTGAGCAACAATACCGTTCCAAGCGGTGAGATTCCGAGCCTCATCAGCCAAGTTTATTCGGCGCTGATGCGCGTGTCGGGCGGCCATGCCGTCGCAGCCGCGGAGCCGCTCAAGCCGGCGGTCTCGGTCAAGCGGTCCATTACTCCCGAATATCTTGTGTGTCTTGAGGACGGCAAAAAGTTTAAATCGCTCAAGCGGCACCTGCGCACGCAATACGATATGACGCCGGAGAAATACCGTGAGAAATGGGGATTGCCTTCGGACTACCCGATGGTTGCTCCTAACTACGCGGCCGCCCGGTCTCAACTCGCCAAGCAAATGGGTCTCGGTCAGCAACGCCGCGGCCGCCGGTAGAGCATGATCCCGAAAAGTGGACACCGGTTTTCGGAAAAGATCATGCTCCATCAGTAAGCTAGAGCGGGATGACGATTAGAAGAGAAGGCATCGCGCTCTAGAGGCGCGTCGCGACGCTGCGCGGATCTATCCCGTTTCGGTCAGCGCTGCAGTACCCCGATGACGCCATTGGCAAAATTCAGGCGTTCCGCCATTACCGTAAGCACATAGGCGAGCAGGGCCTGGCTCAGCGGCGTGTCTTCCCGCTTGATGCGTTCGAAGGCCTGCGCGTCAAGTTCGTAAAGGACGCTCGCGGTTTCGGCCTGAATGGTCGCGCTGCGCGGCTGTCGGCTCAATAGGCCCATTTCGCCGACCGTCGTATGTCGCCCGAGGCTGCGCAACCGCGTCGTTCGTCCATCGGGCCGGTCGACGGTGATGCCGACCCGGCCTTCGAGAATGAAATGCATCGAAGCGGCCGGCTCACCCTGCCGGGCAATGACATCGCCGGCTTTTATTTCCAGATGCCGGCAATGTTCGGCGAGGCGGTCGCCCAGATCCGGATCGCCGAGAGCCTCCGCCAGCCAGGTGCGGAACGAGCGAGAGTCGCCATCGGGTGCCCGATACAACTCGATGATTTTCTCCTCGCAAGTTTCAAGTGCCCGATCGAGATCGGGTGCAACGACGACGTCATCGGAGATGAATTTCGCCGCACGAAATAATCGTTCCATCTCCGCGGCAAGATCGGCCAGTACGATTTTGGCGCCGGCGTTGCTTGCGGCCTGCTTGATCTGGGCAAAACTTTGCGTCGCCGAGGAATCGATCCCGGTGACGCGGCGAAAATCGAAAATCAAAAACCGGCAGTCCGGTTGTTGAGCCAGCAGGGCTTTAACGTTCTGATAAACGCGATTGGCCGAGCCGAAGAACAAATAACTCTGCAATGCCGCGCCCTGAATTTGCCGGCCATGATCGCGCAGTACCGCTTGCTCCCGCGGTCCCCGATCGAGTGAAGAACGGTATTCCGCGCTGTCGAAGCTAAATTTGATGGCGTTGACGCGGCTCGCGCTGAGCGCAAAGGTGGCGCAACCAATAATGATCCCAATCAAAACGCCGGCGACAAAGCCCCAATTGATGATCAACAGCGCAATGGCGACAAGCGAGAGATATTCAAGCCGCGGTAATTGCCGCGCGGACTGGATCAGCCATTGGTAGACGAGCCCCCAGCCGAGAAAAATCAACAATCCGCCGAGCACGTATTTCGGCACGTAGCCGAGAAAGCTTGGATCGAGGACGATCATCGCCGCCGAAATGGCGGCTACGGTCAGCGCCGCTAACCGCGTGTTCGCTCCGGCGGTGCGGATGAGCACCGAGCGACTCCAGGATGTGGAACTCACATAGCCGCCCAGAGCGGCGCTGAGGATGTTGGCGAAGCCCATGACCTTTAGGTCATGGTCGATATTGGCTTCGCTCTTGGTCGCGATCTCGATGCCCGTCGTATTGAACAAGAGCGTGCTGACGGTGACAAAGACGATGGCGAGAAGGTCGCCGCTGAGCGTGGGCAACAGATTCCAGGACAGGCCGCTAAAGGCGTTTGTCTTCCACGGCAAAGCCAGGGCAGCCGCCGGCTGCGGCGTGAACATCCAGCCGGCAGCTTGCGCGGTGGCCGGGGATGTTCCGATGATCGGCAACGCCACATGCGCGGCCGCGAATGCCGCCAGCAGCAATCCGGGCAGAACGAAGGGGCTTTTCGATCGGAGCGTCATGAAATAGAGCGCCGCCGCGACAACCAAGGCCGCCGCGATCTTGCTGGCGTCGCCAAGATTTGCATACGAACCGATGGTGACGATCGCCGGCGCGCGGTCGGTCACCACTTGCACCGCGCCGGTAATCATCAACCAGCCGGTAGCGCCGAGAAATCCGCCAAGGACCGGAAATGGCACGAAGCGAATTGCGCGGCCGGCGCGCGTGATGCCGAGAACGCACAACACGATCCCAGTGGCCGCCGTGGCAAGCGCCGTGACGACAAGGGTCGCTTCCAGCAAGTCGCCATGACCGTCGGCGGCCATGCGCCGCCCAAGCGTCGCGACCATCGCAGCGATGATTACCGAAATCGAACTGTCGGGACCGGCGACAGCGAAGAACAGCGAACTGCGCAACGCCACTACCGCGCCGGCGACCGCGGCCGATAAGAAAGTCATTGCTACGCCGTATGAGAGGGAGTGCGCGAGCGGGCCGGTAAAAATAAGCGCGGCGTAGGACAGGCAATAGGCGATCGAGAGAATGCTGCAAACCGCCCCGGCGAACACATCCGTGAGTGCAGCGCCGATGCCTTTGGGCATGTGCTCCGGCCGTTCAGGCGGCGGCGAGGGCTGAGCGCGCATCAGCACGTATGCGCTCTACCATCGAACGAAAGCCATTGGAGCGTTGCGGGGTAAGATGCTCGCGCAGCCCCATCTTCTCGAATAAAGCCACAGCATCGACGGCAAGTATGTCGGTGGCGCGCCTTCCCGAGAAGACTGCGAACAGAATTGCGATCAATCCGCGAACGATATGCGCGTCACTGTCACCCATGAAAGTCAGCACCGGGCCGTCAGCGCCGTTCGGACGTACGGTGGTGTCCAGCCAGACCTGACTCGCGCATCCTTGCACTTTGTTGGCCTCGCTGTGAGCCGCCGCCGACAATACCGGCAATTCACGCCCCAACTCGATCAGGTAACGGTAACGATCGTCCCAGTCATCGAGGCTCTCGAAATTTTCGATAATGTCGGCAATCTCGCTCATCACATCGCGTCGCGCCGTCCCTTCGGCGTTATATAGAGTACCTCGCCCGCGAGGTCGATGTCGGCAAAGTTCCACGCAGTTGGACGCAAAACGGCGCAGGCGCGGGCCGGAGCGGCGCCAAGATATCGGAGTATTGGAGTTTTAAATTGGCCGGCCGGCGATGTTATGCCGCGTGCTTGTCTTTGCGGACGGGAGGCCCGCGCCAGGCCGGCGCCAAGTCGGCGGGAGTCAAAGTGCTCTGCGACGCACGGTCGGTTGCCGGGTTTTCAACCGACTGTTTTGGCACGTCGCCGTGAGTTGCGGCGTTCTGCTGCGGAGCCAACGCGTCGCTCAGGACGTCGTAGAGCATCTTGGCGCCCGCTTGCGCCCTATAGCCAAGCGTCGTTGCCACTTGCGAGCCAACTGTGCAAGCGTCGGGTTGGCGGGCACAGAACCCGCGTAAATCTCCGACGGTCGCTGAGGCGGCGGACATGGCCTGTGATGTGCTGACAGAGTTGGTAGCGGCGTTATGTTGACCGCCGCCGCTCGGCAGCAGTAACAGCACGAGGCCGAGCCAAAACGCGAGGCGCAGTAAAAAGAACATGATACGCACGTCCCCGGCGGTCCCTGCCGCCGTATGTGCGCTCAACCTAACAGGGTGGCTTGAAGTTCCCGTTGGCGATGCAGGGACGTTTTTGCCCATAATCGAACAGAATAAGCGCAAAATTTTCGAACAACTCGAAAAAATTCAATTTGTCTAAAATTTGCGCTAACTCCAGACGCGACAGTCATCTGGTTAGACGCCTGCGTCTTTGCAGTTCGCGCCGATCGCGAGGATGGAGCACGTTCGTCCGGCAATCTCTCGTTCACCATGACGGGTGATTCCTCGCGCTTCGGGCGAAGCGGAAGGCTTGTCGCGCTATTCCGGCGCTGATCGCGCGCGCGCGTTTAGGGTTCGTTTAGGCGCAATCTGACACGATCGATCGCAGAAAAAGGGGAGCGCGTCTGCGTAATTGGACGTGCATGGGATCGTGGGTCACCGCGCGTCGACACGGAACTTTGCCGATTGGAAAAGGTCTTCGGTGCCGCTGAATGCGCTGGCTGACAAGCCGCGCCAATTCCGCGGAGCCGGCAATCTTGAACTGACGACTGACATCCGAGGTACGTATGGTGCGTAAGCGCGGGCGCGCAAACCGCGGCGCCGGACGCGGCGCTGCATTCGTCGGCATCATGGCGATGCTGGCCGGGAGAGTGTGGGGGAGACTGGCCCGTCGCCCCGTCGACTCGGTCGCAATCATTGGCGCCGCAGCCGCGAGCTTCATCATCATCGTCAACGCCGTCTTTTTGCAATCCGGTTCGCAGCGAGCGCCATTCGTCGCCAATCCGACGGCGCCGCCGCAATCGGCGGAAAGCCGAGCCGACCTTCAAACCTCAAACTCGGCGCAAAACGAGGCCGCACGCGCGCCGGCCGGCCAGCGAACGGCGCCGGCAACGGCTCGCCGTGACGATCCGATAGCCGACCTGATCGGATCGTCGGTTGGATCACTGCGCCGAGGCCGAACGGTCGAGTAGCTACATCTTCGCAACGGATGTTCCGGCTCGCATCTGAGCGATGCGCCGTTGCGCAAACCCTTCCACGAAGCTACGACCATCAACCAATCATGCGCCTGAAAACCGCTCTTTGGGTGGCCGCCTATTTGCGGCGCTGCGACGTCGAGGGCTTATCGGCCGTCGTACGCCGGCGCGGCGCGGAAGATGCGGGCGCCGTTTTCGTTCGCGTGAACCGGCTCGACGGTAGTTCCGATCTTTTCGGGCCCGCGCCGCAAAGCGCGTTCGAGGCCGCGGAAGGCGCGGCGCGCGCGTTTTCGCCGAGCTTGGCCGCGGCGCCGGCGCCGGATGAGCAGGTCGAGGCTTACCTCGCCCGCCAGACCAAGTTCGATTCCGATTTGTGGATTATCGAAGTCGAGGATCGCGCCGGACGTAATTTCCTCGACGTTCTCGCGGCGTGAAGATGCTTACGAGGCGCTGCGGCGGGTCTTGATCGGCAGAGCGGGCAGGCGTTGCGGCGATTTTTCCGGGCGGGCGCGCCGCCGCGTTTCATCATCCCAAAGCAGCGGCCGGTGCCTGGTTGCGGCATGCTCGTCGCGCCGTAGCGCTTGCCAGATTGCGACCATGCTGTCGGCAGATGCGGTAGTGACTTCGTCGAACAACGCGGCAAGAGCGTGGACGCGTTCGACCGAATGCCCCACCGCCGGATTGAGAAACATCAGAATGCGGTAAAGCACCTCGCGCGAGATATCGAAGGCCTTTACGGCGATCATGACCGGTTCGCCCAGCGCGTCGTCGGCAATGCGCTGAGCAAGATCCCGCGGAATGCGCAATGCACCCGCGAGATGCTGCGTGAAATCCTGACGCCGCCGCGCGAGCGCCGCTCTCTCCAGCTCCTGCCCGACGGCGGGTTGCCGCGCCCCGAGGATCGGGCGCGAGCCCAGAGGCGCGGCGATATGAAGGTTGCGCAAGATCAGCGCGCGCTCCAGGGCGCCGGCGCCAAAGAAGGCTTCGCTGAGTTTGCCGGCGGTGACTAAATCGATTTTGTCGGACGCGCGGGCAAGCGGCGAGTCTGTATTCGCGGCATCCTGCGTTGCTGGCTTCTCGCGAGGAGTGCTTGGCGGCACGCCGGCCGCGGTCGTCGGTTGCAAAAAAGGATGGGCACCGATTTCGGCGGCGACGTTCGGCAAATCGCGGGCCAGCGCCTGTACGATGCGTAGCGGCGGCGAGGGGTAGCCCGCAAACCGCTTCGCCACCGCGATCCTGGTCGGCACGTCCACCGCGTCAAGGAGCCGCAGCGCTAGTTCCGTGTAGTGACGCTCCTCGGCGACTGTGTGGGTGACGCGCTGCACGTAAAGATCGGTGAGTACCCGCAACAGCGTCGGCCGCATATCCAGGCCGCTGCGCGAGCCGAGCGCGGTCAAGGCTTCCAGACCGAAAATGTCACGGGCTTCCATGTCCGGGACTCAAACACTCCAGCGGACCGAGGCATGAAGTGCGCCATTCGCTAAATGTTAGACCGCGCGCGTTAGCGGAGCGTTAACCCTGCGTGCGTTCCTATTACGAGGAGCCGATGCGTGCGCATCGGGGTAGGGGACCGCTCCCGTCAGGCAGCGGACATCGGCTGGACCACCATGGGTATCATTGTCAAATTCCCGGACGACGGCCGGATCGTGCGTTTTGGCCGCGCGGAAGCAGCAGATGAATCCGCGACGGTCATCATCCTTCCGGTCGTCCGCATTGAGCGTCATCACCACATGAGCGCCACCGACGACGTCGAGCCGCTGATACCGCCGCCGCCGGAAAACGGCGGCCGCAGACGCGTAAGGCGACGTTAGGTCTGTTATTGCGGCAGCGGCACCGCGCGGCACTGCGCTTGAGCGAGTGTCGCCTGCGCCGTCGGCAACATTCCCGTCTCCGGTGCGAGAGCGCGCAGCACGATCAGTCCGGTCGCGGTGGGAGAATCGATAATCAGCCGGTCGGCGGCAGTCACGCCTTCTTCTTCGGGAAGCTGCGCGTGCTGCTGCGCTGTCATGAGATCGAGCTCGATAGCGCGGCGGCCGGCCGCGTGGTCGTTGATGGCGTAATAGGCCATGCTGTTGCGGGTGTAGAAGGTGACCGACGTGTAGGCCTGACTGACCGGCGCAATGAATTTGAGCGTTCCGGCCGTCAGATCGTAGCGGCAGACCGCCACCGCAAAAGCCGGATCCATGAAAGGCATAACCGCGTAGGCTGCGGTCGGAGCCGCAAGCGGCGTCAGGACGTTGACGGGTGCAAGCGGCGCCAGCCGCGAATAGGCGTCTTGTTTTGCGGTTCGTGGCATGGCCAGCACGGTCGACAGATGCACTATGCCGCCGAGCAGAAGCGCGCCAAAAATCCATAAAGCGAGGCGAACCATCAGCAGCCCTTTCGCTCGATGGACGGCATCGGGCCCTCATTGGTGGTTCGCGACGCCACGCCGAGGGGCGTGTCGTAGAGGCGCCAGACCAGGATGAATTGCTCTACTCCGCCGCTGGGCAGCCAATTTCCCGGTCGCGCCCGAGGGCCGACATTGATGATAAAGCGACCATTCTGCTCCCGGAGGATCTCTGCGCTGGTGAAGCCGTTGCGGCGGATCACATTGGCGACGAGTCTGCCTTGCGGGTCATAAAGGGTAAGGGTCCAATACCGCGCTGCCGGCGTCATGCCGGTGACGGAAAACATGCAGCGCCCATCGAGTACGTTACCGGTGTCATCGGTGTGGGCGTAGAACGCGACGCCGTCGCCGGTTCCGATGGGCAGTTCGCCGGTACGCGCGATGCTGGCCCGGGCATACGGGTCGATGTCGACCGATCCGCTTTTTGGCCAAGCCGTCCAGGCGCCGATGGTCAGCGATCCAAAGGCGACGCCGCGCGTAAGCGTGAACCAGGTGGCCCCAAGGCCGATGGCCGCGGCAAGCAGTAAGGTGAAGCAGGAGCCGAAGAACAAGCGCATGTCCCTTCACGACATCCGCGGGCAGTGGCCGTTAGTCGCCATGTGAAAGGCCGTTGGTCCTAATCTCACTTGCAGTCGTCAATGTGCCGGGGTGATGACTGTCATCGTCCGTCGTCGATCCGAGCCGCAGCGGCATCGCGCGGCTTGCTTCATCAAGCAAGCGTTCGACGCGCACCAGAGCATCGGTGCCTTTGCGGGTCAGCAAGATCTGTTGTGCCGGTGCCGCGCCGACCTGAGCGGCGTCGGCGACGGCGGGCACATGCTGCGCAGGAGGCAGACCGGGGAGGGGGCGAAGTTCAACACCCTGATGGGCGTAAGTCATGATGTTATGCCAAGCGAGTGCTGGGATCGTTCCGCCAGTCATGCGCTTTGTCGGCGTGTAGTCATCGTTGCCCATCCAAACCGCGCCGGCAAAATTGCCCGTGTAGCCGACGAACCAGGCGTCACGCCAGCCGTTGGTCGTCCCGGTCTTGCCCGCGACCTGAACGCCATCGAGTTGTGCGCGTCGTCCGGTGCCGTTTTGCACGACGGAGTTCATCATGCCGATCATTTCCAGCGCAACTTGCGGTGAGATAACTTGCTCCGGCCGCTTGCCGTCGCGATCGTAGCGCCAGACCAATTGGCCGCCGCCGGTGCGCACCTCAAGCGCCGCGTGCGGCGCCACCGCTTTGCCCAGATTGGGGAAGGTGGCATAGGCGACGGCGTGTTCGAGAACATTCACCTCGTCGGCGCCGATCGGCAGTGACGGCGTATCCGGCAGCGGTGTCCAAATGCCGAAATTTCGCGCGGTCTGAACGATCTTCGCGCGCCCGAGCTTGGGATTACCGTCGCCGAGCGCGATCGAAAGTTTGACCGGAATGACGTTGATCGAGTTGGTGATGGCTTGAGTAAGGGTGAGCGAGCCCGAATAGCCTCCGGAATAATTGTGCGGGCACCAATTGCCGATGCAGACCGGCGAGTCGACCACAATGGAATTTGGCGTGAAGCCGTTCGCCAGCGCTGTGGCATACACATACGGTTTGAATGAGGAGCCAGGTTGGCGAAGCGCGTCCACCGCACGGTTGAACTGGCTCGCGCCGTAGTCGCGGCCGCCGATCATGGCGCGGACCCCGCCGTCCAAATCCGCGATCACGACCGCCGACTGGCTGGCGCCGTAATCGTGGCCGTATTGACGCAAATCGGCTTCGATCTCCCGCTCGGCGAAATGTTGCAAGTTGGGATCGAGCGCGGTGCGCACCACAAAGAAGCTTTCGTTGACCGATTTGGGAAACGTGTCGGCAAGCTTTCGCATCTCGTCGAAAGCCCAATCGAGGTAATAGTTCGGCGCGCTTTCTTGCTTGCGATCGACCGGGGTCGCTGGATTGCGGCGAGCGCCGTAAACCTGACCCGCCGTCATGAATCCGGCGTCCACCAGATTATCGAGCACGACGTTGGCCCGCGCGCGCGCCGCGGGCAGATTGGCGAGCGGCGAGAATTTACTCGGCGCTTTGAACAGGCCCGCCAACATCGCGGCTTCCGGCAACGTCACGTCGCGGATCGATTTGCCGAAATAGTATTGAGCCGCGCCGCTGACGCCGAAGGCGCCGCCGCCAAGGTAGGCGCGGTCTAAATAGAGTTTGAGAATCTCTTTTTTGGAGAGGCGGCTTTCCAGCCAAAGGGCGAGGAACGCTTCGTTGATCTTGCGTTCGAGGGTTCGCTCGTTCGAAAGGAACAAGTTCTTGGCAAGCTGCTGGGTAATGGTCGAGCCGCCTTGCACCACGCCGCCGGCCCTGGCGTTGGTCGCCAGGGCGCGCGCGGTACCGTAAAAGTCGATGCCGTAATGCTCGTAGAAACGTCGATCCTCGGTGGCCAAGGCCGCCTTAATGAGATGGTCGGGCATTTCTTCGAGCGGAACCGAATCATTATGCTTGATGCCGCGGTTGCCGATTTCATTGCCGTAGCGATCCAGAAAGGTCACCGCCAGTTCCGAGCGCTTAAGCCAGTTCTCGTCCGAGGTCTCGCGGAACGCCGGGGTGGCAAGCGCCAGCATGAGCAGGAGGCCGCCGGCGCCCCAGGTGGCGGCCTCCGAGAGCGGCTCAATCAGTATCCAGCGGCGCCAGCCGGCGACGTGGAACTTGTCCATGATGGCGGTGAA
>Ga0302326_10004128_pt1 | contig 33786 bp, 27 predicted proteins | sample Palsa_T0_3_FD_202264 | JGI IMG/M metagenome (GOLD analysis project Ga0302326, IMG submission 202264) | Peat permafrost microbial communities from Stordalen Mire near Abisko, Sweden - Palsa_T0_3 | ecosystem: Environmental > Terrestrial > Soil > Palsa > Peat permafrost | place: Sweden: Abisko...
AAGAAAGAACTCGATTTCCGCGTTTCCATCGTTCCCACGCTCTTCGGCGAAAAAATCGTCATGCGCTTGCTCGACAAGGAGAACCTGCGCCTGGACATGACGAAACTCGGTTTCGAGGCCGAGTCCCTGGCTAAGTTCGAGCGCAACATCTTGAGGCCCTACGGAATGGTTCTGGTAACCGGGCCGACGGGATCGGGGAAGACGAACACTTTGTATTCCTCGGTCGCGCGCCTGAACACCCCGGAAACGAATATCATGACGGCCGAAGACCCCGTCGAATTCCAATTGGCCGGGATCAACCAGGTTCAGATGAAGGAACAGATCGGGCTGAACTTTGCGTCAGCTCTGCGCTCCTTCTTGCGCCAAGACCCGAACATCATCCTCGTCGGCGAGATTCGAGACTTCGAAACTGCCGAGATCGCCGTCAAAGCCGCATTAACGGGCCACTTGGTGCTATCCACGCTACACACGAACGACGCGCCTTCAACGATCAGCCGGCTCATGAACATGGGTATCGAACCGTTTCTCGTCGCGACGTCGGTCAATTTGATTTGCGCCCAGCGTCTCGTGCGCCGAATTTGCGCAAACTGTAAGGAGGTATCGCCGATTCCCGCGCAGGCATTGATTGACGCAGGCGTGCCGCCGGACGAAGTTCCGAACACGACGGTCTACGTCGGCCGCGGCTGTAGCGTGTGCAACAACTCCGGCTACAAGGGCCGCGTAGGTTTGTACGAAGTGATGGAAATCAATGACGACCTCCGCGAGTTGATTCTCGTTGGCGCCTCTTCGCTTGAATTGAAAAAGAAGTCGCTCGAAATCGGGATGATCACTTTGCGCAAGAGCGGTTTGATTAAGATGGGGCTGGGACAAACGACGATGGATGAAGTGCTGCGCGAGACTGTGCTGTAGGAGAAGAGAACATGGCCGGGATAACACTAAGCGAGCTTCTGAAAAAAATGATCGAAATGGGGGGCAGCGATCTTCATCTGTCAACGAACAGCCCTCCGCGCATCCGCGTCCACGGCAAACTGCGCCCGCTCGACATGCCGCCCCTAACGGCGGCCGATACGAAGGCGCTTGCCTATAGCGTGCTCACTGACGCGCAGAAGCATCGGCTGGAGGAAAGCCTCGAGCTCGACTTCTCGTTCGGCTTGAAGAGCCTGGCGCGCTTCCGAGGCAACCTGTTCCACCAGCGCGGCGCCGTTGCCGCCGTGTTCAGGACGATTCCATGGGAAATTAAGGGATTCGAAGCGCTCGGATTGCCGACGATTGTCAAACAGCTCTGCGACAAGCCGCGCGGCCTGGTGCTCGTCACGGGTCCAACCGGATCGGGAAAATCCACAACTCTCGCCGCCATGCTCGACAAGATCAACTCCGAGCGCGACGAGCACATGATCACCATCGAAGACCCGATTGAGTTCCTGCACAACCATAAGAAGTGCCTCGTCAATCAGCGTGAAATTCACTCGGACACGCATTCATTCGCGAATTCGCTAAGGGCCGCGCTCCGCGAAGACCCCGACGTGGTGCTCATCGGCGAAATGCGGGACTTGGAAACCATCGAATCCGCGTTGAGAATTGCCGAGACCGGACACTTGACGTTCGCGACCCTACACACCAACTCCGCTATCTCGACGATCAACCGTATCGTGGACGTTTTCCCGGCGCACCAGCAGCCGCAAGTCCGCGCGCAACTCTCGATGGTGTTGGAAGGCATTCTTTGCCAATCGCTTCTGCCGCGTATCGACGGGCGGGGACGCGCGATGGTGATGGAAATCCTGATTCCCAATGCCGCGATCCGTAACCTCATTCGTGAGGACAAAATTCACCAGATCTATTCCGCGATGCAGACCGGAACAGGCCAGACCGGTATGCAAACGTTCAATCAGAGCCTGGCGAATGCGTACTACCAGAAGCAAATCACTCTGGAAGTGGCGCTCGCCCGCTCGTCGAACCCGGACGAATTGCAGGACTTAATCAATCGTGGGGTTACGTCGGCTCCAATGAGTACGCGTGTCCCAGTGCGGCGATAAGAACCGATAGGAACGAAGGAGAAACTCATGCCGGTCTACACATTTCGTGGTACGAATCGCCAGGGCGCCGCGGTTACGGGCGAACGACAGGCTCAGAGCAAGACCGAGCTTGCGTCCATGTTGCGGCGCGAGCAGATCAACGTCTCGAAGGTCTCGGAGAAAGGAAAGGAGTTTGCCTTTCCGACCTTCGGCGCGGGCGTTAGCAGCAAAGAGCTCGCGGTCTTCACGCGCCAGTTCTCCGTGATGATCGACGCCGGCTTGCCGCTGGTCCAGTGCCTTGAGATCCTAGCGAACCAGCAAGACAACAAGACATTCCAAAAGATTTTGACCGGAGTCCGCGCGTCGGTAGAAGGCGGGCAGACCCTCGCGTCTTCCCTCAAGCAATACGATAAGGTTTTCGACCCGCTCTACTACAACATGGTGGACGCGGGGGAAACGGGCGGTATTCTGGACACCATTCTCCAGCGCCTCTCCACATACATTGAAAAGAACGTGAAGTTGAAACGTGCCGTGAAGTCGGCGTTGATCTACCCCACGGCCGTTATCGGCATCGCGGTCCTCGTCATCACGTTGTTGCTGTGGAAGGTCGTTCCGGTTTTCGTCACGTTGTTTAACGGGCTCGGCGCTGAATTGCCGTTGCCCACGCGCATCGTCATCGGCTTGAGCCAATTCGTCGGAAGTATTTATGGATTCCTGATCGTGTTCCTATTCGCCGGCGCCATTGTGGGTCTAAAGGTTTGGTACGGAACACCGCAAGGGCGAATGGCTATCGACACGATGATATTGAAACTTCCGGTCCTCGGTATGCTCATGCGAAAAATTGCCGTCGCACGATTCACTCGTACACTCGGCACGTTGATCTCGAGCGGCGTACCCATCCTCGAAGGTCTCGACATCACGGCGCGCACTTCAGGCAATGCCGTCGTTGAGAGAGCTATCTTGCAGACCAGGAAGGCAGTCGAGGCCGGTAGGTCGTTGGTTGACCCGCTGAAGGAAAGTGAAGTCTTCCCGGGCATGGTGACCCAGATGATTGGCGTCGGCGAACAAACCGGTGCGATGGACGCGATGCTCCAAAAAATCGCGGACTTCTATGAGGAAGAAGTAGACGCCTCGGTGAAGGACATGTTGACGCTCCTCGAGCCCGTCATGATTATGTTCTTGGGCATCGTCGTCGGCGGAATCGTTATTTCGTTGTACTTGCCGCTCTTCTCGTTGATTGCAAAGTTGGCGGGCTAAGCGCGGCGAGCGAATCAACAATTCGAACGAGGCCCGGTGATGTGATAAACGTGACCGGGCCGCCGTTCGAGGCAATGTCCGGGGGGAATGGGATCATTGAATTCTGCCGAGCAGCTCTCCCCGTGCGCCTGGCATCCCTTGATCCCGAACGGAGTTCACACAGAATATGCGCGACTGGCTGCCGTGGTTGGGACGCGTCCGCTTCCTAATCATCACTTCTTTGGTCGCTCTTGTTCTCCTCGTTCGTGAATTATCTCCTTTAGCGCTTCCACTTCACTTTTTTGCTCCCGTCATTGCCGGTTGGTACGCGTTCGCCGTCATCGCCATCGCTCTCTACAAGAGCATGCCGAAAATGCGCTGGAATGCGCCCTTTCAGGTGACCGGGGACGTCACTTTCATTACGCTCGTCGTCTACACGACGGGCGCGCAGGACAGCTACTTCACGCTGCTTTTTCTCCTCGCCATCCTGATGGGCGCGATTCTCTTCTCGCGGCGGGGTGCGATGATGACGGCCGCGGGCAGCTTCATTCTGCTTGGCAGCATCGTGGAAGCGGCCTATTACGGCGCGATCCCGCGTACTTTCGCAAGTACCCCGACGGCTCGCGGACTGCAATTCTGGATGGCCACCAACTTGTTCGGGTTCTTTGCCGTCGCCTATCTCGGTTCGGTACTCGCGCAAACGCTGCGGCACAAGGGTCACGAACTCGAGGAGAAGCAGGAGGAGCTGAAGGATCTTCAACAATTCAACGAAGAAATCGTGCAATCCATGCGCGGCGGGCTTTTGACCGCGGACTTGAACGGACGGGTCATCGTCTCGAACAAGTCCGGCGCGGAAATTATCGGCCGGGAATTGACGGCCATGAAGGGCGCGGACGTCCGGAGTATTTTCCCCGGCTATTGGCCGGTGCAAACGGACGAGGAAGGGAACCCGTTGGCTACGCGCGAAGACGTCGAGTTTCGCACCCCCGATGGCACCCTTCGATATCTCGGACTATCGATCTCACCTCTGCGAGCCGCGCAGAACCAATTGAGCGGATACGTTTTTAACTTTCAGGACCTCACCGAATTGAAACGGCTCGAGCACGAAATCTCCGTGCAGGATCGAATGGCTGCTCTCGGACGATTGTCGGCTGCCATCGCTCACGAAATTCGGCAGCCTCTATCGGCGATGACGGGTGCCTTGAAGCAATTGGCGCGCCTGGCGCCGCTCGAGGCTGACGACCAAAGGCTCGTAAAGATCGTCACTCGCGAATCGCAACGGCTGAATCAAATCATCACCGACTTCCTCGAGTATTCCCGCGAGAAGAATTACGAGTTCACCGAGCAGAACATCGTCGCTCTGCTCGACGAGACCTTGACCTTGCTCAAGCACCAGCCGGGATTTAGCGCGCATTACAAGATCGACCGGCAATTTGGAGCGTCGCAACTGCGCGCGCAGGTTGACCGCGACAGGCTGAAACAAGTCTTTTGGAATCTCTTTAACAATGCGCTCAGGGCTATGCCCGACGGCGGAACGCTGGCAGTCCTATTGGAAGCTGAGCCGGTTTGGGCGCGCATTTGCATTCGGGATACGGGAATCGGAATGGATCCGTCCGAGGCCTCGCATATTTTCGAACCATTCCAATCGGGTTTTCCTGGCGGAACTGGGCTGGGACTCGCGATCGTTTACGAAATCGTGCAAGCGCACGGCGGGCGAATCCACGTGGACTCCGAAAAGGGCCACGGTGCCGAATTCTGCGTGGAACTGCCCCGGATGGGACAGGGAAGGCGCAAGGGGAAGTCGCGCCCGCAAGTCGCGGCGCAACAAACGACAGAAGTTGTAAGGCAGGTCTGAGAACCATGGCTCATATTCTCGTCGTTGATGATGAACGCTCAATTTGCGAGCTCCTCGAAATCACCTTCCGAAAGGACGGCCATCGAGTGGAGACCGCTGTGAGCGGGGAAGCGGCGAAGCGGCGCCTTGAAACGCAAGTTTTCGACATCATCGTTTCCGACATCAACATGCGCGACATGAGCGGCGTCGAACTGCTTCGCTTCTCGCGCGAAGTCTCAACCGAGGCTGTTTTTATCCTGATCACCGGGGTGCCGACGATTTCGACGGCAATCGACGCCGTGAATTTTGGCGCGGACCGGTATGTCATCAAGGGCGATAAGCTCGTCGACGAGTTGCGTGTCGCCGTTCAAAAAATCTCCGAAAGCATCGAGCTCAAAAAAGAAACCGGAATCCTGCGCCGCGAGCTACGCCGGCTTACGGGTCTCGATCACATCATAGGGACGAGCTCAAAGATGCGCCAGATCTTCGAGCTGATCGAGACGATCGCTCCTCAGTCAAGCCGGGTTCTCATCACCGGAGAAAGCGGAACTGGAAAAGAATTGGTGGCGCGCGCAATTCACGAGAACAGCGCCAGGTCGAAGAAGCCCTTCATCACCATCAATTGCGGTGCGTTCCCCGAGACTCTTCTCGAGTCGGAATTATTCGGCTATGTGAAGGGCGCATTCACGGGCGCCAATGAAAACCGGCGCGGGCTGTTCAGCGCGGCCGATGGCGGCACGCTTTTTATGGACGAAATCGGGAACATGAGCCTCACCATGCAGGTGAAGCTTTACCGCGTCCTGCAGGAAGGCAAGGTGCGTCCCGTCGGAAGCACCGAAGAAGACGACGTCGATGTCCGCGTGATAGCCGCGACGAACAAGGATTTCGAAAAGGAAATCGCCGAAGGCCGTTTTCGCGAGGACTTGTATTACCGCCTGAGCGTCATCCCCATTCATTTACCGCCGCTTCGTGAGCGGCGCGAAGATATTCCGCTGCTCGCGCGGACCTTCCTCGAACGTTACCGCAAGGAAATGTCGAAAGACATTGAAGGAATCGAGCCGAAGGCGCTCGAGCGGCTCGAAGCTTACGATTGGCCAGGAAACGTTCGCGAACTCGAGAATACGATTGAGCGCGCGGTGGCGCTCGAAACCGGACGCCGCATTACCGTCGAGGGCGTTCCAGAACGCATTGCCCGCTACTGTCAGGAGAAAAGGGACACTCCGGCATCTTCAGACAAAGAGGTGCTGATTCCCGAGGGCGGCATAGATCTTGAGAAGCAGATTAGCGATTTTGAGCGCCGTTACCTGCTGGCCGCGCTCGAGTGTTCCGGGGGCGTTCGCGTCCGTGCTGCCGACCTTCTGAAAATGACCTATCGCTCTTTTCGTCACTACGCCAAGAAACACGGTATCTGACGATTCCCGCTGAGACAGCATCATATAGTTATGCCGATCACGATCCTCTCGCGAGATACCTAAAGCCGTTCGTGAAATGCGCTGCGATGCGACCCCAAATTCAACCCGGTTCCAGCTCGCGGTCCAGCTGGCCAATTCGAAAGCTTCGGAAAAACCTCGTGGACGGCCCTGGAGAATCGCTGAAAGATGCCTATGGTAGCCGTGCCGCAAGACGGCTGTTGCGTACGACAAAAATTGTCGGCTTTCAGGTTTTGCTCCCGTTCTGGCGTTGCAATTTGATTGTTGCTAGAGGAGTTGAATCTCTGTAAAGTGCTTAGTATCAGGTAGTTGCGACTTGCTTGGAATGACAGGCGGGTCGAATTTGGCGGTTGGCAGGGGACGTGCACATATAGCCTGCGGCACCCCGCCAGGGAGCCCGATAAAAACGATCTTAAGAAGTCAATATCTCAAGGAGAGAAAGAAAAACATGAAGAAGAATCAGAAGGGTTTCTCACTTATCGAACTGTTGATCGTCGTAGCGATCATTTTGATCATCGCGGCGATTGCCATTCCAAACTTGCTCCGCGCCCGCATCGCGGCCAATGAGGCCTCGGCTGTGGGTTCAGCCCGCACGATGAACACCGCTGCGGTCACATTTGCTTCGACGTACGGCAACGGCTTTCCTCCGGGAATCGCGAACATGGGCACTGCGGCAGCTGGCGACACGACGGCAAGCTGCGGCGAAGCGCTCTTGATCGATAACCAGTTGACGACCGGAATTAAGAGCGGTTACAGCTTCACGTACAAGGATGGAACTGGTGACACACCGAACGCGGCCCCGACAGGCGGTTGCGCTGGCTGGAACCTGTACTCCATCACTGCTCAGCCGGTTACGCCGGGCACGACTGGTCAACGCTACTTCTACACCGATCAGACGGGTGTGATCCGCTTCAACGCGACTGGTGCGGCATCAGGAACGTCCGCGCCACTGCAGTAAGCATGGTTTAGGCCGACGGGAGGAAGCGTCAAGCTTCCTCCCAGTCGCTCTAAAAAAAAGGACGGCAACGGGCCATGCCACCGCGCGAACTAACCTCCAAGCCAAACATGCCCGAAGCAAAAGCAAGCTCCCGCGGTTTCTCCCTCATCGAACTTCTCATCGTCGTAGCGATTATCTTGGTCATCGTGGCGATTGCGGTTCCGAACTTCATGCGGGCACGAATGTCAGCAAATGAAGCTGCGGCTGCGTCATACGTAAGGACGATTACCACGGCGTCCGTCGTATACAACTCCACCTACGACAATGGCTTTCCCCCTTCGCTGGCCGTGCTCGGACCGCCCGCTGGAGGAGGCAACACTGCCACCTGCGATACAGCGAACTTGATTGATGAAGTCGTTGCCGCCGGCGTGAAAGGCGGCTACAGCTATGCCCTTACAGGCGTGGGTGCCCCGCAAGGCACCACAGGCCCCACCTGTTCAAATCCCGGCTTCAACAACTACCTTGTGACCGCCGTCCCGACTTCGTTCGGCATGACCGGGCAGCGCAGTTTTTGCAGCGACGAACCGGGCTCATTGCACTACGACATAACCGGTGCGGTCTCGGGCAGCACCACGGCCTGCGAGACGCTGCCTGCGCTTCAGTAGTTCTACTTCTCCGGATTATTTCTGAAGTTCGCTGCGCTTCGCGATTCGCTGCTCGATCAGTGCCAGTTCGTCGCGCGCCGCGGGATTATCAGGGTGATACGCCAATTCTTCCAGGCATTCAGCCCGAGCTCCGTCGAGATCTTGCAGTTGGAGCAGCACGATCGCGAGCGCAATGTGATACCCGGTGCCCGCGGGTTTAATTGAAATGGCCGTTCGTAATTCTGCAGCGGCACCGGCAAAACGATCCTCGTGGAAATAGGTAAGGCCGAGATAGGCGTGCTCGTCGGGGTCGCCAGGATTTAGAGCGATCGCGCGGCGCAAATAATCTTCCGCTACGTCGAAATGCTTCAGCCGGTAATTCAAATATCCGAAGTTGTAGTTCGCGAGCCAATAACCCTGGCGATCGAGCAAAACGGCCTGAAAGATCGGACTGGCGTCGTCCAGACGACCCTGCTTAACGAACTCGGCAGCAAGATTGTTGCGCGCAATGGTGTTCTTGGGCGATCGCTCCGAGGCGTGCGTATAGAGCGCAAGGTTATCTTGCCAGGGCGCCAACTGAGCGACGGTCGAGAAGGCCAAAATTGTGATCAGGATGGCCGCAACGGTGAAAGCCAAACGCGGCCGGCGCGATTTTTCAAGGGCGCGCGTGGACACATCGAGCAATAGCCCAGCACCGATCGCGAGGCCGATGATCGAGAGATACAAGTATCTGTCGTGCACGGTGTCGTCCCGCTGGAAGAGAGCGATATCGAGTACGGGCAGGAGCGGAAGAAAGCACCAGGCCACGGCCAACGGTATCGATGGTTCGCTCGTTCGACGCCAGCACGTATAGATCAACGCCGCCAAAGCAGCGAGTGTGGCTGCGGGCAACCAGAAAAGCATGTTCATCGGACTCGATATGACTGGGAAGCTGTAGAACAGGCTGAGGCCAAACGGCCAGATCATGTGCCGCAGGTAAAAAACCAGCACTAAAGGCGTAGTCAGCAGGGCGTCGCGGGTCGCCAGCCAGGGAACCTGCGTCGGCACTCCGCGCAACACCGCGTAACGCGCTGCCAGATAAAGCGCGGTAACTACGAGGAAGGGAACAGTCTCCCCAAGTGCGTGAAAGGCGGCCCGAACGTTAGCCCCAGAAGCGAGACGTCCGTCGGCCGCCTCAGGCGTGGGTGTTTTCTCCACACCAAGAAGCGGGTAAATGAAAACGATCGCCGGAAAGACGATCGCGGTTTCCTTGGTCAGAAGCGCCGCCGCGTAACAGACGAGCGACCCGATGCGTCTGGGGCTATCCTTCCAGCCACTTCCCTCCAGCCACAGAAGTACGCTTCCAAGCAAGAAAAGCGCCGCAAGAGGATCGGTCGCGCCGGATACCCACACAACCGACTCGATGTGAGCAGGATAAACGCCGAAAATAAGCGCGGCGACCGTTGCGATCCATGAGTCCTCGAAATGCCGTCGAAGCAGGAAGAACACCAAAACCGTCACTGCGAGGTGAAGACAAAGCGCGGAGGCGTGCCAGCCAACTGAATTTCGTCCCCAAAGCGAATCGTTGATCCGAAGCCATAGAAAGAAAATCGGACGGTAATGAAAATTGCTGGCCGCCGTTCGATCGTCAGAGCCAAAAAGCGTACTCGTAAAGTACGAAGGGACTTCGTCCCAACTTTGTATCGATGTGTTGTTGACGATCTGAACGTCGTCATCATAAACGAAGTGATATCTGAGAGAAGGCAGATACGGCAGCGCGCTCAGCGCGATAAGTAGCAGGAGTTGCGTTGCCAGAAGGCGCGAAGGCGGCAAGACGGCCGAGTAGGACGACGGTTGCGTTGCGCGAGAGTCAGGCAAGCGTTCGCTCAAGCGACAACGTTGTATCCCACTTCATCATGAGAATCTATCACTGCGCGGACCTATCTGCGGGTACGAGCATCATTCGCGCGCGCCAATGTGCAAACACGAATAATTCGCGCGATGCCAGAAGAGAGGCGCTGCGAACGTTCAAACGGCACGATTACGGTGCGGGAGGCCGGGCGAAGCGGGTTTGCCACGTGGCCTGAAGGTCGACCATGCTCCGAATGTTCGATGTGACGTCGCGCCCGGTGGGGGAATTTCGCATGATGAAGTTCGTGTCGTCGAAGAAAGCCTGCTTGTTTTCGTAAATCATGTCCGAATCGTAGTGCCACATGAAAAACTTCCCCTGGGTGGTGTAGCCATCCGCGCCGAAAAGGGGTTGCGCGAAGAAAAATGTCGTGCGGTCCGCCAGCGCAGGATTCCAGATTGCCGTTCCCTGCGCCGTCTCTTCTTCGCGTTTGATTCCGAGCAGGTCGAGAACCGTCGGCGCCAGATCGATATGGGACGTAATCCAGGGAATGCGCTCGGTGTGATCGAGTGTGCGGGGAGCATAGACGAGCAGCGGTACGTGGAATGCAGTCTCGTCAATCGTGCCGCGGCGAAGATCGGGATTTTCGCGTGTATTGCGGCGGCCATGGTCGCCAAATACCAGGATTATTGTGTGGTCCAGTTGTCCGCGCTGCGCGAGAAAATTCATCAACTGCCCGAGCCACGCGTCCTGCATCGCAATAATCGCGCGGCCACGATTGCGAAGGTCGTCGTCGCTGTCCTCTGGCCACGCATCCGGATACGGAAAGTGTCCGACCTGCGGCAGATATGCGGCTACATATCGTTGATGCGAACGGATCCAGCCGTCCAAATGCGATTCGAGATTTTGCAGAGTCACCAGGTCGGCGCCGATGCGATGAGTTTTCCACGATGGTTGTCCATCGAAGCCGGAGACGGCAGGCAACTGTGCGTTGGGATCGAGGTAGAAATGATCCTTAAAGCCGACCGCCGCGTATATGGCCTCGTCCGGGTTATTCGGTCCTGTGAGAGGCGTGAACGCCGCCGATTCATATCCCATCGAGTTCAAATGGTAAAGAAAATCCGGCGGGACATCGCCTTCAGGATAGCCTCGCACGGCGTGCAGCGTATCCAGCGGATACCACGAACTGAAGACGGAGAACAACGCGCACTGCGTGAACGGCAGTGTCGTATAGTGCTTTGTCCCGACAAAAGATTTTTCTCTTAGGCGCCGCATATTCGGAAATTGCGCCATGTCGTCATCAGCGGGAAGGAATTCGTCAGGCGTCGTCTCCATAACGAAGAAAAGAACGTTATCTCCCTCTTCTTTGCCGAAATAGCGAGGATCGGCTGAAGGAGCGGGAGCGTGCGCCAGATCGCGGTAACGTGCGATGAGGTCCGCGGAGGAAACAGAATTCAGGGTCTTGATGTCCAGTTGCTTTATACGATCAACATTGAAGGCGGCAAATTCTCCGGTGTCGACGGGCTTTTCGCGCCACAGCGACACGACGGCGCGCACAAACGTGCTCTCGTGATACGGCGTCCTGAACTCAGTCGTCTGCCAGCCAGCGGCAAGCACAATCACTATCGCGAGAACGTAAAGCTCGGCGGAAATCCGGACGGTGCGGAGGCTCCGGCCGGAGTAGAGACGTCCCTGCTGTTTCAAGCTCCAAACAATTGCTCCGCACATGGCAAGGAGCGCTATGAGTATTTCGGCAATGCCTCGGACCGACAGATAGCCGGCGTTCGCGCCCGGCTCGTGGAGTCCCCACCCGACCGCGATCCCGATGACGTGCAGTGAAATATACCGGCCAACTTCCTCCAGCGCGCGGAGTTGAACTGCGAAAAGCAGCATGTAGGTGATACTCACCACCGGCGTCGCGATCGCAGCCCACCAGCGTCCGAGGTAGCGATTCAACACAAGAAGGGCAATGGGAATCAGCAGAAATCCGGTGAAGATTTCGCCATTGAAGAAGCTTAGGTGCTTGGTAGGGCTGAGTGTCAGATACCCCATCGAGTGTGTGGCTTTCGTAAAGCCGCCAAGATCGGTCATGGAGTACCACTTTAAATAGACTGCCATGGCGGCTGCGGGCAGCCAGACAATCAAGAAAAGCGCGGCGTCGACCCACGGGGACTTGCGACTGAGATTCGCGATACGCGCCGATTCGATCGCAAGCGATCCGAATGTGTGCGGATTGCCGGCAGCTGTTGAGCTGTATTCCTCCGAATCGAGGATTCCCGTGACGGCAGAGTCCGCCGGCGTGTCGCGAATGGTTATTGGCTTTCGATCGAACAAGTTATTCGCAGGCTCCCATTCACAAGTATAGCGTTCGGCGGACTGCGGCGACCGTAGCTCACGTTGCTCGAAGGTTACTTTCAGGGCAAGATCCGCTAGCCCGGCAAGTGGCCCGACTAGAGGATCGATAGACGCGCGCGTAGCTAGGCAGATGCGTGAGGCTCGTCATCACATCGGCATTTCTTGCTAGACTGAGCGCATGTTGCTTGTTCTCTGCTGGCTTGCGCTCGGCAGTCCGCTGCAACACGCGAGAGCAGACGCGGCAACCATGGCGAAAGCCGTGGAAGCCCGTTACGCGCATGCGCAGACTCTCCAGGCCCAGTTCTACGAGAGATACCACGCCGGTGGTAGCGGAGGTCAGGCGGAATCCGGTATTGTCTTTTTTTCGAAGCCGGGACGCATGCGCTGGGAATATGAGTCTCCGGAGCAAAAACTCTTCGTTGTGGATGGAAAAAACGTCTGGTTCTACGTTCCGGCCGATCGCACCGCCAGCCGCGCGACCGTAAAAGAGAGCGAAGACTGGCGCACGCCGCTTTCTCTTCTTACCGGCAAAATTCACATCGACCGCCTGTGCGGGCAAATGGAATTATTGGACGAAGAGACAGGAACATCTTCGCCAGCGGACCTGCCCTACGACCCGCGTAACCGCATTCTTCGCTGCCTGCCTCACAAATCGAGTGACCCGAACGTACAACAGGCCTTTCGGGAGATTCTTTTCGAGGTTAGCCCGGAGGCAGAGCTTGCGCGCGTTGTGATTCGCGAGCCGGGAGACATCGAAACGGAGTTCCGATTCGGGAGTTGGAAAGAGAACGTACCTTTGCCCGAATCGATGTTTCATTTCGAGCCGCCCGCCGGCGTGACCATCGTCAATGAAGAGGATCTAGCCAAGGGTATACACTAATCTCTGCGCACTATGGTGAGCTTCCGTGGCCATCAATTGCCAGCAACAAGCCAACAATTACTTGAATCCGGCAGGCAAAGATTTGTCCCCTCCCCGCATCAGTACTAGTAGCTGGCGTTGACGCAATACGCATTTATCTGAGAATCCGTGGCGGACTCGGCCAACTCCGTATGTGCTAAACTCTAATGGACTCCGGCGAGTCAAAGGCCTGACGAAACAGATACATGGCTGAATATGTCTGCAAGCTGGGAGATGCAAGTGGGCGGGTCTTCGAGCAGGTGGAGACAGCGCTGACTGAGGCCGAGGCGCGGCAGCGCCTCGCTGAGCGCGGCTTCTACGTCTATTCCATCAAGAAGCACCTCGGATTCATTACAAAGTTCCGGCGCTCGAGCACAAGCCGGCTCGTCCGAGGGCAGGACTTCCTGATTTTCAACCAGCAATTCAATACTCTCATCAAGGCCGGCTTGCCCATTCTCTCGGCTCTCGATCTGCTTGCTGAGAGGGCCGCGGCCCCCAAGCTACGGCCGATCCTTGCCGAAGTCCGCGGCCGCGTGCGAAATGGCTCGCTTCTGTCGGAAGCGCTCTCGGCACAAGGTGTTTTTCCACCGGTTTACACGACGTCTGTAATGGCAGGCGAGAGAAGCGGCAACTTAAGCGGCGTTCTTGACCAGTACATCGCGTACCAGCGGACCAGCAGCAATTTCATTAGCCGTCTGAAAAACATTCTGATTTATCCGGCAATTCTGGTGACCATGACGGTGCTGGTGCTCTCGTATCTGGTTACGTTTGCCGTGCCGAAATTCGCCGAGCTGTACGATCAATTGCACGTCGAACTTCCGATGGCGACGCGCATTGTGCTCGCGATCTCGCTGCCGCTGCGTAATTACATTTTCGTTTTTGTTGGCGTGCTTGCTGCCGGTGGTTTTCTCATGTACCTGTGGTTGAGAAGCGACCACGGTGCGCTCGTGGTTGACCGGCTCAAGCCGAAGGTTCCGCTTATCGGAGAAATCTGGCTGAAGGCGCAGATTGCCCAGTTCGTAAGAACTCTCTCAACGCTTCTCGCGGGCGGCACGCCTCTGGTGTCGGCTCTCGATACGTCGTCCGAAGCCATGGGCAGCCGCTTGATCGCGACGTCCGTGCGGGACGCCGCCGCGCGCGTGCGCGAGGGAGTGCCGTTGCACACCGCGCTCGAAGGAACGAGAGTCATACCGGATCTTGCGCTCGAAATGATTGAAGTCGGCGAGGCTTCCGGCGCACTCGCTCCCATGCTGTCGAGCGTCGCGGAATTCTACGAACAAGAAGTGGACATGAAGTTGGGCGCCATTCTGGCGTGGATTGAGCCGGCAATTTTAGTCATCATGGCCTGTGTGGTAGCCTTCATTTTGATTGCTTTGTACCTCCCCATGTTCTCTTTGACCACGGGATCGATGCAGGGCTAGGAAATTATGGCAACGACGAACCGAAATACGATGGCCCCGGTACACGCCGACGATGTGGCCGAACTCGAGCGCACCAGGATTCTGGCGACACGGTATCGTTGCCCGTTCGTAGACCTGCGTGAACAACGGATCGACCCTGAGCTTTTCCGCAGTATTCCTGCCGAATTGATGTTCCGCTACAACTTTGTCCCGCTCGAGGCGCATGACCACTCGCTAGCGATCGCCGTATCCGACCCGAGTCAGGTGCTCGTGTACGACGAGCTGTCTCTGCTGATCGGTAAGAAACTTCAGATCAAAGTTGCGACGGCGACGCAGATCGGCGATCTGCTGAAACGAACCGAGCAATCGCAGCGCGTGCTCGATCAGGCTACCGAGGGCTTCACGCTGCAGGTAGTTACGGAAGACGAAGAGAGCGAAGAAAACATTTCGATGGAAAAGCTCACGCGCGATACAGGCGTGAGCCCCGTCGTCCGGCTGGTGGATACGGTAATCTTCACCGCCCTTGAGCGTCGAGCGAGCGATATTCACATCGAAACAGGGAACACCGAAGTCGTCGTCAAATACAGGATTGATGGCATCCTTCAGCTCGCGATGGCGCCGCTCAGCAAGGAGTGGCACGCGACAATTCTTTCCCGCATCAAGGTTATGAGCGAACTCGATATTGCCGAGCGCCGCGTCCCCCAGGACGGCCGCTTCCGCGTCCGCTACAAGGGCCGCTTCATTGATTTCCGCGTATCCATCATGCCGTCAATCAACGGCGAAGACGCCGTTCTCCGCGTCCTCGACAAGGAAACGCTCAGCGAGAAATTCCGGAATTTGACTCTCGACGTCGTCGGATTCGGCCCCGAAGAGCTTCGCCGCCTCCGGCGATACATTCGTGAGCCATACGGCATGGTGCTGGTAACAGGGCCGACGGGTTCTGGAAAGACGACCACGCTTTACGCCGCGATTAACGAGATCAAGAGCGAGGAAGACAAGTTCATCACCATTGAAGACCCGGTCGAATATCAGGTGCGCGGAATCACTCAGATACCGGTAAACGAAAAGAAGGGACTGACGTTTGCCCGGGGCTTGCGCTCCATATTGCGGCATGACCCGGACAAGATCATGGTCGGCGAAATCCGCGACCAGGAAACCGCACAGATCGCGATCCAGTCGGCGCTCACCGGCCACCTTGTATTCACCACCGTCCATGCCAACAACGTAACCGACGTAATCGGCCGGTTCATCAACATGGGCGTTGAGCCCTACAACTTCGTATCCGCGCTCAATTGCATCATGGCACAGCGCCTCGTTCGCTTGATTTGCGAGAATTGCAAGAGATCCGTGCAATATGCGCCCGAGCAGTTGCAGGAACTTGGCTTGAATCCAACGGAGTGGACTGGCAAGCCTCTCTACGAGGGTGCGGGCTGCCTCGAGTGCAGCGGCACCGGCTATCACGGCCGAACCGCCATCTGCGAACTTCTCGATCTTTCCGACCGCGTTCGGGAAATGATCATTGCGCGACGCCCCACTTCGGAAATCAAGCGTGCAGCCAAGGAAGAGGGCATGCTGTTCCTGCGCGATTCGGGCATCGATAAAGTGCGCGCCGGACTCACGACGATTCGCGAAATCAACAAGGTGACTTTCATTGAGTAGTCTGAGCGGAGCCTCGCTTCAGCAGACCCAATCGGGCGGAATTTATAGGCGGTTTACGTCCTGGCTCGATGCCATGCCGCATCCCGCGGGCGTGTGTGAGATCGCTGCCAATCGCGTCGCAGGGGCGCACTGGTCGGGGAAGGGCGCTCTCGAATCGGGAGCCGCCAGCGCGCTAGATGCTGGCGCAATTGTTCCGTCCCCGGTGGATCAGAACGTGGCCAACGCGGATTCACTGCGTTCCGCGTTGAAATCGGTGTTCGATCAGACATCCCTGAGCGGCCAGTCGATCGCGCTGCTTCTGCCGGATCCCGTTGTGCGCATTTTTATTTTTCCATTTGAAACACTTCCGCGCCGGGCCGACGAAGCGATTCCACTGCTGCGTTGGAGATTGAAAAAAAGCGTTCCGTTCGATGTTGACGACACGGTGGTTTCCTCCATGCGACAGACCGGTCGCGATGGCGGCCTCGAGGTCATCACTGCCGTGGCTCGTCAATCGATCATTCGCGAATATGAGCAAGCCGTAGAGGCCGCGGGTGGCGTACCCGGTGTGGTTTTAAGCTCGACCATGGCCTGTTTGCCACTGCTTTCGGATGCGGGCGCGACGCTGCTTCTCCGCGCCGGGGCGAAGTGCCTGACGACGGTCATCGTGCGAGGCAGTAATCTTTGCGTTTATCGCTCGACCTCAACTACCAAGGACGCGGCACAGGTTGATGTGCAAGCCGTTCTCGATGAAATTTTCCCGGCGGTTGCATACCACCAGGACACGTGGGGCGGGGAACTCGATCGCGTCGTTATCACCGGCTTTGGTGACCGCGAAGAAACAGTCCGTCTGGCAGTCAGCAATGAAATGAAGGTTCAGACGGGCAACTTGACCGACGGTGCATCGGGAATAGGCTTATCCCCGGACGCGCGAACGATGCTGAGTCAGGGGCAGGAAGCCCTAGTCGGCTGGATGGCGAACGGTGCCTGAGATCTTCATGCGAGTACAGCTCGGATGAGAATAAATCTAAATCTTTCGACCACGCCACTCGAGAATCACCGTCGCTTTGTCGCCGGCGCGGGCGTGCTTGGATTCGTAGGTTTCGTGGCTCTGCTGATTCTTTCCCAAAAGGTTTATTCCACTTGGAGCGCCAACCGGGCGGTGCGCGCGGATATTTCGCGAATTGAGACGCAGATTAGCCAGGACGAAGTGCGCCAGCGGCAATTTGGGCAATATTTTGACACGCCCGAGGCCAAGCAGGTTCTCGATCGCTCGAGCTTTCTGAACTCTCTGATCGAAGCTCGTTCGTTTCCGTGGCCGAAGCTTTTCGAAGACCTGGGTCAAGCGCTTCCGAGCGGCGTGCGGATCGTGAATATTGCGCCGCGGCTCGAAGGCGGCCGCGCGCAGGTGAAGTTGACGATTGCAGCGATGGATGACGAAAGCAAAGTGAAATTCATTCGGGCGCTCGAGGCGTCGAACGTGTTCAGCGACGTGCACGTACGAGATGAGAAATATGTCGAGCCAGCCTCAAATCGCTCGGGCGCCGAGTCCATGGACCGCATGACCGTAACGATTGAAGCGACGTATTCAACTATATGAGCGAGCAAAGAAAATTCGCAGGCTGGAAGCTTGCCGTCCTCGGCGGGCTTGGCGTTCTCTTAGTGCTGGACGCCGGCTTCAGCATCCTGCTGTGGCAGTTGCGCCAGTCCGATCCGGCCGAACTCCGCAGCGAGCGCGCGACGCTTGAGACCAAGGCGAAACTTCTCAAAGCGGACATCGGCCGCAGCGAACGAATTCGCAAGAACATGCCGGATGTGGGAGTTGAGGCGGACCGGTTCTACGGGCATGAGATGCCGGTCGCGGCCAAGGGCTACTCCGGTATCGTCGACGATCTCGGTGAGATTGCAACCAAGGCCGGATTGAAGACCAGCGCCACGGGATTTCACGAATCGCCGTTGAAGGGCCGCAATGTAACCGAAATCGGAATCACAGAGAGCGTCGAGGGCAGCTACGCGTCCGTACTGCAGTTTATCGTGGGTCTGGAACGGTCGAAGAGTTTTTACCTTCTCGACAGTCTCGCGATGGATCGCGCCGAATTGGGGCATTTGCATTTGACGTTGGAATTACGGACGTACTTTCGATCTTAGCCATGTCGAAGCGCACACAACAAATTTTCCTCGTCGTCCTGGCCCTGATCCTCGTTGCCGTCGTGTATGTGAATTTCTCGGGGCCCCGGACTTCCGCGCTTCCTGGATTTGCCCCGGTGGACGCCAAATTTGAGCCCTTAAAAGTCGAGGATCCGGGTTTGCGCCTCGACCTGCTTGAGAAAGTGCGCCGCACCGAATACAAAGGCGAGCATCACGATATTTTCAGCTTCGGCCCGCCTCCTCCCACTCCTGCGGAGAGAGCCGCGGCAGCGCATCAGGAGCATCCCCGCCAGTTTGTTGGGCCGCAGAAGCCGCCTCCGCCGCCGGTGCCCCAGGTGCCCGCGACCTTTTTTGGATACGCGACCAATCCAACCACGCAAAATCGCCTCGGATTTTTCAGCAAAGAAGACGACGTTTTCATTCTCGGGGAAGGCGGAACGCTCTTTAACCGCTTCCGTCTTGTAAAGATTGGGAACAGCTCGGCGGAATTTGAGGAGATTTCGAGCGGCCTTCATGCGACTCTATCTATGACGCAGCCCGACCAGCAACCAGTTCAGCCGCCCGCGCAACAACAGCCATGAACCGCGAGTCACTCAATACGGCCCCAGCACGTTCGCCACGCGGTCGCCGTCCGGGCGAACGCGGGTACACGCTTTTATTCGCCGTATTTCTGGTTGCTCTCGCTCTTATTGCCACCACGATCGCCGTGCCAGGCATCCTCACGCAAGGCAAGCGCGAACAAGAATTGGAAATGGTGTGGCGCGGAAAGCAATACGAAAAAGCAATCGGGCGTTACACAAGAAAATTCAATCGCAATCCAACCAAGATTGATGACCTTGTAAAGCCGACGAACGGCGTTCGCTTCTTGCGCAAGGCGTACAAGGATCCGATGAATGACGCCGACGGTACATGGCGGTTCATCTACGTCACCGGCGGCGGCGCGCTTATCGGAAGCGTCCGCTACACTTCACTGCAGCAGATGGCGATGATGGATCGTCTGGCGACGGGCCAGACCGGTGTCGTAGCTGGCATGCCCGGGATGCCGGGCATGCCGGGATTGGGTATGCCGGGCGCCGGGCTGATCGGCGGACTCGCGGGCGGCGGCGGATCTTCATTTGGCGGGAGTACGTTCGGCGGTCAAGCAGGCGCATCAGGAGCGAACGGACAATCGCCACAAGCCAACGAGCAATCTCCCCCGGGAAACGGACAGGGCGGCTCGACCGACTCTAACGGCAATCCCCAAAATCCTGACCAAAGCGGCGGCAATAATCCGTCGTCGAATTCGCCTGGAGGCCAAGCGGGATCCGGAGGCTTTGGACAATCCCCAGGCGGGCAGGCAGGGTTTGGAGGATTTGGGCAAACATCAGGCGGCTCCGGCGCGGGAACCACAGTCGGGCAGCCCATCGGCTCTCCTCTGGAGACCACGACGCTCGGCGGAAGCATCGCCGGTGTCGGTAGCAAGATCGACAAAAAGTCGCTAATCGTTTATAAAAACGGGAAGACCTACAAGCAGTGGGAGTTCATTTTCAACCCGCTTGAGCAACAACTGGGCGGGGGCGCAGGAATTCAAACGGGCGGCGTCCCAGGCTCCGTGCCGGCTGGGCAGGCCAATCCAGCTCCGTTCGGAGGCCAAGGTTCAGGCTCGAGCCCATTCGGCGGCCAGCCCGTACCGCCCGAGCTTCCGCAGCCCCCGTCTTCGCAGCCATCTCCGCAGCAACCACAGTAACCGAGGCAATCAACGCGAGCATTCCCGCAAGACCGATCTCGTTCTGGCGATTCGGGTGCGCGCTGCAACGGCAATCAGTCAAACGTAGCGCCGGCTTCCAGCCGGCGATTTTGACTTTCGCCGCCGCGCAAACAAGATGCTCTTCGAAAACTCGGGGCACGCCTCGTGTCTCATGCGGCGTGAGACCGGCGCGACAATGTACAAAGCAGCGGCGTTTGAGAAGGGAATTACCGTGCAGACGCGGAGTCGATAGCGGAGAGACTGCTATAACGCTCAGTAACTCGACGGATGTAAGCCCGCGTCTCAGCGATTGGAGGAACGCCGCCGTATCTTGCCACAAGCTCCGGGCCGGCATTATAGGCAGCCAGCGTGAGAACAAGGTTTCCGCGGTACTGCTCGAGAAGTTGCTTCAGGTACCGTGTCCCGGCTTCGATGTTCTGAGCGGGATCGAACGCGTCTTTAACTGAAAAACGGGCAGACGTCGCCGGGAGCAATTGCATCAGGCCTTGCGCCTGCTTCCTGGAAACAGCGCGCGGATTGAAGTTCGATTCCGCGGCGATAACGCTCGCGATCAGCTTTTCATCCACGCCATGCCGCGCCGCAGCGGCGTGAATAATGTCGATGAGTTTCCCGGTCCCACCGTGCGCCGGCGCATTCGCCGGGAAAACATCCTCCGGCTCAAAGCTTACAATGTTCTCAGCCGGAAGCTCGATCGCGCCGCCATCAATCATCAGCCGGATAGACCCGCCGGTTCGCTCGTAGCTGGTGATATGCAAGCGTTCGCCCGACCGAAGCACGGCATAATCCGCACGCGCGCTGGTCGCGGCGAGTGCAATCAAGCCAAAAGTGAAGACGATTCGTCGCATTGAATACACTTGGATGCTCACTCTTTGAAAGCGTATGTCCGGATCGCGGCCGCGAGGCCGCCTTCGTCATTGGTTAGCGTAACCGGCCAGCCGCGAGATTTCAACTCCGGAACGCAATTGCCCATCACCACAGGTAACCCGGCAAACTCGAGCATGTCGTGGTCGTTCCAATTGTCTCCGACAGCCATGACGTCCTCGCGGGCGATCCCGCGCCTCCGCGTCCACTCTTTGAGCGTCGCGCCTTTGGAGCAGCTGGGCGAAATGACGTCGAGAATTGAGAAATCCTTGTTTTCGTACTCGGTGATCGCAAGTGTGTACTCGAGGGCAGCGGGAGCATTCTGCAGAATCTGCTGCAGCTCGCGTATTGTGTTCCAGCCACCGCTGAACATCACCTGAATCGGGTCCTCGCTGAGAGCGTCTTCGAGAGGGGAGACTTGCGAGATGAACTCGCTGTTTCGCTCGTAATAGGAATGCCGGACGGGATCGTTCCAATCGATGTGTTCCAGGACAATCTGGCCCGCTTTCGGCCGGTCGAATACGAGCGCGGCTCCCGTGCGATATTCAGTTGTCGCTTCCAGAACGCCGCGCGCCGTCGCGGCCGAAAGCAAACTGCGGAAATGCGTCTGGCCATCGAGCGATTTAATGAGTGCCCCGTTATTGACGATCAGCAGCAGTTCGCAGGGCAATCGCACGGCAACCGGGCGGGCAAAATCGAAGCGGCGTCCGGTGACGAGAATAACTTCAATTCCGCGCGCAATTGCTTCAACGATGGCTTGGCTGTTCGCTTCGGGTATCTGCCACTGGCTGTCGAGCAGCGTGCCGTCGATGTCTATCGCAATCAGTTTCACCGCCACCCTCCAATTCTAACAACATCGCGTCCTCCCGTGACTTAACGTTGTCGCATACTGGCGCGGCTGGTTCGGTTTTACAGTGTGTTGCTTTGGATTTCGGGCGCGCCGACTTGTGCTCAGGAGGAGTTGCACGCGGTATACGCGTGTTGCTCTCGCGTGTGCGTCTGATAGAATAATTCGTGCCGGTGGGCGAGTAGCTCAGTTGGGAGAGCACCGCGTTCGCAACGCGGGGGTCGGGGGTTCGAATCCCCTCTCGTCCACCAGATATTCGAATTTTCTCGTTCCTTGTTGATTTTCTGCCAGTTCCACTCCGCTCCGTCGTCCAGGTACGCCCCCTTTGGTACGCTCGTACCATCGACCCTGCCATACCGAATCGGCACTCTTGCATTTGACGATGCGACGCGCCTCACGGCGGCCGCTTCCATGGAACTGAGGTGTCGGATGAGTGCGTTAAATCCAGTGCCCGAGCTCGGAGCCGCAGAAATCCAGGAGCCCGATGCGCTTAAGGCGTCTGAGCGGCGTCGCGCCGCCCGCGCTTCGGTTCTGATTCCTGTCCGCTTGCGCCCAGTGCGCTTTGACGACGGGAACTTCGAAGATGTCACGTCGACCACGAACATTTCGCGCGGTTGCCTGAACGTTATGACCTGGAGAGATTCTTACTACGCGGGCATGCGCGTGCTCGTCTCTTACCCGTTTACTTCATCGAGTAAAGGCACTGGCTGGGAGTATCTCGCCGAAATAGTTCGTCTGACTCAGCTTCCGGATGGGCGATTTCAGGTCGCGTTGAAATTGCAGTTTGTGATGCAGGCGTCGCCCAACCCGCGCTTGATTCCCCTGTAAGCTTTCGCCTCCAGACCTAAGGGCGTTCTAGGATTTTTATGTACCTGGCGCGCCGTGCCCACTCCGTCCAGTTTTCGTGCTCACTACGCGTTAATCGGAAGCCGCTCGTTCTGTTCGTCGATCAAGTCCGTGATTTGCAATCGCAAATTGCCGGCATTGGTCGCGTACGACAGTCCTGTATCAATATCGATGATTCCGGCGCGCATGTACTTCTCGAGTTCGAAATCGAAGTATTGCATTCCCTCGGTCGAGCCGTCGCGCATCGCGTCCACCAGCGATTTTCCTTCGCTCTCGCCTTTTTCCACGTACTCTCTCGTACGCATCGTGGATTTCAAGATCTCCATCGCGGCGATGCGGCCCGCGCCATCGGCGCGCGGAATCAACCGCTGGGAGACAATGTAGCGGAACGCCTTCGAGAAGCGCGAGCGAATCGCTTGTTGATCGCTGAGCGGAAACACGCCGACGATACGTTCGATTGTCTTTGACGCATCGATGGTGTGGAGGGTCGACATAACCAGATGGCCCGTTTCGGCAGCTTCGAGCGCGATTTCAATCGTCTCCTTGTCTCTCATTTCGCCCACCAGAATCACCTTCGGCGCCTGTCGCAAGGCGGCCCGCAGAGCCAGCGCAAAGCTCGGCGTATCGCTGTGCAGTTCCCGCTGGTGAATCGTGGACATCTTATGCATGTGCAGGAATTCGATCGGGTCCTCGATCGTCAGGACGTGGTAAGCCTTCTCCTCGTTGATCTGGTTTACAATCGCCGCGAGCGTGGATGATTTGCCCGAGCCCGTCGGGCCGGTCACCAGGACGATGCCGTTGCGCAGTCCGGCGATATTCGCAAGCTCCATCGGGAGATTCAGTTCCGTGAACGTGGGCACCACGCTCGGAATCACGCGCATCACGATCGCGCAGCTCCCGCGTTGCGTGAAAATGTTCACGCGGAAGCGCGATAGCTTGGGAAGGCTGTAGGAAATATCGCACGAACCTTCATCCCGGAGTTTCTGAACGGCAATCGTGTTCCGCCCAATCAGCTCGCCCGCGATTCTCGCCGTATCCTCTGGCGTCAGGACGGTCACCTCGTCAATTTTCATTTGGCGCAACTGGCCATGAAGCTCAACCATCGGAGCGCGCCCGGGCGAGAAGATCAAATCGCTCGTCTTCGGCGCGGCCCTGAGCATTTTGGTGATGAGTTCCGGCGCGGCCATCGGCACGACCGGCGGGCTTGCAGCACCTGCCGCGTTGGGAGCGCCAGGCGCGCCCCTGGGCGCAGCCGGCTGCACGGCCTTGGTGGGGCTGTTGGGTGGAATGCCGGTCGAAGTTCCTACCGCGGCTGGATTCACGGCAGAATTCGGTGAGCTTGCGCCTGGGCTAGCCGGTCTTGCAGCGGCTGGCCTCGGCGTGACATTTGGGGAGGCCGCAGACGGCTGGGTGCCCAGCCTGCCATCATCCGCCGAGTAGGCAGAATTCGGCCCCGCATTAGAAACCTCTTCTACGATTGCCGATGAATTCCTCTCGGCAGGTTTAGGAATGTCCATCCATTCGCTCCGCAGGCCAACGCAGCACCGATATGGGTGTTCGCACCCAGTTGAACTTCTAGTTTGAATGCAAGGTGCGGGTTTGGCTAGCGCGCGGCGAGTGCGATGTGGCCTAACGATAAGCCAAGCGGCAACGGATCAGGACGAAGAGATCAATCCGATCCATGATGCATCTCAGCAAGTTCATTCGAGGGCACCACTGGTGCAGCCACCGGAAATGTCACACGAAACGTCGCGCCGCCGGTAGGCCGGTTGAAGCATTCGATCGACCCCAAATGCTCTTGAACGATCCCGTAGCATATGCTCAGACCAAGTCCCGTACCTTTGCCCACGGGCTTCGTTGTGAAAAACGGATCGAAGACATGATTGGGAGATTGAATTCCCGGACCAGTGTCCGAGACCTCGATTACCACGTTCGATCCCTCATGCGTGGCACGAATCGAAAGCACTCCGCCCCCAACTTCCTCGAGAGCGTCTACCGCGTTGTCCACAAGATTGAAAAAAACCTGCATGATTTGATTGCCGTCGCCGCGAACTTGCGGCAGGGATGTAGCGGAGTCGAATTCGATGCGAATGTTTTTGCCGCGCACGTCGAGATTATTGAGATTCAGCGAACAGTTGATCACCTGGCCGACGTCGAGCAGTGTCCTCTCGGCAGGGACGCGCCGAGCGAAACTCAAAAGATTGGTCACCAGCGCTTTGATACGTCGCGCCAGTGCGGCAACTTTGTCGGCCAGTGCGCGCTGTTTGTCGGTCAACCCGGGTTCTTCGGCAAGAAGTTCCGAGTATCCGAGAATTCCAGTGAGAGGATTATTGATCTCGTGCGCCGCACCAGCCGCCAGTTGCCCGAGCGACACCAGTTTTTCGGATTGAATCATCTGCGCCTGCAGCCGCTTCAAGTTTTCGAGAGCATTGTCTGAAGCGCGAAGCAGCCGCATCCTCTCGCGATCTACGAGTCGCTGTCGCACGACGATGAGCAGCCCGACCACGAGAACTGTGATTTGAGTTAGGGCCACACGGAACTCCTTCACCTGGCGCGGCGCGCTGCTCAGATTGATCGTCCACAGAGCCATCAGCGGAATCGAAAACACTGCGGCCATGGCAAGTCGAGCCGGCCACGGGCTCGGGGCGCGCAGATGAGTGGCGTCGAGTTCGCTTTGTGGTCGAATTTGGCGGGCAATCACACCGGCCGTCCCAAACCACGTGAGCGCTGCCATCAAAGGCAAGTCAAACGGGCCTCCGGCGTAATAAAGATTGGCATCGATCGCGAGATTTGAAATGTACGCTCCGATCGCCATCAGAAATGCGGCGCAGAAAAGATGCGCGTACACCGTTTTCCATTCCGCTCGCGCGCGCAGGTAGAGGGCCGCAAGACCCGCGGCCAAGAGTAAATTTTCGACCCCTTCGAGCGTGTCAAACGCCCTCCCGTAAAGATCCACGTTGGGTGAAATGTATTGCCACGGGATTACTACGAACAGGTAGAGAAAAACCCACCAGATCAGCAGCAGCGCGAAGTCAACGTACCCGAGATGCATTCGAAGATCTTCGCGGCGGTCGTGCGGGCGCAATCCGAGAGCTCCGATCATGGGGACGGCGTGCAGGAAGAGAATTACGTCGCCGATGAAGGGATTCGGCACGTCCTGGTGCAGGACGACCTCGAAATAAGTCCAGATGATCTGACCCAGCAACCACGTTCCGAGCCCAATGCCGAAGAGGAGCCAGAAAGCTTGGCTGCGCCGCGGCGGAGCGCCGCAGTTGGAGAGCAGTGCAATACTCGCGAAGGCTGCCACAAGGCAAAGAGAAATATCGCCGAAGGCGGTTAGCCGGCGGCCGGGCGCAAACGCCACTGCACAAAACGTAGCCACACCGACAAATCCGATCCACGCGGCGGCGAGGATCCATCTTGACTTCGTGTCCGGCCAAGCAAGGCTTCCCGGAACGAATCGCTTCGTTGGCGCTGGGTTCATGACGGCTCTGAGAGGTACCGAACTAGGTTAATTCTGCGAAGAACAAATGAGGTTGAGGAGTGTGATAGCCCGTTCCATCACTGCAACATGCGGCGTTGACGGCGAGGGCTGGCAGAATGCCGCCAGATTGGAGCCAGTCGACGAAGAAGCCAAAACTCAGTCCCAGGACGGGCCAACAGGACGACAGTCAATTGAAATTGGACGATCTAGGGTTGCTGTTCGGGTACTGCCTGGCGTTGCGCGACGATTTTGCGCGCGTTCAAGTAGAGAGCCTTGGCCTGTGGAATCGCCGCAAGCGCCTTGTCGAGTTGTGGATCATTCTCGAGCTCGACCTTGTAGCCCTCATTCAATCCGAAGACGGACGTCGTCACTTCGCGTCTGATTCTCCACTTCAGCCAGTCGAGATTGTCTTTGATGTCCTCGTCTGAATATCGCACGTGCTCGGATTCCAGGTAGCGCCGGAATTCCGCAAGAACGGCGTCATCAACGACGAAGTTCTTGCCAACTGTCGGTTTCTCGCCCAGGTAATGCCGCGTGAAATCGCCGACGCCCTGCGGGAAGGGATAAAAGATTCCTCGGCGCACCAGGGTCTCTTCGAACGGATCAAGTTTCGGTGCGGCCACGACGATGTCAGGCGTAATTCCGCCCTGGCCGAAAACCTGGCGGCCGCTGTCAGTGAGCTTCACCTCAGGCTGCCGCGGCGGTTTAGGATTGTAGTGATAGTCGTAGAGCGACACATTCTTGTAATCGCGCTGGATCAACCTTCCGCTGGGCGTGTAGTAGCGCGCGACAGTGAGCAGCATCGCGGTCTCTTCGCTCAACGGAAATTGCGTTTGCACGAGTCCCTTGCCGAAACTGGTCTCGCCGACTACCAATCCTCGATCGTGATCTTGAATCGCGCCAGCGACGATTTCCGATGCCGAAGCGCTCTGCCCGTTGATAAGAACGATCAGCGGAACAGTCACGCCCTGATTACCGCGCACGGCATAGAAGCGCCGCTCCGGAGCAGATCGGCCGTGGAATGAAACCACGAGCTGATTCTTTTCGAGGAACATGTCGCCGATGCCGACAGCTTGCTGCAGCAATCCGCCGCCATTGCCGCGCACGTCCAGAATCATGCCGTCCAAATGCGACACATCGAGGTCTTTGAGCGCGGATGCAAGATCGGTGTCCGTGGTTTCATTGAACGCCGAAACGCGCGCATAACCAATTCCTGGCCGGACGACAGAATAAAAATCCACGCCAGGGCGAGGAATCTCGTCGCGAATGACGCTGACCACGATCGGTTTGTCCCAGCCTTCGCGGCCTAGCGAGATTTTGACCTCGGTGCCCTTGGGTCCCTTCAAAAGATCCGCGACTTGAGTCGTATCCAATCCATCGCAGGCTTTGTCGTCAACTTTGAGAATTGTGTCGCCGGGACGTATGCCCGCTTTGTACGCGGGCGATCCGACCATCGGTGCCACCACGTACGTGTAATTTTCGCGTGCGGCAACTGTCATCCCGACCCCGTAGTAGCGGCCCTGTTGTTCTTCTCGGAAAGTGGCGTACTGCTTGGGATCGAAGAAATAGGAGTGCGGGTCGAGCACGCGGAGCATGTTGGGAATCGCTCCGTCGTAGATGGCCTTGTCGGTATCCACCGGGTTGGCATAGTTCTGCTGGACGATCGCGAGGACGCGAGTAAACGACTTAACGGAGTCCTGAATATCGTTGGCACCCGCCGCTGTAGCTTTCACCGAAGGTCCGTAAAGCCCTCCGAGAACGGCGGATACGGCCAAAACGCCGATCAATAAGAACAGGCCACGTTTGGATGTTTCCATTGCTTTTGTTTCCTCCGTCGCGCCCCTTCAAATTCAGTATAGCATACAAGTTTCGGGCAATTTGACACGCCACATGCCCTACTCTATGATGCAAACGAAGGCGAAATTGCCACCTCGATGCTCAGTATTCCTCACCTGATTATTATCTTCATTGTCGCCCTGGTCGTTTTTGGGCCGCAAAAATTGCCTGAATTGGCCAGAAATCTCGGCAAGATCATGGCGGAATTCCGGCGCGCGACAGGAGATCTGCGCTCGACGTTCGATGAGCACATGCGCGAGCTCGAGCGCGAATCGCAAGCCATCGAGGTGAGGAAGCATGAGCTTGAAGTGCGTGAAGCCGCGGTACGCTTAGCGCAATCCGCTGCCCTCGCGCAACCGCCGGAGACCACCGAGGCTGCGCCTCAGACCGTTGCCGCGCCCGCCGGAGTTGTGCCCACCGAAATTGAGTCCGCTCAAATTCGAGCGGCCGAGGCTGAAGCAGCGGTGGTTGCGACCCCCGAGGTTGCTGAGAGGGGCGCTGCTGTTCGAGAAATTCATTCCGATTCTGTCGTTCAAGAATCTTCTCCCGGCTCCAAGTGATGGCCACCGACATCCAACCTGAACTTCCGTTCTCCGGCCGAACTGCCCTAAAGCCCGAAGATGACGAGGGCGGACGGATGTCCTTCTTCGAGCATCTCGTCGAACTGAGAAAGCGCCTCATCAATTCTGCGCTCGCGATCGGCGTCGGAATGATGATTGGCGTAGCAGTTTCCAACAAAGTCTTCGCCTATATGGCCCGCCCGATGCTGGCCGCGCTTCGCGCCGCCCACTTCGAAGATAAGCTCGTCTACACAAGCCCAACCGGGGCCATCAGCCTGCTCATCAATCTCGGTTTGTACCTGGGCATCGTGATTGCCTCGCCCATGGTGCTGTATCAGGTTTGGATGTTCATCGCGCCGGGGCTTTACCGTCACGAGCGCCGTGCGATGAGCGCGTTCGTATTCTCGTCGCTCGCATTGTTCCTGTGCGGGATTGCGTTTGGTTATTACGTGAGCCTGCCTTACATTTTGAAATTCCTCATCGGATTCCAGGGACCGTTTAAACCGCTGATCAGCATCAATGAATATTTCGATTTGATTCTGGTCATCCTGCTGGGCCTCGGACTGATGTTCGAGCTGCCGGTTTTGATTTTTTGCTTGTCTCTCTTCGGGATCGTGACGCCGAGATTTCTGTGGAAGAATATTCGCTACGCCGTTCTCGTGATTACTCTTCTCGCCGCCATCGTGACGCCGACGCCAGACGCCACGACAATGGTTCTCTTTATGGGCGTTCTTCTCGGACTCTATTTTATTGGTATCGGCGTGTCATACATGGTCGTCAGGAAGCGTGAAAAGCGGCTCGCGGACGAGTCGGGAGCGAGCTAGCACATGAAGGCAATTAAACACGGAATCGCAATCGCAACGGCTCTGATGGCGTTCGCGCTGCTCGGCTGCGGAAATGGCTCGCCGAAATCCGGCGCCGCGCAATCGAGCGAAGCGCCCGCGCAGGGGCCTGCCGCTGCACCGGCGGATACCAGCGGCGCTTCAGACGCTCTCCCGCCAGACAAGACAGGCGGGTTTGACGGCGCTCGCGCCTACGACTACACGTCGAAGATCGTCGCCATCGGCCCGCGCCAGCCAAATACCGACGGAATTCACCGCGAGCAGGATTTTATTCGCGCGGAGCTCACGAAGAGCGGCTGCACCTTTGACGAGGACGATTTCAATTCGTCCACGCCCATCGGTTCCGTGCCGATGAAAAACATCATTGCCAAGATTCCGGGCAAGTCGAACGATTTTCTTCTTCTTCTGACGCACTACGATACCAAGCGGCAGGATGACTTCGTCGGCGCCGTGGATGGCGGATCCTCGACAGGCCTGATGCTCGAAATGGCGCGCCTTCTTTGTTCCCGGAAAGATCAGCCGCTTGGAGTTTGGATCGCCTTCCTCGATGGCGAAGAAGCATTCGTGGAGTGGAACGACGACGACAGCGTGCACGGCAGCAGGGAACTCGCCGCGCGGATGGCGCTATCTGGCGATCTGAAGCGCGTTAAGGCTGTCATCCTTGCCGATATGGTCGGCCCTAAGGATTTGAAGATTCGCCGCGATTCGGGTTCCACCGGATGGCTTACGGATTTGGTTTGGTCGAAGGCAACCGCGTTTGGGTATCAGGACTATTTTCTGAACAGTTCGCGCCCGATTGAAGACGATCATCAGCCATTCATGAAGCGCCATGTCGCAGCGGTGGACATCATTGACTGCTGCACGGAAGATTTTCCCTACTGGCATACGTCCGGCGACACTATGGACAAAGTCAGCGCGCGAAGTCTTGGAATGGTCGGCCACGTAATCCTCGCCACGGTTGACGACCTGCAGAACCGGACCGCTGAACGCCAAAAGGGCCAATAGCGCCAGGCCCTTTCCGCAGTTGTGTTACATTTTCAAAATGACATCGTCCATCCGGCGTTGTAGTTTTTCCGCCGCGGCTTATTCCGAAATGAGCCAATCTCTGCGTGGTCAGAATTGATGCAGACCTTCTCCGTTCGATCCGCGTCGGGCACTTACCAAATTCTATGCGGCAGCGGTGCAATCAATCGATTGAAAACATTCATCTCTAGGCAGACGGATGCGACGGGAGTATTCGTGCTGAGCTCGCCGCAGGTCTGGAAATATTGCGGCCGCAAGATTACTAAGGCACTCGGCTCAGGGGGCGCTGCAGCGCCAATTTTGTTTGACGATTCCGAGAGCGCGAAGACATTGGCAACCGTCGAAAAAGTGTGCCGCACGCTTCATCGAGCAGGCGCGGATCGCCGCTCGGTGATCGTCGCAGTGGGCGGAGGCGTGGTTGGTGACGTCGCCGGCTTCGTTGCGGCAAGTTACCTTCGCGGAGTTCGCCTCATTCAAGTGCCAACCACCCTAGTGGCGCAAATTGACAGCTCGATCGGCGGAAAGACCGGAGTAAATTTGCCCGAAGGAAAGAATCTCGTCGGCGCATTCTATTCCCCGGTAGCCGTCGTCGCCGATCCCGTCTTTCTTCAGACGCTTTCCCCCGCGCAATTCCATTCCGGCCTTTATGAAGGCGTTAAATACGTCAACATTGGCGACAACAAATCCTTCGCTCGTCTCGAAGTGAATATGGCAAAGGTACTTCGCCGGGACCCGCGCGCGCTGGAATGGCTCATGTTGCACTCGATTCGCGCAAAAGCAGCGATTGTTTCGAAGGACGAGCGCGAGTCCGGCCTGCGGCAAGTCCTGAATTTTGGCCACACGTTCGGCCATGCGCTCGAAACGGCAGGAAACTATCGCCGCCATCTCCACGGCGAAGCTGTCGGCTGGGGGATGTTGGTCGCGACACTGATAGCCCTGGCGACGAATCGCATCAATTCGGCTCAGGCGGAAAGAATTGCGCGCCTTGTGATGAGCGTAGGCCGCCCCCCGAGCATAGAAAGCATTCGGCCGGTGAAGCTGCTTGCGCTCATGCGCGGCGACAAAAAATCGCACGCGGGACGTGTTCGTTGGGTCTTGCCGGTCGGTATTGGGCGCGTCGAATGGGGCATCGAAATTCCCGATCGCCTTGTGATCGAAGCGATCCGAGAGGCGCCGGAAGTCGCGCGGTTGGCGCTGGGAGCGCGATGACGAGTCCAGGAACCGAGTCGCAGCCAGTCGCAGCAGAGGAATCCAGTTCAAGACCGCTCACGGGAACGCGTCCCGAAGGCGCGCGTGACGAAACTGAAGCCGGCGTACGCGTGCGAGAAATGTTCGGCCGCATCGCCCCGCGATACGACTTTCTCAATCACCTGCTTTCGCTCTCTCTCGATCGGCTGTGGCGCCGCCGCACGGCGAAGCGGTTCGCCGCTATCTTGTCGCGGCCGAATGCTCGCGTCCTCGATTTGTGCTGCGGAACCGGCGACCTCACCTTTGCGCTCGAACGTCAGGCCAATGATTCGAAGCCGGGGAATGGTGAAATAGCGAAAGTTTTGGGAAGCGATTTCGCTTTGCCCATGCTCACTCGCGCGCGCGAAAAATCAGCCGCATCGCGCCGCCGCTCCTCGTTCCTCGCGGCAGACGCGCTTTCGCTTCCGTTCGCTTCAGAGAGCTTCGATCTCGTCACGGCGGCATTCGGCTTCCGGAATCTGGCGAACTACGAACAAGGCTTGACCGAAATCATGCGCCTTCTGCGCAAACAAGGCCGCATCGGAATTCTCGAGTTTTCCGATCCGCGTCATGGTTTCGGCGCAGCCGCATTTCGCTTTTACTTCCGGCATATTTTGCCGCGCGTCGGCGGCGCCATTTCGGGCAGCCCAGAGACGTACTCATATCTGCCGGGCTCGGTGGCGAAGTTTCCATCGCCTCCGGAACTGTCGAAGTGGATGGAACGCGTAGGCTTTGCCGATGTCCGTTATGAATTGTGGAACTTCGGGAGCGTCGCGCTGCACACTGGACGGAAGTCCTAGCTGAGCCGGCAATCTTTCGGGCGATCTAGTTTTCTAGGCCGAGAGCTCTGATTTTGCTGAGCAAAGTTTTGTAGGAAACGCCGAGCTTCTCCGCAGCTCGGGTCTTATTCCATTTCGATTCCTGCAGAGCGTTCTCGATTTTGAAACGCTCCACGTGCGCCACTGCGCGTTGCGACACTTCCTCGAGTGGCCCATCCCAACGAAATTCCTCATTCAGCATGCCCCCCGGCAGTTGCTCGCGCGTCGGCCGTGCGGATGGAAGCTGCAGAGCCGCCGCATCAATCTCCGGCCCCGGAGATAAAATCACCGCGCGCTCGATCGCATTCTGCAATTCGCGCACATTGCCAGGCCAGCGATAACCCAGCATCGCGGCTTTCGCTTCCTCCGAGAGCACCAAGCCGGGCTTGCGAAATTCCCGGCGAAATCGCTCTAGAAAATGCTCGGCGAGAAGGTAAATGTCGTCGCCGCGCTCGCGCAGCGGCGGAATCGTGATGGGCACCGCCGAAATTCGAAAATAGAGGTCCTCGCGAAACAATTTCTCATCGACGGCGGCATGCAGATCGCGATTTGTGGCGGCAATCAAACGCACGTTCACTTCGACAGCCATCGTCCCGCCCACGCGTTCGAAGCAGCGTTCCTCAAGAACGCGCAACAGCTTGGCCTGCGTTGCGAGCGGAAGCTCGCCAATTTCATCGAGAAAGAGCGTGCCGCGATGCGCGAGTTCAATTTTCCCGATTTTCCGCGCACCGGCTCCGGTGAACGCGCCGCGCTCGTGGCCAAAAAGTTCATTTTCGACAAGGCCTTCGGGAATCGCGGCGCAGTTCAGAGCCACGAACGACTGCTCGCGCCTTGGACTCAAATGTTGAATCGCTCGCGCGAAAAGCTCTTTGCCGGTTCCGCTCTCGCCAAGCAACAAAGCCGTGGAATCCGTCGCGGCGACGCGCTGGGTCATCTGGCTCGCCTCTTTCATGGACGAATGCTCGGCAACGATGCGAGGAAAGCCATAGCGCGCAGCGTACTCTTCCCGCAACAGCAAATTCTCTCGCAGCAATTCCTGCTGCCGCGCGGCGCGATCGAGAAGAATTTTCAGATGATCCAAATCCACCGGCTTCTGAATGAAATCGAACGCCCCCTCTTTCATTGCCGTCACAGCTTCTTCGACCGAGCCGTAAGCGGTAACAAGAATGACGGGAAGCGAACCATCCACGCGGCGCGCCTCGCGCAATACGTCAAGTCCCGAACTTCCAGGGAGTTTCAAATCGGAGAGAACTAGAAGGTATCGCCGTGCACGAACTTTTTCGATTGCAGTGTTTCCGTCGGGAGCTTCGTCAACCTTGTAACCGGCGCGTTCGA
>Ga0302326_10004129_pt1 | contig 33786 bp, 37 predicted proteins | sample Palsa_T0_3_FD_202264 | JGI IMG/M metagenome (GOLD analysis project Ga0302326, IMG submission 202264) | Peat permafrost microbial communities from Stordalen Mire near Abisko, Sweden - Palsa_T0_3 | ecosystem: Environmental > Terrestrial > Soil > Palsa > Peat permafrost | place: Sweden: Abisko...
ACGGCCAAGGGCCTAAAAGTGACCTGCCGCCTGGATCACCGCAAGTACCCTGTTGGACGAAAGATCACGGATGGAGAGTTTGCCCATGTCAATCTGAAGCCCGACAAGTTTCATGGCGAGTGGAACTACACGATTCATCCAAACGAATAAGATCAGTTGTAAAGCTTAGTTATTTACGACGCCTTACTTGGCGATAGGGGTGCCTATCTTCATTCAACGGCATCATGTTTACTGTCCTGGCCGTGACGAATACCTCCCGCATGGCCGCGCGGGAAGCGCGGATGGCGGCATTGGAGAATACAATGACGACGCGTTTCGATCTGATGATGGGGCGGCTGATGGACCTCGATACGCGCCTCACACGCTTGGAAGAACGCACTCAACGGCAATAGCCGCCTCCAGCTAAAGAAGTCACACAAACAGCGCCCGCCAAAGCGTGACCACCAACGCATGTGTCACCATACTCGCGCGGATACTCTGGGCCTGCTGGTAGGCCCGCCCATAGAACCAGCCGGCCACCGCCGCCGCCAGCGCGAATCTCCAATTGGGGAATCCGCGAAAACCCAGATGCGCCGCGCCGAACACGATCGACGCTCCTGCCAACCCCACGCCGGGGCGGCCCGTCCACTGGACCATCCACTGTTGCAGCAGGCCGCGAAAGAAGAACTCCTCGGACAGGGCCACCACCCACAGCATGCCCAAGAACGTAGCCGCGATTTTCCATAGGGACATGCCCGGCCCCAGGCGCACCAGCCGCGTGGCCCACGCCAGAGGAATCGCGGCAATCAGAAAGTAACCGAAATGCCGCAGGCCGATCTTCCATTCCACCCGGCTGGGCATAAAGCCATACTCCACGCCGGGAATGCGCCGCTCGACCAGCATGACCATGGCGCAAAGCCGCGTGAGCGCCACATGGCCGAGTATCTCGACATGCAATCCGGCGCCTGGCGAGGTATAAATCGGATTGAAATATCCGCGCAGAACCACGGCCGCCACCAGCGCCAGGAACGCGCCATCCGCCAGCGGCGCGGCCGGCAGGATCTTGTACCAGAGGCTCAACACCGTGGCCAGCGCGGCCAGTTGCGCCAGCGCCTGCCAGCGGAATTGTCCCGTGTTCGACGCGTAGATGAAATAGGGCGCGACGAAAGAGAGCACCAGAAACCACGGCAGTCCGCGCTCGAAGCGCTGGCGCACTGCCGCGAATGCGGGGAGCAGATAGAATGGATATTCGATGAGGAACGCGGCCAGAACCGGAACCGCCACCCACGCAGGTATGCCCTTCGAATGTGCGTATAGCAGGCCCGCGGCGCCCAGCGCGGTCCAGCCGGCCAGCAGAGCCGCCCGGAAACCGCCGAGCGATTGGGTCATCGGTTTCATCTTAGCATTGGGGTGCGCGGCGGCCGGCGTGCGCGCGCAGCCGGTGCCGTCCGGCGAAGCCCCACCCAACCTGGCGCGCAAAATCGCGCACGTCGAAAGCGAGACCAAGGCGGCGCGCGACGATTACACCTATCGGCAAACCGTGGTGTTCGCGGAATTGGATGGGCATGGCGCGCAATCGGGCGAATATCGCGAGGAACGCGACGTAATCCTTTCGCCCGATCGCGAACGCACCGAGCGCATGATCGGCAAGCCGCTCGACACCTTGAAGCGCCTGAAGATGACCGACGAAGATTTCCAGGACATCCGCGGCATACAACCTTTCGTGATGACCCAAGACCAGCTTTGGAACTACGAAACGAAATTCCGCGGCGACGAGGAGATCGACGGCGTGGATTGCTGGGTGCTGCAGGTGCGCCCGCGGCAAATCCTCGAAGGACAGCGCCTGTTCGACGGGATGCTGTGGGCGGACAAGAAAGACTACTCAATCGTGCGGCTGGAGGGGCAGGCGGTGCCCCAGATCCGCAGCCAGAAATCCGAGAATCTGTTTCCGCGGTTCACTACCGTCCGCCAACTGGTCGACGGCCGGCACTGGTTTCCCGTGGCCACCTACGCCGACGATACCCTGCCCTTCAGCACGGGTTTGCAACGCGTGCGCCTGACTATTCGCTACACCCAATACAAGCGCTTCGGCGCGGACTCGGTCATCAAATTCGAAAAGCCCTGACATGCCGTTACGGGGCCTCTGGCGCGATTCCGATTTTCTGAAGCTGTGGGCCGGCCAGGCGGTTTCGCAAGTGGGATCGTGGATCACATTGGTTGGACTCCCGATGATGGCCGCCCAACTGCTGAACGCCTCGCCGCTGCAGATGGGGATACTGAGCGGTGTCAGCTCCGCCGCCATCCTCCTGTTCGGATTGTTCGCGGGAGCCTGGGCCGACCGCCTGCGCCGCCGTCCCATTCTGATCTGGGCCGATCTGGGACGCGCCGCGGTGTTGGGCACGGTTCCATTGGCCGCGGCGTTAGGCCGCGTGACCATGAGTCATCTCTATCTGGTGGCGGCGGCCACCGCGATCCTGACCGTGTTCTTCGATGTGAGTTACCAGGCCTATCTGCCGTCGCTGGTCAGTCCCGAGAACATATTGGAAGGCAATAGTAAGATGACCTTGTCCGAATCCATCGCGGGCGTGGTGGGACCGGGACTCACGGGCACCCTGATCGCCGCGATCACAGCGCCCATGGCGATCCTGTTCGACGCGCTTTCGTTCGTGTGTTCCGCGATTTCGGTGTGGCTCATCCGCAAGCCGGAGCGGCGGCCGATCCCCGATGCGGCGCCGCACATCGGGCGGGAAATCATGGAAGGGCTGCGCGCCTCATGGCGGGAACCGATCCTGCGCACGCTGTTGCTGCGGACTGCCACCGCTGCCATTTTCCTGGGTTTCGGAGGCAGCCTGTATATTCTTTTCGCCGTACGCGAACTCCGGATCGGCGCCGTCCTGCTGGGCGCGGTAATCGCGGTGGGCGGCTGCAGCGGCGTATTCGGCGCGCTGACCGCGGAGTGGCTGGTACGCCGCCTGGGCTTCGGATGGACCCTGATCGGCGCTGCGTTGTTGTCCGGCATTGCCAGCCTGTTGCCGCCGCTGGCGCATGGACCGGTGGCGTTGTGCGCCGCCATTCTGGCCGTGGCGCAACTGGGCGATATGGCCTGGTCGATTTACGGCATCAATGAACTGACTCTGCGCCAGGCAGTCGCGCCGGCGCATCTATTAGGCCGCGTGAACTCCGCCGCGCACCTGACATTCCGAGGCGTGCTGCCGGCGGGCGCGTTGTTGGGCGGCGCAGTGGCGGAAGGGATCGGACTGCGCGCCGCCATGTTCGTGGGCGCCGGCGGTTTTCTGCTTTCGACGTTGTGGCTGTTAGGCGCGCCGATTCGGCGATTGCGGGAGCTGCCCCGGTGAACCGAGCCGCGCACACCGTTAAGCGCTGTCTCTGGCGCGTCCTGCCGCCGCTGGTATTACTGGCGCTTTATTGGCCGGGGCTGACCAATTGGTTCTACCAGGACGATTTCGGCTGGCTCAACCTGCGGCACGACGTCCGCTCTCTGCGCGATCTAGGCCCGGCGCTGTTCGCTCCTAAAGCGCACGGCAACATACGGCCGCTCGGTGAGAACGCCTATTTTCTGGTGCTTTCGTCGCTGTTTGGGGTCGACGCGCTGCCGTTCCGCATCGTGGCATTCGTCACGCAAATGGCCAGCCTGGCGTTGCTGGGCAGCATCGCCGTGCGGCTCACCGCGTCGCGCGCAGCGGGATTCTGGGCGCAGGTGCTGTGGATCGCCAATGCCGGCCTGGCCCCGGCCATGTGCTGGACTTCGATCTACAACCAGATCCTGAGCGGCTTCTTCTTTCTGCTGGCCTTCTGGTTCCTGCTGCGCTATATCGAAAGCGGTGCGGCGAGGGACGCCATCGGACACTGGACGGCATTTGTACTGGGCTTGGGCGCACTGGAGACCAACGTGGCGTATCCGGCCATCGCGGCGGTGTACGCGCTGTTGTTCGCGCGGGCGTATCTGAAGAAACTCGCACCGATGTTTCTGGTTTCGGCGCTGTTCGTCTTCGTCCATTTCCGGGTAGCGCCGGCGCCGCACGATGGCGTGTATGCATTGCATTTCGGCAGCGCGGTACCTTCCACGCTTTGGACCTACTGGGTGTGGGCGCTGGGGCCATCGCAGTTTGCGGCCGCGCTACTGAGTTGCGCGGTGCTCGGGCTGCTTGTGTGGGGCGCGCGCGCACGCCGATGGGTCCCGCTGTTCGGCGTGGCGTGGTTCGTCATCGTCACCGGACCGTATCTGCCGCTCAGCGGTCACAAGATGGATTACTATCTGACCGTGCCAGTGGCCGGTCTGGCGCTGATGGGCGCCGCCGCGATCGCTTGGGCGTGGCGTTCCGGATGGGTGTGGAGAGCAGCCGCGGCGGCGTGCGCGGCGCTCTATCTCGCCACATCGATGCCGGCCGCATGGAGCATCGCCCGCTGGCATCATGACCGCGGCGCGCGCGTGGAAGATCTGGCCTACGGCGTTGCCACCGTACACATATTGGAGCCCGCGAAATTCGTCTTACTGGACGGCATCGATTCGGACCTGTTCTGGTCCGGCATTGTGGATCTGCCATTCCGGGCGATGAAGATCCCGCATGTGTACCTCGCGCCCGGATCGGAAGCGCGGATTCAGGCCCCGGCGGACCTCATCGTGAAATACATCCTGCCGCAGGCGCTCGCCTTGCTGGCTTTGCAGCGTGGCCGCGCCGTGGTTTACCAGGTGGACGGACCCGTCCTGCGCAACGTCACGGCTCGCTACCGCGCGATGGCAGAGACATCGTGGAAGCCGGAGACGCCGCGCTTCATCAATCTGGGCGATGCGGCGTTCGCAGAGTATGCCGGCGCGGGTTGGGACGAATGCGCCGGCGGGTACCGGACGCTTCGGCGGGAAGCCACATTGCGCATAGGCGGGCCGCGCGGACCGGACGAGCGCCTGTATATCGGCGTATTTCGCACAACTGACTTTCATCTCGGCGTGAGTGTGGATGGCGTCGATCTGCCTGCGGCGGTGGTACAGCGAGGCGGCGAGTTGACGGAGTTGAGCGTGCGCCTGCCTGCCGCGGTTATTGGAAAGCCCGCGGTAGACGTGACGCTGTCAAACGGCGAGCCCGACGCGCTGGAGTTTGGCTACGTCGAGATTCGTTAGACGCTGGCGGCGGCGGTAAGCAGGATTACCCCGCGAAGCGCTCCATGAACCGCTCGGGCGCGCTTAGCGGCCTGAAGCCGAATTGCGCATAGAGACCGTGCGCATCCTGGGTGGCGAGTATCCAGCGGCGCAGGCCGGGCAGGCGCGGGTGCTCGACAATCACGCCGATCAGCCACTTGCCGAGCCCCTGCCCGCGAAACTCCGGCAGCACGAAGACGTCGGCCACCCAGGCGAATGTCGCGTAGTCGGTGACTACCCGGGCGAAGCCGATCTGCGCGGACCCTTTGAATACTCCGAACGGCAGTGAGTTCTCGATAGAGCGCCGCACCACTTCGAGCGGCCGCCCCATCGCCCAGTAGGCGGAACCGCTCAGGTATGCGTGGATCATGGGGATATCCAGCCGCCCCGGGTCCGTGCTGATCAGATACTCGCCTCTGCGCCACTCATCGGACATTGATACCAGGATACAATCACTGCTGCGGCGGAGACGCCACGACGCGCGATTCCACTTGAAATTTGCGGTAGTTGGAAAAGCTGGTATCCGCCTCGATGCGGTACCTCTTCACCAGCGCCAGCCTGGCTGAGGCCTTGGCTTCGATCCGCTTGGGCAGCCACACTTCGTCGTTCACGCGCGTCATCTCCACATCCAGGCGCGCGCCCTTGCTCAAGCGCGCAACGAACAGTCCCCACGAAATATCGCCGGTGACCTCGGCTTCGGTCTTGACCCACTGATAGTCGGTTTTATCGATCCAGAGTTTCCCGCGAAACTTGGGGAATAGCTTGGCCAGGCTGCTGCGCGCACGATAGCCGGGCCGCGGCGTACCTTCGACGATCCACGCATCCCGGCCGTCGATTTGCCCTTCGCCCGAGATCCGGAAGTCGAAGGCATCCGGCACTTCGTCCAAAGGTTCGCGCTCGCGCTGCCGCTTCTTTTCCCAATCCGCGATGCGCCGGGCGCGTTCGGCCGGCGTCTCCTTCTGGCGCTGCGCGATACTGTCGGCAAGCTTCTTCTGTTCATTGCGCTCCTCTTCGGGAGACAACCCATGGTCGTCTTTGCCGACCAGCCGGCGGTAGGGCGAGCCTTCCAGCATGGTCACGTCGAAGAGCAGGATCTTGCGCGTCTTCACATGCGCGTCGGAATCCAACTCGCGGGTTTCCGACCGTTCGAGGAACGTGTAATTTCGGGCGATAGCCAGGTTATGGTCCATCAGTTGGACAGAGCGCCGCACGATCTCGCGCGGATCTTGCGCGGCGGCGAGAGTGCAGGCGGCGGCCAGCAGCAACACAGCACGCATTGGAATCATATACGCGCGGGGACGGGCTGGAGTTGCAGTCACTTCACTCCGATGAAGGAGAGCATGCGCCCGGCCTGCTCTTTGTCGCGGCGGTACGAGTGGAAATCGTCCGCGCCGCATTTAGTGCAAAGGCGCGCCGCATAGATCTGAGTCTCCAGGACCCCCGCCTCGACTAACTGGCGGCGGTTGACTTCCCCCAGATCGATATGGCAGGGACCGGTCTCGCCGAATTGCGCGGCCACCTCCGCGCCCACTTCGTAGCAGCATTTTCCAATGCCGGGGCCGATGGCGGCGTGCACCTGCGCGGGCCGCGTGCCGTATTCTTCGCGCATCTTGCGTAAGGCGCGCGGCACGATGCCGGCGACTGTCCCGCGCCAGCCGGCGTGCACGGCGGCCACCGCGCGATGCTCTTCGTCCACCAGCAGGATCGGGATGCAGTCGGCGGTCTTGACACCCACCCGATGTCCGGGCGTGTTTTCGAGAAGCGCGTCGCCATCGCCCAACTGTCCGGTTCGGCCACGCGCCGGAACGCAGTTATCGGAATGGATCTGATGCAGAGTGGCCGCGTTTGGTGGAGTTGAATCGCGCGTGCCGAAGCCGTGCTCCAGCCATGCGAACCGTTCCAGCGGGCGCGCGCGGTAGATATTCTGGGAGTCTTTGTAAAACACTAGGCGGGCTTCTGAATCTGAGCGATCATCACCTGTTCTTTAAACTGCTCAAGCATGGATTCGTCCAGGCGGACTTCGGTAGGCCTTTTCACCAGCGTGGTCATCTGATCGATCTTGTCTTGCAGCTTCAGCAGCGCGTAGAAGAGGTTCTCCGGGCGCGGCGGGCAACCGGCGACGTATACATCCACCGGCACAATCTTGTCCACGCCCTGCAGCACCGCGTAAGTATTGAACGGTCCGCCCACGCTGGAGCAAGCACCCATGGAGATGCACCACTTGGGGTCGGGCATCTGGTCCCAGATGCGCTTGAGGACCGGACCCATCTTGAGCGTCACCGTGCCGGCCACGATCATCAGGTCCGACTGGCGCGGGCTGGGGCGGAAGACTTCCGCGCCGAAGCGCGCGATATCGAAGCGGGAGGTGCTGGAGGCGATCATCTCAATGGCGCAGCAAGCCAGCCCGAAGGTCAGCGGCCACAGCGCGGATTTCCGCGCCCAGTTGAAGACGTAATCGACCGATGTGGTGACGATGTTGCTGTCGAACTGGTTTTGGATGAAGGATGACACCGAAACTCTCCCTGTGAACCGCTATTCTACCACTCCGAATCGCTTGCGCAGTACGGCGGCGTATTCGGTCGCGCCCGTGAGATCCCTCTCCGTCCGGCCGGCGTGGGTGGTTTCGATCAGCCGCATGCCGCTCAGCGTGACGCGTCCTTCCGGCGTGGCCAGAGTGCAGATGCGGCCTTGAGTGAAATGGGATTCGGGCGACGTCTGTTGGTAATGACAGCGATCGGCGAAGTCTGCGAGCGCGTGCGGCTGGAGGGTGAAGCGGTATTGCGGCGTCCAGTCGCCATCGGCGTCGCGGCGCATCAGGACGCGGTAATCGCCATCCGGGACGATGCGGAAGGCGGAAGCGCCGTGCGGCTGGCCGGTGGCATCGTCGAGGCGTACGGGCAAGCGGAATCCGTCGCCGAAGCCGACGTCGGCGAGCCAGGGATCGTCGAGATCCACGCGCAGCGTCAGATGATCGAACTCCGCGCTGAAGCCGCCGGTCTTTCGGGCGACTTCCGCGGATAGCATGGTAACGCGGAAACCCAAATCGCGCAGCAACGCGCAGAAAAGGCCGTTCAATTCATAGCAGAAACCGCCGCGCCGGCAGATGACGACCTTATCGAAGAGCGCCGTGCCATCGAGGGAGAGCGGCCGGCCCAGGTGGATATCCAGGTTTTCGAAAGGGACCGCGTGGAGATGCGCCAAGTGCAGGCCGCGCAACGTATCGGGCGATACGTCGAGCGGGCCTGTGTATGCGATGCGGCGCAAGTAAGCCGGGGTATCCAAAGCGCTAGCGTAGCAGGTAAGATGGGTTCGGATGAAGGCATTGCTCTTGGCGATCTTCGTGGGGGGAATTGTGGCGCTTGCGCAACAGGTGGTGCTGCCGCTGGCGAGCTTCACGGGCACGGTGAAGCAGATCGATTCAGCTACGTTGACGCTGGCGCGGCCGGATCAGGACGATTTCGACATTTCCTGCACGCATAACACGCATTACTACTCGGGGTCGCAGAAGATCAAACGGGAGAAGATCAAGCCGGGTGATCGCGTGACGGTGGATACCAAATTGAATCTTTACCTGAGACCCGAGGCGGTCAATGTGCGTTTGCTGCCGCCCGAGAAGCAGTAGGTATCAGGCCAAGCCTTCAAAGGCTGCCCATAATTCGGCGAGATCGACGGGCACGTTAGGCAGGAGCAGTGGAGTCAGGCTGCCAGTCGCTGTTGCCATCCACTGCTGCAACGCGCCGGACTCATAGCGGTAGGACGTGAATTGAGGTAGTTTGGGGTCGAGGAGCCAGACTTCCGGGGCCGCGATGCGCGCGTAGTCCGCCAGAAGTTCCTGAACGGCGCCTCTGCGATTGGATGGCGAAAGGCATTCGACGATCAGATCGGGGGCGATCCAGATGTATGGATCGTTCCCGTGCTTTTGCGCCCGGGCCCGGCGGCGCGCTTCTGTTCGGAAAACCATCAAGTCCGGAATGCGATAGGTCAACGGAGCCCGCTCGATGCCCAGGCCGGCCCCTTGGCTGAGAACTTGATATTCGCTGTCGTCAAGCCGTCTCACCAGAACAGACAGCAGCTTCGCGATCAGATCGGCGTGCTTCTCGTTGGGCGGCGGCATGACTCTACTCTCACCATGTACGATTTCCTCGAATCTATTCTCAGGCATTGTCAGGGAATCTTCGTAGGTGATCGATTTGGTAGATGTAATCATGCTCCGAACGCCTCCCACAGTTCGGCCAGATCCACCGTCACGTTGGGGAGCAGCAGCGGAGCCGCCCGGCCACTTTCCATTGTCAGCCATTGCGTTAGCGTACCGGATTCGCAGCGATAGGAGGTGAATTGAGGCAGTTTGGGATCGAGCAGCCAGACTTCCGGCACACCAATTTGCGCGTAGTCCGCCAGGAGTTCCAGGATGGATCCCTTGCGATTGGAAAGCGAAAGGCATTCGACGAGCAACTCGGGGACGGCCCAGATATATGGGTCGTTTCGGGCTGTCCGGGCCCGGTCTTGGCAGAGCGCTTCTGTGCGGAAAACGGTCAGGTCCGGGATGCGATATGTTAGTGGGACGCGTTCGATGCCCAGCCCGGTACCCTGGCTGAGAACCTCATATTTGCTGTCATCGAGCTGCCTATCCAGGACCTTTGATAGCTTCCTGATCAGATAATCGTGATTCTTGATGGCCGGCGGCATGACTCTACTCTCACCATGTACGATTTCCTCGAATCTATTCTCAGGCATTGTCAGAGAATCTTCATAGGTGATCGATTTGGTTGATGTACTCATGCACCGAACGCCTCCCACAATTCGGCCAGATCCACCGTCACGTTGGGGAGAAGGAGTGGAGTCACCCGGCCAGTTTCCATTGTCAGCCAATGCTTTAGCGCACCGGATTCGTAGCGATATGAGGTGAACTGAGGCGCCTTGGGATCGAGGAGCCAGACTTCCGGCACACCAATTTGCGCGTAGTCGGCCAACAGTTCCTGAATCGAGCCTTTGCGATTGGACGGCGAAAGGCATTCGACGAGCAATTCGGGGACGGTCCAGACATAAGGGTCGTTTCGGGCTCCGCGTGCGCGGGCTTGCCGTAGGGTCTCCGTTTGAAAAACCAGCAGATCGGGGACGCGGCACGTCAGCGGCGATCGCGCAACCCCCAGACCTACGTCGCCGCCAAAAAGGGAATACCGGTCCGCATTCAGTTGTGCCCCCAGGGTCTTGGACAGCTTCCGGATTAGACAGGCGTGGAAAAACGTTACGGGCGGCATCACTCTACTCTCACCATGTACGATTTCCTCGAACCTATTCTCAGGCATCGTTAGTGAATCTACGTAGGTGATCGATTTGGTTGCTGTAATCATGCTCCGAACGCCTCCCACAATTCGGCCAGATCCACCGTCACGTTGGGGAGAAGCAGTGGAGTCACCCGGCCAGTTTCCAATGTCAGCCGATGCTTTAGCGTACCGGATTCGTAGCGATAGGAGGTGAATTGAGGCAATTTGGGGTCGAGAAGCCAGACTTCCGGCGCAGCGATGCTCGCGTAGTCAGCCAAAAGCTCTTGAGTGGAGCCTTTGCGATTGGATGGCGAAAGGCATTCGACGAGCAACTCGGGGACGGCCCAGATGTAGGGGTCGTTCCCTGGCTTTTGCGACCGATCCCGGCGGCGCGCTTCGGCCCGAAACACCATTAGGTCCGGAATGCGATAGGTCAACGGAACTCGCTCAATACCCAGCCCAGCGCCCGCGGAAGAAACACGGTGTACGCGCCGGTCAAGTTGGGTTCTCAATATATCCGACAACTCGTCGATCAAGTCTGCATGCTTCGGGTTGGGCGGCGGCATAATCCTACTCTCACCATGTACGATTTCCTCGAATCTATTCTCAGGCATCGTCAGGGAATCTTCGTAGTTGATCAGCCTTATCGTCGTGCCCATACCGTCCTCACGCGCGGGCCGCGTCCACCTTCTCCGGATTCACTCCCAATTCGGCGAACGCCGCGGTGGCGCGCTCCATCGGAAACTGGCCATCCCGCGCCAGCCGCGACAACGCCGCGGCGGCGATGGATTCCGCGTTAATCTCGAAATGCCGCCGCAGATGCTCGCGATTGTCGCTGCGGCCGAAACCGTCGGTGCCCAGCGTTTCCATGCGGCCCGGCAGCCACGGCGCGATCTGGTCCGCCACCACTTTCATGTAGTCCGTCGCGGCCACGATCGGGCCAACGGCGCCCGCCAACGCCAGCCGGATGTAGGGCTGCCGCGCAGGCTCGCCAGGATGCAGACGGTTCCAGCGCTCGACTCGCAGCGCGTCGCGCCGCAACTCGTTGTAACTTGTCACGCTCCAAACATCGGCCGGCACGCCGTATTTCTCAGCCAGAATATTCTGCGCGCGCAATGCTTCGTTTAGTATCGGACCGCTGCCGAAGAGTTGTACCTTCGCTCTATCTTCCGCCGCGGCTCTGAACCGATAGATGCCTTTCAGAATGCCATCCGCGACGCCCTCGGGCATGGGCGGCATAGGATAGTTCTCGTTATACAGCGTCAAGTAATAGAACAGATCTTCCTGCTCTTGATACATGCGGCGAATGCCATCCTGCACGATCACCGCGATCTCATAGGCATAAGCCGGATCGTAAGCGGCGCAGGTGGGCACGGTGCTGGCCAGCACGATGCTGTGGCCATCTTGGTGCTGCAAGCCTTCGCCGGAGAGCGTGGTGCGTCCGGCGGTGCCGCCCATCAGAAAGCCCTTGCCGCGCGCGTCGGCAAACGCCCAGATCAGATCGCCCACGCGCTGGAAGCCGAACATGGAGTAATACACGAAGAACGGAATCATCTCCGTGCGATAGTTCGTATAAGCCGCGCCGGCCGCCGTGAACGACGCCATGGAGCCGGCTTCGGTGATGCCCTCTTCCAGGATTTGGCCGTCTTTGGATTCCTTGTAATACAGGAACATCTCCGCGTCGTGCGGCTTGTAGAGTTGCCCCTTACTGGCATAGATGCCGAACTGCCGGAACAGCGACTCCATGCCGAACGTGCGCGCTTCATCCGGAATAATGGGGACCACGCGCTTGCCGATCGCCTGGTCTTTCAGCAGCAGCGTCAGCACGCGGACGAAGGCCATGGTGGTGGATACTTCGCGCCCTTGCGAACCGGCCAGCGACTCGGCCAGATATTCCAGCGGCGGCGCCGTCACCTTGCTGGCAGGCGTGCTGCGTGCGGGCATGTAGCCGCCCATCACGCGGCGGCGTTCGTGCAGGTAGGCCATCTCGGGACTATCGTCCGGCGGACGGTAAAACGCCGCGTTGCGCGCGGCCTCATCCGGAATGGGGATCTCAAAGCGCGAACGGAAATGCGCGATCTCGGCTTCGTTCAATTTCTTCTGCTGGTGCGTGATGTTGCGGCCCTCACCCGCTTCGCCCAACCCGTAGCCCTTGATGGTATGCGCGAGAATCAGCGTGGGCGAGCCGACATTTTCGACAGCCGCTTTGTATGCGTTGTAGACCTTCTTGGGATCGTGCCCGCCGCGCTTCAACCGCATCAGTTGCTCGTCGCTGAGGTGCGCCACCAGATCCAGCAGTTCCGGATACCTGCCGAAGAAATTCTTGCGGAAGTACGCGCCATCCTTGGTGACATAGGTCTGCCACTCGCCATCCACCACTTCGGCCATGCGCTTTTGCAAAAGGCCGTTGGTGTCGCGCGCCAGCAGCGGATCCCAATCCTCGCCCCACAGCACTTTGATCACGTACCAGCCGGCGCCGCGGAAGGCGGCTTCCAGTTCCTGGATGACCTTGCCGTTGCCGCGCACCGGACCGTCCAGCCGCTGCAGATTGCAGTTGATGACGAAGATCAGGTTGTCGAGTCTTTCACGGGAACCCAGCGTGAGCGAACCCATGGACTCGGGCTCGTCCATTTCGCCGTCGCCCAAAAACGCCCAGATCTTGCGTGGCGTAACCGGGATCATGCCGCGGTTTTCCATGTACCGCATGAAGCGCGCCTGGTAAATCGAATTGATAGGACCCAAACCCATGGAGACAGTGGGGAACTGCCACAAATCGGGCATCAGCCAGGGGTGCGGATAGGATGACAGTCCCGGCGTGTCGCGCAACTCATGCCGGAAGTTGCGCAGGTGGTCTTCGGTGAGGCGGCCTTCCAGGAACGCGCGCGCGTAGATGCCGGGCGAAGCATGGCCCTGGAAGTAGATCAGGTCGCCGGGTTGGTCGCCATAGCTGGCGTGGAAGAAATGATGGAAACCCACTTCGAGCAGCGTGGCCAGCGACGCATAAGTGGAGATGTGGCCGCCGATGCCGGCATCGTATTTGTTCTGGCGCACCACCATGGCCATGGCGTTCCAGCGGGTGAGGCTCTTGATGCGGCGCTCCATGGCGCGGTCGCCGGGATACGGAACTTCCTCCTCGGTCCGGATGGTGTTCACGTATGGCGTATTCAGCTCGATGGGCAGATCGGCGCCCGCGCCGCGCGCCTGTTCGGTGAGGCGCGATAGCAGAAAGGCCGCGCGATCCGGTCCCTCCTCGTCCAATACCTGTTCTAGCGCCTGCACCCATTCGTCGGTTTCGCGCGGGTTCAGGTCGACAACACGTTCGGTGAGTTTCTGGTGCATGGATGTCTTTATTATAGTGAACGTGGACGGGCGCCGGGATCGGCCTTAGATGTGGTGAATCCTCTCCAGGCCGGGCCAGCGATCGAAATCGGCATCGAAGCTTAGAATCGATCGGATGGCGTGGCGCTCCATGACGGCGATGTGGACGGCATCGCGGGCCGACACCAACTCAGGATTCTGCACGATCTCCCCGGCGCGCAAGACCTCCGCCCTTTCGATGGGGATCACCTCGTCGACGATGTCCAAGGTTGCCTGGAGCGCGGGCCCGATGGCTTCCCGGCGGTTGATGGCAGTGTACCGATGGAGGATCTCCTGCAGGACTTCGACGTCGGTGACCAGACGCTGCCCGGATGCGATCAAGCGCTCAAGAATGACCTGCGCCTCGGTTTTGCGGGGATGCGCGGCCCCGATCAAGTACATGGGAATATTCGAATCGACGAAGATCAATCGCGATAACCTCGCTCAATTTCGCTCAGCATCTGGTCGATGTCCGCGGTGGGGAAGGCGTAATTCGCGGCTTGGCGAACGGCCTTCAGTTTGGTTTCGGGCTCGATCACGGGGCGGCTGGCGCGGGCTTCCTGAAGCACCCGACGGACCCATTCGCCCACTGTCAGGCGCTCCCGTTTGGCCAAATGCTGGATGGCCGACATTTCGTCATCGGGAAGCAGTACTTGAAGGCGCTTGCTCATAGGGTGAGTATAGCATATTCATTGGCTGAGCACCACGTGGATGAAGGGTCGAATAGTTTGCGCGAAATTTTTCGACCGGACGAATCCAATGATGTTAACTAATTTACTTTCATCGGTTTCCATGGACTTCACACGTCCTCCCGCGAAAAGTTGCCCCACATCTCTCGCCGCGCTTCGGAGATTTCTTCGTCGGTAATGGAGATGCCCAGATCCCTCCAGAGGCCCCGAAGCGGACTGTGCGGTTCGCTCGCCGGCGTGCGGGCTTGCAGGGACTCAGTAAATTCCAGCACCTCATGCTGCTGTTCCGGCTGCAGCATGCGAACCTGCTCAAGGATCGCCTCTTCGATCGTCATACCGGCGTCCCCTCCATTATGACTCAAACCTGTCTGCGCGGATCTGACGGCGATGCCCTACCACGATTGCATGTGATCATTCGACTTCCCTTCCGTGAGCAGCCGTGCGGGGTTCCAGGAATGTTTTCGGCAGATCGCCCTCGCCTGCGAGAGTGAATCGGCTGACGCGCTTGAACCATTTCCCGGGTGGTACATCCGGATCCGACGCCAGCCAATCGTGCAATTCGTCGAAATCGGCGACCGAAATCCGAAAAACAGAGCGTCGGCTGAGCAATAATCCAACAATGTGCCCTCGATCCCGGGAGCCAGGGCCCCGGCAAAACGTTATCCTCAAAGAGTCGAACCAGAGCGGCCTGCCAGCGGGTATGCACCCCACTGGGGCGAAACTTCCCAGATGTCAAGGCGACTGGCGAATTTGTGTGCAATCTGGCGACCCGTGCGCTGGTGGAGAAAATGGACCTGACCTCCGCCCCGCTGCCGCACGGAGTCAGCGCTGGACACAACTCCCAGCCGAATGGCAAAAGCGCTGCACTCGACCAGTACTGACGATCCGAAGAAGCCGTTGGCGTACACATCCAGCGCGCTTATCTCAAAGAAGGACTCTTCAAACTGCCGGCAACCCATCCCGTTCAACGAGCCGGTTGAACCGCGGATTACACCGAAGCGACGACTGCCTTCACGATGAAGCGTCCGGACGGCGGCCCGTTGCGATCGAAACTTCCCGGTACCGAGGCGCCAGATTGCCTACACAATCGCGGGCTTAGGCAGAGCGTACCGTTTACTGGCCCTGCCCCGATCCAGGACTCACTTGGAGGCGATGTAATCGATCAGGCTGTCCATGTCGCGGTCGGTCAGCCAGCCGCGAAATGCGGGCATCAGGGCGCCGCCGAATTTAACCCGCAGCTTGATATATTCGCGGTTGGGTTTGACTTGGGCAATCGGCATTTGGGTGCGTCGGAAGAGTTGATAGAAGCTCGGGCCGAACTTCTTCGACTGCGGCCGGTCGATGTCGTGGCAAACTGCGCAGTTTTCGCGGTACAACGCCTGGCCGATCCGCAGGCGGTTTCTCTCCCAGGGGATCGGCCGACGGCCGTCGCCCGCCAGCGCGGCGGCGAATGCCAGAGCAAGTGCACCTTTCCGGATCACGCTTCCCATCCCTGAACCTCGACGGCGCCGGCGCTACGCATGGCTTCGGCGGCCTGGGCCACTTCATGGCCGCGGCAGCGGACCCTCAGGCACACCGCGCCGGGGTCTATATCCGGCACTGGCGCTCTTAGCTTGGGCCGGCGGACGAGGCCACTTTCCCAGAGGAACCAGCCGAACGTTGACACGATTGCGCCCAACATCGTCATTTCGAACGTGATCACACCTGTCGCCCAGAACGAAAAGATCGGCATGCCGCCAGTGACCAGGCGGTAGTTGTGTTGCGTCCAGCGGATGAAAGCGGTCGCGAGTGTGCCGAACAGGATCGCGCCCAAAACCGACGCCCCAGACATGCGGCTGGGCCGGTCCAGCACGCCTCGGGGAAACTCCACCGGTTCCTCGGAGAAGACGTCCAGATCGGCGGGGGCGATGCCGCTCGCGCGCAGCGACCGGATGGCTGCGGCAGCTCCATCCTTCTCGCGGAATTCGGCAACCAGATAGGTAGTCAGGTATCCTCCTGCGGATGTGGTTTAAACTCCCATACGGCGATAATCGGGAACAGCTTCGCGAAGATCATGTACAGCATTGCCATGGCCGCAAAGGTGGCGGCGGTGATCGCGGCTTCGACCCACGTGGGCGTGTAGAAACCGGACGCGGAGGGCAGCCGCGGGTTCGCGAGCGTGGGAACGACGATTACGAACCGCTCGATCCACATGCCGATCAGCACCGCAACGGATGCCACGGTGGCGCCGGCGATGGTGCGCAGGCGGCGGATCCCGAGCAGCACGAACGGGACCGCGAAGTTCAGGAACATCATCGTCCAGAAGTAAGGCGCGTAATGCCCGCGTGTCCGGGCGCCGAAAACTGCCATTTCCTTGGGATCATTGCCGTACCAGACGGTCAGGTTTTCGGCGAGCGTGAAGTAGCACCACAGCAGGCTCATGAGAAGCAACAGCTTGGCCAGACGGTCGAAGTGGTGCTTGGTGAGATAGACCTCGAGATGGAGCAACTTGCGGATCATAGCCATGACCAGGATCAGGGCCGCGATCCCGCTGAAGATGGCGCCGGTGACAAAATACGGCCCGAAGATGGTGCTGTGCCACATTGGCGCAATCGCCATCGCGAAATCCCAGGCCACCACGGTGTGGACCGAAACCGCCACTGCCAGGATGATGCAGGCCATCAGCTTCATGGCGCGCTCCAGGGCGTGCCACTCGCGGTCGCTGCCGGTCCAGCCGAGGGACAGCGCACGGTAAAGTCGTTGCCGCCACGGCGTATTGTGCTCGCCAAGTTGCGCCAGATCGGGGATCAGCGGCAGGTACAGATAGATGACGCTGCCGGTGACGTAGGTGACGATAGCAGTGAGATCCCAAAGTAGCGGAGAGCGGAAGTTGGGCCAAAGCATCCGCGAGTTGGGATAGGGCAGCAGCCAGTAAAACAGCCAGGCGCGGCCTAAATGGATGATGGGGAACATGCCGCCGATCATTAGCGCGAAGACCGTGATGGCCTCGGCCGCGCGCGTGACGGGTTTGCGCCAGGCCGCGCCGGTGAGGCGCAGAATCGCGGAGATGAGCGTGCCGGCGTGCGAGATGCCGATCCAGAAAACGAAATCGACGATGTAGATTCCCCAGAACACCGGCCTCTGCAGGCCTGTGACGCCCATTCCCGTGTGAAGCTGAAGACCCCACGCGGCGAGGCCGGCGGCGCCTACCAGGAAGGCGATTACAGTCGCGAACAGGTACCGGCTGCTGACGCGCGAGAGCGGCCGGAACAGATCTTCTCGAATTTGACGATAGGGGAGAAGCTCGGGCGCGGGTGACATACGGGCTTAACCTTTTTGTAGATAAAACACCTTAGGCTTAGTCCCCAATTCCTCAAGCAGTCGGCTGCTTCGGCCGTCCCCGGCGAGCCGCGAGACTTTGCTGCCGGGGTCATTGAGGTCGCCGAATACCATCGCCTCGGCAGGACACGACTGCACGCACGCCGGCTGCACATCGCCATCTGCGAGCGGACGCCCATCCCCAGCCGCGTCCTGTTTGGCCCGCTTGATCCGCTGAATACAGAACGTGCATTTCTCCATCACGCCAGCCGGGCGCACGGCGACATCCGGGTTATGCTGCAAGGCGAGCGGCTCTGGCCAATCCGGGGCGAACCAGTTGAAGTACCGCACCGTATAAGGGCAGTTGTTGGCGCAGTAGAAGGTGCCGACACAGCGGTTGTAGACCTGAACGTTGAGCCCCTCCGGATTATGATAGGTCGCGTAAGTGGGACACACGGGCTCGCAGGGCGCGTTGTCGCAGTGCTGGCACAGCACCGGCATGTACCGGACCTTGATGTCCGGGAACTCGCCCTCAAAGTAGCGGTCGATCCGGATCCAGTGAGCGGTGCGTCCGCGAGCGGCCTGCTCGGGAGTCGAGACCGGCAGGTTATTTTCGGCGTGGCATGCCACGACACAAGCTTCGCAACCCGTGCAACGGTCCAAATCGATGGCCATTCCCCAACGGCGTTCCATACTTGCCTCCTGTTTACCTTCTTTACCTGTTTCTTTACCTGCCAGCGAACCCTCTTTCCTGCCGGTCCGCGGTCGAGAACTGGGTCCAGCCGCGCCTGCCGCAGGTGCGCGCCAGGCGAACCCGAGTGGCGCCTAAGACGAGGGCGCCGGTCGAAGTGTCCCAAACCGGCGCCAGGATCGAAAGCGGGTTGGCGCCACGACCGGAAGCGTAGCGTGTAAAGTGCGCATGCCCATCGCCTATCGCCATGCTGACAACTCCCGGGATGGCACCGGGGTGGACATACGCCGGCGCTTCGAGCGACCCGTACGGAGACTCCACTCGCACCATGTCGCCGTTCGCAACCCGTAACTTCCCCGCAGTCCCGGGATCGATCTCAATCGGTAAGCCCCAGATGGAGCTCGAGGTCGGGTCGGGCAGTTCTTGGAGCCACGGGAGGTGCGCGCCGCTGCCATCGTGAAATTGCAGCGACAGGTAGGGCTGGAAATGGTATGGATATTGGGCGGGATCACCTTCGAAGCGGGCCTGCGCGAAGTCCAGGGTAACCGCATTGGGCCGTGGGGGCGTGGGCGGCGGCGGGTCGAGCCAGATGCCGCCTTCGCGCGCTACGTCGTCATAGGTTATGCTGCCTGCGAGCAAGGGCTGGACGATATCCTTGGGCGTCACGGGCGGGCACTCGGCGCCGATTCTAGTGGCCAGTTCGGCCAGCGTCGTTTCCACGGCGTGCGTGTTGTACAGTGGCTCGACGAATGGCGTGGATACTGCGACCGCCTGTTGCGTGGAGACCGCCGGCAACAGCGCCATCGCGGATTCAAGTTCATGGTGGTCCGGCATTACGATGTCGGCCCAGGCCGAGGAGTCGTCCGGGAAGGTCCCGAAGGAGACTACTAACTCGGCGCGGGCAAGTGCGTCCGCCACGCCGACGGAGCGCGGCATCGCGTAGACCGGGTTCGCGCCATCGATGAACACAATCCGCGCCTGCGAGAGTGCCTGCACGATCGCTCGATTCTCGGGGGACTGCGCAGTACCCGCGGGAGCGAGCACGCCGCCAGATTTGCCTGCGTTGTCCAACAACAGGTTGAGATAGTGAGAAGCCACGATCGCGTCTACGGAATTCGTTTGAGGGATGGATGCGCCAGCGAGCACCAGCGGGGCTTCCGATTCGCCGAGTTCCTGGACGATCTGACGCACACGCTTCTCGTCGAGCCCACAAGCAGCCAGCAGACCGGCCGGGTCGGCTTCCTGAAAGACCCGGACCACCGGCTTCGGAAGCGCTTCGGCATTCCGCGCCAGCCGGCCATCCAGCAGCAGACGCCCGACGGCGGCCAGAAACTGCGGCTCCGTGCCGGGGCGGAGGGGCAGCCACTGATCGGCGGCCGCGGCCGTGACGGAGAGGCGCGACTCTGCCTGGACGAGCCGGCCGCGGATCTGCCGTCGGCCTTGGCGAAATTCGCCGAACTGCCGCGCATAGTATACCGGCGAGGCCCAGCCGCCCAGGAAGTCGGCGCCTACGCCCAGCGTGTAATAAGCGCGAGAGAGATCGTAGACCGGCAAGCCCTTCCAGCCGAAGACAATCCCGGCGGCTTTGCGCTCGGCCTGGTGATCGGCGATAGAGCAAACTACTGGGGCGGGGGCACCCAGCGCCTGGGTGAATCGCGTGATGGCAAGAGATCGTGTGCCGGGTTGCCCCCCCGCGAGGAAAACGATTCCGGCGGGATCGGCAGATCGCACTTGTGCGAGCTTTTCGGCAACCTGAACGACGGCATCGTTCCAGGAGACCGCCGCAAACTGTGCCTGGCCGCGCGGGCCGGTGCGTTTCATGGGGCCGCGCAGGCGATCGGGGTGGTACAGCGATTGTACCGATGCCTGACCGCGCGCGCAGAGGTGACCGCCGGAGATCGGATCGAGAGGATTACCCTCAATCTTCTTGATCGCGGCGATGCGCTCGCGAAACTCTTCGCCGTTGCGCTTGACTGTTCGAATGCCCTCCATGATGCGCACCACGGTGGCGCACCCCGCACCGCACCCGGCACAAACCGCGGGATGCCACTGCTCCTCGCCGGGTACGATTTCATGCTCGGGGACCAGGAGGGGAATGGCCTTGTCGGCCTTACCGCCGCAGGCGCCCAATGCGGCTGATGAGGCCGAGAGAATTTTGAAGAAGTTCCGGCGATCCATGGGTTCAACGTTCCTTGCAGGGCCGTGGCTGTATGCGTCTCAGTAATGGCACGCGGCGCAGTCCTCCGTGGCCTTATATTGCCTGTGGCAGTTCAGGCAAGTGCCCATATTGTGTTTGACCAAAAGCTCGGCGGTGGAGGCCTGGGTCATGTCACCGTGGCACGTGGTACAGGAAATGCCGGCGCGGGCATGCGGAGCGTGTTGGAACATCACCAGCGATTCCGGCGGAAAGTCGTACACGCGCCGCCAGGGGACTTCACGCTTACTTTCAGCAAAGCCAGCCAGCTTCTTGATCTCGGGCTTAGCGGCCGCCACCTTGGCGTGGCAGAGCATGCATTTGTGAATCGAAGGAAGCGTCGCCGCCGCGCTCGTGTCGGCGGAGCTGTGGCAATCGAGGCACTGCAACCCAAGCGCGATATGCCGCTTGTGCGAATACGCAATCGGTTGCGCCGGCTGTGCGGCGACTGCCTTCGCGATCAAGAGCCAAGAAATCCAAGCCACGCCCCGCAAGAGTTCCCCCACCAGCCAGAATCCCGCCGGCGCAGCCTGGCACCGGCCACAGTTACACGTGTGACGTCGACGGGAAATCAGTCTAACACAGGCGCGGGGAACCGCGACAGGGCGCACGATGCCGTCAGCACCGAACGATACATTCGAACCGGTCAGCCCCGCAGGCATTTTCTCTCGAGGTCTCAACCCTGTGATCGCGCTCCGATACGCCATTCGGCGCGTGTGGGTTTCCACGGCTGTTTTTCACCAGGAAGCGGCGCGGTCCTTACGCGAATTGAAAATGGCGATCGGCAATCCGGAACTGGTCCAATCTCGACAGTTGTCGCCAGCCCGCCGATGCCGCGGGTCTCGAACTTCCAAGGTACGGCGTTCTAGAGAGGAGGCTAGGACGAGTATTCCGCCAGATCGCCGACTCAGGGGGGCTCAAGCCCCCTGGGTCTACTGCACTGCCTTCGTCACCGCGCTTGTCGCCCGGTTCTGTTGCTGATACTGCTCCCACTTGCGCACCGCCTCTTCGTCCTGGCCGTGGATCATGTGCCCGTAGATGTCGAGCGTGGTGCGGATGCTACTGTGCCCCAGCCGGGCGGACACGGCTGGCACCGGCACGCCCGACGCTAGGAGGTGGGAGACGTGGGTGTGGCGCAGGAGGTGGAGCGAACTGCCTTTCGGCTTCGGGATGCCGAGGCGCGCGAGAGGTCTCGGATGGTACCCGACAATGAATCCGGTTTGAGCGGATTCCCGTCCGGCTGGCAGAAGATCAGATCGAGATCGCTTCTGTAGGCGGGTCCGAACTGGCGCCGTAACTGATTCTGCCGTTTCCGGTGGGCCTCCAGGGCTTCCAGTGCCTCTCCTGGTACGACGAGCGTTCGAGGTTCATCCGTCTTCGTCCCTTTGAATTGCAAGCCGGCCTTGGTCTGAATGAGCGAGCGTTCGATGGTGACGCAGCTATTCTCGATATCTGACCAGCGCAATGCGAGCACTTCGCCACGGCGGGTGCCAAGCGCCGCACTGACCTTAAGCAGCGTCCGGATGCACCACGGACCAGTTGCCGATTCGCTTAACAGATCTTGCTGCGCTACGGTCAGCGCCGCCGCTTTGTGTTTCTTCGGCCTCGGCGGTTCGCTCGGCCGGACCGGATTGATGGTCGCGATTTGCCAGATTATGCCGCGATTAAACGCGGCGGACACCATTCCGGCAAACTCCCGAACCGTTTTGCGGCCGAGCGGGCGCGGTTCCTTGGTTCGCCGATCACGGCCGCCGGATTTCAGCAATCGGGTCCATTCGCGGCTCAGGTGCAATGGCGTGATCTCGGGCAGTGGCATCGCGAGCAGTTGTGGATCGAGCAATGCCAGCTTATTTCGGTAACCTTGGACGGTTGTCGGCGACAGTTTCTCCTCGGCATGCTGGCGCAGGAATTCTTGCAGATCCGCACACTCTGACCCGCTTTTTTGGAAAACGCGTTTCGCCGCCCGCGCTGCGCCAGGCGGTTCAATCGCGTATCAGCGCACTCCGAGGCCCTTGCGCTCGCGATGGCCGCGTCGAGCGGCGGGACGGCCGGCGGGGCGAGCGTCATGCGCGGCAACGGGATGCACGCCTCCCAGCGCTAGGCCCTCGGGCGCGGGCATCGCGTGGCGCGGCGCCTGAGCAGGCCCTACCTCTGTCAGCATCGCGTCGCCCATCCGCGCCCTGGCGGTCGCGGCGAGCGACAACGGGCGGCTGGCGCGGAATCGCCGGGCATGGCTGCCCATTGGAGCCGCTCGCCAACCTCAATTGCCCCGGTCTAACTTTTCGCCAGCGATTACCAGAGGCGCGCTAAGCTAGAAGCAGGAGTACGGTATTGAAATTCGGCGATAGCAAGAACCCGAGAAGGCAATTTCCGGCGGGCCGGAGCCCAACCGTGGCTCCTCAGAAAGACTACCTACCAGTCCGCAGCGGACGAAAGCCCCCCTTTCACGCGGAAATTGAGGCCGCCAGCAATTTTCCGGACATTTCTCCAGAATTCCGCACTTTTGTCATGGAAGTGGTGGGCATGCCCGAGCACATGGCTTCCAGCGACGCCGCCGCCATCCGGCAGCAGAAATGGAAAATTTCGCCGAACCCGCTGGCTTCGATTAGGACCGCCGCACACCAGGAAGCCAGAAGGAACCTACTCGCCAGATGACCAAAAAACCATACAGCGAGATGAGCGCGGCTGAGAGGCTCGCAGACCGTATCGCAAAGAACCGTGAAATCGACCGGCGCGCAAAAGAAAATCAGAGTGTAGCGGGTACGCCAGCGGAGGTAGGCGGCAGGCGGAAAGCCGTGGGAAACGTTCTTGAGGAGTTCCAACGCATAAAGAAGGAACGCGGTATCGATGCTGCGTCTGATTTCGTGCGCGGAAGGAGTAAGTAGGTTTTGGTCGAGATGTCCTCCCTAGCCTTAACGAAACTTGGAACCGGTAAACGCGCACGTCCAGCGCCAGGTGCTCGGGCGTGGTTCAACGCGGCAACCGGCGGCCACCCTCGCGGCGGATGAAGACCCCGGCCTTGCATGCGTCTCCTCGCCAATCGCGTCGCCCATCCGCACGCTGGCGGTCGCGGCGGGGGGCGACGGGCGGCTGGCACCGGGCCTGCCGCCGACATCGGGCAGTGCGAAGCGCCAGCGCCTGGTCGCGTGCCCCGCCGGCCCGTGGCCGCGGTGCTCGCGCGATGGCCGCATCGAGTGGCGGGACGCCGGTCTGGAACGTAGACTGTCGTGGCTGACGGTGAGCAACTAGACGGCGCTCTCGTGCCTGTGCCGGTCGGCAGACTCCTGGCAGCGGATACAACGCGACGCCCACGGCACGGCAGCGAGGCGTTTCGGACTGATCGGCGATTTGCAGTCGATGCAGGTCCCAAAGGTGCCGTCCTGAGCGCGGAGCAAGGCGGCTTGAACCTCGCGCAGCAGGCGGAATCCCGGTCCACGTTAGAATGGCAAGATCTCGTTCGGACGCGTACTGAATTTCGTCCATTTGGTCCGCGTGCCTCTCGATGACGATGTCGTCCGATTGCGCAATGGGTGACCCAGTTCAACTCCTTTGCGTTCGAAGATCGCTTGGAACCCGCCCACCTGTGTAGCCATCGTCTGCATTGACGCCTTCTTTCCCTCACCGGATCGGCCACTCACGTTCCGGTGCATCCTACCCTACTGGAGGTATCGGACACTCACCTGGTACGGTAGGGATTTCTCTTAGTACCAAGCATAGAAAGCAAAGATTAGCTCCGGAAGTAGTTTTTCGTCTGGTCAAATAATGCTCAATTCGGCAAATTAACTCTGGAATGCGCCACCGCGATTGTACTGTTAAATACGAAAAATGCAGTCCACATGCTAAACGCTCTTGTGCCAGCCCCTCGGGCGTGGTCATCGCGTCCAGCGGCGTGCTGCCTCCGCGCCGGACGAAGGCGCTGGCCTCCTCCCGCGTCCCCTCGCCCATGGCGTCTCCCATCCGCCCCTGGCGGTCGGCGACGGACTACGGGCGGCTGGCGCCGGAACCGGCCGCATCGCACCGCGCGAAGCGCTAGTCCATGCTCCTGAACTGCGCCGGTCCGCCGCGTCGCTCACGATGGGCCGCCTCGAATGACGGACGGGGGCGCCTCGCGGATGGGGCATGGCCGCCGGCGCGGGCGTATCGCGCGCGGCCACAGCCCGCATGCCTCCAGCGCCAGATGCGCGGGGACATCGCGTCGAGTGGCGCGCGCCCTCGCAACGGATGAAGCCCATGTCCTTGTACAGCATCTCGTGGCTCATCGCGCGCCCATCCGCACGCTGGCGTCGTGGCGAGGGACAACGCAGTGGCTTGGACTGGTGCAACGCGCTGCCCCGAGGCATGGCTGTTATTCCCGCAGCATGGTGCCACCCGTCAAGTTTCCGGCGCCAGCAGCGGCGGTCACGATGGGCCACATCCCCTATGCTCAATTTGAGCCCTGCCGCGGCCAGTTTGATTTGGGCAAGAATGTGAATGTGCAGCTAGAGCATAAGTACGCAAGGATCGAACGCGAACGCCGGTTTCTTCTGGACCACTTTCCAAGCAACGCAAATGTGGTACGAGTCCATCGCATCGTGGACCGCTACATCGACGGCACTGCTCTGCGCCTCCGCAAACAGAGTGAAGACAGAGGCCCGATCATATTCAAGCTCACCCAGAAGATTCCAACGCGGTCCAGCGGAGCGCAGCAGGGCTTCATCACAACCATGTACCTTACCGAAGATGAGTATTGCGTCCTCGCGCAACTCTCGGCGAAGACGCTCAGCAAAACTCGCCACAGCGTGTCGCCTTTCGGAATTGATGTCTTCGAAGGCACTCTGAAGGGTCTAATCCTTGCCGAAGCAGAGTTCGATTCCGCGGCGACGGCTGACGCCCTTACGATCCCGTGTTTCATTTCCCAGGAAGTTTCCGATGACGACCGCTTCACCGGAGGCCAACTCGCCCGTACGTCACGACAAGATATCCGAACCTGGCTGTTCGAATATGGCATCGGACTCGCATAGGCCTGCGGCGTTCGTCTCGCTGCTCGCCAAGCATGAATCACGATTTCCGCCCTTCACCGCACGCTGCCCATCCGCCCCGCCCGCGGTCGGCGGCGGGCAACGGGCGCGGGCGCCGGAACTGGCCGGCGGCGTCAAGATGCGCAAAGCGCCAGCTATGCTCCGGGGCCTGCGCTGGTCCGACGCCCTGCGCTCACGATGGGCCGCGTCGAGCGGCGTGATGGCCGGGGGTGCATCGCGGAAGGGGCACGGTCGACGTAGGACTTTGGCCGGCGAGGACACATCTAATTCCGGCGTCAGCCCATCCGCCGCAGTAACCACTACGAGAGTGTAGATGGTTCGCCGATCCCGAACTCCTGGCTACGGCCTGATATTCGTCAAAACTGCAACATCGTTCGAACCGGCGTTGGCAACTGCCAGGTCGGGCTTGCCATCCCCGTTGAAGTCCGCCACCGTCAGGAAAGTGGGCGCGGAAAGGAAGTTCGTGTTAGCGGTAAGGAAGCTCATCGGCACGGCGAATGTGCCCTTGCCATTGCCCAAGAAGATTGAAACGCCCTCGCCCCCGGCTAGCGCCACGTCCTGATTTCCGTCGCCATCGAAGTCGCCGATCGCCGACACTCGCCCGCTACTGAGATAACTTCCCTGGATGAAGGTGCCATCGCCTTGGCCCAAGTAAATACTGGTGCCCGCGGCCAGATCCGGCACGCCATCCCCATTGAAATCCGTCACACCGATGAAAAATGCGCCGTCGGGATTCACAGGAGAAAGTATCGGCGCTCCGAAGGTGCCATCGCCATGGCCTGGCAGGACGGAAAAATAAGGATTCGAAAGCGTGGAGTTATATACCACCAGATCCGATTTTCCGTCCCCGTTGACGTCCGCCACCGCCAGGCTACCGGGATACTCTCCGGCGGTGTATTGCGACTGCGGCTGGAAAGTGCCATCGCCGTTCCCCAGCAGGATGGAAATCGAGCCGCCCCAGTTGACCACCGCCAGGTCGAGCTTGCCATCCCCATTGAAGTCACTCACAGCGACGGTCTGACCTCCACCTCCGCCTCCTGGACCGCCTCCCACGGTATAGTTCACCATAGGTCGGAAGGTCCCGTTGCCGTTGCCTAGCAGAATAGAGACCGCGTTGGATTCATTATTGTAGACCACCGCCAAATCCGGTCGTCCATCTCCGTTGAAATCTCCCACGGCCGCAGCGACGGGGTGCACGAGCACGGGGTAGTTCACCCTGGGCTGGAAGGCACCATTGCCCTTGTTCAGCAGGATGGAAACATCGTTCGAAAAATAGTTAGGTATGGCCAGGTCCGGTTTTCCATCTCCATCGAAGTCTCCAGCGGCCACGGAGTTCGGAAAGGATGAGACAGAGTAGCTCACGGGCCGCTCGAAGATGCCATTGCCGCGACCGAGCAGAATCGTCATGGCAAAAGCGGCCACCGCCAGGTCCGGCTTTCCGTCTCCGTTGAAATCGGCAATGGCCACAGCAAAACCACCGGGCGCGTAGTTCACACTCGGCTGAAATGTCCCGTCGCCTTTTCCCAGTAGAATCGTTACTACGCTCGAACCGCTGCTTAGTTGTGTCGGCGCGGAGGTCACAGCCAGGTCCAGCTTTCCATCGCCGTTCAAGTCCGCGACCGCCACGGCATTGGGAGCGCGCCCCGCGCCAAAGGCGGTTTGCGGCCGGAAGGAGCCATCGCCATTGCCTAACAGGATCGACACAGTGTTGGAACCCCAGTTGACTACGGCAAGATCGGCCTTTCCATCCCCATTGAAGTCCCCCACCGATACCGCCGCGGGCCCCACTTCAGTGGCATAGCTCTTCGCCTGCCGGAAGGTTCCGTCGCCATTGCCTTGCAGGATCGAAACGCTATTGGAGCCGCCGTTCGACACCGCCAGGTCCGCCTTGCCATCTCCGTTGAAGTCGCCCACGGCTACGAATACAGGTTCCATCTGTGAGGCATAGAAGGCCTGAGGCCTAAAAGTCCCATCGCCGTTGCCCAGCAGAATGGAGACGCTATTGGAAGTCTTGTTAGTCACCGCTAGGTCCAGCTTCCCATCTCCGTTGAAGTCACCCACGGCCACGAAAGAAGGATCCTCGCCGGCCCGATAATCCTGTGGCGGCTGAAATGTGCCGTCGCCGTTTCCTAACATGATTGAGACGGTACGCCCACTGGGGCCTTGCTGCGGGCCGCCCAGGAGCACCGCCAAGTCCGCCTTTCCGTCTCCATTGAAATCTCCCACCGCGAAGCAATTCACGTAACGTCCAAAGTAGACGGAAGGCAGGGTCTGAAAGCTCCCATCGCCATTGCTTAGCAAAACGGTGACGTACTCTTCTACCGTCCTCCAGATCAGATCCGGCTTTCCATCGCCATTGAAATCCGCCACCGACATGCATAACTCAGGGTTCCCGTAATTGGGATTGCCGCCCCGCGAAAATGTTCTCGGAGCGTTGAAGTTCACCGTCTGCGCCAGCCCGGGCGCTGCCAGGAAAATCAATGTTGTGTACCAACTGAAACGTACAAAGCGCATATTCCGACCTCCTGACTTTGGAATCGCGAAATTTGAAATGCCGTCTCCGCATTGAGTGCTCCCTGAAGCACCATGATCTTTTCGCCGGGGCGTGCACCATCGAGAATGTGCAGCCTCAGTTTGTCGTCGGCCGTTACAGCGTGGAGGGTATCACGATGCGCGGGGGATCCGCCAACCCGTGCCGTGCGGGCCCTTCCACGATTCGCTTCGTGCCGCGGCCGGCTCCTGTGTACGATTGGCCACGTCGAGCGGCGGGACGACCGACGGCGCATCGTGGAAGGGGCACGGCCGCCGGCGCGGGCGGCGTACCGCGCACGGCCTATTGCTTGCGCACCTCCAGCGGGCGCCCTCGCCGCGCGGGTGAAGACCCCCGGCCTCGGACATCCCTCCTCGCCCATCGCGTCGCCCATCCGCCCGCTGGCGGTCGCGGCGACGGACGACGGGCGGGGGCATCACGCCGGGCGAAGCGTCAATGCACCTAGGCTGCGGACGGCGCCGATCCGCGGCAGACTGTCTCTGCGGACGGGCAGACCGAGGCCTACTCGCTGAAATGAGCCCAACGAGGGCTAGATGGGGATTCCGGCGAAGCTGGCGACACACGAGATCGCACGCTCGCGAAAGCGAAATAGAGGCCGATATCACGTCACATCAGGGCGGCTGAGCTTCGCTCAGATGCCAGGAATCGCGACCATCGCCACATCGCGGGCGCGGTAAGATGATTTCTCATGCAGGCCGACCAGTGGCCGGTGCTCGCGATAGTGGGCGCCGGCGCCGTGGGATGGGAGGGATGCTGGCGCGTTCGGGTGTCCGCGTAACATTGATCGGCCGGGCACGGAACATGGAATCGATTCGCCCTCCTGGTCATCGCTTCCGGCCTTGCATCGCAATCGTCTGTACGCACCGGCCAACCGAACGGTGGTTCGAACCAGCCGGATAGAGGCCCGGTCAGCCATGTTATTCAATACGAGGAGCGGATGGTTCCTTTGTCTTTCGCGACAGGCAGAAGCGTCGGATAGAACTGCACAAATGTAGTGTCGACCGCACCATGCTCAAGGTGGCAGGAGTAGCAGTCACGGGCCACGGGAATCATTTTGGCGGTGGTGCCGTCGCCGAAAGCAAAGAACGCCCATCCGCCGGGAAAGCGCGTGTCTTTCACGTGGACCTCGATCCCCATGGTGTTGCCTGCCTGATAGTTCCCGCGCTTATTAATGGAGCCTTTGTCCGCGGCGCGGCGGCCTTCGAGGACCAGCATGGTATTCTCCGGCCATTTCCCCGTTTCCTGGAAGGCGCGATACGCCTCGGGGTTGACGAAAACGTTGTCGAACATGCGATGGTCCATCTGCATGGCGGCTTCGGAGTAGCTCATGTCGAAACCGGTGGTAAGGTAAATCCACTCGCGGTAGTGCGAGGGCAGCTTCATCTGGCCATCGCTGGTGTACTCCGGAACGGCGCGCGGTGGATTCTGTTGCGTGACGCCGGCCACAGACAGCAGCAGGAGCGCGGCGAGCATATAGAAGGCTTTCAGGTTACGCATGTTGGTAGTATGGGGCCAAAAGCGTCGCCTGTCCAGGCCGCCGGCTGCATGGTTGCGGCGCTTCGCTGCATTTCGCCATCAGCGGCCAGCCGGCTGGAGTATCATCCTCCATATGGGTATGACTATCGTCTCGCAGCGGCAGACATGGTGGTGGACGGCGGCGTTGTGGTCGTGCGCGGCGCTCTTCTACGCCACTGAGACGGTTTTCGGTATGCGCGCCGAAGGCATGCGGCACGCGTGGTCGCTTTTATTCCTTACCGATTTTCTGCACTGGCTGCCATGGGCGTTGGCGACGCCGATCGTGCTGCAGTTGGGGCGCCGCCCGCCGCCCGGTACGAAAACGCGGTGGACCGTCTGGCTGATGCATGCGGCGGTGGTGACGGTGATCCAGGCTATTTCGTCGGCGTGGCGAGCTGGCATGCTGGTGCTGTTGAACCCATATGCCAACCCGGGCCGACCCGGCCAATTCCAAACGCTTTGGTTCAGCTCGTTTTATAGCGGGCTGTTTGGGGCTATGTTGTTGTACGCCATGATCGTGGCGGCGGGCCACATCCTGGAAGACCGCCAGCGCCTGGCGCGCCAGGAGATGGAGGCCGCGCGGCTGAACGAGCAGCTTTCGCAGGCGCACTACGAGGCACTGCGCCGGCAAATTGAGCCGCACTTTTTGTTCAATAGCCTGAATTCCATAGCGGGGCTGGTCCGGGAGAATCGCAACGACGCGGCCGTCACCATGATCGCGCGGCTGAGCGATTTTCTGCGACGCGTGATCGATGGCCCGAACCGACAGATGGCGCCTCTGGGCGAGGAGATGGCGTTCCTGGAACAGTACCTGGAGATCCAGAAAGTACGGTTCGCCGAGCGTCTGCAATTGAGGGTGGATATTCCGAACGAGATGCTCAGTGATCTGGTGCCGACATTGATGCTGCAGCCGATGGTGGAGAACGCCATCAAGCACGGGATCGGCAAGCGGGCGCAGGCCGGCGCCATCCGGATCTCGGCCAGCCGCGACCATGGAATGCTCACTATCGGGGTGGAGAATGACGGTCCCCGCCTGCCCGATGATTGGGATAGCGGACGATCCGGGGTGGGCTTGGCCATTGTGCGCGCGCGGCTGCGGAGCTTGTATGGCAGCGACTCCGGATTGAGCGTGAGGAATCGCGAGCCGAGTGGCGTAGAGGTTTCGATTTCGGTTCCGGTGCACCAGAGCTGAGCAATGGGACCGGAGAACCGACGTTTGATCCGCACCCTGGTGGTGGACGATGAGCCGCTGGCGCGCAGCAACCTAACGGTCCTGCTGCGGCGCGATGGGGACATTCAAATCGTGGGCGAGTGCGGCTCGGCCGCGGAAGCGGCAGTGCAGATCCGCGAGAAGCAGCCTGAGTTAGTCTTCCTGGACGTGCGAATGCCGGAGGGTGACGGATTCGACGTTCTCGATTTGCTGGGCTGCGAACTACCGCCGGCCATCGTGTTTGTCACGGCCTACGATCAGTACGCGCTGAAGGCATTCGAAGCCGGCGCGCTCGACTACTTGCTCAAACCGTTTGACGACCGGCGGTTTGAAAAGGCGCTGGCACGCGCCAAGGAGAAGATCGCGCAGGGCCGGACGGGGCCGCGAAGGCGGGAGTGGATGGCTGTGCGGAGCGCCGGGCAGGTGGCCTTTGTGAAGCACGCCGAGATCGATTGGGTCGAGGCGGCGGATTACTATGCCTGCCTGCATACCGGCACGAAGACTCACCTGCTGCGGCGCACTTTGACGGAACTCGATCAGGAGCTCGATCCGCGGTTGTTCTGCCGGATTCATCGATCTGCGATCGTCAACCTGGAGCGCGTGCGCGCGTTGGAGTTAAATGACGAGAGCGATTATCGCGTAGTGCTGGAGAACGGCACGAAGCTCCGGTTAAGCCGGCGATACCGCAAGGAGCTGCAGTCACGCCTGGGCGCGCGCGTGGGCGGAACGCGGCTGGCGGATTGAATGCTCGGTTCCAGCGGAACAGCAGCTTCGCAGTCTCGCGCGAGGCAGAGCCTGTGCTCTTAACTCAGGCAACCGCATTGGCGCGAGGGGGGCCATCGGAAACCTTCCGCGCCATGCTGCAGCCCACTGGCCGCGGCCTAGATTTGGAGAACTCCACGTGCCAACGGACCCTCTGCGCCGACGGCAGTGTCTCCGAGAGCGTCATGCTTGCCACGGGCAACGATGGCCGCGAAGCAACCGATGAGGATCTGGACCAGTGGATCGCCACCTTCCCCATCGAGCCATTTTCAACTAAGCTTTGCATCGTCCCTTTGCCTAGCGACATGCACGCGCCAGCGGAGACGGCCCCGCGGTCGCTCTTAGTTTCTCGGAAAAAAGGCGGTCTTGGTCAGCGAGCTTTGGCGCGCAATGCGACAAGCATCGACGCGTCGGCGCGTACCTGCGCGGATTCCAGCCATTGCGTTTCAACCTTCGCCCCCGCAGAAACGAGGAGGTCTACGACCTCGCACTGTCTGCCAAGGTTCCCGGCAGAAGGGTCGTAACAACGATGGATCGCCCATCCCAAGGGAGGCGAGTCATTTTTGGTCCCGTAGATTCAAATCCGACCTTCGATTAGCCTGGCCGCCAGTCGATCCCCGCTAAGAAGCGCCGCCCAATGGAGCGCGGTCTCCCCAAAGAGTCCCCGTAGTTCAGGCCTTGCTCCGGCGTCCAGCAGCCAGAGGCCTACATCTTCCGCTGCGAGGCTCGCGGCGCCGATTAGCGGGGTATCGCCGTTCTTGCCATTCTCACGGTGCCTCCGAAAATCCAAATCCGCCCCTGCCTGGATGAACGCTTCGATGCGTGGCAACTCCTTACCTTTTCGCAGAATGCCCTCGAACAGCAACGCGCCGGGTCAAGGCCGTTCCGAACTCCAGCATGGCCTGGCCCCACCGAGCGAGCCGCCGGGCATCACACCAACGCAAACAGCCGCCACGCCCCAGCGCTGCGGGCCGCGCCGGTCCGCGGCGGCAGCCCGCGATTCAGTTTGAAGAGCCGTAGCCCGACTGCGCTGCCCTGAGGAGAAGGCTCCTGGTGCCCAAGTAGGCCAGGTGGGCGTCATTCTCGACCACCCCCTGAGACAACAGCGTGAAGCGCTCTCTAAAGGTCAGTGGTTCCGCAGTGCATTCCGCCAACATCGTGGATGTCTTCTCAACCTCGACGAAGTAGGTTCGCATAGCAGTGACGCAGTTTGCGTGCATCTCCAAGAATTCCCCCCGATTCATCCAACGCCGCCTTTCCTTTGACATAAAGTCGCTTGCACGAGACGCACCAACGCCGGTCTTTGTTGAGCCGATTCACTCGCCGACGAATTGCGGTTACGGTTTGGAAGAAGCGAGGCGTTCTGATGGTAACGAAATGCGGTCAAGCGATCGTGGGCGGTCAACGCGAAGCGCCAGCCCTGATCCGGGGATGCGGGCTCCGCCCGCCCGAGGCCGCGGCGCGCGATGAACCGCGTTGAGCGTCGTAGAAGCGGAACGGGCGGCGTCTCGTGCGCGGCCTACGCGCGCACGCCTCCACGCCGCTCGCTCGGGCGTGGTCATCGCGTCGAGCGGCGTTCGCCGGAACCGGCCTGCATGGTCTGAAATGTTGACCCAGGCCAATCGTCTAAAACTTGGAAACTAAGAATAGCCCTGCCAATAGCAGTACGCATCCGATCATACGCCAGAGATTGATACGATGCACCTCGAATCCGACCCAACCCAGATGATCGAGCAATACGGCGCAGACCAGGGAACAGGTCACCGTTGTGGCGGTAAAATACGTTGACCCCATCTTCCTCGCAAGCATCAGGCCTGCCATTGTGGACATGATACTCAGTAGCCCTCCTAGCCAGGCCCACCAAGGGACCTGTAGCGCTTTGCTCGGGGCAAATCCGGTCGCGCCCGTGAGCGGGACTGCGATGAGGAGCGCTACAAGAGCAGTTCCATAGATGCACAGTGCAGCCATTAGAGGGTGATCGAGTGACTCCCGCAGTTCTGCGTTTGCGCCAGCCTGGACGGCGCTAAATGAGCCAGCGGCCACGACGAACAAATAAGAGAGCCAAGTCATTCTCTAATCTTAACCGAGTATCCTGCACACTTCC
>Ga0302326_10004131_pt1 | contig 33782 bp, 40 predicted proteins | sample Palsa_T0_3_FD_202264 | JGI IMG/M metagenome (GOLD analysis project Ga0302326, IMG submission 202264) | Peat permafrost microbial communities from Stordalen Mire near Abisko, Sweden - Palsa_T0_3 | ecosystem: Environmental > Terrestrial > Soil > Palsa > Peat permafrost | place: Sweden: Abisko...
ATCAGGTTTCTGGCGCCGATAGCGGCGGGGTTCCACCCGTTCCCATCCCGAACACGGCAGTTAAGACCGCCAGCGCCGATGGTAGTCGGACCGCAGGGTCCCTCGAGAGTAGGACAGTGCCAGATTATACGAAGAACCCGCCGCGGAAACGCCGGCGGGTTTTCGTTTTCCGAGCCGGTCATTGCGTCAACTTTTGGTGAGCCGGCAGGTGCGGCGCCCGCTGAGCGGTGTATCGTCACTGCAACTGGTAGCTTTCGAGCCAAGACGGCAAAAGCTGCTCCACCGGGGATGGTTCTCCGGAGGCTGACCTTCAAGGAGACCACTCGTGTCTCGAACCGGATCGTGGGCCCTGGCGCTGATCGCTGCGATCGCGCTAGCGGCGCTTGCCGTGATCGCGGCATTCGGCCCACGGCGACCTCGCGCGCGCAAGGGCGCGTCGGCACAGCCGCACACGCCGTTGCCGGCGGACATCGAGGGGGCGCTAGAGGCCGCGCTCGCAGAAGCAAGTCGCAAGTTGCTGGACGCGTTGCAGCGTGGAGATCCGCAAGCGTATGCCGACCAATTCGCGATCGACGGTCTTTCGATGCCGGGCCTTGGCCCCGTCGTTCGCGGCCGCGATGCGATTGCTGCCGCAATGACGCAGACCTTCTACCGCATCCGCTTTCTGCAGACCGACAGTTCGCAACTCGACGTGCGTTTAAACGGTGAGACGGCTCTCGAGACGGGCAGCTACCACTACGTGGTCGCGGCCAACCGCACGGGCATTCGTCGCACGCTGCGCGGCCGCTACGTGATCGCGTGGAAACGTGTCGCCGGCGAATGGAAGATCGCGCTCGAAGCTGCTCAACCCGAAGCCGTCGGAGAAGTCTCTTTGCCGATCGATCCAACGCTCACGTACTGACCCCAAAGCACGCGTTCCGGGAGGAACTGTCGAGGAAGCAAAGGGATTTACGGGGGTTCTTTTTCGTCTAGTACCGCCGGGTCGGTGACGGTCGTTTTGGGGAGAGTCCTATGCGCCGTAGTGTTGTCCTAGCCTTGGGCCTTGTCGCGCTTATCCTCTTGGCCGGGCTTGGGTCATATGTCTTTGAGCGACAGCGGCAAGATGAGATCGCCCTCGCAGCCGAGCGGCAGAAAGAGGCCGAGCTTCAGCGGGCCGATCAGAGCAGAGCGGCCGCCGACAATCTACGGCGGTTAGAGGACCAAACGAGCGCAGAAGCCTTGCTGCAAGCAACGCTTGCGAAAGAGGATACGACGTTCTACGACGATCGGGACGCCGCCTTAAAAGTTTCGAACGAACGTCATGACGCGTCAGTCAACGGCAGCGTGACGGTTGCGGAGGCTTTGACGATGGCGACCGACGAGCAAAGTATCGTGCAACGAATGGGTGATGAAGTTCAGGCCCTTGCCGATACGTCGAACAGTATCGCCGACCTTTTCGAGAAGCTCTATGGAGCAGATGCCGTACGTTCGTATCGCGGCCATATCCAGGACCTCCTCACGCAAAGGCAGCTCTACTTGAGCCATTGGAGCCGCGCCGTCGGGGATGTCGTCGACATCTACAAGCTGCAAGAAAACGGTCAGCCGCCGGGTGATACGACCAACGCAGAGGCGATGTACCAGGAGTCCGACGACGACGCGACCCGGGGCGCGGCGATATTGCGGACGGTCGCGACGGAAAAAATCGCATTGGAGAAGCGCCTGTCCGACGACTTGCGGAACGCGAAGCACCAGGCCGCGCAACTGAGCTTGGGCGCCCCAACCCAATAGCACTCACCGTAGCAAGCATTCCGCGCGAACGAGAAGGCGTTCTTCTCTGCTGCTCTCGTTGTATAGGGAGCGCAACTGGGCGATCACACTCGAGCGGGCGATCGCACATCCGGGCTGGGTTGCACCTTCGAACCCCGAAGGGCCGAGGCGTGAACTCACCGGATCGTCTACGCGCCCGGCTTAACCTCGTTTTTATTGTTGCGTTCGTCGCGTTCGTCGCGCTCGGCAGCCCCGCACGCGCGGCGGACGTCGGCTGTCCGCCGGGCAATGCGCAACACGCGACGTTCGATGAATCGGACTCGCACTGGAATAACCACGATGCCTGGACGATGCGGGGCAGCCGGCTTTTCCTCGCGCCGCCCGCGAAGGGGGGGACAACGTGGACGTGGGACCTCGGCCCGTCGTTCCATGATGCAACCGTGTGCACCGTCGTCCTCAACCACGGAGGCGGAGCGAACGAATTCGCCGGCCTTACGTTCTGGGGCACCGTCGTCGACGGTCAGCAATCGTTCTATTTTCTGATGATCAAACCGGATCGCACGGTCGCTGTCTTCCACGTCGGCGACAACAAGTTCGAACGCGTCGTCGAGCCGCGGCTGCATAGCTCCGTCAAGACCGGGGCCGGCGTGGCGAACGTGCTGCAGGCGGTCACGAAGGGGAAGTCGGTTCGTTTGTTCGTCAACGGCATCCAGGTTGCCATCGTTAACACCGATCGGGACGAGGTTCCGTGGTCGGCCGGGCTGATCGTCGAAGGCTCGGCCAGCACGCAGCCGTGGGTCTTTACCGCGTTCAACGTCTCGCGCTGAGCGCAGCTCCTGCTCCTGGCCCTCATGAGGAAATGCGCGTCTGCCCGGCGAGATGCACGGATGTCGTCGATATCTACAAGATGCAAGAAAACGGCCAACCGGAGAAAGCAGCATCGGCGAAACGCATCTCCGACGATCCGCGGAACGCAAAACACCAGGCAGCACAACTCAGTTTGGGCTCTCCGACCCTACGCGAACGAGAAGCCGTTCTTGCCTGCTGCTTTCGTTGCGTAGAGAGCGCGGTCGGCCGCTTGAGCGAGGGTCGCCGCATCCGTACCATGTTGTGGAAACAAAGCGGCCCCGATCGAACAGCTCAGTTTTTGCGCGCGCAGCTCGGCGGAAAGCCGCGCTACCAGCGTAAACGCTAGCTCGGAGTCCACGTTGGTCAAAAGGATGCAAAACTCGTCGCCGGCGTAGCGCGCGACGACGTCCTGGGCTCGCGAACCGCGCAGCAACGCGTCGGCGATTTGGCGAAGTACCGCATCGCCGCCCAGGTGGCCGAAATTGTCATTCACCCTCTTGAAATCGTCTACATCGACCATCACGAAGGTCATTTGGCGCAGGTCCCGTTCGCTCGCCTCAATCTCGGCCTGCAAGCGCTCGGAGAAGGCGCGGCGATTGTGAAGGCCAGTTAACGGATCGCGCATTGCGAGCGCTTCGGATTTGGCGAAACGAAGGCTGTTGTCGATCGCCACCGATGCAATCGTCGTAAGTGCTCGTACGGCGCTCGTTTCCCAGACGCGCGGCGATTTGCTCGCATGTCCGTCCGCATAGAGCAGTCCGAGTGTACCTTGCGCCCCCACGAGCGGACCGAGGACGTACCACCCGCGCACATCCACGAAGGGCGCGGACAGATCGCTCGCGAGCCCGACACCGGCCCCTGGCTCTCCACGCAGAGCCGCGAGCATCGCACCACCGGAGCGGAGGTCCGCTGGTTCGTCGTACGATTCGACAGCCTCGCTGCCGTCAATCTGCCAACGGGCGGCGATTCCGTTCTCGCGGTCCACGCTGAAGAATAGAGCACGAGAGAAGCCGAGTGGGTCAAATGCTGCTCGCAGCAGGTGCGCCACGATCTCGTCATAGACACGGGTCTGAGCGATCGCAGCGAAAGCACTCTGCAAGGCCTCGAGTAAGCGCGCCTGTTCTTGTGCCTCTGAGCGCTCGCGTTCGAGTTCGATGAGCCGAGCGTGGAGCGATCGCACTTCTGCCGACTCAAAGACGCCCGGGTTCACGTCCTTTTAACGCCGTCGGTACTGCCCAAGCTGTCCGTCACGCACCTCTTCGGGATAGAGAGACGCCGCGCGCGCCGCTGCGAGCTCGACGTCTCCCGAGGAGACGAGTTCGCTGAGATGTGCTTCGAGGGTCTGCGACCCTTCTCGTCTTGAGGCCGCGATCGCGCCGCGCAACTGGTGCGTCGCCCCGTCGCGGATCATTCGTCGCATCGCTTCGTTGACGACTGCGATCTCGGCGGCGGCTCTCAAACCAGTCCCGTCCGAGCGCGGTAGAAGGCGCAAGCCGACCAGGGCGCGTAGCGCATCGGCCAAACGAACCCGGGCGCTAAGTTGCTCTTCGGCAGCGAACAGGCCGATGAGCCGATTGATAGCCTGCGGCGTTTCCGACGGTGTGTGCAGCGCAGCGAAAACAAGATGCCCGGTTTCTGCCGCCTGAAGGCAAGCGGTAACGGTGTCGAGGCCACGTAGTTCACCGACGAACAAGATGTCCGGATCCGCGCGTAAGGCACCACGAACGCCGTCTGCGAAGCTTGCAACGTCCCGGCCGACTTCGTATTGGGTCACGATGCCGCCCAACCACGCGTGAGAGTACTCAATCGGGTCTTCAAATGTCAAAATGTGTTTTCCCGCTGTCGCGTTTGCGCGGTCCAAAAGAGATGCTATGGTAGTTGACTTTCCAGAACCGCATGGACCTGCGACGATCACGAGGCCCGAACGGAGTTCCGCGAACCCGGCAACGACCTCGGGAAGGCGCAGCGTTTCCAGTTCGGGAATCGAGCGCGCAAGTAGTCGAATGGCTAGACGTGGGCCGTGCTTGCCGCGAGAGACATGAATGCGGATAGCGCCGACACGTTGGTCCGCGTAGACGGCGTCGGCAATTCCGATCTTGTCGAGGCGCGCGCGTGAAACTCGGTCGACGGCCTCGTCGAGAAACGCCCGTATCTCATCTTGATTTGGAACGAATCCGGCAATGCGCTCAACGCGCGTATAGATTCGGTACGCCGCACCTTGGCCCGGTTCAATGTGCAAATCCGATGCTTGCCGCTCACGCCCGCTCGCAATCAACGCTAGGATTCGGTCGGCGCTGCCGATCGCGGGGGCGTCATACGTGGCGGTCATTCGACGAAGCCGGCAAGCAGCGCAAGAATGGCATCGATCCGAGCCGAGTCGACGAATGGGGCAAGGGCCAGACGATAGTCGTCGCGGTTTGTCGTCCCGACGTAGGCGAGCGCCGCCTGGGCCGAAATCGCCTCCACCCGGTCTGCGAAGGCGGGCGTGAGCGCCTCGCGCTCGCCGCAGGCGAGTAAGGCGTCGATTGCCAATGCGCGCTCGTCATCCGTACCGAAAAGGAGTGCCTCGTTGAAGATCGGCAGCGCTTGGGTGAACTTGCCGCTCAAGAGCGAGCGCAAGACGAGCAAACGTCCCTCAGCATCTTCTTCGCGATATGCCGCTACGAGCGCGGGCTCCGCCGACGGTACGGGATTCCGCGCCAGAACAGCGAGCAACGCGTGGCGTGCGGCGCTATCGCTCGCGAGGTGGGGCGGATCGAGCAAAGCCGGCCAGCCGATGTGCATCCGTTGCGGCCGCAACGGCAGGCGCGTCAACGGAGCGCGCCGTTCGTAGCCCGGACGGGGCGAGGAAATAACGATCGGTGCATCATCGTGCTCGCTAGCGCTCGGAGTATCGATCGGAGGATCATTCGTTTCACCTTTCACTTCAAGTGCAAGGGCAACGGCGGGCACGTCAGGCGTGACGGGCTCGAGCGGCGCGGGCGGGGGGACGGCAGCGCACGCAGGGAGCAGCGTCGCGAGTTCGTCGGCAAACGAGCGCGCGAGCACGATGTCATCTTCCGTGTCGGTGGCTGCCTGCGGGTGGAGTGGCGTGTCGCTCGGCAGCTCCAGGCCAGGCGTTCGCCGTGCGAGCTGAAGAAGGCGTCGAACGACAGCGAGTGTCGTGCTAAGATTTCGGGTAGCACGTGCCGGTTCGGACTCGCCGCGGTCTTCGGAAACTGGTTCATTGCATTCGCTCGCGTCCGGCAAGGGCGGCGGCTGGCCCGAGACTGCGCGAAAATCAGGCGACATCGGCATTGAGCCTGGGTTATTCAAGGTGGCGCGTCGGCCGCGCCGTCCGTCACGCAGCGGCACGAGCAGGGCCGTTCCAAGGGCAACCGTGGCGACGGCGGGGAGCACGAACTGAATACTTTGCACGGGTCACATCTCTTCTACGCGACGGCCGGGCCGCCGTAGGTCGCACTAACGATTCCGACCAGTTGCCAAAGGCGATCGTCCAACAAATGATTCGGCTGTGACATCCGCGTCAGACGAACGGTTTCGGACGAGGCGGCTGTCTGGGCGAATATCTCGATCAGCGCGCTACGATACTCGCTCAAGCGTTCGGTAAGATCTGCCGCCGGCGAGATGCTTGGAATCAGGACCGGCAAGATTGCCTCGGCACTTCCGTGCGGAACCTCCGCCAGTTCTCGGCGAGTAACCGTGCCAACCGTCCACTTGGCTTCCGGGAACTCGCGCGGCGCTGCGGCCTGGTCGTTCGCTCCTTCCGTGATGATGGACCGCAGCGATGCTAGCGCTCGCGCGCCCAAGGGCGCATCGATCGCATCCAGCCAGTCGGGGTTGACGCTAAAGTTCGGCATGAATGCGGCGAGCAGCGGGCGCCCGAGCACTTCGACCGCGGCCACCCGCACTTCATGTAAGCAATTCGTGGCATCGATGTCGGCGCGCGCGTCGCCGGTTGTGATTTCGTCGGGAACCAGCAGACGCATTGCGAACACATGGCGGTACCAACCCAAGCGATCTGCCGTAAACAGCCTATCGACGACCTGCACAAAGCGGCGTGCGCGCTCCGGGGTCCAATGTAGCCGCACGCGCACACCGCACGCGTTGGAATCTTGCGGTGGTGCGGCGGAAAACGGGCGCGAAGGCGAAGCTACGGCAATTGAAGACAGCGGTGGCTCTTGGGAGGGTTCGGTTAGCGCGCTCGTCGCGGCAGGCCGGTCATCAATCTGCTCGAGGTTTTCGGCTGCCTCGGTCCGTGTTGCGCCTTCGGTTCGAGCGATGCGAACGATGCGAGGATCGACGAACCAAAGCGCCAGAATATCGTCAACCTCGAACAATCCCGATGCATACGTGACCGTCACCGGTACGTTCTCGGGGACGAGCGGCATGCCGCGCGGTGCTTCGCTGCTTCGCGCGAAGTCGCCGGCAGCAGCCACACGGCCGGCGTCGGGTGACGCGAGTGCAAGCGAAAGGACCTGGCCCGCTGCGTAGGGTCCGCTGCTTTCGAGGACGCGTACGAGCAGGACGTGCGGAATCTCGTGCGATGAGCGCATGGTGTTCCTCGCTAAATCGCCTTCATGCCGTCGGGAGGCAGTGAGTTCTTGGGATCTCCGTCTACGACAAGATGTGGCGTGATGAGAAAAACGACTTCATCGTGACTGTGGTTGCGAGCCCGGTTGCGGAAAATCTCGCCGATGAACGGGATGTCGCCGAGAAATGGTACCTTCGAAAGAGTATGGCTATCGACGTCGGAAAAGAGGCCGGCGATCACGATCGTTTCGCCGTCATGAACGCGCAGCGTCGATTGTGCCTTTCGCGTCGTGATGATTGGGAAATTTGAGATGGTACCCGTCACTTGACTATAGTCTGTCTCGAGGTCGGTCGTGATCGCACCGTCGCTACCGATCGTCGGGGTGACATTGAGATTGACGCCTACATTGACGAATTGGACCTGCTGCGTGCCGGTCCGCGCGTCAAAATATACGATCGGATATTGCTGTCCGACCAAGAGCGAGGCGGGAACATTGTTGAGTGATGAAATGCTGGGACGCGCAAGAATCTCCGCTTCGCCCTTGGTGACGAGCGCGTTGATCGTGGCATTGATTTGAAACGAACTGCGCAAGAAGGTCGTCACGGTTGACCCGCTGCCGGCTTGCTGTTGGCCCTGTTCGTCCACGCCGCCGAATAAGACGCCGACGTTACTTGTGTCGCTTGGCGTGATATCGGTAACGCGGACTTCGTAACGGACCTGTTGGCCGGGCTGATCGACGCGCGCAATCAGAGAGCCGGCTTGCGCTAAGAAGTCACTCGATCCGGTCAGCACGAGGATGTTCTGTTGATCGCTCGCGTAGGCGCTGGCCGGCGGAGCAATCGCGAGCGTGGCTTGCAGAGCCTTCAAGGCATCGCTGGCCTTGACGTAGTGCATCGCTAGCGATGTGCTTTGCACGCCGGAAACATGATCGAGCGCGGCGATTAGTTCCCGGGCGCGCCCGACCGCAACGGAAGCGCCGGCCACGAGGATCGTTGAAGTCCGCTTGTCAGGGACGATGATCGTTCCCTTGGGCAACGCGTCGCCCAGGTTCTTGGCGATGTCATCCGGCTGAGCATTGCGCACATTGAAGACCTGCGTGCGCGTGCCGAGCGCCGTTCCCGTGGGATAGCGCCGGTTCATCGCATCACTCGTTCCCAGATAGATGACGTTCCCGACTTTTACGGCGACGAGATCATTTGCTTGAGCGAGGGTCGCGAGAGCTTGGTCGAACGTGACCCGCGAGAGGCGTAACGTGACTGGATGATGCTCAACCGAACTATCGAGCACGAGATTTGTCGAGGCTTGCGTCGAGAGCAATCGCACGGTGTCGTAGATGTCGAGATCGCGGACGTCGATCGAGATTTCGCCGCCCGCCCGCGCCGCTATACTCGCCGATGCCGCGAGCATGCACGCGTACAGAAGGATGGACATCCGGTGCAGCATCAGCTTGTAACCTCCATCGACTCGCATATCTTCAGTGCGCGGGCGGAGCGTATGGATAGGGCTCTGGGAAGGGCGTCGGGCCGGCTGCGTTCGGGGTCGGATTCGCGCCGGGTGCGAGCCCTTGCGTATTGACGGTCGGTAGCGGACCTGCGGTTGGGTACGATTCGCTTGGCGCTGGTCCCGGAGCCGGCGTGGCCGTATCAGCCGGATGAGAACCGGGCACGCCGAGCGCCTGTCTCGGCTGCAGAAGACGCCGGAGATCATCGAGTCCAAGGGTGATCAAACGCCCGCTCGCCCTGGCCGGAACCGGTGTCGCGGCATATCCGTCAGGCAGGTCGAGACGCGAGTCGTCGTTGAAGCCGATGCCGCGCAGGTCGATCTTTGTGACTCGTCGTTCACCGAGCGTATCGCCGACGCGCACGATATCCATCACGGCTCCGTTCTGAACGTAAGCGACGGGATTGGGCCCCACGATCGTTGCGCGCACGGTGAGAGTCATCGCCGGTGCATATTGCACGTCAGCGATGTTCGGAACCACGATGCCGCCTGCTCGATCAAAGCTGCCCGGTACCGGCAAGAGTTGGCGGCCGCTCGGAGCGCCTTCAGGCGCGTTGTTGCCCGGAGCGGGCCCTTCGTCCGAACGTGTCGTACGCGACGGTGCAACGAAGGGATCGCGCACGATAGTCGACGAGACGCGCGCCGGTAAAGTGCGGCGAATGAGCGTAAAGGAGGGCGCAGGTTCGCCGTCAACGTCTTGGGCGCCGACGCGTTCCCCGATTCCGGAGAACCACGCAGCCAAGCTCGAGGCAGAGAGAAAGAAAAGGAGGGCACGCTGCGAGCGCGTCAGCGACACCCTCATCGCGCAATCTCGCCCGCGCTCGCCGGCGCGTGTGCCTCGCGAAGCGGCTCATAGATGGTTATTGGAACCGAAGCGACGATGCGGTCGCGGTCACGGTGCAAACCAGGTGCTCCGACCTCGACGATTTCCGGTCCGATTGAAAGTTCACCGATCGCGGTCAATAGTCCACGGTAGGTTCCACGAAGCTCCAGCGCTAGACGCGTACGTTGGAAGAGGAGCGCGCGCGGGGATTCATCCCGTGCGATCGGCACGTCCGGAGAGGCTGAGGTCGACACGAGCGTGATGCCGTGGCGGTGTGCGGTCGCTGCAAGTTCGCGCAGAAAAACCGCTTCCGGGCTTTCGGCAAAGAGCTGCGCGTAGCGTTCGGAGAGTTGCCGCCGCTCGAATTGCAGGTGCGCGATTTCCGCGAATGCGATGTCGTCCGATCGAAGTTCGGCCTCCGCGTCGTCCAAACGCAAGGCTAAGGCTTCGGTCTGGGGTTCGTATGCGAAGAAGACGAGGGCGCCGGCGAGGACGGCAAAAAGCAGAGTTACGATCCTAATCAAGCGCGGAACGTCGATTGGCGTCGTATTCGTGTTCATCGCACGAGTCCAGCAGCAACCGGCGCCGGCGACGGCTCGTCAACACGCGCTGAGAACTTGACGCCACCGCCGTCCGCGCCACGATTGTCGATGCTTACCAGCGAAGCGCTGCTCGCCGGAAGCGCCCGGCCAAGCGAAAGGATGGTGCCGCTCAAAGCTTCGACCGACGTCGAAACCCCACTGAGCTGATAGGCACCCGCGTTACGATCGATCGCGTCGAGCCAAACGCGGTTGGGGACGGCGTTGCCGATGCGAGCTACCGCAATTGCCGCCTCCGGCCCGCTGCGACGAAACATCTCTGCCTCGCGCGCAAACTCCTGATAGCGGGCGACATCGAGTGCCAACCGTTTCGTTTGCTCGCGCTGCGCCGTATGGGTCGCAAGAACCCCCTCCTCGCTTGCGATTGTGACTTCGAACCGATGTATGCGCAAGCACTCGATTCCGATTCCAATCAGAGCGACCGAGACGATAACGGCGCAGGCGCTCAATGCCTGCCTGAAATACTCGGCATCGAACTCGAAACCAAAGACACGAACGTTCTCTTTGGGACGCGGCAGCAGATTGGCGCGGATCATGTCCGAGCCAACCCGCGCGGAGCTATCGACCAAGAAGCCAAGCCGTAGGCAAACGTCCAGTCCGGAGCATCGAGGCCGCCGAGCGTGACCGGCGCCACGACGTAGCCGTCGTCGCGAAGCAGTTCCTCAATTGACTCATAGCGAAATTTGGAACTGAGGATGGCGAGGCGCTGAACGTCGGCGCGTCCCTCGCGGCGTGCATCGACGAAGGCGCCGCGCACCTGCGAGGCGAGCCGCTCTTCGACGAGGCGAGGCGGGAAGAAGTGCGTCACGCCGGCCACGTCGCCGAAGATGACCAACTCCGCCCGCTCCCGAGAGTAGTCAAGAATCGCGTCGGCATCCGGGATCGCGCGCCGCCAGGCACATGCCGGTACGTCGACGGCGACCGGTTTGAGGCCGCCGGCACGCGCGATTGCGATAACTCGCTCGACTACGCTGCAGCGTGCGATCGACAGCAGCATCTCGTCGCTGCGTCCTGGAATCCGGTCGAGCGCGACCAGGCGTTCCGACGTGGGCCAGTCGACGATCGTGTCGGCCTCGAGTGCGGCCGCGCGATCGGCTTCGGAGCGGCGCATGCCGGGCGGAACGCGAAACGTGCGGGTAACCACCTCGCTCGGCGGTGCAGCTAGGATCGCGCGCCTTTCGCGCGTCTTTAAGCTGGCGAGGATATTGCGAATTGCTTCGGCGATCTTCAGATCGAGTGATCCGTCATTCGCAGGCGGCATTTCGGCCGAGCGCGTTTCACTGACGACGAAGCCGTCGCCATGGGCGTCAGCCGCGACAACACAAACGCGTTCGGAGTTGATGTCGACCCCAAGCGGCAGTGTCAGCGCGCCTCGCAGCAACCTCATTCTAGGATCCGGTCAGCTGCCGGGCGATCGAGTCGCCTGCGACAAGCGTAAAAACCGTACCGGCGGCGAGGTGCGGACCGAAGCGCAACTCGGTCCCTCGCCGTAGCCGGCCCGCCAGCGCAGCCGCTGCAAGGGCACTGACGGCCGCGCAGAAGATTACGACCAGCGATTCGAGCGGACCAAACGCAGCGCCGACGGCGAACATCGCTTTTACGTCGCCAAGGCCCATCCAGCGGCCGCGCGAAACGAGAACGAGCGAGCCGAAGCCGCCGACCAGCAAAAGCACTCCCGTGCTCGCGGCTGCCCCGGCGCCACTCACCAGTGCGAGCAACGTCACGATCAGCGCGCCCGGAAACGTGATCGCATCAAAAAGATAGCCGGTGCGGGCGTCCCCACCCGCTGCAAGAACCAACGTTGCGCAGGCGACGCCACAACTCGCCGCCGATGCGACGTCGGGACGTGCGAGCAGTGCGAGGCCTACCGCGGCAACGGCGATTGCGACGGCGCGCGAAGGCGCCGGAACATGCTTGCGGGCGGCGACGCCGCGTTCGGCTCGCTCGACGAGCAGCGCACCGATCGCGATCCAACCGAGCAGTCCGATTGCGACCACGGCAACGGAGTTCACGAGCCGTTCAGTTTCCGTACAAACCGTTTTGGGGATCGTACAGAATCTGGCGGCAACCATCGTTGCCGCAGAGTTGGCCGCTTCCGGGTCCCTTTGGCAGGCTCGCGAGGGTCGTCGGATCGTACGGCCCGAGGTCCGTGACGGTATACGAGTCGGGTTTGCCGTTGGCGGCGGCCACATTTTGATACTGGTAAGGTTGGCGTCCGAGGGCATTTGTGGGCGTGCTCGTCAAGTACGGGTTCGTCGCGGAGCCGAAGAGCGACGGCGTTATCGTGCCGGAACCCGAGGCCGGATAGGTTTGGTTGTCGCCGTAGTAAAGTTCGAGGGCCGTTGCGATCTGCTTGATGTTGGACTCGCTTTGCGACACTGAGGCCTGCGCGCGCGCATGCACGTAGTTCGGTATGATGATCGCGGCGAGTAAGGCAATGATTGCGACGACGACCATCAACTCGACGAGCGTGAAGCCGCGCTCACGTCGGCGTTCGCTAAAGCGGTCTTCGACCATTATCGCTTCCTCGTGCGTCATTAGTGAATCGATGTGCTGAGCGTGGAGAGAGGAACGTAGACGACGTAGACGATCACCGCGACCACACCGCCAAGCCCGAGGGTGACCGCGGTTTGCATCACTGTAGGAAGCGCCGAAAGAACCGATTCGACATCTTCTTCGTAGTATTCAGCAATCTTGACGAGCATTTGCGGTACATTGCCGGCCGAACCGCCGACCCGTATGAAGCCGAGTAACAGCGGCGGAAACCTTCCCGTTACCGAAAGCGCCTCGTCGAGCGAGGCATCGAGGCCGCTTGCGATTCGCTCTCGTGAGAGGTCGATGGCGCGGGCATAGAGCGGGCTTTCTGCAACCGGTACGGCGACTTCCAGCGCGCGAATCTGGTTGACGCCGGATTGTAAGAGGGTAGCGAGAACGCGGCAGACCCGCGCCAGGATCGACTTCTGAATCGCGTCGCCGACAAATGGAACCCTCATCCGCAGCGTATCAAACGCGAGTGACCCTTCCGGACTGCGCAGTGTGCGTTCGCACGCGAGCGCGACGACCAGGCCGAGACACGTAACGAGCGACAGGACGACCGGATGGCTCCCCGCGTTCGCAAGAGCGAGCATCCAGACCATCGGCGGCGGCAACTGGACACCGAAGCTCTCGAAGAGCTTTGCGAACTGCGGCACGACGAAGAAGAAGAGATAGACCGAAATGGCGCAGGCCGCTAGCAAGACGATCGCGGGATAGAAGAGGGCAGCTTGCAGCTGCTTACGCAGCCGCTCGTCGCGTTCGAGAAAGGATGCGAGCCGGTCGAATACCTCTTCGCGATTGCCGGCTTCTTCGCCCGCGGCGACCATCGCGACCTCGAGATCGCTGAACTCGTCGGGACGGCGTGCCATCGCAGTCCAGAGCTTTTCGCCGCCGCGTTCGACATCGGCCCGGACGCTGGCCAGCGCCTCTCGCATGCGCGCCGTGCGGGCCTGTGCTGCCAGCAATTCGAACGAAGTTGAGAAGTCCACGCCCGAGCGTTCGAGCACGGCATAGGCACGAAAGAACGCTAACCTTTCACTTGGAAGTGATCTGCGCAGGACCCGTGCGAATGAGAACGATGTCCCGGCCGACTCCACTACGGAGGGGATCAACATGCGTTCGCGTAGCGTGGCCAGAGCCGCAGGCCGATCAAGAGCCCGCATCGTTCCGTTAACGGGTTCGCCGCTCGGCGTCCGTGCCCGGTATACGAACGTCATGCTCATGCGCTAGCGAATCCCCGCAGCGACTCGGATTTGTTCGGGGTAGTCGGAGGCGGCAACGGCTGCCTGGTAAGTGATCAGCCGCTCGTTGACCATGCGCGAGAGGTCCATCTCCAAGGTCTGCATGCCGTCTTTGCGGCCCGTTTCGATCGTGTTACGAATCTGAATTGAGCGTTCGGGTGAGATTAGCTGCGAGCGTATCGCCGGCGAGTTCAGCATGATTTCGCAGGCCGCGCGGCGCCCGCGTCCGCTCGCATCGGGAACGAGCCGCATCGAGACGATCGCCTGGAGGGCTTGCGCGAGCTGCATCCGCGCTTGCTCCTGGCGGCCACCCTCGAAGACACCGACGATACGCTGCACCGTCTCGGCAGCTTCCGAAGTGTGAAGTGTCGAAAAGACGAGGTGCCCGGTTTCGCTAGCCGCCAGGCACGCCGACATGACGTCCGGGTCACGCAGTTCGCCGATTAGAATGACGTCCGGATCGGCGCGCAGAACGCCGCGCAGCGACTCACTGTACGAACTGACGTCGCGCCCGACTTCTCGCTGCCGTATCAAAGATCGTTTGCTGCGGTGACGGTATTCTATCGGGTCCTCAACGGTGACTACGTGGCGCTCGTATTTCTTGTTGATCTCATTCACGAGGCCGGCGAGAGCAGTCGATTTGCCCGAACCGGTCGGACCCGTGAAGAGCACGAGGCCCGTAGAGAAGTCGGCGAACGACGAGATGATGGCGGGGAGACCAAGCGACCCCAGCTCCGGCACGCCGTCCCGCAACAGGCGCAACGAGAGCGCCAGGCCATTCTCACCGCGAAACGCATGAATGCGAATCGACCCGAAGCTCGGATGTTGGATTGCGCCGTCGGCAGCCCCATGCGCTCCATTCAGGCGCTCGCATTCTTTCTTGCTGAGATAGGTTTCGCAGAAGCCGCGCACCGACTCAGGTTCGGTCACGGGGAGATCCATGCGCAGCATTGCGCCGTCGACACGTTGCCAAGGTGGCTCATTCCCCTCGATATGTAAGTCCGAGGTGCTGGCCGCATGTGCGCTTTCGCGCGTGACACGGATCGCTTCTTCGATATCGGCTAGCATCGCGTCACCGAATTGCTCTCATTCGGCATCGTCGTAAGAGAGGTGACGGAGAATCTCGCCTTCGGAGGTCGCGCCGGAGGCGACGTGCCGGAGCGCATCGACAACCATCGGTTTGTAGCCGACGCCGAAGGCGATTTGGCCGAGCTGAGTCGGTGCGTCGCCCCGTTCGATTGCCGCTGCCAGCTCCGGCTTGATTTCGAAGACTTCAAAGGCGCCGATCCTCCCCTGAAACCCGGTGAAACCGCAGGCTTCGCAGCCATGCGCCTCCCATGCGTCGACGCCCAGCGCGAAGCCGTAGCGGCGTGCAACCGCGAGCGCCTGCGAGGAAACGGAAGTTCGAATCTTGCAGCGCCGGCAGAGCATACGCACCAGCCGCTGAGAAACCGCTAGCGTAAGCGACGACGCGAGCGTTGCGCGGTTCGCGCCGAGCTCGGCGAGCCGCGCCGCAACGCGCAGCGCATCGCGCGCGTGCAGCGTCGTGACCAGAGAGATGCCGGTCAGGCTCGCCTGCAAAGCGATCGAGACCGTGTCGGGGTCGCGCAGCTCGCCGATGAAGAGCTGATGCGGATTTTGCCGCAGCAATGCTCGCAGTGCGATCGGAAAGGTGATGCCCGCCTTCTCGTTGACCGCAATCTGCGTGACGCCCGGGATGCGGCACTCGATCGGATCTTCGACGCTGCAGACGTTGACGTGATCGAGATCGATCGTCTGAAGTGACGCATACGAGGTTGTGGATTTTCCGGAACCGGTCGGGCCGGCGATAACGCAGAACGAGCCGGGCCTCTTGAGACCCTTCTGGTAGCGCGCCAGAAGCTCCGGGCCCATTCCCAGTTGCTCCAGGTCGGGCACGAGATCGAATCGCTGCAGAAAGCGCAGGACCACTTTCTCCATGCCGCCGACGGGCATAGTCGAAGTGCGTATCTCAAAACTGCGACCGTCGAGAGTCACCGTTAACCGGCCGTCTTGCGGCAGGCGCGATTCACCCGTGTTCATGTTCGAGCGAACCTTGAGCAGCGAAACGACGCGTTCGAACAGACCGGCCTCGAGATTGCGGTCGTGCTGTAGCACCCCGTCAACGTCGAGACGCACGCGACCGGCTCGTCCATCGACGGGCTCGAGGTGGACGTCCGAGGCATAGCTGCCGATTGCCGCCGCAAAGATCTCTTCGAGCGTTTGTGCCGTTTGGGAGTCCGCGTCACGGATGACCGCCGCGGGATACACGGCTTTCAGCCCTTCGCGGATCTCGCGGACGGGCATGACGACGGTACGGACGTGTTTGCGCGTCGCTTGCCGCAGGCGGTCGATCAACTCGTCAGTTTCGCTGGCGACTGCGACCGTCAGCGCGGTACCATCGTAGGCGATTGGAAGAACGTCGGCATCGTATGCGAAGGAGCGCGACAGCAGGGCTGCGGCCGTGCGCTGCGTTGGCGACGCAAGAAAGCTAGGCGCTTCGGTCACGGCGCGGTACTCGCGCGTGAACGGTGCGCCGCGCGATGAAACGGGACGGCACGCACGCGACCGGCCGGCCCCTCGGCGAGCGGCGAGCCCTGGTAGCGCAGGGTCGCAGCCGTCGCATAGACGCCGTGCGCATATCCTAAGCCGGCCCAGAAGCCACCGGTGTTGTAGGCAGACAACGCGTGCATCAGGGCCAATTGGCCTGGTCCGTAGGTACGCGCCGCAGCGACGTAGGCCGATTGCAAGATGCGTGAACCGGTAGAGATGTTGGTGCAAGGATCGAAGACGCTACCGGCGTTCAGCCCGAAGGTTGCGAAGTTTGCGGAATTGATCTGAGCGTAGCCGGCGTCGATGTTGTGGCCGGCGCGCAGCAGACGAGTCGCCAGCGCTTCGGCTCCCGCTCGATCGGTTGGGAAGTACGAGCGCCGCGTTGTATTGTCGCCGATTGCGTTTGCATGAGCGCCGCTCTCGTATACGACGACGGCGCTCATCGTCGTGGAACCAACGGCGGGCGCGCAGTTCGCAAAAAGCTGGGTAAGGGCAAAGGGAACGAACATCGGATCCTTAGGAAGCGATCGCGCGCTGCATTTGCGCGAGCGCTGCGTGCTGGATACGAGAGACCCGCTTTGCCGAGATCCCGAGGCGTCGCCCGAGTTCAAGTTTCTTGAGCCCTAACAGGTAGACCCCGGCGATCACGCGGCGTTCGATTCTGCTGAGCCCGGCGAAGGCGTCCTCGACGAGGAACTGGTCCTCGAGACCGAGGGCCACACGCGGTAGATTCGATGCAGTAGCATCATCGATTGCAAGCGGGCACGCGGCCCGGCGGGCGTGACGCAATTCCGCCAATGTCGTGACGACTACACCGAGTTCATCCGCAAGCTCGACCTCGCTCGGCTCGCGGTCGAGTCGCGCAAGACACGTCTCGTGCGCTCGGCTCAAGCGCGATTCGAGAGCGCGAAGGGTGCGTGGAATGCGAACGGCGCGCTCGTGGTCGCGCACGTAGTGCATCAACTCGCCCACAACCATCAGCCACGCATAGGGTTCGAATGGGGTTTGCATCGCCGGATCGTATCGGCGTGAAGCTTTGATTAGTCCGAGTGCGGCAACTTGTTCCAAATCACCGCGGTCGACGCATGAGCGCGCGAACTTTCGCGCACCGCGAGAGCACAGGTAATAATAGTTGGCAACGAGCTGGTTTGCATCGGTGCACTCTGCGTGAAACAACGGCGAAGCATGGCGGAAATCATGAAAAATCTCATCGACCACTTTCGGTAAACTCCCGAAATTGTTGCGTTGCACGAGCCAAGGAGAGGCGCGTCGGCAGATTATCGGAGAAGGATGTGACGCAAATGAAAACGCAACATTAAGGTTTTATTAAGTACAAACGATCTACCCATCAATCGATCGTGACAGGCGCCACCGGGCGACGGCTGGAATCTTATTCGATGGGTACTGAGTCCGGCATGAGTGCCATACGCGTTCTCATTGCCGAAGATGACCCGTCGATTCGTGAACTCGTTGTGCACCTTCTCGAGCGTGACGGTTTTGCAGCCCTTGAAGCAGCCGACGGTCAGACCGCGCTGCGCGTTTGCCGGGAAGGCGTCGACTTGCTGTTACTCGATATCGGCATGCCGGGCCTCGACGGTTTTGATGTAGCCAGAACGCTGAGACGCGAGAATCGCACGACGCCGATCATAATGCTTACTGCGCGGGCGGAGGAAATTGACCGAGTGGTAGGTTTTGAACTCGGAGCCGACGACTACGTGGTGAAACCGTTTTCGCCGCGAGAGCTGTCCGCGCGTGTCCGCGCGCTCGTGCGACGCAGCGGCATCAAACACGAACGTGGGCCGCAGGTTCTGCGGTTCGGCCGTCTTGAGGTCGACGAGGGCGCGCGCGAGGCGCGGGTCGACGGTCGCGACGTCGGTCTCAAGCCGCGCGAGTACGCGTTGCTGCTGGCCTTGACCGCGAACCCGGGCGTGGCTCTTTCACGCGACATGCTGCTCGAGCGCGTCTGGGGCTATGATTTTGATGGCGACGAGCGAACGGTCGACGTCCACGTTCGGCGCCTGCGTATGAAACTCCAGGAACAATATAAGCTCGAAACGTGTCTCCATACGGTTCACGGTTTTGGCTACAAATTCACGCAAGCGTAAGCGTGCGGATTATGTTCTACCGATCAACGACGTCGCTGCGCTCGAGCGGCGTCTTCGCGTCGTGGCGGGAACAAGCCCGGCGCCACTCCTGGTCGTTCGCCTGCGCGATCTCGAACGAATTGCCTGGCGTGAGGGCCGCGCGGCGGCACGCGCCGTCGAGCGGCGCAGCCTTCGATCGTTCGTCCAAACAGCGACCCGCACGCTCCGTTCGACGGATCTGCTTGCCCACAACGAGGAGAGCGAGGACTTTCTCGCCGCCCTGATTTCTCCGACACGAAATGCTGGGTCGGTCGCCACTCCGACCGACTGTCGCGCGACGCTTGCGCGACTCGCATCCGCGATGGAGCTCGGCGGCATGCACGTCGAAACCGGCTGGACCGTTCTCTATGGACTAAGCGGTGACGGATCGCTTGCAGGCGCCGTCGAGAGTGCGCTCGAGCGCGGTGCTCGCGAGCGAGAGCGCTATGCCTTTTTCTCTACAATTGGACACGAGCTCCGGACGCCCCTAACTTCTATAAGAGGGTACTTGGAGACGCTGCTCGAGGAAGATCTCGACCCGCTAACCGCCCGCCGGTTTCTCGAAGTTGCGCGCAACGAAGCCATGCGGATGGGGCGCCTTGTCGACGGGATGTTCGACATTTCAATGCTCGACTTGCGAGCTGCCGGCGCAGCCCACGGCGAGTCGACGCCTTTGGCCACATCGATTGTGGGAGCGATCAGCGTCGTCGCACCGTTCGCCGCCGCGCGCGGGACGAATCTCGCGCAGATGACGCCGGCCGGCCCCTACGTCGTGGCGATCGGGGCCGACCGGCTCGTCCAGGCTCTCGCAAACGTGCTGGACAACGCGATCAAACATGGGCGCGAGCGCGGTCGGGTGCTCGTTTCGACCGCTTCGCTAGACGATCGCTACGTTGAGATTCGAGTCGATGACGACGGACCCGGCGTCCCGATCGGCGAGCGCGAGACGATCTTCAACTTGGCCCAGCGCGGTTTGAATGCGCGGGCGCCGGGCTCGGGTATCGGCCTCGCAGTCGTGCGCTTGATGGTCGAGCGCATCGGCGGTGAGGTCGACGTTACCCAGTCGCTGCTTGGCGGCGCACAGTTCCGCCTCCGTCTTCCCTTGTTAAGCGCGTCGACTGAGGCCGGGGACGCAGTGCACGTCAGTCGCTGAAGTCTTCCACTAGAATAACCTCGTTCGCGGTGCGCGCGGTTCCGATGCCGACGCGAGCGAAGTGCGGGTTGAGCATGACGGCTCGATGGGGCCGGTCGTTCCAGAGCCATTTCTGCGCCTGTAGCGCCGTGCGGCCGCGCCCCACGTTCTCACCGGCGTAGCCGTAGCGGTAACGAGCCTGGGTCATGCGGGCGAAGGGTGTAAGCCCTTCCGGGGTCATGTGGCCGAAGTAGCGGCGCGCCGCCATGTCGGCGGCGTAGCGCCGCGCGATTTCGGAAAGCCGTGGATCGAGACGCAGGGGTCGCACCCGCTGCGAGCCGCGGGCGGAATTGAGTACCCCAAAGACGGAGCCGACATCGCGCGGGACGCGCGAGGAGGCAGCTACCACTCCCAAGGAGCCGGTCGAGAGCAGGGTCGCAAACACCAATAAAGGCGCCGCATAAGGGCGCAAGAGCGACAGCTTCATGCGAGCGGAGTTATCGCGCCCGAGGGGTGGATACCCTCGTCAGTCGCTGAAATCTTCGACGAAAATCTCGCCGTCGGGACTCGGAACGGCCGCGATGCCGACCCGCACGAAATGCACGTCCAGCATGTTCTGGCGGTGCTCGCTCGAGTGCCACCAGGCATCGGCCGCCGCGGGGGCGCTCTGGTCGAGCGCAATGTTTTCGCCGGCGTAGCCGTAGCGGTAGTGAGCGCGGTCCATGCGCTGAAACGGCGATTCGCCTTCGGGCGTCATGTGATCGAAATAGTTCCGGCTCACCATGTCGACCGCGTGGTCGCGCGCAATCGTGCTCAGGAGCGGATCGAGGGTCAACGGCGGCAGGCCGCGCGCTGAGCGGCGCTCATTGAGCGCTGCGAGAATGACCGCGTCGTCGTTCGTGCGGTCGGCGAGCGGTGCCGATCCGGGCTGTGTCTGCGACGAGTGATATCGAGCACTCGCGGCACCAGCGATCGATGGCGAGAACGCCAAAATCAGGAGCGTCGCGACCAGGGCCTTATTGGGGGGAAAAAGGCTCACAGAAAAATGATCGTCCGCAGCTGGCGTGGGCGATACGGTGGCGGTCAAAATGCGAAGGGGATCACATTTGGTCCGTACTTATCCGGTTGGAAAGGGTGTTAAACGTCCGGGTAGACGACGTCCTTCACGGCGCTGCAGAGCGCTAGTTTTTAATAATCATTAGATAATATTTTCAGAGCGTGCCGCGCTTGGCTTGTTCCTCTTCGATCGAAATGAAAAGCGCTTTGAAATTGCCCTTGCCGAAGGAGAGGCTGCCGCGGCGCTGGATGATCTCGAAGAAGAGCGTCGGCCGGTCGGCGAGCGGTTTGGTGAAGATCTGAAGCATATAGCCCAAATCATCGCGATCAACCAGAATGCTCAGCTCCCGCAAGACCGCTAGCGACTCGTCGATATGACCTACGCGCGCTTCCAATGCATCGTAATACGTACCGGGCGTGGCGAGAAACTCAACGCCGTTGGCACGCAGGGCGCGCACGGTTGCGACGATGTCGTCGGTCGCAATCGCGACGTGTTGAACCCCCGCGCCCCCGTAGAAATCGAGGAACTCCTCGATCTGCGATTTCTTGAGGCCCTTGGCCGGTTCGTTGATCGGAAACTTCACCAGATGCGCGGAATCGGACATCACCTTCGAACGCAGCGCCGTGAACTCGGTTGAGATATCGTTGTCGTCGAACGAGACGAGTTGCGAGAAGCCGAACGTGCGAGCATAGTACTCGGCCCACACGTCCATCTCGTTCCAGCCGACGTTGCCCACGCAGTGGTCGACGGCGCGCAGCAGCGCCGGGTGCGCCGCTGCCGGCGAGTGGGCAGCGGCTACGAAACCGGGCATGAAGGCGCCGCCATAGTCGTCGCGCTCGACGAAGGTGTGAACGGTGTCGCCGTAGGTCGCGATCGTCGCGAGCACGACCCGTCCGTGTTGGTCTTGCAGTTCGCGCGGTTCCTCGACCGCGCGCGCGCCGGCGGCCACTGCGGCCGTGAAGGCGGCCCGGGCATCGGGCACGCGTAGGGCGATGTCGCGGATGCCGTCGCCGTGACGCAGCACGTGCTCGGCGATCGGCCCGCTCGCCGAAAGCGAGGCGGTAACGACGAAGCGCAGTTGCTGTTGCTCGAGCAAGTACGAAGCGCGACCCATGACGCCCGTCTCGGGACCCGCGTAAGCGGTGACTCGAAATCCGAACGCCGTGGCATAGTAGTGCGCGGCCTGTTTCGCGTTACCGACGTAAAAGTGCAGGTGATCCCAGTCGAGCCGATCGAGCGCGCTCGTCTTTTCAGAGACAGTGGTTGTCATCGATCTCTCCTTCGCATGCTGGCAGTCGAGCCGCCCGCGCCGGCGAGTTCGAGCGCCCACGAACGAAAATACTCGGGATCTTCAAAGTCGAGCGCGCTGTCGGCAACGCGCAGCGGCGCAAAGGTGTCGACCATGACGGCCAGCTCGTCGGTCGAGGTCTTTCCCAAACTCGACTCGACGGCTCCCGGCTGCGGACCGTGTGGCGCCCCTGCGGCATGCAGCGTGATCGAACCCTCCTCGATACCGCGCCGGCTCATGAAGTTTCCGCTGACATAATACAGCACTTCGTCGCAGTCGACGCTCGAATGGTTATAAGGCACCGCGATCGCGAGCGGATGATAATCGAACAGCCGCGGTACGAAAACGCAGAAGGCCGCACCGGGCGCTTCGAAGGTCGCGTGCGCCGGCGGCGGCTGATGGAGTTTGCCCGTGATCGGGGCATACTCGTCGGCATTGAAGGCATAGGGAAAGCAGTAACCGTCCCAGCCGACGACGTCGAAGGGATGGTTCTGCACGATGTAGAGAGCGTAGCGGCCGCCGCTTGCGACCCGCACTTCGTATTCACCCGGCGCGTCGATCGGATCGAGCAGCAGGGGCGCCCGGAAGTCGCGCTCGTAGTACGGTGCGTGCTCGGCGAGCTGCCCGAATTCGTTGCGGAACTTGCCGGGAATCGAGATTTGACCCCGCGACTCGTACACGACGAAACGGCTGGGCTCGGCCGGTTGCAGCCGGTAGGTGGTGCCGCAGGGTATCAAGAGATAGTCGTGCGCGCGGTAGACGATTTCACCAAAGGGCGTTTCAAGCGTCCCGCTTCCACGGTGAACGAACAGCAACTCGTCGCCACCGGCGTTGCGGTAGAAATAGTTCATCGGCACGGTGACGTCGGCGACCGAGATCGTGATGTCGTCGTTACCGAGCACCGCAACGCGAGCTTCGAGAGCGTCGCCCGTGATGTCCGATTTACCCGTCTTGAAATGGCGGTTGCGCAGCGGTTCGTTGCCCTCGAAGCTTGGCGCCATTCGATCCCAATGCCGCACGTCGAGCGTCGCGGTCGGCGGACGCAAATGATAGAGCAACGAGTAGACGCTCTCGAAGCCTTTGGTCGAGAACAGTTCCTCGGCATACAATGCGCCGTCGGGGCGCCGGAACTGAATGTGACGCTTCGGTGGAACGGACCCGGCTCGGACGTAAAACGGCATACAGCGTCCTTCTACAAAGGTCGCAGGGGTCTTACTAGAGTCGGCTTGGCTACGGTTACTTGCTAACGATTGCTGGGTACATGACCGTTTGAACGCCGCAGGAGGACGATTGAATGAAAATGACAGCACTGGCCGCCGCCGCGCTCGCGAGCGCACTCGGGCTCACCGTATTCGCGCCGCTGCCGGCTGCCGCCGACGGGGCCGCGAGCACGCGCAACATCCTGTTCGGTGCAGCAGCCGCAGGCGTGGGCACGTGGGCGATCATCAACCACAACGCCAAGGTCCATCAGAAAGAGGCCGAGCAGCAACAAGCGACGGCCGAAGCGCAAGCGCAAGCAAATCAGACCCAAGCGGCCTACGAGTCGGAGCGCCAAGCGTACAAGCGCGAGGCTGCGCTCGTTCGCGAATATCAGAAAGAAGTCGCCTACCAGCACGATCAAGTGCGCGCGCAGCAGAAGCAGATCGCTTCGCTCGAACGCTCGCATATGGTCGCGAAAACGGGAGGAACCGTCGTCGCGCAGGCGCGGCTACCGCAACCGATCGGTGGCATTTCGTACGGTTGGGGAACGTTCTAACATGCGCAGCGCAGTGATGGCAGGCGGCGCAGCCGCAAGCGTGGTGTTCGGATGCGCGCTCACCGCTTGCGGCTCGCAAGGCGGGGAACCAGCGAAGCTCGCCGACTCGATCACGCACGGTATCTATAGCGACGACCTCGACGCGACAACCGCGAATTTCGACGATCAGCTCAAGGGTCAAGTCACGCGCAGCGACCTCGGAGACCTCTCGGACCAAATGCATGCGCTCGGAGATTACCAGTCGCTCGCGCAGCGCACGGCCGATCCGAACGCCCGGAAGTATCAGTTCGACGCCACCTTCGCGAAGGGCATGATGCTCGTGCAGTTGCGGCTCGACGCGGACGGAAAAGTGGCCGCATACCGGGTCGAGCCCGAAGCGTTCCCAAGGATAAGCCAGGCCTCGCGGCCGGGCTCGTAGCCTAGCCGGCGAAGCCCGCTGCCCGCGAGCGGGCAGCGCCCACTTGATTATCCCGCATGTCGATCAGCGCGGGCAGGTGGGGCATTGCGAGGTTGTGGCGCATCATGTTGATCAAGATGCAACCCTGTTCGATCGCGTCGTCGAGCGCGACGTGCGTGTGCGGCAAGTTTTCGTCGATCCATTCCGGCGGATACTGCCGCTTGCCGACTTGGCGGTATTGGCGTTTCATGACCGCGGCAGCATAGCTGCGCAAATCGAGGCTCGCGAACCCGATCGGGCTCTCACCGACGAAGCGCTGGAAGTAATAGTACATGAAGGTGAAGTCGAAGCCGCTCGGCGCTCCGCAAATGATCGGGCGACCGTGGACTCGCATCTCTTCGAGCCAGGTCTTGCAGTCGACCATCGCTCCGCGCGGCGAAACGAGTTCCTCGCGCGACCGCTTGAACGCCTCGGCTTGCTCGGGCTGCGCCCACCAGGTCATCGTGCGCTCGTCGAGGCTTGCGTCGTCTAAGAGTTCCAGGTTGCGCGAAAACGTACCGACCAGCTGCTTTTCGATCGTGAACGCGGCCAGGCCAAAACTCAACATGGAGAAGAGGCCCGGGCACGGCCCGTTTGCCTCGATGTCACAGGAAACGTAGAGTTCCGGGGTCGGCTGCAACTGTTCTTGTGCGATGCGGCCCTTTTGGCATGCACGCCGCGCCGGTCCTTTGGGAGGAGCGTAGGAGTGCGGCGATTCCCGCCGACAAAGACGACTACATGAGGCGCGACGCGACGACCGATCCCGCACTGCGCTCGTGGGTCCCCGTCGAGCGGGGCAGCGACTTTCCGATTCAGAATTTGCCGTACGGCACGTTTGTGCGTGCAAGCGAACGGGCGCGTATCGGCGTGGCCATCGGCAGTTCGATCCTTGCGCTCGACGCCGTAGCAGAGGCCGGGTTGCTGGACGGCATCTGCGCCGATGCGCGTGGCGTCTTCGGCGCCACCAGTTTGAACGGGTTGCTCGCGTGCGGCCGAGCGGCCTGGCGCGCGACGCGCGAGCGCATCTCGCGCCTGCTCAGTGCCGGAGACCAAACCTTGCAGGCAGCCGGGATTGCAGAGCGCGCCGTTCTGCCCCAGCGGTCGGTTGCGCTTACGCTTCCGATTGAAGCCGGCGACTACGTTGATTTCTATTCGTCGCTCGAACACGCTACGAACGTCGGGAGAATCTTCCGCCCGAGCGGCGATGCGCTGCCGCCGAATTGGCGCCATCTGCCGATCGGCTACCACGGCCGCTCCGCGAGCATCGTCAGCGGCGGCACGGCGGTGCGCCGGCCGCGCGGGCAAATCAACCTCGGTACCGGGTCGCCGCTTTACGAGCCGAGCCGCGCGCTCGATTTCGAACTCGAACTTGCCTTCGTGACCGGCAACGGTCCCGAGCCGCCTGCGCCGATTCCCGTGAGCGCCGCCCGCGACTATATCTTTGGGCTTGCGCTGCTCAATGATTGGAGCGCGCGCGATATGCAAACGTGGGAATATCAGCCGCTTGGACCGTTCTTGGCCAAGTCGTTCGCGACGTCGTTGTCACCTTGGATCGTGACGTTCGATGCGCTCGAGCCCTACCGCGTGGCGGGACCCGTGCAAGAACCCGCGCCGTTGCCGCATCTCGCCTCGTCCGCGCCCGAGGCGTACGACATCAGTCTCGAAGTGGCGCTAACGTCGGAGGCAATGCGCGCTCGCGAAACGACGGAGCAGACCATCACGCGCACCAATTTCCGCGGGATGTATTGGAGCATGGCGCAGCAGCTCGCTCACCTTTCGAGCAACGGATCGCGCGTGCGCGCAGGTGACGTTTTTGGCTCGGGCACGATTTCAGGAGCCGGCCCCAAAGAGCTGGGCAGCCTGCTCGAACTAACATGGCGTGGTGAGCGGCCGCTCATCCTCGCGGACGGAACCCAGCGCTCGTTCCTCGCCGACGGCGATGAGGTCGTCATGCGCGCCTGGTGCGAAGCCCAAGATCGAGCGCGGGTCGGCTTCGGCGAGTTGCGCGGTCGCGTGCTTGCGGCGTCGGCCTCATAGGCGCATCTGATGGTCGTCGGTGAAGCCGAGTTCGCGATACAGCCGGCGGCCGGCGTGACTCGGATGCACGAAGATGCGGCGCGCACCCCGCGCGCGGGCTTCGGCGATCGCTTCGCGACACAGCGCCCGTGCAAACCCGCGTTTACGAAATGCGGCAGCCACATAGACGCCTGCAAGTTCGGCGTGTAGCGAGCTTTCTGCGTACGGTAAGCGCTCCCAAAAGAGTGCGCACGCCGAGCCGACGACGCGACCCTCGGCCACCAGCAGCCACGCCGCCAGACGCTCCGCACCGAGCGCAGCGGAGAATTCGCGCGCTGCCGAGCGAACGAACGAACGTGCGTCGCCGGCCGGCAGCAAGCCGAGTTCGCACAAGCTCTCGCAGCGCAAACGCGCGAGTTCGGTTGCGTCGGCGCGCGCCGCGGGACGCATGATGAAATTAAGGGAGTCGGCCACCGTCCGTCCTTTGCAAAATAAAAAGCGCGCCGTCTAGCAGCGCGCCCGTGTTTCTCGCGTCTCGAGGCCGGTTACATCAACTACCGGCACCCGGTGCGTGAAGCACGGGCCAATGCGGCGGTCGCGGAAGCGGACTTGAGAACATGCGAGCATTCAACCACACGCGCGGTCCGCACGTCAAGCGCGCAGGACGCCGCGATGCGTGGGGAGCGCGGTAAGGCGAGACGAAAACGACCTGGTGGATATGCGAATCGTGATGTGGCTGCTCGGCATGGCGCTGGCGGCCATGATCGGCGGCGCGCTCGGCGGATCGTTCGTCAAGGAACGCGGTCGCCAGATCTTGCCGATCGTGATTCTGCTGACCCTGATCTGCGGCTTGCTGATCGGCTGGGGACTCAACGGCGAACTGGACTTGATCGAGGCGTCACGACAGCAATAGAGCCGGGGCAGCGCGAGCGAGCGCTATTCGGTTTTGTTTACGGCGATGGTCGCCGCTAGGAAACCAAGCTTCGAATGGGTACCGTCGCAAAACGGCTTAGTCGTCGATCCGCCGCAACGGCACAATGCGACGACGGGCTTGCCGCTCACATCGAGCGGGTCTCCGTCGGCATCGACAAGGTCGATTGGTCCGCGAACAAGATATGGCCCGGTTGGACTGATCTTGATCTCTACTTCCGCCATGAGCTTGCCTTCCTCGCCTCGCGAGCAGTTCACTCCTTCACGCCGCGCATTGCAGTCGCGTTAGAAATTTCGGGCCGATTTTCGTAGCGCCGAAGAAACGGACCCGGCAGCGGCGAACGCTCTCGTTTGATGTCCGTTTACTTCATGCGCCGCCTTGGCGGCGTTCTCATCGGCAGTGCTGCCGTCGCCCTGGCCGCGTGCCAAGGCAATCTCGGCAGTTCGGGTCTCTCGATTCCGCAGGGTGGTACCTACGGGCAGCCTGGCGGCCCCGGCCAAGGCGGAGTGTACGGCCCGACGACGGCTAGCCGGCAGCGCACGGTCGACGGCGCGGTCTTGTTGACGGCTGATCGCAAGCAGGTCCCGCTGCCGACCGTCGACGGCTTCTCCGTCACCCTCGACGTTTTGTCGCAGTCGACCCCGGGCCCGGCGGGTTCGGCAAGCCTGACCCGCACGGTCACGAGCCACGACTCGCCGCAGCCGGAACTCAGTCCCGTGGCGAGCGCGGCGGGCAGCCCGAATGCGGATCCCACGGCGAAGCCCGGCGGCGGGTCGCCTGCGCCGGCCCCCTCGGCACAGAGCAGTTCCGGACCGAACAAGCACGCTTCGCCCGCTCCGAAAATCGTGACCAAGACGATCGTGTATCCCGACGATGCTCCGGCTCCGCCAAGTCCCGAGCCGAGTGGCGACGTGCAAACGTTTTTCAAGCGCACGCCGATCGTGCGCGGTTATATCAACGCGCCGGCCGATCTTACCATCGCTGGCGCAAGCGCTCTCCATTTTACGATCACCAAGAGCGAGCAGCTCACGGGTCGCGGCTTCACGATCGCAATCTACCAAACCGGTAAGAGGCATCACGAGCGTCTGTTGGCCGACGATTCAAATGCCGTTCTCTCAAACAACATTGTCGGCGCGACCGAAGACGATCCGCTTGTCCTCAAAAAGGACCAAGGGTATCTCTTGATGTTGTACGGCGATGAAGTGCCGGCCACACCCGGACCCTATCCGTCTGCGGGGAACAATCCGCTGCCGTTACCGAGCGGCTATACAACGGCGCTTCCGGGCCAGCCCGGGCAGCCGCAGCCGGGACAGCAGCCTCCGCAGGTACCGCCCGGCTACGCAACACCGATCCCGCAACCGACGTTCCCGCCGCACTGAGAAGCCGTTTGACGGAAGCACGCCGTCGTGGTACTCTTTTTCTCGCTGCGCGCATGCGTAGCGTGATTTGATTCTTCGTCAGAAGCACGAAAGGAGAAGCGCACTATGAATCGATTCGATTGGCACATCACGACCGTCACGCCGTTTGTTTGCGCGCTCCTTGGCGGCATGCGTGAAATGGCGGAGACTCTGCGGGTGGACACGCGGCACCGAAGCTGACGCAAAATGCGTTGGCATCGTCGGCCACTGTGGCCCCCGCAAACTGCGGGGGCCTTTTTTGTGGCCCCCGCTCGATCCCAAATAACACTACGATTGGAGAGTATCGTGAACTTCGAGGCGATCAGTGCGCTCGCTCGAATACGTCGCGACGAGTTGCTACGTGAAGCACTCGTGTGGCGTCTCTTGCGCAGCGGGCGCTGTCAGCGGCGTCGATCGCTACGCGCACGCTTGGCGCGAGCGGTGCGGGCGATGGGTTACTTCGCGCTTTCGCTTGGCGACGTACTGGCGGAGACGCGCTGAATTTCGAGCGGGCATGCAAGCGGAAGCGTTTGCATGAGCGTCAAAAACAGTGCGTACTTCGCCGTGTTTTTCCTCTTGCAACGCGCGCCCGAGATCATTTTCCGTCCGCATGCCGCTTGGAAAGCGATATCGGCCGAACGCACTCCACTACCGGTTCTCTTTCTCGGTTACGTGCTGCCGCTAACCGCAATCGGGCCGGCCGCAAAGTTTATCTCATTGCGAGTCGTGGGCGTGGTGGAGGCCCGGGACAGCGTCTACCGCGCATCCGTGCACGATGCGGCCGCCGCGGCGCTCTTTTCGCTTTTGATCGCGCTTGCCGGTGTCTTTCTGGTCGGCGCGATCGTGAACGTGCTGGCGCCGGCCTTCGGGGCCGCGCGGAGTTTCGGCAAAGCCCTGCGCGTGTCGGCCTACGCGCTGACCCCGGCTTGGCTCGGCGCTGCGCTTCAAGTTGATCCCCGTGTGCCCGCGCTGCTGCTGCTCGGGATGGCCGTGCTCCAGCTGGTGTACTCGCTTTACCTGCTTTACCTTGGCCTCGTGACCGTGATGGGAGCGCCGAGCCGCCGAGCGGCCGTCTACGCCCCGCTCGCCGTCTTCTGTGCGGTCCTGGTCGCTTACGCCTTTGGGCGTGTGATGGCTGTGCTATAATCGCCTTCGCCTTGCCGGGGGCCGGGCTCAGCGCAACCTCAACCTATCAACCCCGCCAGGACCGGAAGGTAGCAACGGTACGTAGGCCCTGACGTGTGCCGCTGTCCACCTGGTCTCCGGCGGGCTCCGAGCAGGGGCTCTGGTGATCGGAGGGCATATAGCAGACCCGATGCCCATTCCCATCAGCGCCCTCACGGGATTAGTGTTCGGCGTGGCCGTGCTATCTATCGGGCTCTATCACGTCACCTGCGTCGGCCCGCGCTTCCGCTCGATCCTGCACACCTTGCGCGGCGAAGGCGACGGCGACGCCGCCGAGTCGGTGGCTCTGTTGCGCGCCTCGCAGAGCGCGCATGCGGCGCGGACCGACGAGCGGCTCGACGCGCTCGAGACATCGGTCGCCCGCGACCTTCACCGGGTGGGCTTCGTGCGCTATAACTCCTTCAGCGACGTCGGCTCCGATCTGTCGTTCACGCTGGCCTTGCTCAATGCCGACGGCGACGGCGTGGTCGTGACCAGTATCTATTCCCGCGAAGAGACGCGCACGTATGGCAAAGCGGTCCGCAAATTCGTGCCGCAACAGGGTGCTTCAAAAGAAGAACAGAGCGCGATTGCGATGGCTAAGACGGGCGTCAGCGCCTAGTGAGCCGGCCGTGAAGAACGGATATCTGATCAAGATCGTCCCGCCGTTCGGTTATCGGGTCTTTCGGCTCGAGTTTTCGCGGCGCCACATTATCGTTGCTTTAGTCGCGCTCCTGATAGCGCTCGGCATCGTCGGGGGCTACTATTTCTGGACCCTCAGCCACGCCGAGGCGCGGGTGTTCGCGTTGCGGTCGCTAACCGACGATCAGCGCGACCGGCTGGAGAAGATCGATTCGCAGTCGGCCGTGCTCGAGAACGAACTGCGCGCCCTACAACAGCAAAACGAACAAATCCGCCGGATGATGGGCGCGCGCTCCGCGGGCGCGCAACCGGCGGTCGTGCCGACGGACGGCCGTCAATCCATGCGCACGGACGGCGACGCGTTCAGCCAAGTCGCGGCCCGCGTCGAACGCTTGCGAGCGGAATCATCGCGGGCTCGCAGCGACGGGGACCGGCTGCGCAGCCTCGCTCTGCGGGTCATGAACATGGGTCGCCTCGAAGACCTGGCGCGCGCGCAAGTCTTGGCGGCGATCCCCTCGGTCAATCCCGCCGGCCCGAATGTCGGCATCCGCTCGCCGTATGGTTGGCGAATCGATCCGTGGCCCGAATTTCATCGCGGCGTGGATCTCGACGTCGACTACGGCGATCCGGTGCGCGCGGCGGCGGCAGGCACGGTCGTCGCGGCGGGCTACGACGGCGGCTACGGACTCAAGATCGACATCGACCACGGTAACGGTTACCACACCTGGTACTGCCACCTTTCTCGCATCGACGTCACGCCCGGCGAGTACCTGCACAAAGCGCAGCACATCGCGCTGGTCGGCTCGACCGGCATGTCGACCGGCCCGCACCTGCACTACCAGATTATGTTGGACGGCAAGGACGTCGACCCGGCGCCGTATCTGAACGGAGTGCCCGGGCGCGTGCTCGCGAGCCTGCGCTAGGCGGCTCGCCGCTCGCAATGCTTCACCCGCCGTAGCAACGAAGAAACCGTTGTGAGTACTCTCTCGTGTGAAGTTTGGGCGGTCCTGTACTGGGTGCTCCGGCTGTTCTGGATCGCGATGCTGCTCTACGCCGTCGTGTCCTGGGTTCCGAGCCTGCAAGGGCGTTGGTCGAACTACGTTGCGCGCATCGTCGAACCCGTGCTCTTGCCGGTTCGGCGGATCATCCCGCCGGTGGGCGGGCTCGACCTCTCGTTTCTGGTGATCATCGTCCTGGTCGGTCTTGTGATGAATCAGATTCCGGGCGGCGGCAGCTTCTCGTACTGCAGCTACTATCAGCAGTAAGATGCCGCTCGCACCCAAAGCCGAGACGCCGCGCGAACGGATCTCGAGCAACGTCCGCAACTTCTGCATCATCGCGCATATCGACCACGGAAAGACCACGCTCTCCGACCGTCTGCTCGAGGTGACGCGCACGGTCGCGATGCGTCAGATGGAAGATCAGATGCTCGACGCAATGGACCTCGAGCGCGAACGCGGCATCACGATCAAAATGCACCCGGTGACGCTCGACTATCTGGCCGACAACGGGCAGCGTTACGAACTCAATTTCATCGATACGCCCGGGCACGTCGATTTCTCATCGGAGGTATCGCGCTCGCTTGCCGCCTGCGAAGGCGCGATCCTCGTGATCGATGCAGCTCAAGGCATCGAGGCGCAGACCCTTGCGAACTATCATCTCGCGCTCGATCAGCAACTGACGATCATCCCCGTCATCAACAAGATCGACCTCCCCGCCGCCGACCCCGAGCGGGTGAAGAAGGAGATCGAAGAGCTGCTGATCATCGAAGGCAGCGACGCGATTCTGGCCAGTGCCAAAGAGGGCATCGGTATCCACGAGATCCTCGAGGCGATCGTCAAACGCATTCCGCCGCCGCGCGGTACCGAAGACTACCTGCGCGGGATCGTGTTCGATGCACAGTTCGACCCCTATCGCGGGGTCGTTTCGTACGTGCGGATCGTCGACGGGGCACTGCGGCCCGGCGTTCGTTTCATGTCGATGAATCAGAAGAAGGTTTACGAGGCGACCGAGGTCGGGGTCTTCAAACCGGGCATGCGCAAAACGGACGCTCTCGAGATCGGGAACGTCGGCTACGTGATCGCGAATATCAAGTCCCTTGGTGACATCGACGTCGGTGACACGATCACCGAAGCGGGCAATCCCGCGCCCAAGGCGCTGACCGGCTACAAACCGATCGTTCCGATGGTGTACTGCGGGCTGTATCCCAACGAAGGCGTCGAGGTCTCTCAGCTGCGTGACGCACTCGAGAAGCTGGCACTCAACGACTCGGCGCTTCATTACGAACCGGAAAGCTCGATTGCCCTTGGTTTTGGTTTCCGCTGCGGATTTCTCGGGCTCTTGCACATGGAGATCGTCCAGGAACGCTTAGAGCGCAACTATGCGCTCGACCTGATCGCGACGTCGCCGTCGGTTGTGTTCCGCGTTACGATGACCGACGGATCCGTTGAGAACATCGACAACCCGGCCAAGTTGCCGGTGCGCGACAAGATAACGATGGTCGAGGAGCCGTACGTGCGAGCCACGGTCATCACGCCGCCGGAGTATGTCGGCGCGATCATGGAACTGACGCAAAACCGGCGCGGCACGCTCGGAAACATGGAGTACCTCGCCGACGGACGGGTTATCCTGACCTACGAGATGCCGCTGATCGAAGTGATCATCGACTACTTCGACCAGTTGAAATCACGCACCAAAGGTTACGCTTCGCTCGACTACGAGTTGATCGGCTATCGCGAAGGCGACCTCGTGAAGCTCGAGATCCTTCTCAACGCGGAGCCGGTCGACGCGCTCTCGTCCATTGTCGCGCGCGAAAAGGCAGCGCTGCGCGGGCGCGGCCTCGTCGAGAAGCTCAAGGAACTGATCCCGCGGCAAATGTTCGATGTGCCGATTCAGGCGGCCATCGGGGGCAAGATCGTGGCTCGCGAAACGGTCGCCGCCATGCGCAAGAACGTCCTCGCGAAATGCTACGGCGGTGACATCAGCCGCAAGCGCAAACTGCTCGAGAAGCAGAAGGTGGGAAAAGAGCGGATGAAGCGCGTCGGCCGCGTCGATCTTCCCCAGGAAGCTTTTATGGCCGTCCTGCGGCTAAACGAAGACTAGCGCCGCCTTTTTCGCTAGGCCTTCTTCGAGTAGAACTTGCACCAGCCGTGCGGCGAAATCGCACCTTTGACGATCTTGCAGGCGCCGTTGCTCTTCGCCGGATTGCTCTTGGCCGGTATGTAGAGACTGCAGTTCGAGCACTTTGCCGCGCCCTTGGGCGTGGTCTGGTAGGCTGCAGCCTGGGGGGCCATCGTGCCGCCCGAGACAGCGTCGTGCGTCGCGGCAGCGTCGGCCTCCGCTCGAATCATCGCCAAAGCGCCGATCGCGATCGGCGCGAGCGCGAGTTTGGCAAGAAGGTCGCCACGCGACAGCTGCTGCTCTTTTTCCACGCGTCAACTCA
>Ga0302326_10004132_pt1 | contig 33781 bp, 36 predicted proteins | sample Palsa_T0_3_FD_202264 | JGI IMG/M metagenome (GOLD analysis project Ga0302326, IMG submission 202264) | Peat permafrost microbial communities from Stordalen Mire near Abisko, Sweden - Palsa_T0_3 | ecosystem: Environmental > Terrestrial > Soil > Palsa > Peat permafrost | place: Sweden: Abisko...
CGTCGAGGACCTCATCGATCTCGTCCAGGAGGTCGTCGAGCTCGGCTTTGATCTTGTCGGCACGCTCGGTGGTCGCCGGCGCTGTTTCCTCGACGACCTCGTCCTCGCGGGTCGTCGTCGTCCGCTTCTTTTGCTCTCGTTCAGCCATGGGATCCATCTCCTGACGGGCGGGGTAGCCACCCTGCCCGTTCGAACAACTCGATTGGGCTTGATACTCCTTCAAACAAACTATCGACGATGGCCGCGGTACCTCTGAGCGGTTCCATCATGGGGACCCGTTGGAGGGTCTCCTTGTGGGGACTCAGGTCAAAGACCATGGAGTCCCAGTTGGCGGCCGCGATGGCGGCGGCGAAGCGTTGCAGACAGCGACCTCGAAAATATGCCCTCGTCGTCGTGGGCGGGTCGATGGTCGCGGCGGCGACGTCCTCGTCGGTGACGAGCGTGGTCATCGGCAGCCTGGCGAAGAGACTCTTTGCCGGCCGCAGATCGTGGTACTGAAGGTCCATGGCGGCCAGCTTGGCATCTGACCAGCGTAGGTCGTGACGCTCGCGGTAGCCGTTGATGATTTGATGCTTGGCCACCCAGTCGAGCTCGGTCGCAAGCGAGGTTGGCTCCGATTCGAGGCCGTGCAGGACCTGCTCCCAACGTCGCAGGACGTCCTCCCCGACGGCGGCGGGACCGGTGCACTCAAGGCCGCGATCGTCGGCGTACTTGCGGGCCATGTCGAACAGCTCCCACTGGATCTCGAGGGCGGTCATCGTCGCCCCTGACGCCAGCTCGAGGGGTTGGGCGAGGCTCAGGTCGTAGGAGACTTGACGCATGGCGCGGACGGGCGCGGCCAGGGTGAAGTCCCGATCGCCGAACCAGCCGTCCTCGATCATCGACAGGACGATTGCTGTCACGCCGACCTTCAGATACGTCGAAACCTCGGCCAGGTTGGCGTCTCCGCAGATGACGTGCAGCCGGCGGTACTTGGTGGCGTCGGCGTGGGGCTCGTCGCGGGTGTTGACGATCGGCCGTTTGAGCGTCGTCTCCAGGCCGACTTCCTCTTCGAAGAAATCGGCGCGCTGGGTGAGTTGGAAGGGCACGTCGAGGTCCCCCGTCGGCACCTCGCTGCCCACCTTCCCTGCGCCGGTATAGATCTGGCGGGTCACGAAGTGGGGCGTGACGTGCTGCACGATGCTCGGGAAGGGCACCATGCGGTCCATCAGATAGTTCTCATGGCAGCCATAGGAGTTGCCCTTGCGATCCGAGTTGTTTTTGTAGACGACGATCGATTGGCCTGGTGGCAACAGACGCTCGGCCGCCTCCATCGAGCGTTGCAGGATCACCTCACCGGCCTTGTCCCATCGCACGATCTCGAGGGGGTTGGAACATTCGGGACTGGAGTACTCGGGATGGGCGTGGTCGACGTAGTAGCGCGCACCGTTGGTGAGGACGGCGTTGACGAGGTGGGTCTCGACCTCAGGCGGCATGGAGCCCTGGCGGGCGTAGCCGCGAGCGTCTCGGCCGGGCGACTCGTCCTCGAAGTCCCAGCCCACATGATCCTGGTGACCGGCGGATGCGACTTTGGCGAGACGGGCTACCTCGGCCACGTAGGCGTTGATCAGGACCGACGACGCCGCGATCGGGTTGGGGTCGGCCACCCCGCGATGGAGGATCCCGTACTCGGTCTCGATGCCCAGGACCTTCGGTAACGCCACGAAGTCGACCATACCGGCCTTGACGGCACGACCGGTGACGTCTCCCCTTCGGGGAGGGCGTCTCTAGAGATACTGGCCGGTGCTGACGGCGCCGACTCGCTCGATCGCCCGACCCCCCGTGACCTCGGAGTTGTCGGTCAGGAGCACGCGGAGGTAGACGATGCGCTCGCCCTTCTTGCCCGACACCTTGGCCCAGTCGTCGGGGTTGGTGGAGTTGGGCAGATCCTCGTGCTCTTTGTATTCCTGGCGGATGGCGCGGAGCAGGTCGTCGGTCTTCATGCCCCCGCTCTCGCCGGCGATCTTGCGCTTGATGGCCAGCTTCTTGGCCCGGCGCACGATGTTTTCGATCATGGCGCCCGAGGAGAAGTCCTTGAAGTAGAGGACCTCTTTGTCACCGTTTTGGTAGGTCACCTCGATGAAGCGATTGTCGTCGTCGGTGCGATACATCTCCTCGACGGTCTTTTCGATGATGGCCTGGACGGCCTTGGCCGGATCGCCGCCGCCGAGGCTGGCGACCTCCTCGGGATCGATAGGGAGGTCGGTTGTGAAGTAGCGGCTGAAGATCTGCGCGGCGGCAGCCTCGCCGGGTCGCTCGATCTTGATCTTCACATCGAGGCGCCCAGGTCGCAGGATGGCCGGGTCGATCAAGTCCTCCCGGTTGGAGGCGCCGATCACGATCACATTTTTGAGGGTCTCGACACCATCGATCTCCGCCAGCAGCTGCGGAACGATCGTCGACTCCATGTCGCTCGAGATACCGGTGCCGCGGGTGCGAAAGAGCGAATCCATCTCGTCGAAGAAGACGATGACGGGCATGCCCTCCTCCGCCTTCTCCCGGGCGCGTTGGAAGACGAGGCGGATCTGGCGCTCGGTCTCGCCCACGTATTTGTTGAGCAGCTCAGGACCTTTGATGTTGAGGAAGTAGCTGCGGGCCTTGGCGTCGCCGGAGACCTCGGCCACCTTTTTGGCGAGGGAGTTTGCGACGGCCTTGGCGATCAACGTCTTGCCGCAGCCTGGTGGGCCGTAGAGCAGGATGCCCTTGGGCGCCGGCAGCCGATACTGGGCGAACAACTCGCGGTGGACGAAGGGCAACTCGACGGCGTCCTGGATGGCCTCGATCTGATCGTCCAGGCCCCCCACGTCCTCATAGGAGATGTCGGGCACCTCTTCGAGCACGAGCTCTTCGACCTCGGGTCGAGCCAACTTCTCCAAGAGCATGCTGCTGCGGGGATCCATCAGGACGGTGTCACCCGAGCGCAGCTTCTCGCCGAGGAGGGAGTCGGCGACCTCGGCGATGCGCTCCTCATCGGCGCGTCCGACGATCATCGCTCGCTTGCCACCCTCCAGGACCTCCTTGATCGTGACGACCTCGCCGGCGATCTCATGGCCGCGGGCCATCACCACGTTGAGGCTCTCGTTGAGGACGACTTCCTGACCGCGCTGGAGATCCTCGGGCTGCAGATCGGGATGGATCGCCACTCGCATCTTGCGTCCGGCGCTGAACACGTCGACGGTGCCGTCCTCGTTCATCCCGAGCAAGGTGCCGTAGGCGGAGGGGGGCTGCGTGAGCTTCTCGACCTCTTCGCGCAGGGCGGCGATGTGCTCCCGTGCCTCCCGCAACGTGTAGGTCAGCTTCTCGTTTTGACTTACGGCCCGGGCCAGCTCGCCCTTGGTCTCGAGCAGCTTCTCCTCCAAGGTACGCACCCGCTTCGGCGCGTCCTGGAGTCGGCGACGCAGGGTGATGACTTCTTCCTCGAGCACCGTCATCTGCTCGTGAAGCTCGGCCAACTCGGCCAGCTCCGCCTTGCTCGCGCCAGCCTTTGCGGCGTCCCGGAGGCTTTGGCCTTCAGAGAGTGGGTCGATGTCTGACGTGGTGACCACCTGCTTTCGACGCCCGCTGGACCGCCGATTGCCCAGCGCGGGAAGGGGCAGACCGACCCTACACCTGTCCCGTCGGCTCCAGGCGCATGGATTTCCACGCCAATTACCGGGAAAACTCCGGCGGTGCGCTACTCTTGGGTTCCCACACCGACCCAGGAGCAAAGGCACCGGCTATGAAGGTCTGGATCGATCAGGATCTGTGCACAGGTGATGGCCTGTGCGAGGAGATCGCCCCCTCAGTGTTCACACTCCTTGACGACGGCTTGGCCTACGTCAAGGAGGGCGACAAGGTATTCAGCGAGCCCGGCGGCGCCGACGGCTTGGCCGAGATCCCCGACGGGATGCTCGACGCTGTTGTGGAGTCCGCCGAGGAGTGCCCTGGGGAGTGCATCTTCATCGAGCCATAGGTCGGCGTCGCAACCGGAGGTTGTTCGCCGAACAACCCCACCCGCGCCCGGGCCGCGGTGCCGGGGCGCGGGGGCGCGGCGCCGGGGCGTGCACTTCGTCGCGAAGTTCTCGCCGTGGGGCCGCCTGACGCGACAAAAGTGCAGGTCAGCTCCGAGTGCTCGAAAAGCTTCGCGACGAACTGCACCCGAGCCCAACCAAAAGCGGCCTGAAGGTCGACGCGAGGCGCACAAGCTGGCTTGCCCCTCGTGTGGCGCCGAATTACCGGCGTCGGGCGAGGATGCGCAGGACGTTGATGTAGACGAACACGAGCGACGTCATGAGGATCAGGGCTCCGTACCACTCACCCTGGGCCGGCAGCCCGCGCTGCTCGCCGATCTGGATGTAGTTGAAGTCCATGAACATGAAGGCGACGCCGTTGGCCACGCCGATCACGCCGATCACCAGGTCGGCGCCGGCGCCGGTGAGCCCGGGGACTCCGAGCCACGAGGCGATGATCACGGCGATGAAGCCGAAGGCAGCCATCATCGTCATCGAGGCGAACCTGGGCGTCACCTTGACGAGGCCGGTCCGGAAGATGACCAGGGCGGCGATGAAGATGGCGCCGGTGAAGATGATCGCCATCGACACCAGCCCGTTGTTGCCCGTCGCGAGCAGCGCGGTGAGCGCGCCCAGGCAGAGGCCCTCGGCGATGGCGTACAGAGGCGCCATGTACGTGGCCGTCGCCGGCTTGAAGCGGCCGATCAGGCCAAAAACGAGGCCCCCAACCATGCCGAGCAGCACGAGGCCGATGTTGTGGGAGATGTATCCGGCCGTCCCCGCGGCGAGGGCGAGGAGGACCAGGAGACCGAGCTTGTCGTACACGCCGGCGGCCGTGAACCTCTCCGTCGCCGTGGGCCGGCCGTACTCGGCCGTCATCTGATCGAAGGCCCGCTCCATGCGGGCCGAGCGACCTTGGGTCTGCATCATCTGCTGATCACACCTTTCGAGGCCGGGGGTCGAACCCCGGGGTTGGACGACACAAGTCCAATGCTTGAGTATCTCAGATCTGTAGACCGCTCCAGGGGCGCGTCGGTTTCAACACGGCCACAAAGAGTCAGTCGTCCAGGCAGGGCCCGGTGCTCACCGGGCCGCCGTGCCCGGCCGCCAGGAAGCCGTCGACCTCGGTGTAGGAGAGGGCGTAGGAGGTCCCCGGTCGGTCGGGGGCGATGGCGAAAGCGACCCCGAGCACGGTGCCGGCCGGGTTGACGAGCGGCCCGCCCGAGTCGCCCGGCATGAGGTCTGACGCCAGGATGAACACGTCTCGCTTGGTGTTGTGCTGGTCGTAGAGGTCGCGCCCGAGCGCCGAGACGTACTGGGAGATGAGGAAGGGTGTGGGGTCGATCTCGTCCTGCCCCCCCGGATGGCCGAAAACGGCGCCCTTCTCGCCGACCAGACCCTCTTGGGTGCCGGCGCTGGAGGAGCCCGCATAGATCGGCAGCGTGGCCTCGTCGAGCCGCGGCACGCTGAGCAGGGCCAGGTCTCGACTGGCGTCGAATCCCACCACCGTGGCGTCGAGCACCCGCCCGTCGGGCTCGAGCACGTCGGTGTGGTGCTCGCCGGCGACCACGTGGGCGTTGGTGAGGATCATGCCCGGCTCGACGGCCCAACCGCTCCCCTCCTGGATCCGGTCGCACGCCTCGCCTTCGACCTTGACCGTCGAGGCGATCACCTTGGTCGTCTCTGCCGCTGAGAGGCTGGTCGACGCGGGCGGGGGGCCCGTATCGCGCGAAGGCTCGAGGGCGTTGAAGACCTGCGGGAAGGCCTCGTTGCCAACCAGGCCCCGAAGGGCTTCGAGGGTGTCGGGTGGTGCCGGAAATTGGCGGTCGATGAAGCGGGCGATCACGGAGTTGCGGGCCTGGCGAGCGGGCCAGCCGGCGACGCTCGCCATGGACGGGAGGAGCAGCCAGACGGCGACGAGCACGCCGAGCACGCCCACGGCGGCGCCGATCACGTCGTCGAGCGCTCGCAGTGCGCCGAGCGGGATGAAGTGATGAGCGCGAGCGCCGAGGACGAGGCCGGCGGCCTGGCCCAGGAAGGCGCCGCCGAGCAACACGAGAGCGGCCAGGAGGAGTTTGCCGGTGGGGTCGGCGTTGCGGAAGAAGTCGATGACAGACGGCAGGAGCCGGGCGGCGACGACGAGCCCGACGGCCAGCCCGACCCACGACACGACGCGCGCAAGGAAACCCAGCCGGAACCCGCCGATGGCCGCGGATACGCCAATCAGGCCGATCACCAAGTCCAACAGATCGGGGTGGAAGTGCAACGTTGGTTATTCGGCGAGCAGGCGAGCGTGGGTCAAGAAGCCGGTGTGGGCGACCATGCGATGGTCGGGGCGCACGGACGGTCCCTCCACGTGCCACGTCCGATGCAGCACTTCCAACGACTCGGCCATGGCGAATCGGGACTCCTCGAGAGCGGCCCGCAGCTGGGCGACCTGGCCGATGGTGGGCAGGTAGGACACGAGGATGCCGCCGGGATGGAGCGCGTTTTCGGCGGCTTTGACGACCCGCCAGGGTTCGGGCAGGTCGAGGATGATCCGGTCGAGGTCGACTTCGTCGATGCCGTCGTAGAGGTCGCGGACCAAGACGTTGTAGCGCTCGGCTCCCTCGCCGCCGAGGAAGGCAGCCACGTTGGATCGCGCCTTGTTGGCGAACTCCTCGCGCAGCTCATAGCCGGTGACGTCGGCGCCGGCCCGGACCAAGGTCATGGACAGGGCGCCCGAGCCCACGCCTGATTCGAGGACGCGAGCGCCCGGGAAGATGTCGGCGATGATGTGGATGGGCCCGAGATCTTTTGGATAGATGACCTGCGCACCACGGGGCATCTTCAGCACGAAGTCGGCCAGCGTGGGGCGCACGGCGGTGTAGCGAGCGCCGGCGGTGGACCGGGCGACGGTGCCCTCCGGCTGGCCGAGGAGTTGCTCGTGCCGCACGAAGCCGGCGTGGGTGTGGAACTCCCCGCCTTCGATCAGCGTGATGAGGTAGCGCCGCTGCTTGCTGTCAAAGAGCAGGACGCGTTCGCCGACGACGAAGGGGCGGCTCACCGCCGTCGACCCCGCCGGGTGCGGCCGAGTCGGACGCCGACGGCGGCCACCCGCTCCGGGTCGGTGGCGCGGGAGACGAGCGCGCAGAAGGCGCACACCGTCCCGGTCGTCGGCGCGCCGCATGACTCGCAACGTTGCAGACCGTCCTCCTGCTCGGCGATGGCGAGCGGGCGGAAGAGCGATGATGCCTTGGAGAGGAACTCGAAGTAGAACGCGGCCTTGGCGCCCGGACTCCCCGTCTCGATCTCGTCCAACGCGTGTTTGTAGCCGAGGTGGCGGTTGCCGTCGGCCATCGGGCATTCCTCGACGATGTAATCGATGCCCCGCAGGACGCAGTAGGCGGCCATCTCTCGCTCACCAAGCCGGACGAGCGGCTTGACCTTGCGCACGAACCCGTTGCCCCCGGGCAGCACCGGCAGCTGCCGTCCGAGATACTCCACATTCCAACGGAGAACGTTGCCGAGGAGCACGGCGGCCTCGTCATCGAGGTTGTGACCGGTGGCGACCACGTCATACCCACCGTCGACCGCCGCTTGATTGAAGAGGTGGCGTTTGGACAGCCCGCAGGCCGAGCAAGGCGCTCGGCGGGCCGCCGCCGCGCCGGTCGGGATGTCGTAGCCGAAGTCGGTAGGTAAGTCGATCTCGATCAGTCGGGCGCGGCGCCGGGCGGCGAACTCCCGGGTGTACACGCCGGACGAATGGCTATAGCCCTGCTCGCTGTCGTCGCCGATGCCGAGGCCGAGGTAGAGGCCGTCGACCTCATAGCCAAGGTCAAGCAGGATGTCCCAGAGGCCGAGAGAGTCCTTGCCGCCCGAGACGGCAACGAGGACCCGTTGGCCGGGCTCGATCATGTCGAACTCGTCGATCGCTCGGCGGACCTGCTCCCGGACGTGATGAAGGAAGCAGTCCGTGCAGAAGGCCGTGTTGTGGCGGCGCAACTCGATGACGGCCGGGTCCTGGCAGCGCTTGCACTTCACTGGAGTCCGCCCGAGATCACCGGGCGGACCTCCACGTGATCAGCGTCGTCGAGGAGCGTGTCGCCGGGCACGATCGTGTCGCCGCGGATCACGAGGACCGACTCCCGATTGACGCCCAGCTGGGCGAGGAGGGCCCCCACACGCATGGGCCCGGCCACCTCGATCTCGCGCCGAGGGTTGCGGAGCAGGATCTTCACCGGGGCCGGGCACCATCGGGCGCGAAGTGGGTCACGAGGATCGCCTCCCCTGGCGCCAACCGCTCGGTCACGACGGTTGCCGTGCCCGGCCCGCCGAAGCGCCGGTAGAGCCGCATGGCGATGGCGGCCGTCCCGACCACCACCCAGAAGGTGCTGCCCTCGCGAAAGCCCTTGCGGAGCCCGGTCCGCGTGGCATCTTCGATGGCGCGGTTGACCCGACCGGCGATCCCGGCGGTCCGGCCGGCCACGTTGGTCAGATCCTCCGGATCTCGACCACGGTCTGGCGCTTGCGGCCCCGGCGACGGCCGAGCGTGTAGGCGACAACGACGACGGCGAGGAGCAGACCAGCGCCGACGGCCACGCCGGTCGGCGCCGCCGCCTTGGCTTTGCTCTGGAGCCCGCCGTCGATCTCGGACAGCTTGGCCTTGATGTCAGCCGGCGTGATCTGACCTTCGGCCGGTGCGGGCTTGGATGCCACAGCTATCCCTTCTGGTCGCGAAGCGCAATCCGCTGACGGTCGCCGCGTCGCTTGTCGGCGCCGATGGCGCGGGCCAGCAGAGCGATGAGGATACCCCCCAGCACGACGACGATGAGATAGGGCGCCCAGGACCAGTTGCCGGAGAGGTGGGGTGCCAGCTCCTGTTGGAGGGCGCGCAGGCCGCCGATGGCGAGGAGCAACAGCCCGATGGCGAGCAGCACCGCGCCCGCCATGCCGGCGGCAAGATAACGCCCGAGGGCTTTGAGCGGATCGAGCGTCTCCTGCTTGGCGTATCGCCAAATGAGGTCGACGGACTCCGAAACCTCATCTTGGATCCGCTTGTCCCGACGGGTCTTGTTGGGCTCGGCCACGCCCTGATCCTTAGTGACCGGCTAGGCGCGACGCAAGCACATCGAGGTGTTCGGTCATGAAATGGTCGAGGTGGGCGAGCAGCTCGGCAGGCTGGACGGCGGCCAGCAGGCGTTGGTGGTCGACGGGACCGAGGGGGGCGATGGCAGCCAACTGGAAGATGGCCACGGTCGGGTCGCCGTCGACCGCGATGTTGTGGGGGGCGGCCGGCTCGACCAGCTCGGCATGCCAGGCGAGGGCTCGACGCACTTTGCGCTCGACGTTGACCATGGCCGCCATCTCCTCGTCGCCCATGAGCGGCGGCGGGAGATCCTCGACCTCGGCCCGCGGATAGGGATCGTCCTCGAGCCACCGCGCGATCCGCACCCGACGGACGCCGAGGGTGTCGAGATGGATGAGGCCGAGATCGTTGAACCGGGCGTTGACGATCGTCGTGATGGTCCCGATGTCGAACCGGGCGTCACCGCCGCCGACCTCCGAACCTCGCTCGATGAGGACGACGCCGAACTCACGGTTGCCGTCCAGGCAATCGGCCGTCAGCTGCTGGTAGCGCGGCTCGAAGACCTGAAGCGGCAGGGGGACGCCCGGGAAGTGCACGAGGCCGAGCGGAAACATCGGCGTGGCCCCCACGGTCGGCGCCGGTCAGCCGTCAGCCGAGTCGGATCGCGGCGCCGGCTCGAGCGCCGCTCGAAAGAACGATCGGAGATGTTCGAGGCGCACGGCGAGCGCGGCGGGAGCGAGCGGATCGCTGTCCAGCAGCGCCTCGATGAAGGGCGTGTCGCTGAAGTAGGTGAGCGACGCTCCGTAACCGGTGAGCAAGAGCTGGATCGGATCGGCCCGTCTGAACCGCCCGGCGTCCATCTCCCGCTCGAAGAAGGCGACGGCCTGATCGAGGAGAGGTCGCAGGGCCACCCCCAGGTTGGTCGCCAGCCGGCTCCCGCCTTCGAGCGCCTCGCGGCGGAAGAGCCGGATGAACTCGGGATTGGCCATGAAGAAGTCGAAGCTGGCCGACAGGACCAGGTCGACCTTGGCCCAACCGTCGAGGGGTTCGGTCGAAACCTTGGCCACCCGGACGAACCAATCGTCGAGGGTGCCGGAGAAGATCTCGGCGTAGAGCGCCTCTTTGGAGGGGAAGTGGTGCAGGAGGCTCGGTCGGCGAATCCCGACGGCGGCGGCGATGTCGTTGAGGGAGGTGCCGTCGAAGCCGTGCTCGGCGAAGCAGCGCAACGCCTCGGCGAGAATCGCTTCGCGTGTTGAGACTGCGGGTTGTGTGGCCACGGCTGGCCCGTAGGGTACCCAGTTACCGGCCGACCAGGGTCGGATCACCCCTGCATGGGTCCCCTACCGACCGGTCGGTAGACCGTGTACCTTGCTCGCCCATGGTCCACGTCGCCCTCACTCTGCTGGCTGCCGTCGCCGTCTGCGAGGTCGCGCTCTTCCTCACGACCGTCTACCTGCACCGGGCGCTCGCCCACCGGTCCCTGACCGTCGCCAAGCCCGTCGACTTCACCATGCGGGTGCTGATCTGGATGACGACTGGCATCAAGCCCCGGCAGTGGGTCGCGGTGCACCGCCGCCATCACGCCTACACCGACGTGGAAGGCGACCCGCACTCCCCCATCCTCGAGGGTTTCGCTGCCGTCCAGTTCGGCAACGTGGGTCTCTACCGGCGAGCCCTGCGGCGCGATGACCTGGTCGGTCGCTACGCCAAAGATCTGGCCCCCGACGCATGGGACCGCATCCTCTTTGACCGGGCCTGGCTCGGCCTCGGTCTGGGGATCACGTTGCTGTGCGTGACCCTCGGTTGGCAGTTTGGTCTCGCCGCCGCCGTCCTGCATACGGTCGTCTACTTGTTGCTCAACGCCGCCATCAACGCGGTGGGCCACACCTACGGTCGTCAGCCCCACCCCAACACGTCACGCAACAACCAGTGGTTGGCGTGGCTCACCGCCGGCGAGGGACTCCACAACAATCATCACGCCGCGCCCACGTCGGCGCGGCTGGCTCTCGCCAAAGGCGAGATCGACCCCGGCTGGTGGCTGATCCGAGCGCTCACGTCGCTGAAGCTGGCGACGGTGCGTCATCACGACGTGAAGTGGAAGGTCTCGTCGGCCGCGTAAGCCGGCACGTACATGACGGTGAGGCTCACGGCGCGACGCGTTCTGCGCCCCGACGGCAGCCTCCTCCCCGGCGCCGTCACCATCGAGGGCGCTCTCATCAGCGCGGTCGAGGACCTCACCCCCGATGAGCTCGAGAAGGCGCCGGACGTCACGCTGGCGCCGGGGCTGATCGACATGCAGGTCAACGGCTACGCCGACATGGACGTGGCCTCGTCCGACGCCGACACCCTCCTGCGCCTCGGCGACGCGCTGGCGGCGCGAGGCACCACGTCGTGGTGCCCCACGCTCACCTCCCGCCTTCTGCCCGCGTACGACAGGTGGCTGGACGATCATCCCAAGGCGGCCCCCGGTGAGATCGGCCTGCACCTCGAAGGGCCGTTCATCTCGCACGCCGGTGCGCATCGCGTCGAGACGCTGCGCGACCCGGACCTCAAATGGTTGGACGCCTTACCCGACCGCGTCCGCCTGATGACGTTGGCCCCTGAGCGCAACAGTGGTCTGGCCGCCATCGCCCGACTCGTGGCCGCCCACAAGGTCGTCGCCCTCGGCCACAGCGACGCCTCCTACAGCGAGGCCCTCGCTGCCGCCGGTGCGGGGGCGACGCTCGTGACCCACGTGTTCAATGCCATGGCCCCGCTTCATCACCGCGACCCGGGTCTGGCCGGCGCTGCCCTGACCGACGACCGCCTCATCCCCGCCGTGATCGGCGACGGCGTGCACGTCCACCCCGCTATCCTCGGGCTGGTCCTGACCAACGGGCCCGCCGTTCTCGTGAGCGACAGCGTCGCGTGGGAGCGCCCCGGGCTGACGGTCGAGGGCGGAGCCGCACGCATGCCCGGGGGTGGCTTGGCGGGGAGCGTGGTGACGCTGGCAGAGGCGGTGCGGGTCGCCGTGCACACCGGCAACGTTCCCCTAGGCATTGCCCTCCAAGCAGCTACGTCGACACCGGCCGCGGTGCTCGGGGAGCTCACGCGGGGTCGCATCGCCGTGGGCGGGCGCGCCGACCTGGTGACGCTCGACACGGGGCTCGGTCTCGAGGCTGTGTGGGTCGGCGGGGAGCGGGTCCGGCGATAGGGTCACCGGCGTGCAGATCCTGGCCGCTCTCTTTGTCGAGTCCATCGATCAACGGATGGTGCCGGGACCGGCGACGCGCATCGACCTCGGGGGCGTCATGTTCTCTGTCGCCGCACCGTCGCCGCCGCCGGTGACGCTCAGCCCCCACCTCGTCGTCATCGTCGCCTGCGGTGCGGAGGAGTCGGGCACCGACGTCTTGGAGGTCGTGTTCCGCGACGGGGCCGGCGAGCAGGTGGCCCGCAACGTGCAGCCGTTGCAGGTCGAGCCGGGCAAGTTCGGGCGCCAACTGGTGAGAGGCGAGCTGACCTACACCGAGCTGGGGACCATCCACGCCCACTGCCGGACCAGCAAGGGTGAGCCCGTCGTCGTGCCACTCACGCTGCTCCCGCCGGTCGGCTGATCGCCGGGCGCGCGTCGTCGCGGTCGCGGAGCTGACGTGCCGTTTGCTGCCGCGCTGTCCGAGCATCCGCTCACCGCCATCGCCACCGGCGAGGTATGCGGCGCCATCCTCGAGCGGCTCGGAGGTCATCCCGATCTCGTCATCGTGTTCGTGACGCTCGCCCATGGCGGCGCCCTCGAAGACGTCATGGACACCGTCGAGGCCGTGCTGCATCCGGCGGTGGCGCTGGGCGCGGCCTCGGACTCGATCGTCGGGACGGGCCGCGAGGTCGAGGGGAGCGCGGCGATCAGCATGTGGGCGGGCCGCTGGGGACCGGTCCTCCCCGTCCGGATCACAACGAGCGGCGGGGGCGGCGGTGATGGCGCCGCTGGGGACGTCACCTTCGCCGGGATTCCGCGGGCGCTGCCGTTTGAGCCCCGGGCGTTGGTCCTGCTCGGCGACCCCTACTCCATTCCCGGTCAGGAGCTGCTCGACGAGGTGGCCGCCGTCCATCCAGGGATCCCGGTCGTGGGCGGGCTCGCCTCCGGGGCACGCGGACCGGGCGGCACGCGGCTGGCTCTCGACGGCGCCATCTACACGGCCGGCGCCGTGGGCGTGCTGATCGGGCCGGGCGCGGACGTCGTGGCGCTCGTGAGTCAAGGGGGTCGACCGATCGGCCGGCCCTACGTGGTCACCGAGGCGACCGCCAACATCGTGCGGGAGTTGGGTGGTAAGCCTGCGCTGGCCCGACTGGACGAGATGGCGGGGACGCTGACCCCTACCGAGGTGAAGGCCATTAACGACGGAGGGCTCCACCTGGGTCGGGTGGTCGATGAGCGCAAGCCCGACTTCGGTCCCGGCGACTTCTTGTTGCGTCAGATCCTGGGTGGGGATCGGGAGACGGGCGCCATCGCCGTCAACGAAGTGCTCGAGGTCGGGACGACGGTCCAATTCCATGTGCGCGACGCGGCCGGAGCGCACGATGACCTCGACAGCCTGCTCGGTCGGCACATGGCCGAAGCGGTGGCGCCGGGGGATGTGGCCGAGGACGGCGAGCACGGTGAGCCCGAGGCCGCCTTGCTCTTCACCTGCAACGGCAGGGGCATGCGTTTCTTCGGCGTGCCCAACCATGATGCCGAGCTGCTGAGCGAGCGGCTCGGTCCCATTCCTACGGCCGGGTTCTTCGCCGCCGGCGAGCTCGGACCGCTCGCCGGGCACAACGAGCTCCACTCGTTCACGGCGTCGGTCCTCCTCCTCCGCGATCATCGCTTTGGAGGGTTCCCGGGAAACGACGTCGGGGTAGGGTGAGACGGTGACCGACACCGCTGAGCGGACCGACCTCGAGCAGTTGGGCATCAACGTGATCCGGGGCCTGGCCATGGACGCGCCTCAGGCGGCCAACAACGGCCATCCGGGCACGGCGATGGCCCTCGCGCCACTCGCCCACGTCCTCTGGACACGAGTGATGCGGCACGATCCGTCGCACGCCAGCTGGCCTGACCGTGACCGGTTCGTGCTCTCCAACGGCCACGCCTCGATCCTGCTGTATTCGATGCTCTACCTGACCGGCTATGGGCTCGAGCTGGAGGACATCAGGCAGTTTCGCCAATGGGGTTCGCGGACGCCCGGTCACCCTGAGGTGCATCACACCACCGGCGTCGAGGTGACGACCGGACCGCTCGGTCAGGGTGTCGCCAACGGGGTCGGCATGGGCGTTGCCGAGAGATTCCTGCGGGCCCGCTACGGGCCCGAGATGTGTGACCACCACACGTTCGTCATCTGTGGCGACGGCTGCCTCATGGAAGGCATCAGTCACGAGGCGGCCTCCCTGGCCGGGCATCTCGGCCTCGGCCGGCTCATCTACGTCTACGACGACAACCACATCTCCATCGACGGGCCGACCGAGCTGGCGCTCAACGACAACGCCGGCGAACGCTTTGAGGCTTACGGGTGGCACGTCGAGCACCTGGGTGAGGCCGCCAACGACGTCGACGCTCTGGAGGCCGGCATCCGGGGCGCCATGGCCGTGGAGGACAAGCCGTCGCTCCTCATCCTGCGGAGCCACATCGGCTACCCCTCACCCAAGTTCACCGACTCGGAGAAAGCGCACGGTGATCCCCTCGGGGCCGACGAGATCCGCGTCACCAAGGCCATCCTGGGCCTCCCGCCGGACGAGTCCTTCTGGGTGCCCGACGAGGTCGTCGACTTCTATCGCAGGTGCATCCCGCGGGGGCAGGCCCTTCGCAAGGAATGGGAGGCGCGCGCCGCCGCCTGGACCGGCGACCGGGCCGCGTGGCAGGCCGGGCTCGCCGGCGCCGCTCTGCCCGGTTGGAAGGCCGAGCTGCCCGTCTGGAAGGCCACCGACGACCCAATCGCCACCCGGGCCGCGTCGGGCAAGGTGCTCAACGCCATCGCCGATCACCTGCCCGGGCTGCTCGCCGGCGCCGCCGATCTGACCGGCAACACCGGCACCAAGCTCGAGACCGGCGGCGTGCAGTCGCGCGAGGAGCCGGCCGGCCGCCAGATCCACTTCGGCGTGCGGGAGCACGGCATGGGCGGGGTGATGACCGGCATGGCCCTCCATGGCGGCACCCTCCCCGTTGGGGGCACCTTCTTCGTCTTCAGCGACTACATGCGCGGCTCCGTCCGACTGGCCGCCCTCAGCCAGGCCAAGGTCATCTACTCGTGGACCCACGACTCCGTCGGCCTCGGTCAGGACGGTCCCACCCACCAGCCCATCGAGCACCTCGCCTCCCTGCGGGCCATGCCGGGCCTGCGTCTCATCCGACCAGCCGACGCCAACGAGACGGCTCACGCCTGGCAGGTCGCGATCGAGAGCGACGGCCCGACGGCGCTCATCCTCTCCCGCCAAAACCTGCCCGTCCTCGAAGGGACGGCCGACGCCCCCGATGGTGTCAGCCGGGGTGCGTACGTGCTCCGAGAAGCTGCGGGGGGCACCCCGAGCATCGTGTTGATCGGTACCGGCTCCGAGGTCTCCGTCTGCGTCGCCGCCGCCGACCTTCTCGCCGAGGATGGCATCGCCGCCCGCGTCGTCTCCTTCCCCTGCTGGGGCCTGTTCGAGGATCAGCCCGAGGCATACCGGCAGTCCGTCATGCCGCCGGGCGTCCCCCGGCTCGCCGTCGAAGCAGCGTCATCGTTCGGTTGGGATCGCTATGCCGAGGCCTCCGTGTCGATCGACCACTTCGGAGCGTCGGCGGTCGGACCACGCGTCCTCGAGGAGTTCGGCTATACGGCGGAGAACGTTGCCGTTGCCGCCCGCGCCCTTCTCGCCGGCTGACGGCGTCATGCTCGTCGCACCCCCCACCCGTTAGGAGGCGGCCATGAGCCGACTGCACGATCTCCACACCCAGCAGGATCAGAGTCCGTGGCTGGACGATCTCAAACGGTCCTACCTGCAAGACGGCACCCTCGCCGGTATCGTCGCCGACGGGATCAGAGGCGTCACGTCCAACCCGACGATCTTCGCCAAGGCCATCGAGGGAGAGGCCACTTACGACGAGCAGTTCGGCGAGTTGGCCAGCCATGGTTCGGTGATCGATGCCTACTGGCGCCTGGTCATGGACGACGTGACCGACGCGTGCGGTCTGCTTCGTGGTACCTACGACGAGGCCGGCGGCCAGGACGGCTTCGTCTCGCTCGAAGTTGCCCCCGACCTCGCCCGTGACACGGCCGGGACCATTGAGGCGGCCCGGTGGATCCATCGGACGGTCGATCAGCCCAACCTCATGGTCAAGATCCCCGCGACCGCCGAAGGTGTGCCTGCCGTCGAGGCCATGATCGCCGACGGCAGCAACATCAACGTCACGTTGATCTTCAGCCTTGACCGCTATGTGGCGGTGACCGAGGCCTACATCGGCGGTCTCGAGAAGTTGGCGGCCGCCGGCGGCGACGTGTCCCGGGTCGCCAGCGTGGCGTCGTTCTTCATCAGCCGGGTCGACACGGAGATCGATCGCCGCCTCGACACCGTCGGATCCCCGGCCGCCCTCGCCCTACGAGGCAAGTCGGCAGTGGCCAACGCCAAGCTGGCCTATGAGCTCTTCGAGCGGCAGTTCTCGGGCCCCAGGTGGGACGCCCTCGCGGCGCGAGGCGCCCACCCCCAGCGCCCGCTGTGGGCGTCCACATCGACCAAAAATCCGACCTACCCCGACCTGCTGTACGTCGACACGTTGATCGGGCCGCACACCGTCAACACCCTTCCGGAGGCGACCATCGCCGCCTTCCGGGACCACGGCACCGTGGCGCGCACGCTCGACGACGACTACGCCGGCGCTCACGCCGTCATCGACGGCCTGGCCCCGGTGGGCGTGGACATGGCTGACGTGGCGCGAGTCCTCGAGGACGAGGGCGTGGCTTCGTTCGCCAAGAGCTTCGACGAGCTCATCCAGGCGTTGACCGACAAGGCCAACACCTTGGCCGCCGGCGCCGGCGGGTCCGGCTCATAGCAGTGCCGACCGGCGCCGCGACGGGAGCGGAGCGCCACTCGCCACCCGCGGCGCTGACCGTCTTCGGGGCGTCGGGCGACCTCGCCGCCCGCAAGCTCTTCCCAGCCATCGCCGCTCTGGCGCGGGAGGGCGCCCTGGACCAGCACTTCGGGCTGGTCGGCGTGGCCCGCACCGACATGAGCGATGACGCCTTTCGCGAGCGCCTCCACAAGGCCGCGCCCGACGGTGGAGCTCGGTGGGACGCCATCGTGTCGGCGGCGCGCTACGTCAACGGTGACTACGCCGGGCGGGAGACGTTCGGCGCCCTCGCCTCCGTCCTGGAGGAGCTGGACGGCTCGGCCGGGACCGAAGGCAATCGGTTGTTCTACCTGGCGACAGTCCCCAAAGTCTTCCCGGACATCATCACCGCCCTCGGCTCCTACGGCGCCCCCGCGACCAGTCCCGAGAAGGGGTGGACGCGGATCGTCATCGAAAAACCCTTCGGACGGGACCTGGCGGGCGCCCTCGCCCTTGACGCCGTCTGCCACCAGCACTTCGACGAGGCCCAGATCTATCGGATCGACCACTACCTCGGAAAAGAGACCGTCCAAAACCTGCTGGCACTCCGATTTGCCAACGCCATCTTCGAGCCCATCTGGGACCGCCGGTACATCGATCAGGTCCAGATCACGGTGGCCGAGCAGCTCGGCGTCGAGGGCCGCGCCGGCTTCTATGAGACGGCCGGGGCACTTCGCGACATCGTGCAAAACCACGTGATGCAAGTCCTGGCCCTGGTCGGCATGGAGCCCCCGGCCAGCATCGGCGCCAAGGGCATCAGGGACGAGAAGGTCAAAGTCATCCAAGCCATCGAGATCCCCGACGCGGCCATGGTGACCGCCGACGTCGTGCGCGGACAGTACGAGGGCTACCGCGACGAAGACGGCGTTGCACCCGATTCGCAGACCGAGACGTACGTCGCCATGAAGCTGAGCATCGACAACTGGCGATGGGCCGGAGTGCCGTTCTACGTCCGGACGGGCAAGCGCCTCCCGGCCCGGGTGACGGAGGTGGCCCTGCAATTCAAGGAGGTGCCCCACCTGCCCTTCGCCTCGACCGAGACGCAGGGCCTGCGTCCCAACTCGCTGCTCCTGCGCATCCAGCCCGACGAGGGCATCTGCCTGGAGTTCGGCGCCAAAGTGCCCGGGCAGGGTTTCACGGTCCGATCCGTCGACATGGACTTCACGTACGCCAAGGCGTTCGACGAGCGGCCCCACGACGGCTACGAGCGCCTCCTGCTCGACGCTCTCATGGGAGATCCGACCCTCTTCATCCGCTCTGACGAGGCGGAGTCGGCCTGGCGTGTCTGCGACCCGATCATCGAGGCGTGGTCGGCTGGGCCCGGGGGGCTCGCCCGCTATGCCGCCGGCTCGCCAGGCCCCGTCGAAGCCGACCGGCTCCTCGAGCGTGACGGCCGTCGGTGGCGGCCGCTGTAGCGACTCGGCGCCGAGGAGTGGACCGTTAGGCTCACGCCCCATGTTCGGCGAGCTCAAGGTCGTGGACGATGTGGCGGCGGCATTCGCCGCCGAGGTCATCGCCGCGTACCAACGCCGGGTGGCCGAGGATTTCAGCCTCGTCCTGTCCGGCGGCGAGACAGCGCGGACGTGTTATGAGCGCCTGGCCGCCGAGGCCGACGACCAGATCGACTGGTGGAATGTCGACGTCTACTGGGGGGACGAGCGCTGCGTCCCGTCGGACAGCCCCGACTCCAACGAGCGGCTCGGCCGCGAGGCCCTCCTCGAGAAGGTGGGCGGGGTCCACGCCGTCCACCCCATGCGCTACACCGACGGCGCCGATCCCTACCAGCTCCTCGTCGGCGAGGTCGGATCGTTCGACCTCGTCCACCTCGGTCTCGGGCCGGACGGCCACACCGCATCCCTCTTCCCCGGCTCCGACGGCCTCAACGCCGATCCTGGCCGCCTCGTGGTCATGAACCGCGACCCGAGCGGCCGCAACCCCTGGGAGCGCATGACGCTGACCCTGTCGGCCATCGCCCGGTCCAGGCTGGTGATCTTCACCGTGTCAGGCGAATCCAAGCGTGACGCCATCCAAGGCGTGGTGGACGGCGCCGACCTGCCTGCCGGTCGGGTGCGGGCCGAGCAGGTCATCTGGCTGGTCGATCCCGCGGCCGCTCCGGCCTGAGGCCCCGGGCCCGGCCCCGGCTCAGGGGTGGCGGCGGTCGGGGGCGGCGGTCGGCGCGGCACCGGCGTCCCACGGGGCGTTCTAAGGTGCGCCCATGTCGAGGCCCCCGGTTGACGCCCAGCTTCCCGAGCTGCTGCATCAGGCCGCCACGGTGCGCGACCAGGCCTTCGGCCACCGGGTTACATTCTCCCCCAAGGTCTTCATCCCACTGACCCGGCTGTGCCGCGATCGCTGCGGCTACTGCACCTTCGCCACGGCACCGGCGCGCGTCGAAGCTCCGTACCTGACCCCAGAGGAGGTCCTGGCCATCGCCACGGCGGGCGCGACGGCCGGGTGTCACGAGGCGCTCTTCACCCTGGGCGAGCGCCCGGAGCTGCGCTATCCGGCTGCTGCCTCGTGGCTCCACGACCACGGCTACGCCAGCACCGTCGACTATCTGGTGGCGATGTGCGCACTCGTGCGTGACCAGGCCGGGCTGCTCCCGCACGCCAACGCAGGCGCGCTCTCGGCCGACGAGCTGGCCGCGCTCCGGCCCGTGTCGGCGTCGCAAGGGATGATGCTCGAGTCGCTACGGGACGACCTGGAGTGCCATCGGGGCTCACCCGACAAGACGCCCGAGCGGCGTCTCGCGACGTTGGAGGCGGCGGGGCGCCTGGCCATCCCGTTCACCACGGGCATCCTCGTCGGGATCGGTGACTCGCGTGCCGACCGCCTGGATGCCCTGGAGGCCATCAGCGCCGCCCACCTTCGCCACGGCCATGTGCAGGAGGTGATCGTCCAGAACTTTCTGCCCAAGGCCGACACCGCCATGCACAACGCCCCTGCTTGCCCGACTGATGAGTACTTGTGGACCGTCGCCGCGGCTCGGCTGGTCCTTCCGCCCGACGTCCACCTCCAAGCGCCGCCCAACCTGTCCGACGACTTCGGCGTCCTGCTCGATGCCGGCATCGACGACTGGGGCGGTGTGTCACCGCTCACGATCGACCATGTCAATCCCGAGCGCCCGTGGCCGGCGTTGGCTGTCCTGTCGGACGTGACGGAGGCGCGGGGGTATGTCCTGGCGCCCCGCCTCACCATCTACCCGTCGTACGCGCTGGCCCCCGACCGCTGGCTGGACCCGGCCATGCGCTTCCCCGTCCTCGATCACAGCGACGCCGAGGGGCTCGGGCGCGACCTGGACCCGTGGGCGTCCGGTGGTGAGGCCTCTCCGCCGATCATCATCGGGACCGCCTACGGGCGGGCGGGCGGCGCCGTCCGGGAGGTGCTGGACGGGGTCCTGGACGGCCACGAAGTCGGGATCCCCGAGATCGTCACCCTCTTCGCCGCTCGCGGCGCCGAGGTCCGCGCCGTCGCCGAAGTGGCCGACGAGCTGCGCCGCCAGACCGTCGGCCAGGTCGTCACCTGGGTCAGCAACCGCAACATCAACTACACCAACATCTGCACCTTCAAGTGCCGCTTCTGCGCCTTCAGCAAGGGGCCCCTCTCGCTCAACCTGCGGGGAGACCCCTACCTGCTCGGCGTGGACGAGATCAGCCGTCGGGTCGCAGAGGCGGCCGACATGGGCGCTACCGAAGTGTGCCTCCAGGGCGGCATCCACCCCGACTTCGATGGCGACTACTACCTCGAAGTGATCCGCGCCGTGCGGGAGGCCTCGGCCACCATCCACATCCACGGATTCACCGCCCTGGAAGTCACCGAGGGTGCCCGGCGTCTCGGCGAGCCCCTGGACTCCTATCTGCGCCGGCTCATGGACGCCGGGTTGAAGACCCTTCCGGGCACGGCCGCGGAGATCCTCGACGACGACATCCGCGCCGTCCTGTGCCCCGACAAGATCAACACCGAGGAGTGGCTCAACGCCCACCGCACCGCCCACTCCGTCGGCTTGCGTTCCAACATCACGATCATGTTCGGCGCCGTCGAGCAGCCGCTCCACTGGGCCCGCCACATGGTCCGGACCCGCGACCTGCAAAAGGAGACAGGCGGCTTCACCGAGTTTGTCCCGCTGCCTTTCGTACACATGGCGTCGCCCATCTACATCCAGCGCAAGAGTCGCCGGGGGCCGACGTTCCGAGAAGCCGTCCTGATGCACGCCGTGGGCCGCATCGCCTACCACGGCTGGGTCCCCAACATTCAGGTCTCGTGGGTCAAGATGGGAGCGGCCGGGGCCTCACAGGTGCTCCAAGCCGGTGCCAACGACCTCGGCGGCACGCTGATCGACGAAAACATCTCCCGGGCCGCGGGCGCCTCGCACGGCCAGATGATGGACGAAGCAGGCTTCGCCGACCTGCTTCCTGCCGGCCGCACGCTGGAGCAGCGGACCACGCTCTACGGCAGGCCGGAGCGCGTCTAACCCTTGGCCGAGCGACTACCGCGCTACCGGACCGGCGACCGGGCCCTCGACCAACAACTCGTCGATCTCCTTGATGCCGTCGGCGCGACGGCCAACCGCGACCAACTCTTCGAGATCCTTGTCACCGCCATGCGACTGGCCGGCGACGGCACGGATCGTCTTGACCTCAAGATCGCCAACGCCGCCCTGAAGGAGCTGCGGACGGCGTTCAACATGTTCGCGCCCTACAAAGAGATCCGGAAGGTGACCATCTTCGGGTCGGCGCGGACCCTGCCCGACGACCCCCTCTACGCGCAGACGCGGAGCTTCGCGGCGTCGATCGCGGCCGCTGGCTGGATGGTCGTCACCGGGGCCGGCCCGGGGATCATGGCCGCCGGGCTCGAGGGGGCCGGCCGGGCCATGTCGTTCGGCATCAGCATCCGCCTGCCCTTCGAGCAGGGGGTCAACCCGTACATCGCCGCCGACCCGAAGTTGATCGAAATGAAGTACTTCTTCACCCGCAAAGTGGCGTTGATGAAAGAGAGCGCCGGGTTCGTCGTGCTGCCCGGCGGCTTCGGGACGCTCGACGAGCTCCTAGAACTGTTGACCCTCGTGCAGACGGGCAAGGCCAACCCGGCCCCGATCGTGTGCCTCGAGATCCCCGGTGGAAGCTACTGGGAGGGCTGGCGCCAGTTCCTCCGGCGCGAGGTCGCCACCCGCGGGCTCATCTCGGCGGACGACGACGCGTTGCTCTACGTGACCGACGACGTCGGTCGGGCGGTGGCCCACATCGAGGGCTTCTATCGCAACTACCACTCGATCCGTTACGTCGGCGAGCTGCTCGTGATCAGGCTGCGGGCGGCGCCGACCGAGGCCGAGCTCGACGACCTGAGCGTCCGCTTCGCCGACATCTGCACCGAAGGTGGCATCGAAGCCGTCGAGACGCAGCCCGCCGAGCTCCACGACGACGACGTCGTCGACCTACCCCGCGTTGCCCTGCTCTTCGACCGCGCCCATCACGGCCGGCTGCGGATGTTGATCGATGCGCTCAACGACCTGCCGCTCCCGGCTCACTGAGCGGCTGGGGAAACGTCTCAAGCCGGGCATCTAGGACGCCGACAACTTGGGCTGTGATCGTGTGCGAGGCGTGCGAGTGCCCGGCGGCAGGTGGTCGGGCCTTGTGCGCCTTCTGCGCCACTCCCATCACCCCGGCTCAGCCCGTGGCCTACGCCCTGGAGCAGCGGCCCCGCGGCTACGACTGGTACAGCGACGGTGTACTCGTGGCGTCGGCCACAATGCAGGGAGCGACGTGGACGCTGCGCGACGCCGCCGGCGGGCCGGTCGTGACCCTCGTCCATGACGATGCCGCAGGAGCTGGGCGTGTCACCCTCGTCGGCCCCGACTCGCGCCGCCTCGGGTCCATCACCCCGCACGCCGACAACTCCGAGAGCATCGGTGGCTCGGTCGCGACCGATCCTGATGGTCGCCTCGTGATGGTGCTGCGCACCGACGGGACCCAAGCCGCCCACGTCGTCGACCGCAGCGGCGATGTCGTGGCCGTCGCCAGCTGGGAGGACGCCGACGCGTCCACTGACCTGCTGGTGACGCCCCACGGCGCCGGTCAGCCACTGGCCATGGTGTTTGGGTTGCTCCTGGCCCTCGAGGTCAAGCGGCGGTCCCCTTAACCGCGCGTGCTTGTGTGAGGCGGCGTGCGTCAGGCGCCGTCGTCCGGTTCGCTGAGCACGCCGACCGCCCTCTCCACGGCGCGACGGGCCCGGGTGAGGCGCCGCTCGTCGACCGGAAGCTCGGATCCCCCAGCATCGATGGACTCCCGAAGTCGGATGATCGCAAGGTCGGCCAGCTCCTCGGCGATGCCCTCCAGTCGGGCGCGGATGTCGTCGAACTCGCCAGGCATCTCACCAGGGTACGGTGCTCGGCGCATGGACAACGCCCGCCTGGCGCCGTACGCGGCCGCCCATCGCGAACGCATCACAGCGACCCTCCTCGACTGGCTCCGGATCCCGTCGATCTCCGCCCATCCGGATCGAGCCCCGGATGTCCGGGCATCGGCCGACTTCACCGCCGCCCTCTTGGCCGACGCCGGCCTGGAGCACGTCGAGCTGATCGAGACGCCCGGCGCTCCCGCCGTCTACGGCGACTGGCTCCGCGCCGGCGACGGGGCTCCGACCGTCGTCGTCTACGGCCATCACGACGTGCAGCCCGTCGACCCCATCGATCTGTGGCGCACCGGCCCTTTTGAGCCCGAGATCCGCGACGGCCAGTGCTACGCCCGCGGCGCCATCGACGACAAGGGCCAGGTGCTCTACGAGATCGAGGCCGTCCGCGGTCTCTTGGAGCTCGATCGCTCACTCCCGGTCAACCTCAAGTTCTTGATCGAAGGCGAGGAAGAAGTCGGGTCGCCCCACTTCGAGGCCCTCCTGTGGGCCGAGCGCGAGCGTCTCGCCTGCGACCTGATCGTCGTGTCCGACACCGGGATGCTGGCCCCCGACCTCCCATCGACCTGCGTGGCCATGCGCGGCCTCGTGGGCTTCACCCTCTCGGTCCGCACGGCGAGAGGTGACCTCCACTCGGGGATGTGGGGCGGGGCGGTGCCCAACGCCGCCCAGGTCGCCGCCCAACTCGCCGCCGCCCTCCACGACGGCGACGGACGGGTCACCGTGCCCGGCTTCTACGACGACGTTCGACCGCTGTCCGAGGCTGAGGCGGCGTCGCTTGCGGCCATCCCCTTCGACGCGGCCGCGTGGATGGATACAGCCGGTGTCAGCGCCCTCGTCGGGGAGGCCGGCCGCACATCGCTCGAGCGTGTCGGGAGCCGGCCGACGGCCGAGATCGTCGGCATCACCGGCGGCTACGGCGGTGCGGGCATCAAGACGATCGTGCCCGCCACGGCTGATCTCAAGCTTGCCTTCCGGCTCGTACCGGATCAGAAGCCCGAGCTCATCGCCGATGCCATCGAGGCGTGGGCCCACGCGGCGGCTCCCGAAGGCGCATCGGTCATCGTCACGCGCGAAGGCGCCGTTGCGCCCGCGCTGACACCGTCGGACCACCCGGCCGTGGGCGCCCTGTGTCGGGTGCTCGAGCGCGTCTGGGGCCGACCACCCCTCCTCACTCGTGAGGGAGGGAGCGGGCCGGAAGAAGCGCTCGGGCGCGTCTTGGGCGTCCCCCTCCTCTTCCTCGGTGTCGGTCTGCCCGACGACCGCATCCACGCTCCCAACGAGCGCATGGTGATGGACCAATTCTGGAGGGGTCTCATCGCCGCCGGCGAGCTCTGGCACGAGCTGGCTGCTCTTGGTCCCCTGCCATGAGCGGGCGCCTGACCAAGGGGAAGAAAACCAAGACCAAGGTGGTCACCGCTCCCCCGGCGGGCGCCCACGACTGGGTGAGCTTTCCCGACCCCGAGGAGGACCGTACGTGGGTGGTCGACGTGACCTTCCTGCTGAGCGGCTGGCAGTGCATCTTCGGCAACGGCTGCCAGGGCGTGCTGACCGGCCCCGCCCCGGAGTTGGTCCAGGGCTGCTGCTCCTACGGGGCCCACTTCACCGACGAGACCGACGTGGCCCGGGTCGAGGCGGCCGCAGCGACCCTCACTCCTGACTTGTGGCAATTCCACCGCAAGGGCCACCGCAAAGACGGCTCGCTCAACGTCGTCACCGACGGTGAGGAGGGGGCGACGGTCACTCGGCAGGCTGACGGGGCCTGTGTGTTCCTCAACCGCCCGGGTTTTCCCGCCGGGCCCGGTTGCGCGCTCCACGCCGCCGCCGTGGAGCGGGGCCAGCGACCGATGGACCTCAAGCCTGACGTGTGTTGGCAGCTTCCGCTCCGGCGAGAGGACGAGACCGACAGCTCGGGGCACGTCACGTCGACCGTCCGCCAGTGGGATCGGCGGCAGTGGGGCGAGGGCGGGCTCGAGTTCCACTGGTGGTGCACCGAAGCACCGGAGGCGTTCGGCGGTCAGGAGCCGGTCTTCGAGAGCATGGCCGGCGAGCTACGCGAGCTGGTCGGCGGCCCCGTCCACGATCTGCTGGTCGCCGAGCTGTCGCGGCGGCGCGCCGGTCCGGTCAGTGCCCTGGACCATCCGGTCGTCCTGAAGCCGACCCGCCGCCGGCGCACCTAGCCGGCGCGCGCGGGCGCGCGCGGGCCGCGCGCGGGCTCGCGCTCGCTAGCCGGCCTCGCCGGGCCCAGCGCGCTCAGTGCCTCCAACGTTGGAGACAGAATCCCGTTTCGTGCTCTTTCACACACGGCAGCCCGACCGAGGGTGGTGCGGGCTACAGGCTGGAGCGGTAATCGACGTCGGTGTCATCCTCGGCGTCGTCGCCATCCTCGAGATCGGCGGTCGCCAGGCACCACGAGGCGTGATCCCCATCCGGCTCCGCGCCGCACTCAGGGCACGGCTCGACGACGACCTCATTCGTGCGCTTCAAGGCCCGAGCTTCCTCGAAGCGCCGGTGGCGACCCTTTTTCATGGAACATGCTCCTGACTCTGCGGCCAGTGGAACCCCGCCCAGTGTAGGCGAACGGACACCCTTCACGGAGCGGCGCGACCACCGCTATCGTCACCGACCATGGCCGAAGACCTCGACCCGGCGGCGATGGTCGCCCGCTTCCAGGAGCGGGCACGGGCGGTCAAGAGCCGCGGGATTCCGCCCGTCGAGGGGCCAGCCCGGCAACGCTTCATCGACCGCATGCAACTCGATTTCCAGGACTTCGCCATGCTGGGCGACGCCGTGGGGACGCTCGAAGACGGGATCCTCACCCTGCGGATCGACCTGCGGCCACCAGCCGACGGATGAGCCGCCCCTGGTGGCAGGACGCCGCCTTCTACCAGATCTATCCGCGAAGCTTTCTCGACACCAACGGTGATGGCGTCGGTGACTTGGAGGGGATCCGGCGTCGGCTCCCCTACCTCGCCCGGTTGGGTGTCGACGCCCTGTGGTTGTCGCCCTTCTACCGGTCGCCGATGCTCGACTTCGGCTACGACGTGTCCGACTATTGCGACGTCGACCCGCTGTTCGGCACGTTGGAAGACGCTCGCCGTCTCGTCGCCGAGGCTCACGAGTTGGGCCTGCGCCTGATCGTCGACTTCGTCCCCAACCATTCCTCGTCGGAGCATCCGTGGTTCGTCGACGCTCGTGCGTCGCGCACCGCCAAGCACCGTGACTGGTACATCTGGCGGGACCCGGTCGGCCCCGTGGGCCCCGACGGCGATCCGGGCCCGCCACCCAACAACTGGGTTGCCGCGTTCACCCACGAGTCGGCCTGGACCTGGGAGCCGGACACGGGGCAGTGGTATCTGCACCTCTTCCTGCCCCAACAGCCCGATCTCAACTGGGCCAACCCGGAGGTCGTCGAAGCGATGCACGACGCGCTGCGCTTCTGGATGGACCTCGGCGTGGACGGTTTCAGGATCGATGTCGTCCACGGCCTGGGTAAGGATCCGGCCCTGCCCGACGATCCGCCCGAGGCCGCCGGTATCCCTCACTCGGGGCTCAACAACGAGCCCAGCACCCATCCCATCCTGCGTGACCTTCGGCGTCTTGCCGACTCCTACCCCGGCGACCGGGTGCTCGTCGGAGAGGTCTTCTTGTTGTCGACCGCCCTGGTCGCCCGCTACTACGGGCACGGCGACGAGCTGCACATGGCCTTCAACTTCCCGCCCCTCTTCGCACCCTGGCGCGACGACGCGTGGCGCAAACGCATCGATCGCACCCGCGAGGAGCTGGATCCGTTGGACGCCTGGCCGAGCTGGGTGCTCTCAAACCACGACACACCCCGACACCGCACGCGCTACGGCGACGACGCCCGGGCCCGGGCAGCCGCCCTCGTCCTCCTGGGCCTTCGTGGCACCCCCTTCATGTACGCCGGCGAGGAGCTGGGGCTCCCCGACGCCGTCATCCCACCCGACCGGGTCGTCGACCCTGGGGGCCGGGACGGCTGCCGGGCCCCGATCCCCTGGGACGCGACCGCGGCGCACGGCTGGCCGACGGTCGACGCGTGGCTGCCGTGGCCCCCGGACGCCGACCGGCTCAACGCGGCAGCACAAGAGGACGACCCGACATCCTTCCTGCACCTCTACCGTCGGGCCCTGGCAGCCCGCAAGGCCTCCGGCGCTCTCCGCGGGGGCGACTTCGCCTGGGTGGCGTCTCCGTCCGGGGTGCTCGCGTGGGAGCGCACCGCCGATGGGCACCGTCCAGTACGCGTCTACGTCAACTACAGCGAGCACCCCGCCACCCTCAACGCCCGCGGCTGGGAGACGCTCGTATCGTCGGCGACCCCGGGCACGGGGCTGTTCGGCGGGGAGCTCCGACCCTTGGAGGCCGTCTGGCTGGCCGCGGTCGCCTCGGGGCGCGACGGCTAACGTTCGGGATCGGAGCCATCGGGCGGCGGGGCCACATTCGCCGGGTCGGCGGCCATCCAATCGATGGGCGGGAGCGGCGCCGTCACGGTCAAGGACCGCTGGCTGCGCTCTTCGAGGAGGAGCCCGCCGTGGCCGTCGAAGGCGATGGCCGCTTGCCCCGAGACGAGCTGGTGCACCCGGTCGCCGACGAGCTGACCGCGCCACCCTTCGGCCAACCGGGCATCAGGGTCGCCCCGGAGGAGGGCGTGGAGGTCGGCCCGGGTCGCCAACAGCGTCGGATCGATGCGCAGGTCACGCGCCAACTGACCTACCCAAGCCGAGACGAGGTTGGCCGCCGGCCGCTGGCCTCGCTCGACGTCATCGCTCGGGGGGACCCGGAGCAGCTCGGGGTTGAGCTCCTGACCCTCGGCGATGGCGGCCAGAAGTCCGGCCGCCGCCTCCCCTTTGGGTATGCGGCCCTCGACGCCGCGCAGGCCGCGCATCTCGTCCAGCGAGCTCGGCGGGTGGGTGGCGATGGCGAGGATGGCAAGGTCGGGCAACACCGTTCGCACCGGTCGGTCGAGCTGGGCCGCCGTCCGCTCTCGCCACGCGGCGACCGCCTGGGCCACGCCGCGGCTGCGACCTCGCAGGTTGCGGACCTCCTTGATCTTCCACCACGCCGTTTGCGGATCCTGAGGGGCTCGTGCCTCCGAGTGCAGCATCCGACACTCCTGCACGGCCCAATCGAGGCGGCCGGCGGCGCTCAACTGATCCCGGATCAGGCGGGCGAGCGGGAGCAGGTGGGTCACGTCGCTGGCGGCGTACGAGAGTTGGGCCTTGGTCAAGGGGCGCTGCCGCCAGTCGGTCAGGCGGTCGCCTTTGGGCAGATGCACGCCGAGCATGCGCTCGGCGAGGGTCGCCAGTGACGGGGTGGAAAAACCCAGGAAGCCGGCGGCAACCTGGGTGTCGAACAGGTCGGTCGGCACACACCCACAGGCTCGGTCCAAGACCTCCAGATCTTGGCCGGCGGCGTGGGCAACAACCGTTGCGCCGCTGACAAAGGCCGGGCCGAGCGGTCTGATATCGACGGCGAGGGGGTCGACGAGAACGGTGCCTTCGTCCCATGCGATCTGGAGGAGCGCCAGCTGCGGGTAGTAGCTGCGCTCGCGGTGGAACTCGGTGTCGAAGCAAAACTCGTCCAGCGTGGCGAGCGTGGCGGCGAGTTGTTGGAGCTCGGCGTCGGACGCGACCCATCGCATCGGGAGGGGCGCGCCGTCGCCTGTGGGCATCAGGCCCGCTGGGCGCCGGGCCCCGGGCCGGATTCCGGGGCAAGCGACATGGCGCGCCACCCTACCGCCACGTCCGTAGCGAGTACTGAGGGCTGGCCAACACGGCGCTGGTGGCGACGACGGGGAATCTGACCCTGTTGGGTGCAGGCGTCTCGCTGCTGCGGTGAGCAAACCGGCTGAGCAAACGCGCTCGGGCGACCCGTCGGCCGGGTTGCGGGGACATGATGTCTCGGTGCACCGCTTTGGCTATGAGGTGCTGGGACAACGCTTCACCGGCCGGGAGATCGATGCGCTGGGCGTGGCGATTGCGCTTCTCCTGGTCGTGCCCCGACCCGGCTGGCGGGTGGGTCGCCTGGTCATCACCGCCGTCCACGAGAGCGGGCACGCCCTGGTCGCCGTGTGCACTGGCCGGCGGGTGACGGCTGTGCACCTCCGGCCCGACTCGTCAGGCGTGACGTTCCACCAGGGACGTCGGCGGTGGCTCCCCAGCCTACTCACGGCCATGGCCGGCTACCCGGCGCCCGGTGTGCTGGGCGCGGCGGGCGCCTGGTCGGTGTCGGACCACCATCCCCAAGCCTGGCTCATCGCCCTCATCGCCGTCGGTGTCGTCGCCCTCGCGCTCTGGGTGCGCAACCTCTTTGGTGTCGCCCTCATGGTCGTGTGGGTGGCGGCCCTTGGTTGGTTGGTCCTCTACGGGACGCAGGGTGTGGCTGCCATCACCGCAGCCACGTTGAGCTCGTACCTTCTGCTCGGCGGTTGGCGGGCGGGCATCGAGATCTGGCGCGACCACGGCCCCAACGACGCCGCCGACGTGGCCCGTTTGCTCCACGTCGGGCCCGCTGTGGCCAAGGCCGGGGTGGTGCTCATCACCAGCGCCGCGGCACTGTGGGGTCTGGCTCTTCTCCTGCGCCTCCGTGTCCCCTAGCCTTGCCCAACCCGCCCAAGGAGAGACGCCATGCCCACCCCTACCAAGAAGCTGTCGGCCGTCGTCGCCGTGCCGGACCTCGAGCCGCAGGCGCAGGGACAGGCGTGGCCGTCGCGGCTGCTGGGGCACGTGCCCAACCCTTTCCCGGTGCTCGAGCCGTTGCTGAAGCGTGACGAGGCGGACATCCTGTTCGTCGCCGGCAACCTGGCCCTCGTGGCCCTCGAAGTCATCGAGTGGCCCGTAGTCGTCCTGACGCTCACGTTGCATGCCATGGCCCGCAGCCGGTCTAAGGTCCTCGAGGTCGTCGCCGAGGTGGCCGAAGAAGCCGAGTGATCAGCGCCTAGCGGCGATCCCAGTCGGGATCGAGCTGGTGGAGGAACTCCACGCAGCGAGCCGCCTCATCCCGTTCGCCAATGTCGGCGGCGACGCGGCCCAAGCCATCCAGGGCCCGCAGGAAGCCGCGATTGGGTTCGTTGCGCCAGCGCACATACCCCGACCCGCGCCACCCGTTGGCTCGTAGCGAGTCGAGGCCTCGGTGATAGCCGACGCGATAGCAGGCGTAGGCCTCCATCCGATCCCGGGCGAGGTCCCCCAAAGCGGCCCATCCCTCCAGCGAACGGGGATGGGCGGCGACCAGCGCCGCCACGGCAGGGCGGCGCTCGCTCTCCGGGAGGGCGAGGGCAGCGGCGAGCCCGTCCCGGAGCTCAGCGGGCTCGGAGGGGAGGACGGTCTCGGGTAGGCCGCTCGACAGATTCACGTTTGACATGGCGGCATGCTGGCACGGATCACCGGCGCCCCCGGCCGCTGCCCCCGGTGGCCGCCCCGGCCGCCGCCCACCGTGGCCGCCCACCACGTGGCGCCTCCGCCCGGCGCGGGCCACAATCGCCGGGTGGCAGCCTGCGTCTTCTGCGCCATCGTCGAGGGGGCGCCGGCCCACCGGGTGTGGGATGACGACGAGGTGCTGGCCTTCCTCGATGCTCGCCCGGTCTTTCGCGGGCACACCTTGGTCGTGCCGCGGTCTCACGTGGAGACGCTCACCGATCTGCCGGCGTCCCTGCTGCCGGGGTTCTTCGCTGCCGTGCAGCACCTCGCCGGAGCCGTGGAGCGGGCCGTGGGCGCGGCGGGCACATTCGTCGCCATCAACAACCGGGTGAGCCAGAGCGTCCCGCACCTGCACTGCCACATCGTGCCGCGGACGAAGGGTGACGGTCTGCGGGGGTTCTTCTGGCCTCGTCAGAGTTACGGGACCGAGGCAGAGATGGCCGGCGTGGCCGCCGAGATTCGTGCGGCGGCCGGGCCCAGCTCGGCGGCGCAGGGGTAGGGCGACCGTGGACCTGCTGCTCATTCGTCATGCCGAGCCGGTGCGGATGGAGTCGGCCGAGGGTCCCGTCGACCCGCCGCTACACGAGCGCGGGTGGGAGCAAGCTGGGCGCTTGGCTCAGTGGCTGGCCGTCGAGCCACTCGATGCGCTTGTCGTGAGCCCGCTGGCCCGGGCTCGCCAGACGGCGTTGCCGCTGGCCGAGGCGGTCGGGCTGACGCCGGTCGTCGAGGATGGGGTTGCCGAGTGGGATCGGGAGAGCAGGGAATACATCCCCGTCGAAGAGCTCAAGGCGGCCCAGGATGACCGCTGGCGGGCCATGCTCGACGGGAGCGACTTTGCCGAGATCGACGGGGAGGCCTTCGGCGCCCGCGTCCGCGCGAGCATGAGCCAGATCATCGAAGCCAATCCCGGTCGGCGCGTCGCCGTCTTCTGCCATGGCGGCGTGATCAACCACTACCTGTGCGATGTGTTGGGGATCGCCCCGCGCCTGTTTTTCGAGCCTCGCTACACGTCGATCAGCCGGGTCGCCGCCTCACGCCAAGGCACCAGGACGGTGATCAGCCTCAACGAGACGGCCCACCTGCGAGGGCTGCCCGGGTTTTGAGGTCTACACGGCGCGGATGACGTGCTGGGTGGCCTTGCCCTTGCGCAGGATCAGGTACCGATCGTGGAGGAGGTCGCCCGCCTCCACGGTGGCCTCGGGCCCATCGACCCGCCGATTGTTGACGTAGGCACCGCCCTGGGACACGGTCCGTCGAGCCGCGCCCCCGGACGCCTCCAGCCCGGCGCGCACGAGAAGGTCGACGACCGTCGCGGCCACCACGGAGTCGCGGGGAAGGTCGGTCGATGGAGCGTCGGCGACCACGGCAAGGAGGCTGGGCTCGTCGAGGGCCCGTATCTCCTCGCTGAAGAGCGCCCGCGACGCCTGCTCGGCGCGCACCACCTCGTGCTCCCCGTGCACCAACCCCACCACGTCGTTGGCCAGCGCCCGTTGGGCGGCGCGCTCGCCCGGCCGGGACTGGGTGAGGGCGTCCAGCGAGGCGATCTCCTCGGCCGTGCGGAACGTAAGGGACCGTAGGTAGGGCCCGACCTGATCGTCAGCCGTTCTCAACAGGAACTGGTACATCTCGTACGGGCTCGTTCGCCCCCCGTCCAGCCACACGGTGGTGCCCGCCTCCGTCTTACCAAACTTGGTGCCGTCCGCCCTGGTGATGAGCGGCCACGTGAGGCCGTACACCGTCTCGCCGGTCTTACGGCGGATGAGATCCACGCCGGCGGTGATGTTACCCCACTGGTCGCTGCCGCCCAGTTGGAGCCGGCAGCCCTCGGTCTCGAAGAGGTGGAGGAAGTCCGACGCTTGCAGCAGCATGTAGCTGAACTCGGTGAAGCTGATCCCCTGCTCGCGTTCGGTGAGCCGGGACCGGACGGAGTCCTTGGCGATCATGGCGTTGACGGTGAAGTGCTTGCCGATGTCACGGAGAAACTCGAGCAGCGGCGTGGACCCGAGCCATTCGCTGTTGTCGACCAGGATGGCGCCGTTGGTGCCGAAGTCGAGAAATCGCTCGAGCTGGCCACGGATGGAGACGGTGTTGGCGGCCAGGGCTTCACGGGTCAGGAGTTGGCGCTCGTCGGACTTGAAGCTGGGGTCGCCGATCATGCCTGTCGCCCCGCCGGCGACGGCGATGGGCCGATGGCCATGGCGCTGGAGGCGCATGAGCCCGAGGATGCCGACGAGGTGGCCGAGGTGAAGGCTGTCCCCCGTGGGGTCGAAGCCGGCGTAGGCGGTCAGTGCCTCGCGATCCAGGAGCGCAGCGAGGGCGGGATCGGTGGACTGGTGGACCAGCCCTCGCCACTCGAGGTCGGCAAAGAGTCCCGGCACAGGCATGGCGTCGAGACTGCCACGAAGCCCGGCGTGGGCGCCTCTTGATTCGGAGGCCGGGCCCCAGCCGGGGCCTCCGGCGCGCGCCGCGGCCGGGCCGCAGCCGCGGCCCGCCACCTCGGCGTGGAGTGGGACAAGCTCAACGTGCACGGGGGGGCGATCGCCCTGGGTCACCCGTTCGGCATGACCGGCGCCCGGATCATGACGACGCTGATCAACGGCCTTCAGACCGAGGACAAGACCATCGGCCTCGAGACGATGTGCGTCGGCGGCGGTCAGGGCATGGCCATGATCATCGAGCGCCTCAGCTAGACGGCTGGGCGGGGCGCCGGCCAAAAGCGCGCCAACTGCCTCCAACGTTGGAGGCAGATATG
>Ga0302326_10004133_pt1 | contig 33781 bp, 25 predicted proteins | sample Palsa_T0_3_FD_202264 | JGI IMG/M metagenome (GOLD analysis project Ga0302326, IMG submission 202264) | Peat permafrost microbial communities from Stordalen Mire near Abisko, Sweden - Palsa_T0_3 | ecosystem: Environmental > Terrestrial > Soil > Palsa > Peat permafrost | place: Sweden: Abisko...
TCATCAGATGATACTTCTCGACCACCGGACGTAGAACCGCGTCCGATTGAACGATCTGCTCCTGCGTGGTCAGGTAGCTCTCCACGTCCGTCGAGTTGACGGCGGAGGTGCTCTCATTGCCCAGAACCGCGGCCGGGGTTTGACGATCGATATCAATGACGGCCGTAGACTCGTACAAAGGGGTCAGACGCTTGGAAACAATAATTGTGGCAATTACCGAAAACACCACGAATGCGAACAGTTTCCAGCGGTGACGCTTGACCACCCACAGATATTGCGACAACGAAGGCCCATTGAGCGCGCCGTCCCTATCGGGCGCGGGCAGAACGAGACGAGGCGAGATCGGCCTGTGCTCGAGACCATTTGCGCTTTCATCGGGGATCGCGATCTCTTCTTTACGCATATTGCCCGTCTCAGTGCCAGATAATGTAGTCGGTAGCCGTGGCAGCCCCTAAGCCGGTGAGCCGGTCGATGGTTTGCGCGGTCAGACGCTGCCCCTTGTTATCCGGAACATAGAGTATGTCGTTTGCCTGCAGTGCCACGTCCGGCGATTTGCGTTTCATGATCTTCGCCAGTTCCACCGGCACTTCCGTTTTGGCGCCGCCGGGCGACCTGCGATAGACATAGGCCACCTTGGCCGAGTAGGGGGCCAAACCCTCAGACAGTGCCAGCAGCTGCAGAATTGTGGTGTCCTCATCGTCGCGGATCGGGTACGCCCCCGGCTTCTTGACATTCCCAACCACGTAGATCTTTCGCGCTTCAGGAACCAGAACCTCCTCGCCGCCATGCAGCAGCACGTTGAGGCTGGGATCGGCATTGTCGATCAGTTTCCTGACCGGTATGGTCTGCGTGACCCTGGTGGGCTTTCCTTCCTGCATCACTTGCCGGCTGACCACAATTTCCGAGCCGGCGTCTTCCCGGATTCCCCCAGCCCGCGCAATCGCATCCAGCAGTGGAATGGGCCGGGTCGCCTGAAACACCAGCGGATCCTTGACCGCCCCGACCACGTTGACCGGCCGGCTCTGGTACTCGACGATGGTCACGGTAACGATAGGATCGACCAGCACCTTGCCCTTGGTCAGGGATTGGGCAATCGCGGCTTCCAGCTGCGACGGAACCAGGCCCGCCACCTGGATGGGGTCTTTGAGCATAGGCAACCGGATATTGCCATTGGCATCCACCCGCACCGTGCGCGTCAGCTCCGGAGAATCGTAGACGGAAAGCGCCAGCAGGTCGTCCGGCCCAACCGGCTGGGTGGGCAAGTTCGAGTAGGCATAGTCCAGATTCGATACCGTGGAGATAGCCCGTTCCGGTTGCTGGGCGTAAGCCCACCCCGAAAGCACGAGCCAGCACAAACCGGCGATTGTTCTTGTATGCGTCATGACGAATGCGCGAGCAAGTCTACACTGGTCTCGATCGGTCCGTCTGCCAGGTTCGACGATCGACTACCCTCCATGCGCTGTTTCTTGAGTGTAGTCTCGGAACGCCGGGAATCATCCCCGGTAGGGGAGATTTTCCCATCCCGGCAATCCTGGGCAGAAAGCCGCACTCCCTTCAGCCCAAGCTTTCCCTCGACCCGCACCGTGCCCGGTTGTCGCTGGTAAAGCAGCGATAAATTCACGAATGCGGCGCCATCCGGGGCGGTGAAGCAAGCGGAAGCAGTTCCTCCGCCCTGTTCTGACGAAAGGCTAGGCGTCCTTGTCAGCACCGCGCCCGTTCGCGCGTCCGTCACGAGCCACGCAATCCCACTCCCCGGAATAATGCCGGAAGTAGTGTAATCAACCGTCAGGACATACGGCTTCCGTGCCTCAACCGGAGCGGCCTGATTCATGAGGGTAAAACTGTCCGGCTCGTCTCCTGAAAACTCGAAACCAAGCACATTGGGGTTGACGTTTAAGAACGAGCTCACTCCCTCTACCGGGATCAGATGCCAATCGAATCCATGGGAAATAGGAGCATTGGCGAAGCCGCCGTTGGTGACCGGGGAGCTCACCGAGGTCACCTGGACCGGCGCGTAGGAAATCCGTGACACCAGTCCATTCCAGAGTGGCAGCGCTAGCTCCGGGCGCTTCTGGGCGATCAGCCAGTCGCATACTTCAAGCAGGGTCCCTGTGCTGTCCTTACTATTCCCGGCCAGCAGGTGGGAGGCTGCCGAGGCCACCGCGCCCGGATCGTCTTGACTCATCAAAAAATTGACGAATTGGGCATCGATAGCCGGCCTTTTTAGTTGCAGCCGGCTTTCAATCTCCGGCGCGCTTGGGCTGACGTACCAGCTTAGGCGCAGCAGGGGGGTGGCGTCGTCCGGGGCCATTTGGGCGGCCTTTTGCGCCCAGTACCAGAATCGGTCGGCATTCTGGCGGCGAAAATAAAAGTTTGCCAGCGACCAGCTGGGGAGAAAGGTAGAATCCGCGTCCGCCGCGCGCGACAGGGCTTCCTCCGCCTGGGGAAGATCGTCCGCAGCCTCGCATAGGAGAGCCAGCTGGATCCAGCTCGACGCGTCATAGCGGTTAAGTTTGACTGCCCGCTGCAGCAGTGATTTCGCTTCCGTCGGATCCATGGCATAGATCTGGTCGGCAAGCTGTGCCGGGTAGGCCCCGTTTGCGGGCATCAGGCGCATGGCCAAACGAATACCGTCCGGTTGATTTCGCCGGGCCGAAAGGTCGGCGACTGCAAACAGGAGGTTCCAGGCGATCCCCGCCATGAGCGCAATCAGACAGCCGGCCGTGATGGCCTTTTTCATTTGCCCAGCTTATCGATCTGCCGATCCAGTTCCGAGATCGCGTCGAACGGTTTCGCAAACATGCTTTCCCAAACGACATGTTGCGCCCCGCCCGTATTATCGAGGTTGATGATGCTGGCCACGATGAGTTCCTTATTGATCGGAAGGTAGACCGCCGCTAGACATTTCGGATATTTGGGGGAATAGAAAACAGAATACACCCGGGTTTCTTTGACCACGGCGGTGAACGTCCTGGCCACTCTTGCGGTCTGTGCATCGCAATCGGCTTGCGCCTTACGAGCCAACGTCTTCTCAGCCGCCTTCTGCTGGACGCTCTGCCCATTGCCGCAGATACCGAACAAAAGGAAAGCCCCCATGATCAAGGCTATGCGCATGGACTGCAACCTCTCCTGAAAAGCATCCCCATATCATACTGATCCGCCTCCTCTGTCCAGAAACCCACTCCCGGACCCGGTTCCCCTCCCGGATTTCCACATCTTTTTGCATCATCTTCTGGACAGTAATTCGCTGGCGTATTACCGTGTTCCAGCTGTCAAAACGCAAACGCTGATTTTTGGCTCGTGAACGGGCAAGGTGATCAAACACAAATTTGAGCACCTTCAAGAAACAAAGGACTTATTTGACCATCTTCGTAAAACAAAGGACTTATTTGATCATCTTCGTGAAACAAAGGACTTAGGCGAATCTAAAGAACGCAGGCACGAAAACCGGGTGTGCCGGTTGGGATCCATATAAACATCTATTTCTGAATTGGGATGTCCGTAGCCAAAATGAAGTGTCATCCCGACCGGAGCGTAGCGTAGTGGAGGGACCTGCTGTTTCCCTCAGCCACTAGCCACTCCTTACTGAGAGCGCCACTCTCCCCTTTGTCATCCCGACCGGAGCGCAGCGCAGTGGAGGGATCTGCAGTTTCCGTCCGCCCCTAGCCACTCCTTGCTGAGAGCGTCACTCCTCCCTTTCTCATCCCGACCGGAGTAACCCTCCCCCCTTGAATCGTGCGCTTTAGCGCTGGCGAAGGATCATCCGTGAACAGCGACCCGCTCCACTAACCGCAAACTCTTCTCCCGGCGAATCAAAAACCCAAGAACCATCCAATTCCCGGCAGCCAGCCCGCCATCGGTGACCAGGCTCGCCCAGGCCGCTCCATGCCACGAGTAGGCCGGGATCAGCCAGAGATTCAATCCGAAGTTCAGCCCTGCAGCGCACAGCTGGGCGGCGGTGCGATATCGCTGATAACCCGCCCCGGTAAGCGTGTCTCCGGCGCTCAAGTGAAGGCTACGGAACACCGGCAGCAGGCACAACCATTCGAGCGCGGAGACGCTGCTGGCAAAGCTTCTGCCGACGATGTGCGGAATGATGGGTGCGCTGACAAACATGGCTGCGGCCGCCAACACACCGAACGGCAAAGTCTTGCCGAGTAATTTGCGAGTCAAAGCGATGGAGCCTGCCACCCCGTTCCGGCCGGTCTGGCAAAGACGAGGAAATGCGGCTGACTGGAGCGCGCGGATGGGAGTGCAACTCATGTCGATGACGCGATACGCCATGCTGTAAATTCCGTTTGCCACCAGCATGCCGTAGCGGCTGAGCATGGCCTTATCGATGTCGTTATAAACCGAGGTAGTGCTGGCAGCGATGGAAAAGCCGATCCCCTCCAGGGCTCGCGCCCGCAGCAAGCGAAGGTCAATCCTGGGCCAGCCAAGACGGGTGGTAACGAGTGCCATAGCCATAACCGCGGAGAGACCGGAAACACCGAGCGAAGCAATCACCCACTGATGCACGGTTGCATGGTGGAGGATCAGCACCATGCCCGCCGCCGCCAGCAGGCGCGCGACGCTGGTGAGCGAAGTGAGTGCGGCAGTGAGTTTCAGTTGCTCAAAGGCCTGGAACGCCTGTCCGCCGGCCTCGGCGAGGCGGGCGCAGGTGCACTCGCCCACCGCGACCAGCACAATGACAGCAGCGCTCGCTGGCCCGACCATCCACTTGCCGAGCCAGGCGAGAGCCAATATCACAAACCCGCCAACACTGAGCGTGGTGATCAGGACGTTGCCCCAATATTGGGGGAATTCATCCGTGTGTCGGCTCACCTGGCGTACCAAAACCAGGCCCGAGCCCAGGGTGCTGTACTGGCTCAGCAGCGAGACCGCAGCGGCGGCGCCTACAAAAACTCCATATTGGTTGGCCCCGAGCAGTCGAGCGAGCAGGACGAAGTAACATGCCTGCACTGCAAAGTTGACTCCCTGGCCGAGGAACATCCAGCTGGCATTCTTCGCCAGCCGCCCTCGCAGCTGTTCGCGCATCAACCCCTGCTTGACACCGAGATGCTGTCTGCATCGGCTGGAATCGATGAGTACTCCAACTTTGTTCTTTCTTTCCTGACGCCTGCTAAGGTGTTCCATTTTGGTACAAGGTAATTTGCCACTGTAATTGTGTGTAAATAATAATAACGTCCCACAATAAGACAGTTAAGCACTCCGAAATTGGCACACTGTTCGTTGTCCTCGATAAGTTATATCAATCTAACGTTGATTTCCACCGGTCAATATGTCACCGTTTGGTTTCAACTTATGCAAATCTCCTCATGCCGTAACTCAGGGTAAGTATCAACCTCAATCGAAATCGATCCCGGAGTAAATAGGATCGGAGAAATTAACGACCGCACAGAACCTCCTATTCATGGAGATAACTGCACTTCTACTGCAACCACAGGCGGTAATTCATGGCTATTGATTTTCCTCTGCCGGCTACAGAACAGATCGGGTTCCGTTCTCCCTCGGTCCCGATGCGACCTCTCATGATTCTGAGGAGTGCGATGGGAATGGCGATCCCCGCGCTGCTCGATTTTTGCTGCATTGGCATCGCGTGTATCGCCGGCATCCTGCTCTATGAACTGCATAGAACGCTGGATGGCCGCGCCGCGTGGCTTCTGTGGGCAGAGATCTCTCTCAAGTATGGGGCAGCCTACGTCATTCTCGCGCAAGCTCATCACCTCTACACACAACGCGCCACTCTGCTCCAGGTGGCCGATACGGCACGCATCCTAAGGGTTTCAGCCTATTGTCTGACACTTCTTTCGGTTGGCAATTATTTCACCAAGGCAGGAATGCCGCGCTTGCTGCTTGCTTGCTTCTGGGGGTTCGCAACCCTGCTCCTGGTTATGCAGAAGTATGCAACCAGCAGGCTCATTCGTGATTGGAGATCGCATAACGCCCGCCAGCGCAGAGTGCTGATCTGCGGCACGACCTGCGAAACCAGGCGACTCTTCTCTTATCTGCTGCACTCTCCCCATCTGGGACAGATTCCAGTTGGATTTCTCGATGAAAGTGGCTTTGAGAATCGCCGTGTCATCTATAGCCACGACTACAACCTCAAACATCACGTGCCCGTCATTTCCGAGCCCCTCTCGGAATCTCTGTTGCGCTCTCTCGATGTGCAGGAGATCTTCGTGCCTGCCACCTTCTCACAGCAACGCATGAATGAACTTCTGGCTCTCACCTCCGCGGCAGGAGTCAAGGTCTCTCTTGTGGGGGCAGGTCACCCTTACTTTGCAGAACGCTCCGCCGCGGTCCAGATGATCGACGGGCTCATGGTCACAACATTCGACGCCGACGGTGACCACCCGCTTCCTTACATCGCCTTCAAGCGTTGCACAGACCTGCTGCTATCTTCTCTTCTGATGCTGGTCACGCTCCCCATGTGGCTGGTCGCAGCCATCATGGTCAAGGCAACTTCACGGGGGCCGGTTTTCTTCCGCCAGGAGCGCACCGGCCAATCCGGCAGGCTATTTGTCATGCTCAAATTCCGTAGCATGTACATCGATACCCCAAAATATGGGCGCTCGCCAGAAAACCCGGGAGACCTGCGAATTACGCCGGCAGGGAGATTTCTTCGCAGAACAAGCCTGGATGAGCTTCCCCAGCTGATCAATGTGCTGGCCGGCGACATGTCCCTGGTCGGGCCTCGTCCGGAGATGCCCTACATAACAGACAACTACACCGCGCTCGAACGCCGGCGGCTCTCCGTTCCCCAGGGTTTGACCGGCCTTTGGCAACTGAGCGGCGACCGCAAATTCAGCATCCACGATGCGATTGAGTACGACTTCTATTACATCGAGAACCGTGGCGTCTTTCTCGACTTTGCCGTTCTTCTCCACACTCTGTTTTTTGCAATGAAGGGCCTCTAACTGCTTGATAGCTCGCAGCAGCGTCAGAGGAAATGACGGGTGCCCCAGGTTCGCCCCAGCGTGCCTGGGCCGAAAATGATGGGCGCAGCCCAACGAACGCTTCTTTTGCCTCAGGGGCTAAAGCCCGTACCCTTCACTGGTTTAGAACACAAAAAATGATTCGAAAGACGCCGCGCGGAAGGGTACGGCCTTTAGGCCGTACGCAACTACCTTCAACCCCAGCGGCTTTAGAGTCTGCGTGAGGACTATCTTCTCGAACCAGACTTGTCCAAATTAGGCTCGGCAACGAGCTTTTTGCTTTGTATCAGGGCACGACTTCAGTCGTGCCACCCTTGGCCAAAATGGTCGGGGCTTTAGCCCCTGCCACCGTAAAATCGGAGCCGATATTCCAAGAGAGAGGGGTACAGGCGCTAAAGCCCAACTCTTTTTTGCGCCTTTACGGCACGACTAAAGTCGTGCCCTGATACAAAGCAAAAAGCTCGTTGTAAGGCTAATTTGGACAAGTCTCTCTACGAGCAGGGTTCTCACGCAGACACTCTGGCCGCTGAGGGATTGCCAACCCTCAAATGCCCGTCGCTCCGGTCGACTCTCTCGCCAACTATCCAGTCAGGCAATACTAATCAACACCGCGCTGAGTGGCGGGACATAACAGTTCGTCCGGGTGGCTGACGGAATCAGCGCGGTCGGGCTTGCCGGAGCGAAGCTGCCGTCGTTGTTGACTTCGGCGCCCTGAATCGTAACACCTGAAGTGGCGGACAAGCTCGCTCCCGTCATCGTTTGCAAACTTGCCGTCTCGACTCTCTGGTTGGCTTGGATGTTGATCAGCAAATTCTGCCGCGGGTCCTTATTCACCAACATAATCTTCAGCCCGCCGCTCGCGGTTCTCACGGCATAGGCGGTGGCTTCGATGCCGCCCGCCGAAAGCTGCGTCTGGAGTAAGGTGCCGGATCCAATCAGCGAAAAAAGAAGCAGGCCATAGTACTCCGGGCGCGCGCCAATTACCGCGCCTGAGTCATCTGCGATCGGGGTATAGCCCGGCCCCTGTCCGCCGCCGTGCATGTTGATTCCCGTAGCACCGCCAACCGCTGCGTCAAAGAGGAAATCGATGACCCATAGCGACGAAGCGTAGCTATCGCTTACCCCGGGAGCCCCCCCGTTGCTAAAGGAATTGCATTCACTCAGACGGTAAGGAATCCCCAGCTGCCGGGCTCCCGCGTCGAGCGTTGCCAACTCGGTCGTAAGTTGTTTGTCGGGGCTTATCAGGAAAGCGGCAGTGGAGGTGGAGCTTGCTCCACTCGACCGATAGTAGTGCTGGGTCAGCAGCGTAAGCTCACTCTGAGTCACTGCCTGGCCGAATGGTAGCGTCCAACTGGAGATGTGATTCCCTCCACCCGTAACCGGACCGGTGATGGGGATATGCGGCGCAGCCTGGATGATGGCCGAGCGAAACGAATACCAGCGGCTGAGAAAGTCCTGGAAGGTCCAGTTCCCGGTGAAATAATTCCCCGCGACACCATATTCGTCAGGCTCATTGCCAATCTCGATGCCGAGAAGATTCGAACCCAGAGTCAAGGCGGCAAAACCGGCTTCCTCCGCCGCCAGGATCGAGGTGGAGGTAGCGAGGTTAACGCCGTAAAGGCACAGCCAACCGGTCGCCTGCAGGAAGCCCGCGAGATCCTTGATGTTGGTCGATGTGATCTGCGCGTGAGAGCCGCTGCTACTCGAGGTCCACAGCAACCGGTCGACAGAGCCGCCACCGATGCGCAGAACACCGGCTCCGAGGCGCCGAAAGAGCGCAATAAGATTATGGTTGGAAGAGTGAAAGTAGTTATAGGTTATGGCCAGCTTCTCGTAGCTCAACCCCATGAAACGCGATGGAATCGTTCCGATGGATGTCGTCGTTACCAAGAGAGAGCCCTCAGTGATGGGGCCGATAGGTAGGGGAAGTGAATTGGCCGCCGAGGAAGCGTTCACCGAGTAACCGCACCCCGGAAGCAGGCAAGATGCAGCCAAAGACGCCACTCCCTGCAGAAGATGGCGCCGGGTAAGGATCGAGCTCGCGTTGGAAACATACGTCACGAATGGTTAGAGTTGAGCCTATTTTGGGAAATCCATTTCCCGGATTAAATCGGTTGCGAACAGCAAACTTACGTACCGCTCGAGGGTTGAAATGAACTCCTGTTAGAAGAGCTATCTTGACTTATAGATCGGATGAATTGCAGAAAAGAAAAGCTCGATGCGGATTTTAACTTCCAATCATTACATTGCTAACTTCACCGTTCCGTCCCAGGAGAAGCACGCGATCAAGCGCGTCCGCTTCGTCAATCTCGGCCGCTTGTGGAGTCCCGCGTTGGCTATCGCGGCATATCCCCCTATGCAATCTTTTGATCTGGCTCATTTCGTGAACAAGATACCTGTCGGTCTGGACAAAAACTGGCTGGTCACTTTTGAATCAGCGCTGCCGCGTATGTTTCCGCCCAGCGAACCACTGCGCCGCCATTTGCGTCGCCAACTCATGTCGCCTGGCTGCCTCGCGATCGTCGCCATGTCCGCCTGGGCCCTGTCTAGTTTCAAGCGCATCAACGCAGGATGGGCTGGCCTGGAAACAGTACTCCCTAAGACCCATGTGTTGCACCCGGCTATTCCCCTCATGGCGCCGTCTCCGCGCACGCTCCGCAGTCGCGAAACGATCCGGCTCATTTTCGTAGGCAACAACTTTGCCCGCAAGGGAGGAATCGTCGCTTTGCGCCTGGCCAGAAGGGCTTTGGCCGAAGGCCTCCCTCTGCAGATCCACATCGTCTCCTCCAAGATGATCTGCTCTGGATCCCATACTGACCATCCAGACCCATTGCTCTACCAGGAGGACTTAAAGCATCTGAATCTGCCTAACGTCGTTCTCCACCGCGCCATGAACAATCAACAAGTCCTTGAGCTTATGAGCACCTGCCATCTCAACCTTCTTCCCACCCTCCACGACACCTATGGTTTTTCGGTTCTCGAAGGGTTCGCGAATGGTCTCCCCGCGATCACCACCGACATTTGCGCTCTGCCAGAGTTCGTCCTTCCTGAGCCTGCGGCAAACGCCAACGGCTTTCTGCTCCACTTGCCCAAGGATGAGCGCAACTGCTGGAGCCATGTGGAAGAATCGCGCGCTCCCGAATATTGGGACACGCTCGATCAGGCTTTTACCTGTATGACTGAGCAGGCGCTGGTCCACTTGCGATCCCTCGCTGCAAACCCCGGCCAGCTCGAAGAACTCAGCCGGTCGGCCCTCGCCGGCATCGAGCAACGTCACCATCCATTACGGCTGGCGCAAGCACTCGATGTTATTTACAGCCGGGCACGACAGCCTTAGGGCCACTGTGTTTTACCTCCGTACGGCGCCCGTGCACATCCAACCGCACCGCCTGCTCGGAAAGGGCTTTCTGAACCTGTTGCACCCGGATGCGCGCGGTCGACCAGGTGAAGCGCTCGCGAAATATAGCAGTGCCCTGCCGTCCAAGGCGCTCCCGGAGTTGTGGGTCCTCGGCTAGCTGCCGCAGGGCATCGGCAAGCTGAACCGCCGATCCGCGCTCCACCAGAATGCCTCCCCCGCCGGCAAATATCTCTCGCGCGCCGCCGCCGCGCGTGCTGACGACCGGGAGACCCGACGCCAGCGCTTCGACGTTAACCATGCCAAAGGGTTCCTCCCAGACGGAGGGCGAGCAAAATATATCAGCGTTGCGAAAAAGATCCCCCAGCGCAGCGCCGCTGCGATAGGCGCAAAATCGAACCGACGGCGGCGAGTTGGCCTTGAGTTGCCTGATGTATGGGGTGTCCGTGCCTTCGCCAAAACCCGATGAGCCAACGATTTGGGCTTCCACACGCACCTCCTGCTGCTCGAGCAGCTTCATGGCTTCGAGCAAAATGTGCACTCCCTTTTCCTCTACCAGCCGCCCGGCAAAGAGAACCGTAGGTGTTTCATTCTTTGAGCCGCCTGCAGCTGGATAGAAAATCGCTTCATCCGCCGCACTATGAATCACCGACGACGCGCCCAGCGAGGGGAACTTCTGCCGTGCCTCTTCCATCACGAACTCACTGATGAAAACCAGGTGATCGACGCGAACCCGCCGCATCAGCCGTTCCGGACCATTCGCCAGGTGAGAGTTATGCAAATGAAGAACAACATAGCTGCGAGTGCGATGGATAGGCGCAGTGAGAGCGATAGCGAACTCAGGCCGGTTGTGGATCCACACGATGTCGCCGGGGCGCAACCGTTTCAATACAGGACGGAAAATCGCGCGTATGACCCGGCAATGGATAAACCAGGGCAGATGGGGAAGATACCTTCGAAAGCGCTTGTAGAACTTCATGCCAGCCAGCAGATGGATAGAGCCGGGCGCGGCCTTCCAGGTTTCATCCGCTGAAGGACAGACGACCACGGAGTCCGATGTGTCGCGGGCCACATTGGCGGCAAAGCGCGAGACCGCCCCTCCGAGAAATTCGGAGAACGGTTCCGATTCGGTAAGGAGGTGATAAGTCGTGCTAGGCATCGGACTCCTGATACAGCGCTTAGCTGGCGATAGTTATCTCAGGACGTTTGCGTCCACTAGAAAGCTGGAAGGTCTCGCATTTGTCGCCGACAAAGCCGTCACTGAGCGAGGGCTGCGTCTATAGGTAATCTTGCATAAGTGATGACGAGAAGTCTTGCTGGAGAGCTCGAAGTAATTTGGCTGATCTAAAACGGAACAACTGGGTTCCAAGTTAGAACTGGGCTCATGGCTAATAAGGCATTTATCTAATACCGATGTTGATTTATGTCAGCCACTCTGTCACCTTTTGCCTAGATCTATAAACGAACGCAATAACCCGCTGGTGTAATCCGGTAGCCTGACCTACTCCTGCTTGGCTTTCCGTTCTTTGTGTTATGAGAAACAACCACTGAACCTCTGCGACTATTGAGGAGAATTTTCGAATGAAAGTGCTACGTCCGGTCTCGGGAACGAACACCGACACTGTCTCTTTTCTGGGGTTGACACTCCAACCCAGGTCGTTACACGAAATGAATTTGCTGGTGGAGCAGGGGATTCGCGACCACCGCAATTGGATCATTGCGAACCATAACCTGCACAGCCTCTATCTTCTTCATAAACACCCAAAACTGCGGGAATTCTATTCAGCAGTGCAATGGACCCACATTGACGGCATGCCGCTCGTCGCCCTGGGACGGCTTTACGGCTATCCCCTCGAGCGTCAGCATCGAGTGACGTTGGTGGACTGGACTTATCCACTGATGGAGCTGGCAGCCAACAAGGGATGGCGTGTCTTCCATCTTGGCTCGTCGAAGGACTCGGCAGAAAAGGGAGCGGCCCGGTTACGAAACCTTTACCCCGGGCTGCAGATAGAAGTGAGCGGCGGATATTTTGATGCACGCTATGGCAGTTCTGAAAACGAAGCCATGCTCGAGCGCATCAACGCCTACCGGCCTGACCTTTTGATGGTTGGCATGGGCATGCCGCGGCAGGAAATCTGGACTCAGGAAAATTGTGCGCGGTTGAAGGCGGATGTCATTCTATCCTCCGTCGGCGCCGCCTTCGACTACGTTGCCGGCGCAGTCCCGACGCCGCCACGCTGGTCCGGACGGTTCGGCTTGGAATGGGCTTTCCGGCTGGCGCATGATCCGGTGCGCCTGTTCGGCCGCTACTTCATCGAGCCCTGGTACCTTCTTTTTCTGCTGCTGCTGGATTATCCGCGCCACCGCAATGCCGCGAAGTTCAGAGCCGGCGCGCAAGAAGTAAGTTGGCGGGGCGTAAGCGCGCCGCCAGGAGATTGACCGTCCTGTTTCGAAACAGCCGGTCATACGTAGTCCGGCTCGCCCACGCGGCGAACCACACCTCGTGAGCTATGACAACCATCAATCGTAGAAACTTCATCCAGATTCTAAGCACGGCTGGCCTGGCGCAATGTATCCCGCAACCGGTCATGGCGCAGGCTGCCACGGTCTCGTTAAACCAGCTCGCGTCGGCAAGAGGACTGCTGTTCGGTTCTTGCCTGGCCTTGAAATATTTTGTTCAATCCGCAGCCTACCAACAAATGTTTCTTGCCCAGTGCAGCATCGCCACCCCGGAGGTGCATATGAAGTGGAGCTCTCTCAGCAGCCAACCCGGGGTGTACGACTTCAGCCAGGCCGATCGTTTCGTCGCCTTCTGTGCTGCGCATCAGATACGGGTCCGAGGGCACGCGTTGGTCTGGCATGAGGCTCTGCCCGCGTGGGTAGGCCCACAGCTGACAGGGGGGAATGGCCAGGGCATGATGGTGGATCACATCCGCAGGGTAGCCGGCCACTTCGCGGGCAAGGTGTACTCCTGGGACGTAGTGAATGAAGTGCTGGACCCGGGAAGTAACCGGCCGGATGGCCTGCGCGACAGCCCATGGTTGCGCAGCAACGGAGTTGATTACATCGAACAGGCCTTCCGCGCGACAGCAGCCGCCGATCCCAACGCGCTGCTGATCTGGAACGAGAGCTATCTCGAGGTTTCGAACGGCTTTGGCAATGCCAAGCGTACGGCCATGCTGACTCTGCTCGACAAAATGCTGGCTCGACGGGTTCCCATCCATGGCATTGGAATCGAAGCGCACCTGCGTGGGGATCAAGCCGCGGTCCTGGGCGATGCGAGCTATGAATCTTTTCTCGGCCAGCTGGCGCGACGCGGAATGAAGATCTTCGTTACCGAACTGGACGTCCAGGATCTGGCCCTGCCGGCGGATACAGCAGACCGGGATCGCGCGGTAGCCGCAATCTACAGCAGCTTTCTTAAATCGAGCCTTCGTCAGCCCGCAGTCAAAGCGATTGTCACCTGGGGGCTCGCCGATTCCTTCAGTTGGATTGCCGGATACCGGCCGCGCCATGATGGTTTGCCGGTGCGGCCGCTACCCTTCGACGCAAACCTCCAGCCGAAGCCGGCGTACTACGCCATTGCCGGCGCGCTGGAGTCGGCGCCACGTCGGGATAGCTAACGACATTGAGGACTTGAATCATGGTGATTGTCTCTGCCGTAATTCCCACACGCGGACGGCCCGAGCTCTTGCGGCGGGCGGTGCGCAGTGCCCTCGCCCAGACCCTGCGTGAAATCGAAGTGGTGGTGGTCATCGACGGAGAGGATTCTGTCACCCGGCTGGCTATGAACGAGTGGGCGCAACAGGACGCACGTGTGCATGTGGTTGCGCTGGATGTGAGCGTGGGCGGTTCGGATGCCCGCAATCGTGGTGTGGATGCGGCGTCGGGGGAATGGATTGCGTTTCTCGACGACGACGACGAATGGCTTCCGGGTAAGCTCCAGGCCCAACTCGATGCATTGAAATCGTCCACCGCGCCGGCCTTGATCGGCAGCTGCAAAATGATCGCGCGTACTCCGGGCAAAGACTATGTCTGGCCGCGGCGCACGCCGCGTAAGGATGAGCAGCTGGGTGAGTACCTGCTGGCACGGCACTCGCTCACTCGCGGTGAGGGATACATTCAGACCTCGACCTTCTTTGTGCGTCGCACTTTGATGCAGGAGCAGCCTTTCAAGAGCGGGCAGAAGAAACACCAGGATACGGAGTGGGTGCTGCGCTTGGGCCGTATGCCCGGAATCCAGGTGATCATCGTCGATCAGACCCTGGCGATTCACAACATAGAAGAGGACCGCACCACGGTAAGCAGTAAATCCAACTGGCGATATTCGCTCGAATGGGCGCGGAGCGATCACCACCTGTTCACGCCGCGCGCTCTGTCTGGCTTCGTCCTGCACCAGATTGCTTGTGAGGCCTCCGATCAGGGGGAATGGCGCGCATTTCCCGTGTTGCTGCTCGAAGCCCTGCGCCATGGCAAAAGCACGCCGCTCGACTATGCGATCTTCCTGGCCATGTGGTTGCTGCCCCGGCCGCGGCGCCGCCGTCTGCGCGATTGGATGAGCCGCCACCCCGGGCTTCGTGCTTTGGTGCAGCCGATATGAAGATCCTGCAGCTGACCAGGCAGTTCCTTCCCGCCCAGGGCGGCGTGGAGAGCGTTGTGGAAGGCCTGAGCGGGGCGCTGCAGCAGAAGGGACACACCGTGCAGGTGGCAACCCTGCGCCTGGTTTTTGCGACCGGCGCGATCGCGCCCGAAGAATCAGTCGAAGCCGGTCTCACCGTGCACCGCATGCGACATTGGGGCCCGCGACGCTATCCAGTGGCGCCGGCTGCCTTCCAGGCCGTGCGCGGTTATGACCTGGTGCACATTCATGCCATTGATTTTTTCGTCGATTATCTAAGCCTGCTGCGTTTGCTGCACCACATCCCGATGGTGGTAAGTACGCATGGGGGTTTCTTCCATACCGAGTGGGCCACGGCCTTGAAGAAAATCTACTTCAAGACGATCACCCGAAAATCTTTAAGCGGAGTGGGCGCGGTGGTTTGTGTCAGCGAGCATGACGGCGAAATGTTCCGCAGCATCGTCTCCCCCGAACGCATCCGCGTGATCGAAAATGGGGCCGATATTGATCGCTTCTGGAGCCTCAGGAAAAAGGTAGAGCCCGGCCTGGTTTTGGGCATCTCGCGGTTGGCCGAGAACAAGCGCGTGTACAAGGTGCTGGAAGCGATGGCCACCCTCAGGCATCGCTATCCGCACCTGCGTCTGGCATGGGTAGGAGACGATTTCGCGTCGCTGCGCGATGGCCTCGAACGGCGGGTCGTTGAACTCGGCCTTAGCGGCCGCGTGCGCTTTCTTGGCGCCGTGAGCCGTGAAGAGCTATATCACCTATTGGAACGCGCCAATCTTTTCGTATCGGCCTCCAGCTACGAGGGCTTCGGCCTCGCGACCATCGAAGCCATGAGCGCGGCAACCGTTGTCGTCGTCACCGCGGTGGGAGCGCACGCCGACGTAATTAGAGACGGCGTCAGCGGCTTCCTCATGGACCGCGATGCCTCCGGGCTCGCAGCGCACATGGAGCACGTTCTTTCCCTGCCGCGAGAGAAGCTGGCACAGATCGGTGCTGCTGCGAGAGAGGCAACCCGGCGCTTTTCCTGGATGCAGATTGCGCCCAGGTATGAACAGCTCTACCGCGAGGTTGTGGACGGCGGGGGAGGGGCTGGCGCCCGGTTATCATGATCGCGGAAACGACCCAGAAGAAGAGCCACGAGACCAGTCAAGGCACGATTCTGGTTTTCCGCATCCAGCTGTTACCGGCTTCGGAGACCTTCATCGTGGCCCAGGCCGCAGCCATGCGCAGATACACACCGTTCTTCGTGGGCTGGCGCCGCATGGCTGGGATCGACCTGCCGCAGGACACAAGCTGGACCGTCGATGGAGGCGGCTTCAAGGGAAAACTGCGAGAGCTTCGCTTTCGTTATTTAGGTCCGACGCGGGAGCAACTTGCGCGCTTACGGGCGAGAGCTCCGCGCCTGGTCTATGCTCACTTCGCACCCGATGGCCATGCCGCGATGCAACTTGCGGAGCAGTTGGGGGTGCCGCTGGTGACCGCATTGCATGGGTACGACGTAACCATGACCGATCAGGCAATGGGAGCTACGCGGTTGGGCCGCGAGTATCTGCAGGGCCGTCGGAGATTACAGAAAAGGGGTGCGCTCTTCCTCAGCTGTTCCTCCTACGTTCGCCGCCGCGGACTCGACATTGGATATCCGGAAGATCGCACCATCGTGCATTCGATCGGTGTGGACGTAGAGCGTTTTAAGCCGCCCACGGTCCGGCGGAGAGAAAAATTTGTCCTGTTCGTCGGCCGCCTGGTGGAGAAGAAGGGTTGCGGCAATTTGATCGAAGCCATGGTCGACGTGCAGCGCCGCAGCCCGGCGTCTGATTTAGTCGTGATCGGAGCCGGTCCTTTGCGTCTCCAGTACGAAGCACAAGCGGCCGCGCGTGGAGTGCGATGTCACTTTTTGGGAGCTCAGCCAACCACAGTGGTACGGGAGTGGATGGCGCGCGCGGCGGTCTTTAGCGTACCCAGCGTGGTTGCCGATTCAGGCGACGCTGAAGGCTTCGGAATGGTGTTCATCGAAGCCCAGGCGATGGGCCTGCCAGTGGTAAGCACACTGAGCGGCGGAATTCCTGAGGCCGTCGAGCATGGAAAAACAGGCCTGCTGGTGAAAGAGTGCAACCCCGCAGCCCTGGCGGAAGCCATTCTCGAACTGATGCAAAACGACGAATTGTGGCATCGCTATAGCGTCGCCGGCAGGAAGCGAGTCGTAGACCAATTCAATCTGCTGCACCAAACCGAGCGCCTCGAGAACGTTTTCGAAGAACTCCTGGAGGGACGCTGACGAGATGGCGCAACTAGTTCAAGTTCTCAGCGAGGCTCCTCCGGTAGAATTGCCCGCCGCAGGACGCTTCTACCAGCCGGAACTTGACGGACTGCGGTTCTACGCGTTTCTTGGCGTCTTTATCTATCACACCCTCCCCTCGCAGGCGTTGTTCTATCGCCGCTTGCACCTGCCACTGCCCGGGCTGTGGGCGGCAATCGCCAAGTCCGGTGCGTCCGGGGTCGACCTGTTCTTCGCCTTGAGCGCTTTTCTGATCACTTCGCTCCTCTTGCGCGAACGGCAGGAAACAGGCAATATCTCCCTCCAGCTGTTCTACCTGCGCCGCATCCTGCGTATCTGGCCGCTGTACTTTGCCGTGCTAGCCCTCGGCGTCGTGCTCGCGCATACCATTCCGGATCAAAGGCTTCCCTGGTATTACGTTGCCGGCTATCTGCTCTTTGTCGGTAACTGGATAAGTGCAGTGTTCGGACATACCCAGTCGATCTGCTCTCCCTTATGGACGGTCTCGATCGAGGAACAGTTCTACCTGGTTTGGCCGGCGCTGATGAAGATCCTCGAGCGTCGCGGCATGATCATCGCCGGGATCCTTACGTTTCTGCTGGCAACCCTAAGCCAGGCCGGCATTGTGCTCGCAGGCCTCAGCGGCGGTTACATATATTACGGCAGTGCGTCACGCTGCGACTCGCTGGCTCTCGGTATCCTGCTGGCGCTGTTCGCGGATCGTCTGCCCAGGCTCACTAATAACCAGCGCTGGATGCTGGTAGCAATCGGATTGCTGAGTTGGATCGCCGCCTCGGCGTGGCTAATCGACCAGCCCGGCCCGGTAACTATGCGCATGGTGCTGGGGCGCATGGTTGTCTCCGTCGCATCGGGCTCAATCCTATATGGAAGTCTCCGCAGCCGAAACCAACTGCTGCGAGGGCGTTGGGTAGTGCAACTGGGCAAGAGAAGCTACGGACTCTACATGCTGCACCTCACGGGACTTCTCATTCTGCAAAGTGTGCTTCGCCCGGCGTGGGGATGGCAGCTTCTGGCAACCAAGGCACTCGGGTTGGCGATGACGGTCGTTCTTGCGTTCGCATCGTATCGCTGGCTCGAGTCGCCATTCCTGCGGCTGAAAGATCATTTCGCCACCGTACTTAGCCGGCCAATCTGATGGAGGCCTATCCTGGATAAGCTAGCGTTTCAACCTTCGCACGTCGTCATTGCCGCAAACTCATCGTTGCCCGAACTCACCCTGCGGGAGGTCGGGATGATGCTTATGCGCCGCCGCGGGATCATTTACATAACGCTGGCAGGCTTTTTTCTGCTCGCGATCCTGGCTCTCCTATTCTCCACCAGGCGTTATAAGTCGGTGGGAGAAATCGAACTCCAGAAAGATTCCACCAGCTCCCTGGGCATCCAAACGGAAGGCGCGGATACTCCATCCGACGCGCTGGAAGTGAACATGATTATTCAGACTCAGGCGAAGATCCTGCAATCGGATTCGCTCGCACTGAGCGTGATCGAAGATCTTCATCTCGAGCAGACGCAAGATTTTAAGCAAAGATGGTCTCCAATCGGTTGGTTTTTGGGGCTACTCGCGCCTGCCGGCCAGCCCGATCCCAAGGGCGCGTCGCTTGAAAACTCACCTCACCGTCGCATTCGAGTGCTCAAGATTTTCCATAAAGAACTGACCGTGAAACCGGTTGCGGGAACGCGGCTGATCGATGTGGAATACCTAAGCCCTGATCCGCAGCTCGCGGCGGCGGTCGTGAACCACCTGCTGCAAGGCCTGATCGAGAAGGGCTATCAAGCACGCTTTAACGCCACCATGCAAGCCACATCATGGTTAAGCTCCCAGCTGGGAGACTTACGCACCAAGACCCAGGAGTTACAGGCAAAAGTGGTGAAGCTGCAACAGGAATCCGGCGTCTTCGCCCTGGGGGAGACGGATAAGGATGGTAAAGATCAGGTTTATAGTCCGACGCTCGAGAAACTTCAGATGGCGACTCAAGCCGAAGCGCAGGCGCAGTCTAACCGCATACTGAAGGGTGCGATCAACGAAGTAGTGAAGAGCGGCAACGCGGAGCTGATCTCGGGATTGGCGGGAAATGCGATTACCGGCGGTGCTGCCTCGGGCATCACCACGTCGCTGTCTCTGATTCAGAACCTCCGCTTGCAGGAGGCAACACTGCAGGGACAACTGCAAGAACTCTCCGCAAAGTTCGGTCCGGCTTATCCCAAGCTGGCCGAGATCCAGAGCAACCTGGCTGCGGTCCAGGCAGCGATTCATGCGGAGGTGGGCCGCGTCGCCGGGCGGGCCCACAACGACTTCAAAATTGCGGAGCAAACGGAGGAGAACACGCGGCGTGACTTCTACGCCGATAAGAGCGAGGCGGAGGCCCTCAACAATAAGACCATTGAATATCAGATGGCGCGCCAGGAGGCCGACCAGACCCGGTCACTTTATGACGATATGTCGCGGCGCCTTAAAGAGTCTGGCCTCCTGGCCGGCCTGCACTCAACCAACATTTCCATCGTCGACTGGGCCAGGGCCAGCGATACCCCGGCGAAGCCCGTGATGCTGCTCTACCTGGTGTGCTCGATCCTGGCTGGATTGCTTTTTGGTTCTGTCGCCGCGTTGCTACGTGACGTGACAGATCCCAAAATCCAGGATTTGCGCGAGATCTCCCGCGAGCTGGGCCCGATGCCGCTCTGCGTGCTCCCCTACCATAAAGAGCGGCCTATTCTGACTGCCGGCATGATCTGGATTGAGAAATCGCCGCTGCCCGCTCTAGACAGTCCGCAGTCCCTGTTCGTGGAGTCGCTGCGCTCCCTCCGGACTTCTCTGATGTTGTCGCGCAGTGGAGCGCCACCGCGTTCGGTGCTGGTGACCAGCCCCCTGGCGGGAGAGGGAAAAAGCTTTCTGAGCTGGAACCTCGCGATCCTCTTTGCTCAGCAGGGCAAACGAGTTTTGTTGTGCGACGCCGATCTCCGGCATCCCTGGTTGCATCGCAATCTCGAGACCAACCCCCAGATTGGGTTGAGTACTGTGCTCGCGGATTTGCCGCTCGACTACGGCGACGCCGCGACGATTCCGGTGCGCGAAGTTCCCGGGCTGTTCCTCATACCCGCCGGTCCGTTGCCTCCGTACCCTGCAGAGCTATTAACGTCGCAACACATGGCGCAACTATTGAGGGTCTGGGAAGTGCAATACGATCTCGTGATCCTGGATGCGCCTCCCGTTCTTTGTTTCACAGATGCTGCGGTTCTGAGCTCCATGGTCGATTCCGTTCTGCTTCTGGCCCGTCATCAGAAGACCCCTTTGACGGCGCTCGAGAAGAGCTACCGCATGCTCGAGGATGTGCAGGCAACCAGTGGCCGCAAGATCAATATCGTGGTCAATGGTGTGAAGGAACAGCCGGTGGAAGGGTTCGAGTCTTATCAAAAACGCGCCGCCGCGAGGGCATCATGAAGAACTACTTGCAGCTCTGTGCTCTACTGCTCTCTCTCTTAAGCACCGGTTTGCCGGCACAGAATGAGAGTCTGCTGATTGGACCCGGCGATCTCCTGCACCTCCAGGTCTACGACACACCAGAAATGGAACAACGCGCCCGGGTAACGGACGCTGGAACCATTCCCTTCAGCTTTCTGGGCAGCGTCAAGGTATCTGGTCTGACCCCGGAGCAGGCAGCCGGCCAAATCGAACATCGACTCGTGGCCGCCGGGGTTATGCTCCACCCCCAGGTGACGGTTCGGGTGGAAGCCTACGCAACCCAGAATGCGTCCGTGATGGGACAGGTAGTGAAGCCGGGGATTTACGAAATCGATACCGGGCGCAAGGTGGTTGACGTGCTGGCCATGGCCGGAGGACTCACAGATATGGCGGATCGTCACATTACGATTGAACGCTCCGGCGCCGCGAAGCAAAAGGTCGAGTATTACTTCTCCAATGCCGCGGCCAGCGCTTTTTCTGACGATCCGATGGTATTTCCTGGCGACACCGTGATCGTGCCCAAAGCCGCTGTGGTGTACGTTCTGGGCGACGTATTGAAGCCGGGCGGTTATCCCATCAGTACGAACAATTCGACCATGACCGTGCTCCAGGCGATTGCCCTGGCGGGTTACGCAAATCACACTGCAGCCGTCGGCAAATCGAAATTGGTGCGTCAGACGATGGACGGGGTACAGGAGATCGACCTGCCGGTGAATGAGATACAGAAGGGCAAGAAGGCGGATGTCGCCTTATTACCGGACGACGTAATTTATGTTCCGTTCAGCTACCTGCGCAACATTGGAATTAACGGTCAGGGAATTCTCGCCTCTGCCACCTCCGCCGTTATCTACACTCACTAATGTCCGCTATCTCATTCACTCATCCCGAGCCTGGAGAGTCGGGAAACATCTGGAGTAGCCTTTCGACCTGGGGCTTGTTGCTGCTGCTGCTTTATTTTGCTCTGGCCGGTATCTCACCGTTCATGAATGAACCGACGGCCAACCGGGTGGTTGCCACCAGTTCTGCCGGGGGAGCGCTTTTCGAGCGGGTGAGCAAGCTTTTCATCGTTGTGGTCTGCATGATGTTTGTCCTTCAGCGGCACCAGTCTGTTCGCAGGATGGGCATGCAGATGAAGTTGATCACCAGCTTTCCTATAGTCGCGCTTCTGCTCTATCCCGTCTCGCAGCAGCCAACCCGGACCATCAGCTCCGGTGCCTTGCTTCTTGCCGGCGTGCTGCTGTTGTACTACATAATGTCCCGCTACACCCTCGATCAGGTGCTGGAACTGCTGCTGGTTCTGGGCACCGTGACCGTGATGGCGAGTATAGTGTTTGCTCTTGCTCTGCCTCAGTATGGTCTGGATCGAATGGGTGGGCATGAGACTGCGTGGAAGGGAATCTTCAGCGCCAAAAATTACCTTGGCAACATGGCGTTGTTTTTTATGACCGTGGCTGTGTCTTATCGCGGGCGCACGCCCCTTCTGCGTTCCGTCCGGATTGCACAAATCTTTTTTTGCCTGGCTGCCATTGCCTTTTCCAGAGCCGCGACCGCGTATGTGCTGACCGCAATCTACATTCTCCTTTTTGCGATCATGAAGACGATGCATGGTTTTAAGAAGAAGGATTATTTTGTGGTCTGCTTCCTTCTGCTGGTAGTGGTTTGCGCCGCCACTGCGGCGATCGTGCTTTCACCGGATTCGCTGTTCACTTTGTTGGGGAAAGACGTGACCCTGACCGGACGCACTGGGATATGGCGTGCGGTCGCCGAGTCCATAGCTAAACGGCCGCTGTTTGGGTATGGTTACCAGGCGTTCTGGCTTGGCCTGGAAGGTGAATCCTATCGTGTGATTCTCGCAGTATCGTGGGTTCTGGCCCAGGCGCAGAACGGTTTTCTTGACGTTATGCTGGAGATGGGCGTGGTGGGCCTGGCAATCGTCGTGTTGGTCTTCGGCTTTGCCTTCCGCGACGGTGTGGTCTGCCTTTTCCGGTCGCAGGATGATACGCGCCTTCGAGCGGTGGAGTGGTACCTCACCATCGTGATTCTGACGCTCATCTACAACCTGGACGAGAGTTTCCTCTTCGATCCCAAGCATCTTGGGTCGATGATGTTTCTACTAGCCTGCGTTGGCCTCAAAATTGAGCGCCTCCGCCTGCGGGGATCCAGTGGAAAAAGTTAGAAGAAAGTCCCTAGTCCTTGTTATCAAGTGCCGCTTCGATGGCTGCCGTGACCTGGGGTGAGTCGGGTGTGACGGCAGGTTCAAAGCGCTCTACCGGTTTGCCGTTCCGGTCAAACAGAAACTTGGTGAAGTTCCATTTGATTTCACCGCCAATCTGCGGGTTGACCGTCTTGTCTGTCAGGAAGACATACAGGGGTGTCTTATCTGCGCCGACCACAGAGACCTTGGCCATCATCGGAAAAGACACGTTGTAACGGTTATGGCAGAACGTTTTGATTTCTTCGTTGGTGCCGGGCTCCTGCGAAGCGAAGTTGTTGGCCGGAATTCCGACAATCACCAGACCGCGATCTTTGTACTTTTCGTACAGCGATTCCAGACCCGCGTACTGCGGGGTATAGCCGCACTTGCTGGCAACGTTGACCAGCAGAAGAACCTTACCCCGGTAACCACGCAGGCTGACCGGCTGGCCGTCGATGGATTTCAAAGTGAAGCTATAAACGCCTTTGGCCGGTATGGCCAGGCAGACTGTGGCGACACACAACGTAAGCAGGAAGGTTAATTTGCGCATAGGGTCCTCCTGATATCTTATACATCACAGAGGTCAACCGCTTGTAAAAGCGAGGCGCGGGGATCGCCGGTAGGGACAAACTCATGCGCCACGTATCCCTTATATCCGCTTTCTACAATGCCGCGCATCACGCCATCCCACTGCACCTCCTGCGTATCGTTCAACTCGTGCCGTCCGGGTACGCCGCCAGTGTGAAAGTGGCCAAGCCATTGAATGTTTGCTTTGATGGTGGCGATCAAATCGCCTTCCATGATTTGCATGTGATAGATGTCGTAGAGCAGCTTGACATGGGGAGAATTCACTTCCTTCATCACTTCGACCCCCCACGCGGTGTGGTCCGCCATATAGTCCTTATGGTTCACCTTGCTGTTTAACAGCTCCAGACACAGCACCACGTTGTTGTCTTCTACAATCTTCTTGACCCGGTTCAATCCAAGAATCACATTCTTTGCGCCCTCTTCATCCGACATGCCGCGGCGATTTCCGGAAAAAGTAATGACATTGGGCACCCCGGCTTTCGCGGCCAGAGGGACATTGAGGCGCATCGATTCCTCGATCTTGTCGTGATTCGCAACCACGTTCAGTGCATCGGGAATCGTACCGGCTCCGACGTAGCCCATGGTGCAAATCAGTCCATACTTCTTAGGCGCTTCATAATCTGCCGGCTCCAGCAGGTCGACTCCCTTCAGTCCGATCTGCGCCGAATAAGCGCACAATTCATCCAGTGTCATTTTCGGATAGCACCAGCGGCTGACGGACTGTCGAATGTTTCCCTTCCTTTGAATCGGATGGTCAGGCGCAGGCGCAGGCTTTTCCTGGCCCCAGGCCACGGAAGAAGACATGGGAGACGTGGAGGCGAGTGCAGTACCTGCGATCGTGCTTTGGAGCATCCTGCGACGGGAGATCGACGACATCTTGAGATACCTTTCGGAACGTTGTAGGTTCACGGAGGTATTTAATCATCTTTTTGGATTCCCGGCAGACCTCAGGCGCCGAAGAGATCTCTTTTGGTAGGGAGTTTACTCAGATCGGTTTCCTTCATCCTCACCTGAAGGATCTGGCGCCAGAGGTGGGGCAGGAAGATGTTGAGCGTTCCGTCATCGGCTAACAGATCGCAGTAGGTGATGCAGTATTGCTCCGAGCCGAAGAGCTGCCGGGTGATGGTGGTCGCCGTCGACATGAAAAACCGTGGCTCCGTCCAGGTAACACCGTCATCATGGGAGAGTGAAATCCAAACCTCGGATCGGTCGTCGCGGTTGAAGCCGCCACCCGTGCTGCGGTTATGGTGGAGCGCAATAATCGTTTTGCCGTCAGACAATTTCTCAATCATCGGTGGAGCGTCGGGATGGACCAGTGGTGTGGGAGAGGGATCTGACCAGGTCTTTCCATCGTCCCTGCTCCGCAACTGCCAGATGTGCCCCTCCTCAGTTCTCGCGAAAAGCACGACGTTGCCATGTCCAAGTGCGAGCGGGCGCCCCTCGTCCATGCGCTGCGCCGGCTTCCATTGCCAGCCGCCTGGACGCTTCCCGGGCAACAGAGTCCAGCTCTTGCCTTGATCCTCGCTGCGAAGTACATAGAGCGAGGTACTGCGAAGACGGTAACGGTCAGGGTGCCCCACGGCGGGCCCATAGGTGCCCGCGTGCGGAGCGAGAAGCCAGGCACCCGTTTCCGTTTCCGTCATATTGATACACCACATGCCTTGAAAATCGGGTTCGTTCTGCGGCCGGATGCGCCGCGGCTCTGACCACGTATGGCCATCATCGTCGGAGAAACGAAGGGCTATGCCCGCATCTTCGAAGCCATCGAAATCACTCGGAGCCGGCTCCGTACCGAAAACATAGATTCGTTTCGAACGCTGCGGCACCAGGGGAACCCAGGCGTGCTGATTGTAGGGAATTGCGGTCGAAAGCGAGGGGCCGGTCCAGGTTTTTCCCTTATCTTTCGAACGATACAAAAGAATGTCGTTTGCTTTGTAATGCGGGTCGGTGAACCCGTAGTGTGCCTTGCCGGAGATGATCGTCAACAAATAATCGCCCGCCGGCGTTATGAACGGACGTGGGCAATCGACGTACACAACCGGATCGGAATCCGCACTCCATAGGTGCTTAACTTTTCCCAACCCAAGGTCAGGCTGGGGGAAGCGATGGATTGCCCGGACCTCAAGCCATTCTGGAACCACCACCCCGACGTCGGACGCATAGCGCAGAACACGGGGCAGAGTGCCGGTTGTAACCGAGACGCCTCCAATCTTCATCCGGCTATAAGGCGCCAGGTCGTCTATTCCACTCTGCACTCCACCCTTGGACAAGTCGACCGGAAGATAAGACAAATAAGTGGACTTGATGGGGGCAACAGAGGCCATCCCCCCATAAGGGGGACACACGGCTATCGCAGGGAGAGCATGAAGAAACGTTCTACGTGTAATGGACATCAATCACCGGGTATCGAATGCCTCAAAAGGCATACGTCAATGCGAGTTGGTAAGCGCGTCCGTTGCTGCCGGCCAATATGTTTCCAAAACCGGGCGTCGTCATCGTGTTTACCGGGGTGCTGAAGTTCACGTGGTTCATAACATTAAACGCTTCGCCACGGAAGGTTAAGGTGCTTCCCTCGGTGATCTTGAACGCCTTGTGCAGCCCGGCATCATAACTAAACTGCCTCGGGCCGAAAGACGCGTTATAACCCAAATTCCCGAATTCCTGTGCCTTATAAGGTGTCTGGTTGTCAAATGCCGCAGGATTCAACCACTGGCGCGTATTTCTGTTCTTGATGTAACGGTTCGTGCCAGTAACCAGATTGGGCCGGTCTCCCGTGATGCGCTGATTGCGGACCAGGTCCAGGCCCGCGAGCACATTGAACGGCAGGCCTGAACTATAGGAAAGGATGCCGGCAAAATGCCAACCACCTAAAGCCGCCCTGCCGACTGCGGAGTCGCGGGCAAAGGCAGCCGTGGGCACCAGGTAAGAGTAATCCATGGTAAAGACATTGCGTATGTCTCCGTCCACCGGCCCGTAAGATCCAGCGACATTGCTCAGATCCTGAACGTTGTTGCTACCGATGTTATTGATGTCGTTGGCGGTCCCGTAGCTCATCGTCTTTCCCCAGGTGTAATAAGCGTCGAGCACAAGGCCGTGGTAGCTCCGCTCGTTCAGCGAAACCTGCAGCGCATTGTAACTTGAGGTAGCAACGTTCTGCATGATCTCGACTGTGGAGTAAGTTGGGTCAGGCCGTGGGCCGCCGTGGGCCTCGAATTGATTCGGCAGCGTGTTGTAGTAAAGGTGATAGACATGGTTGCCTACATACGCAATTTGGAGTGCGAGGTTGGGGGCGAGCGTCTGCTGAAGGCTTAAATTCCATTGGTCCGAAGTGCCGTCGGGAAGATGGTGGTCGGCGACAGTGCGGGATAGGGCGATACCAAGAGTCTCGATGGAGTTGGGGTCAGCAATGATTTGCTGCGTGAATGTAGATTGCGGGAAGGGAAATGCCAGGGGGTATCCCGGCGGAAAGTCGCTGGGCGCTACGGTGAGAGAGAAAGGAATCAGTGGATTGATGAAGCCGAAGTCGTACATGAAGAAGGGCTGAGTCTGCATGTATGCGATACCGGCGCCCGCTCTGACGACAAGCTTTTGGTTATCCTGGGGACTCCAAACGAGACCCACACGAGGCCCGAAATTATGCGGATTGGAGGCCCACATACCCTGGCTCTTGTTGGTGATAAACGGTCCAAACGGGTCAGACGTGGCGAGGTTCCAGCCGCCCTTCAAGGGGGTAAAGTAGTCGTATCGCAGGCCAAAGTTTATCTGTAGCTGGCGGCTGAGCCGCCATGAATCTTGCCCATAGAATCCGAAATTCCAGGAGCCCAGGTCCTTAGGAGTATCGAACGTGATGCGAATCGTCGCCGGTTGGTCGGCGATAAGTGCGGGCAGGGTGTTGTAATACTCTGTCATCCCCGTGTTTTGCATCCGCGTGCTGTTTAGCCGATAACCCTGGAATCCAACTTTGAATGTGTGCGGGCCGTGAATGACGGTGAAGTTATCCGTCAGCGTATACGTATTTGTAATGTAGTGAATCATGCTTTGAAAGTCGCCGACGAGGCTCACAGGATCCACCTCAAACCAACCCGGCAATACGTTCAAGGTACTGTTGTGCCGGTTGAGGTTGTTGCGATTAAAGCCGAGGCGGAACTCGTTGAGCTTGTTTGACGAGAGGGTGTAAGTGTGTTCGACGACGGTGTTGTAGTAGTGATAGGGAGCGGACTGAATGTTAGCTGGGCGAAACGCTGGACTAAGATAGTTCGACCAGTTATAGCTGAAACGAACGCCGAGCCGTTGCCGGCCGGCGGTATAGTCCACACGCGACAGGGTGGTATTTTCGGTGTCAGTGGTCTCCGCATTGCGGGTACTGTAGCCTAGAAGCGGATTCGTAGTCGTCGCATACGTTGTGGGCAAGCCTTCGATATTGGCGGCAAGCGCCGGCGTGAGTTGAGAGATCAAGGCCGGCGTGGCCACATAGCCGCTCAGAGTCTCCGCCTGAAGGACGCGAGCGCCTTCATAGTTGAAGAAGAAGAACAGGCGGTCTCTCATGATTGGACCGCCGATGTTGCCTCCGAACTGGTTCCAGCGAAGCGGAGGCTTCTTGAGATGATTCAGATTAGAGAAGTAGTTGTTTGCGTCGAGAATGTCGTTTCGAAAGTACTCCCAGACTCCGCCGTGGAATTTGTTGGTTCCGGACTTTGACGTCAGGTTGACCACGCCGCCGGTCGCGTTTCCGTACTCCGCGTCGAAGGAACTGCTGTCCACTTTCACTTGGTCGACTGCTCCCAGGCTTACGCTTCCCATCAGCGAAGTTCCCGCGCCGGCAGCCTGATCGGTTCCCGCGGAGTCAATCTCGCCAAACGACATGTCGACCCCGTCTAGATACAATTGGTTTCCGTAACCAGGAGAGCCGTTGAAGGTCATCCCGCCTCGACTGCCCACTGTATTTGAAGGCGAAGCATTGCCTCCTGCCTGAAGACCGACCAACTGCTGCCAATTCCGTCCGTCTAAAGGCAGGCTTTCCACCTTCTGCGAGTCGATAACAATGCCCACGTCCGGAATCGTGGTATTGAGCAGCGGCGCCTGGGAGGTGACTTCCACCGTGCTGTTGGTACTGCCCACATCCAGGGTTAGATCCACCCTGGGCTTGGTGCTGGTGCTGAGTTCAAATCCCGGGCTTTTTTCAGGCCGAAACCCGCCATGCGTCGCCTCGATGGAGTAGGTCCCGGCAGGCAACAAGGGGAACTCATAGTAGCCCCGGTCGTTGGTTGCCGTGCTGGTAACGACATTGGTCTCGAGGTTGGTTGCACTCACCTGGGCGCCTGGAACGACCGCGCTCGAACGATCGGTGATGAACCCGACGATGGATCCTCCGCCAATCTGGGCTGAGAGCGGGAGTGTGACCAGCAGGGCAAGCAAGCAAGAGCTAAGAACGGGAAAGAACCGCGCGACGACTGGCTTCATGGCGAACTCCTGAGGATGCCGATGGAGGATCGGGCAAACCCTCGCTGCACGCGAGTATCAATTATCGATAAGAAGATTAAGCAGCCCATCACGACCTTGTCAAGGGTCCTTATTCTTTTCTGTGGTTCAGGGAATCGGCGATTTCACGGCGAAGAAATGCTGCGGCGACCTTCTGCATGTATTATTGATAATCCTTCTTTTGGGGATGTCGTCCGCACATCTATGAAACCGCTCGAGGCCTCGGACATTACAGGAACCTACGCCACCCTTCTATTGCCAATCAATGCGGACGATGGGATCGACCTCGCGAGGGTCGAGGTTCAGCTGGATCATTTGATCCAAGCCGGGGTGGATGGAATCTATGCCCACGGGACCGCTGGAGAATTCTATTCGCTGAGCGAGCGTGAGTTCACTGAATTGAATGAACTGCTGGCTCTGAAGTGTGAATCGGCGGGAATGCCCTTTCAGATTGGAGCGTGCTTTCCCACCCCTCAACTCTCTCTTGATCGTGCGCGGCGAGCCGCACAGCTCTCCCCGGGAGCCATTCAGGTGATTTTGCCCGATTGGTACCCCCTCACGCTTCAGGAATCGATTGCATACCTGGAGCGAATGGCCGAGTTAATTGCGCCGGTCCCCCTGGTTCTCTACAACCCTCCCCACGCCAAACGCGTGCTCGAACCAGAGGACTACCTTGAGTTGTGCCGGCAAATCCCATCCCTGGTGGGGATCAAAGTGGGCGGCGGTGATGACAGGTGGTATGAACGCATGCGGCCGTTGGCGGGCAGGCTATCTATCTTCGTTCCCGGACATGCACTGGCGACAGGCTACGCCCGGGGGGCCACAGGAAGTTATTCCAATGTCGCCTGTCTGCAGCCGGCGGGCGCCAAGCGGTGGAACCGGCTTATGCAAACGGACCTGCCCGCGGCGCTGGCAATCGAAGCGCAAATACAAAAATTCATGACGGCGTACGTCGTTCCCTTCCGCGACGTTAAGGGACATTCGAACATGGCCCTCGATAAGTTGCTGGCCTGTGTCGGCAATTGGGCCCCCGTGGGCACCCGGCTGCGATGGCCTTACACGGGCGTCGCTGAATCGGAAGTCGAACGGTTGAGAGTGGTGGCGCGAGCAAGCATCCCATCGTTGTTTGAAGATGTGCCCGTATGAATGCTATGAATGCTCCACTGCAAATTCTGGTTGCGGTGGACGATTTCAGCGAGGACCAGTTCGACCGGATTTGCCATGCCGTTCAAGGATGGGCTTCGGTCCGGAGAATTCCGCAGAGCACTCCTCCCGAGCAGTATCGAGCGGAACTGCAGCACGCCCAGATTGTCGTCGGATGGCCCGACCCGCGATTGCTGCCTGGGACGAACGTGCATTTGGTCCAAATCGGATCTTCAGGATGGGACGCGTACGAAGGCAGCGAACTCCGAGACAGCGGCATCGCGATCTGTTCCGGACGAGGCATATATTCGATCGGGGTTGCCGAACATTGCATCGCCATGATGCTCGCGTTGGCCCGGCGGCTGCCGCTCCATATTCACGATATGCAGCAGAAGGTATTCCGCCGGCATTCTCCCTATGCGGAAATTGCGGGGACGACCGCATGCATCGTCGGCCCCGGAAGTATCGGAATGGAACTCGCCTCACGTTGCAACGGCCTTGGCATGCGCGTGATCGCCGTGGCCAGAGACGACTCGAAGATCATCCCCCCGATGGAAAAGATTTTCGCGGTGCGTGACCTTAAGCTTGCTGTCTGCCAAGCGGATCACGTTTTTCTGACGGCTTCAGGAAATCGCGATAATCAGAAGCTCTTCACCCGCGAGGTGTTGGAAGCGTTCAAGCCCACAACTTATTTCTATAACGTGTCACGCGGAACGACTGTTGATCAGACAGCGCTCTGCGAATTGTTGGCCCAGGGAAGAATCGCCGGTGCGGGATTGGATGTGACCCTGGTTGAGCCGCTGCCCGAGGATAGTCCGTTGTGGAATCTTGGAGACAATGTATTGATCACGGGGCATAGCGCCGGGTTGTCGCAAGGGCACGCGGAACGCTTCTGTGCGCTGGTCATACGAAACTTGTGCCGCTTTCGTGACGGCGAGACGCTGGAAAATCGAGTGCTCTAAAGGAGAACCCATATGAAGATCACCGAAATCACCACTCGCCGGCTCAGGCTGGGAGCAGAGCCATGGTTTGCCCCTCGCGCGATCCCGAGCGGCCACGTGCCTTATTGGGAGTTCCCGTTCACTACGCTGCATACCGATGAAGGGATCGATGGCTACACCATGGACTATGGGCCTCTCGGACAAGGCAGGGGATCCGCTTACGCGGTGCACGATATTTTCTATTACGACCTGGTCGGTCAGGATCCCCTGAACCACGAAGCCATATGGCAAAAGCTGCGCATGAAGCAGCGCCACCTCTACAACTTTACCGAGACGATCTGGTCGAACCTGGATGTCGCACTCTGGGATATCAAAGGCAAAGTTGCCGGCTTGCCCATCGCCGTGCTGCTGGGCAAGTATCGCGATCGAGTGCCGCTCTATTCGACCTGCCCGCCGCAGACGATTGGCACGGTAGAGGAACTCGAGCGCGAAGTCCGCAAGAAACAGGGCGAGGGCTATGCAGGCATTAAGCTTCAGCTCTCCGGTGGTTCGAAGCTGGACATTCCCAGGCTGCGGCGCGCCCGGGAAGTGACGGGCTCCGAGTTTCCTCTGATGGTCGATTCTTCTGCGGTTCTCTCCTTCGAAGATGCGCTGAAAATCGGCTACGAATTAGATGAACTGAAATTCGAATGGTTCGAAGAGCCATTTCCCGATGACCATATCATCCAATTGAAGAAGCTGGCTGCGGCCATTCGCACGCCGGTACTGGCGGCAGAGACGGTCAGCCTCACCGAGCTGCCTCACTATATGGTCGATGGCGCCATCGATATCGTCCGCGCTGATGTTCACCATAAGGGCGGGATCACGGGCCTGTTGAAGGCCCTCGGTATGTGTGAACTGATGGGATTTGAGTTAGAGATCCACACTGCCTCATCGCCCCTGCTGGACGTGGCCAACCTGCATGTCGGTTGCTCGACCAGGCTCTCCCGCTTTCTCGAATCGCATCATCCCATGTTTCGCTTCGGCCTCAAGGGGGATCCTCTTCGCTTGCAGGAAGATGGCTGCCAGCATCTGCCGCCGGGCCCAGGACTCGGAGTGGAACTGGACTGGGATTGGATCGAAAACCACACCGTGGAAGTGATCCGCGGCTGTGACTATTAGGCCGTGATCCCGCTCAACCACCGCTCTTCAGAGCGATCACGCGACTGGAGCGATGGCCGGGCTTGTTCTCCCCGCCGGCGATCACATATTGCCCATCCCAGAATGTCGCCCCCGTCGTAACCAGGCTCACCGGCAATTGTGAACCGGCGGACCAGGTTGCCTTATGTGAATCGAAACGCAGGGTTTTCAGGCTGAAACCGGGATGCTGATCCTTCAACGTAAGGATTTGCTCGGCCAGGCTTCCATTGTCTCCGCCGAAGAGGACCAGGGAACCTGATTCATCGCAAATGGAAGGCGCACCGGTAACCGGAGACGGGAGGTCAGGAAGCCTTTCCCACGAAGCCCCTCCTTTGAGCCGCCAGGCATCGCTCAGGTAGGTTCTGTGCGATGTGCCGCCACTGTCAACGCTGAGGTCCGCCCCACTCAGCACGTATAGATCGTGTCCACATCCAGCCACTACGGGCAAGATTCGCGCATGTTTCCATGGCGGCGAAGGCTCGCTCTTCCACGCTTGCGATGGCCGCCGATCAGAAAGGTTCAAGCTCCAGATTTCACTCGATACATCCTTTGCATTGAGTGTGTGTTGACCACCTACTACGTACACCTTGTCTCCCGCGAGGGCGGCTTGGGCATTAGTGATTGGCTGTGGAAGGTTGGGTAAATTCCTGATTGTGAGTTTCTTTCCATCCAGGCCCAACTGCAAGGCTGTGTTGTAAGGCCGTTCCGCATCCTGGCCGCCGATGCAAAGCATCTCTTTGCCCACCTGTACCGCGCTGCCATAAGACATCGGACGTGGAAGATGGCCTATGAGCTGCCATTGCCGCCCGCCCGGTGCAAGAGCTAACACTTCATCCGACCAATGCTTGGTTCCCCCGGCCCACGGTGGCATGGTCCAGCTTGATCCGCCTGCCACCACCAGAAGGTCTCCAATCGTGCCCACGCATTGCCCGGCGATCGGTTGGGGAAGTGGAGGAAGATCGTGCCACTCGTAGGGTTGCTGAGGAACAGCCGCGTTGGACAACATATGGAATCCTCCCAGGAGCGCAATCATCCCTACCACCAGGCGGAGCATAGGCCCGCGCCGTGCCGCTGCAGAATTCTGCATTTCACTTCCTCGCCCCGGGGTCGTCATCCCTTTTCCAGCTCTGATTTTGTGGGCATTGTCTGTAAAGCGCTGGCCTTGACGGTTAAATGCGTGACGGTGCTCCAACGCAGCGGAAAGAACAAATGCATCTGCTCTCCATCACAAAATGCGTCCAGGTAAGAGCACTGGTAGTCGTAGAAGCCATTGTTTGTATTTGGCACGGAAGCAATTGCCAGAACAAAGCGTGGGGTTGTCCAGTGGTGCCCACCGTCGGTCGAAAATGAAACCCAGACCTCGCTGCGTCCTTTTTTCCAGTCGCCGGACGAATTGTGATGGAAACACGCTAACGTCCTTCCATCAGGCATGTGGAACAGCATGGGAGGAGCATCCGGGTGAATGAGGGATGTCGGCTCTGGCGTCGACCAAGTGATGCCGGCATCGTCGCTCCAACTCGCCCACAGATGACCTTCGGGAGTGCGGATCATGAGCAATACATGATCGCCTCCCAGGCTGATCGGCCTG
>Ga0302326_10004134_pt1 | contig 33780 bp, 34 predicted proteins | sample Palsa_T0_3_FD_202264 | JGI IMG/M metagenome (GOLD analysis project Ga0302326, IMG submission 202264) | Peat permafrost microbial communities from Stordalen Mire near Abisko, Sweden - Palsa_T0_3 | ecosystem: Environmental > Terrestrial > Soil > Palsa > Peat permafrost | place: Sweden: Abisko...
CGGTCGAGCACGCGCTGATCGCGCTCGCTTCCTGCCAGGCCATCACATATCGGTTCTGGGCCGCGAAGCTGGGCATCGAGCTCGACGGGCTCGAGGTCACGGCCGAGGGCGATCTCGACGTGCGCGGCTTCTTCGGCTTCGACGACGGCGTTCGCCCCGGTTTCACAGGGGTTCGGCTCCAGATCACGCCGACGGGCCCGGAGCCGGCCGAGCGCTACCAGGAGCTGGCCGACGCCGTTGACGCCCACTGCCCGGTGCTGGACCTGTTCAGCAACGCGACGCCGGTGCAGCGCAGGATCGCCGTCGCGGTCTGACTTCCTCCAGCGCCGTGGGGACGGTCGGCAGCCCGGCACCCGCGACGCAGTCGCCGATGGCGCGTCGGGCCAGACCACAAAAATAAATATATAAATTGATTTTGTTTACGTCAGGTTGGAGCTAGGCTCGTGCGCGTGGCCGGGCCGGCTTCGATTGCACAACCCGTCTGGGTGTAAACGATGTTCGCGGATCAGAACCAGCAGCCGCTGTTGGTCGACGTCGCGTGGTTGGCCGAGCATCTGGGCGAGTCGGGGCTGCGGGTGTGTGACGCCACCGTGCATCTCCTGCGTCCGCCTGAGGGTGGGCCATATGAGGTCAAGAGCGGCCGCCAGTCCTATCAGCCGGCCCATATCCCCGGGGCGGCGTTCGCCGACCTGGCCGGCGAGCTGGCTGATCCGGATTCACCGTTTCACTTCACCGTCCCCAGCCCTGAGCGGTTCTCAGCCGCGGCCGGCCGGCTGGGCATCGGCCCGGGCGTGCACGTGATCGCGTATGCGCAGGACACCCCGATGTGGGCGACGCGTCTGTGGTGGTTGCTGCGCTTCTTCGGCTTCGATGCTGTGAGCGTGCTTGACGGTGGGCTGCCGGCGTGGCAGGCGGCCGGCTATGAGCTGAGCGATGAGCCGGCCAGCTACCCGCCCGCTCGCTTCCAGGCGCAGCCTCGGCCGGAGCTGCTGGCCACGCGAGCGGATGTCGAGGCGGTGGTCGACGGATCCGCTCGTTCGTGCCTGGTCAACGCTCTCCTACCTCCGATCTTCCGCGGCGAGGGGATCACCGCCTACAGTCGCCCGGGGCGCATCCCGGGCAGTGTCAACGCGCCCTGGAACGCGATGGTCGACCCGGCCACCAACCGGTTTCGCTCTCCCGCCGAGCTCGAGCGTGAGCTCGATGCGGCCGGCGTCAGTGGTCCGGACCCGGTGATCGCCTACTGCGGCGGCGGGATCTCCGCCACGGTGGATGTGTTCGCGCTGTCGCTGGTGGGGAGAAACGACGCCCGCCTGTATGACGGATCGCTGACCGAGTGGTCCCACGACCCGAGTCTGCCGCTGGAAGTCGGCTGAGATCCTCGCGCGGTATCCGCGAGTGCGATCTTGAGCGACGGGCGAACCCGCCGCTGACGTGGCCTGACGCCTAGCCGTTACGGCTTGTTCTCGGCGCCGAGCCTCGGGCCCGATCGTTCGATCTCAAACCAGACGTGCGTGGTGCCCTCGTGCACGCCCCATCGGCTGGCTTGCGCCTCAACGATTGTCAGTCCCCATCCGCTCAATGTGTCGAAGTCCTGCTCGCGCGCGACTCGCTCGAAGCCGGAGCCCTCGTCAATGACCTCGACGAGCAGGCGGTCTTCATCCAGGCCGGCTCTGAACGTGATCGTCCCCTGCCCGTGCAGCAGCGCGTTGGTGACGAGCTCGCTGGCCAGAAGGGTGGCCCGGCTGAGCTCGTCGGCATCGAGCGTGCCCGCATACAGCTCCGCAAGCAGGTGGCGGGCGTGCGCCGCAGCACCGGGGTCTCGCGGCAGTTCGACGTCTATTGACTCGGGCACGCGAGAGTCCTGTCCGAGAACCAGCCGGACAAATCAGGCCGTCGCTTGGTCACGCGACGGCGCTCGGGTTAAGCTCGCCGATCATCTGCGCGTCTGCGGCGGGCCCGCGAGCCTGCTGCGGATCGGCATGGGAACGGCGGCGGACGGCGATCGCCGCGGTGTCGTCGGCATGCACGCCACTCTGGAACTCGGCGAGCGCACCGGTGAGACAGTCGATCACCTCAGCGGCCGGGCGATCGCGGACGTCGCTCAGGGCGGCGCGCAAGCGCTCGAGTCCAAACCGCCTCCCCTCGTCGTCCAACGCGTCGGTCATGCCGTCGGTGTACGCGACGAGGGTGCTGCCCGCGTCCAGGCTAATCTCGATGTCTCGCCAGGTGACATCGCTGAACGCACCGAGCAGCGGCCCGTGCTCGCCGATCTCCGCGATCCGCTGCCCGTTGATATGCAGGGGCAGCGGGTGTCCGCCGACGGCCAGCGTGGCCCGATCGTGCTCAAGCCGCAGGCAGAGGGCTGTGCAGACTGACAGGGTCGGGCGCCGCTTGAGCGTGCGGTCGACCCGGTCGAGCAGCTGGGCGGGACTGGTGAGGAACTCCGATGCGGTTCGCATCGTATGACGCACGAGCGAGGTGAGCGCCGCCGCCTGCACACCTCTGCCGGTGACGTCCCCGATGATCACGATCCAGCTTTCGCCGACCGACCATACGTCGTAGAAGTCACCCCCGACCAAGCTGCTCTGGAGCGCCGGCATGTACACGCTGGCCAGCTCGTAACCGGGGATGTCCGGCAGCCGCTCGGGCAGCAGGCTCTGCTGCAGCGTCCGTGCGATTGCGGAGCGTTCGCTGTACAGCCTCGAGTTCTCGATGGCCACCGCCGCCCGGGCGGCAACCTGCTCGGCCAACTGCTGATCAAACTGATCGAGCACCCGGGCAGAGTCCGAGCTCACCAGCGTGAGCGCGCCCAGGATCCGTCGTCCCAGCCGCATCGGCACGATCAGCCCGGACCGCATGCCCACGGCCCGCAGAAGCTCCAGGTGGCGCGCGTCGATCGCGGCCTCGACCAGCGTGGCGTCGGGAATGTCCGGGTAGAGCAGCGATTGGCCGGTGCGAAAAACCAGGCCGAGGCCCCGATCGGGATCCATTTGCTCCGGCTCGTAGCCCCGGAGCGCTTCCGCCAGGGTGAGCCGCTCCGGGTCAACGTGCGCCACCGCGACCGGTTTCCGGCCCCCGTCCTCATCGACCAGATCGACGGCGCACCAATCGGCGACCTCGGGGACGGCAAGCTCGGCCACGTTGCGTAGCGTCTGCTCGTAGTCGAGTGACGAAGCCAGCACCGCGCTCGCGTCAGCGAGAAACGCGCCCCGCAGCTCGGCGCGCTTCTGCTCGGTCACGTCCTCGATGATCGTGATCGTGGCCTCCACCTCACCGTCCTCGTCCAGCAGCGGAGCGGACTTCAATAGGTTCCACCGCTGAGCGCCAGAGTCGCGATTGACCGTGCGAATCAGCAGCGGCTCGGCCGGCTCGCCGGCGAGGATCCGGACCGAAGGGATGTCCTGCATCTGGATCTCGCGTCCATCCTCCCCCCACACCAAATAGTCCTTCATGATCTCTCCGGGAGGGGTCTCGCGGAGTTCCTCCCAGGAGCCGAAGCCCAGATGGGCCACAGCGGCCGGATTCGCGTACATGAACGTATGGTGGCGATCGCGGATCGTGATCGCGTCGCTCAGCGAGCCGACGATCGCGGCGAAGCGCCGCTCACTGCCGCGCAGTGCTCGATGCAACTCCTCCACCAACCGCTCACGCTCGCGCTGGCTCTCCTGTCGCTCAGTGATGTCGCGAATGAATGCGTGGAAGGACCATTGACTGTCATCCCGGCGCGGGGAGATCGTCAGCTCCACCGGAAACTCGGCCCCGTCCGCGCGCAACGCCGTCATCTCGAGCTGACGATCCAAGACGCGGGCGTCGCCGCCGGCCAAGAAACGTTGCAGTCCCTCGCGATGGGCGCGACGCCAGCGCTCGGGAACGATCAGCTCGGCGACGGGTCGCCCCAGGGCCTGATCCCGCGAGCGCCCAAACATCTCCTCAGCGCTCGCATTCCAGGACGTCACCATCCCCTGCTCGTCCATCGAAACGATCGCGCTGTAGGCACGATCGATGATGAAGTCGGCCAGAATCGAATCCATCACGCGAGATTATCCCGCCCGCCTCCCGGGCCCAACACACACGGGGCAGGGTGCACGGGGTGCGGGTGCGGGTGCGGGGTGCGACCGCTCGGGCGCTGCCCTCCGGAGCGGGAAGGGTGATCCGTTCGATCGATTGGGGGCTTCGGGCCGTCGCAACGGGCCAGGAGGTGCGTGCACATGCATGAGATCCCAAATTCAGTTGGCCGCGGTGGATTTGTGCGATCGCGCACGCCCCACATGCGTGATCGCCCAAATCAAGCCCAGCCGGAGCGGTTTGGGAGATCGTGCAGGTGAAGTGAGCGGGCTACTCGGCCACGCGGCCACTGTGTTCCGCATCTCGTGCGTCGCCGTTGGCGGCTGGGTCTCCGGTGTGTGAGTTTTCGCGCTCGCCGGCTGCGTGATCGACATACGGGAGCTCGTCGCCCCGGGACTCAGCCGTAGGCCCGTCGGCGTGGCGTGGTTCGCGGTCGTCGAGCGTGTCCTCGGCGTAGGCGGGCTCACGGTCGGCGACCGTCCGGCGAGGACGGGGGACGAGCGAGTTGAGAAGCAGGATGACCGCTACGACACCCCAGGCCAGCTCGGTCCACCCATTGGCCGCGGCCAAGCCGAGCACGTTGCCGCTGATCAGCGCAATGATCGCCGCCGCGCCGAGCGCGACGCCGACAATCAGGCTCATCGCCTTGGCGAGCAGATGCTGAGCAGCACCGAAGAGCAGGAGACCCCCCGCCACCGCCGTCAGCATCCCCGTCCAGCCGTTGGCGCCAAAGATGCCGAACACCTTGGTGTCAACTGGCGCCGCGCCGTTAGGGAAGTTTGACCGCGGAGGAAAGTAGTGCGCCCTGTACAGGAAGTAGAGACCGGCTGCCAGCAGAATCGTCCCGGTGATCAGCGCCGGCCCGCGGGCCAGACCGATCCCCTTCTCCGTCGTGGTTTCGGTTGCGTGCCGTGATTTGGTGATGGCCATACAGAGCCCTCCTCACTGTGTCGGATGGATCGCGGTCGGCACATGCCCGCTCATGACAGGAGATGTGTCCACGGCGATGGGTCGCATATACCCCGAACCGTTCTTGACACACACATAATGTTTTGTTCGCTATGGGCGCTGACGGGGGCCTCACCCGGCGTCTGTCACGGTCGCCGGCATTCCCGCTGGTGATCTGGGTCACGGTTGATTGGACCGCGCGCTCGTGGGGTAGCGGTCAGTGGCTGCCCTAGACACGCAGGGTTCGTGAGTCGAGAACGGGAAGAGGAGCACGTTGCCACGAGACATGGAGGCTGGTCATGGCTGATTCTGATCGACCGGTCGGCGAGCTCATGAGCGAGCTGTCCGAGCGGACGACAAGATTGGTGCATCAGGAGCTTGAGTTAGCCAAGCTCGAGCTGGCGGAGAAGGGCAAGCGCGCGGGGATCGGCGCCGGCATGTTCGGAGGGGCCGGAATCGTGGGCCTCTACGCCGTCGGCGCGCTCACGGCGTGCTTCATTCTGGCCCTGGCGACCGCAGTGACCGGGTGGTTGGCCGCGTTGATCGTCGCCGCCGTCTACGCCGGCGTGGCCGGCGGCCTGGCCTGGTCAGGCAAGGCGAAGGTTCAGCAGGCCGTGCCACCCCTACCCGAGCAAGCGACCGAGAGCGTGAAGGAGGACGTCCAATGGACACGAGCCAGGGCGAAACAAGCCAGGAACTAGCCGTCGAGCGGGACCGCACCCCCGAGCAGGTTCGCCAGGAGATCGAACAGACGCGGGCCGAGCTCGGCGATACCGTCGCGGCACTGAGCGAGAAGACCGACGTCAAGGCCCAGGCCAAGCGCGCCGTGACGGAGGCCAAGGACACCGTCACCGGGAAGATCTCCGACACCCAGGAGACCGTTACCGCCAAGAAGTCCGAGTTCGTCTCCGCCGCCCGCGAGACCTCACCGGATTCCGCGCTCGCCGCCGGGCAGCGGGTGGCTGCGCTGGCAAAGCAGAATTCCCGCGTGTTGACCGTGCTCGCGGCGTTTGGATTGGGGCTGGCGATCGGAAGGGGCACGGCACCATGACCGGGAGATGTGCGCGCTCATCCACCGTCACTCGGTCGCAGGGGCATCGACGACAGAGGTGCGAGCGGATCACGATCGCTCGAAATGATCGGCAGATGATCGCGCACACCGGTCACATCGAGCAACCGCACCACGGCGCGAGAGCCGTTGACCACGCGCAAACGATCGTCATCCTGGCATGCCGCGTACATCCGCAGCAGCAAATGGATCCCGGTCGAGTCCATAAAGCTCAACTCGGTCAGGTCCACGACGATCACCTCCGCCGCCTCATCGCTGTACACGGCATCAAAAGCCGCCTCAAGCATCGGCACCGTCGCGATATCCAGCTCACCGATCAGCAACAGACGATGAAGCACGCCCTCGCGCGAACTACGAATTGACAACGGCTCAGGCACGATCGGGATCACCTCCCCAACGCGAGAATGTCACGGACCAGTCAGGAACCCCCAAAGGACGAAGTCCTCGGAAAACTCCATCCTATACCTCCGCAAAACCTCGAGGTCGTGGAGAGCCGCTCCTTGTAAGCGCGGTTGCCGACCCCAGCAACCGGGTAGCTGGTGATCGTGGCGACGACCGACACCCAGTTCTCCGTTCCCCCGGAGCGCGTGTTTGCCGTGCTCTCGGACCCCGAGAGCTACGCCGACTGGGTGGTCGGCTCCCACAGCATCCGCGACGCCGATCCCGACTGGCCGGCCGTCGGCTCGCGGTTTCACCATCGGGTCGGCGCCGGGCCGCTGAACGTCAAGGATCACACCGAGGTGCTCGAGGTCGATCCACCTCGCCGCCTCGTTCTCCGAGCGCGTGCGCGTCCCCTGGGTACCGCCAAGGTGGAGATAGTGCTGGAGCCGCGTGACGGCGGCACGCACGTGACAATGACCGAGGTCGCGGGCGATCCCCTGTCTCAGCTCGCGATCAACCGTCTGACCGACCCCCTCGTGCACCGCCGCAACGTCGAGTCGCTGCGGCGCCTGCGGCGGATCAGCGAGACCGGTGTCCTGAAGATCTGACCGGGACCGTCCGGGGCGGCGCTACGGGATGCTCAGGCTCGCCACGGCCGAAGCCGGCGATCCGCCAGGAGGGCTCGAGCGGCCGAGCGGCCGCCCATGCCCTGGACCGAGCCGCCGGGATGAACCGACGCGCCGGCGACGTATAGGCCCGGCAGCGGGGTGCGATGCCGGCACAGCTCGGGCGCGGGGCGGAACAGGAGCTGCTGGTCGAGCTCGTAGCTCCCGCCGCCGAGGTCGCCGTCCACCAGGCTGGGATTCTCCGCCTCGGTCCGCTGGGGGTTGCGAATCGCGCGAGCCAGCACCGTATCGGCGAAACCCGGGGCGAAGCGTTCCAGCTGGGCCTCCACCAGCCCGGCGACATCCGCGTCCGAGCATGCGTAGCGCGCCGGAACATGGGAGTAGCAGTACAGGGTGTGCTGGCCGGCCGGGGCGCGCGAGGGATCAAACAGGGTGTGCTGTCCGATGACCAGGGCGGGTCGCTCTGGCATGTCCCCCCGCTGGCCGGCCTGCGCCGCAGCGGTGAGATCGCGCAGTTCGCCGCCGACATGGACCACGGCGGCCTGGCGGGCCGGCGCGGCCGTCCACGGCACCGGCCGCGCCAGCGCGTAGTCGAGCTTGAACGCGGCCGTCGAGTACCGCCAGATCCGCAGCCGGCGCACGAGCCGGTGCGGGAGCGCCTCCGCGGGCAGCAGTTCCGCCAGGGGCCGAGCGCTGATCGTCGTCACCACGTCACGCGCTGTCACCTCCTCGGCTCCGCGCAGCCGCACCGCCGCGGTCCGCCCCCGGCTGACGATCACCCGCTCGACATGCGCGCCACAGCGCACCGTGACCCCCTCACGAGACGCGATCGCCAGCAGCGCATCGGTGATGCGCTGCTGACCCCCGGCGGGAAACGGCCACCCGTGCGAATGCGCGAGCAACGCCAGCAGGAATCCCAACGCACCACCGCCGGCCGTCGCGGGCGCGAGCCCCGAGTGCTGAGCGGACCCGGCCAGCCACGCCGTCGGCCGGCTCGCGCCAGCGAACACATCCAGGCCAAACGCCTCGATCGAACCCGCCATCCGCCGGGCCAGCAAAAGCGCATCCCCACGCAAGGCCAGCGCCAGCGCCATCGACGCTCGAACCGACGGCAAAGGACCCAGAACGGCATCCACCACCCGCTGCCCAAGCGGGCGGAACTGCTCGATCAACCCTCGCCAGGCAGCACCGGCTCCCGGGCTCGCCGCCTCCAGCGAGGCGATGGTCGGCTCGAGCTCGTGGTGCATGGCGATCGCGCTGCCGTCGTCGAACGGGTGGGCCATGATCACCCCAGGCCGGATCCACCGCAGCCCCTCGGCCTCGAGCTCGAGCTCGAGCATCGCCGGCGAGGCGACCGTCATCGGGTTAAAGCCCGCGCAATGATCGTGAACGAACCCCGGCAACGTCGCCTGAACACTCGAGCAGGCACCACCCGGATTGGGTGCATGCTCGAGGATCGTGACATCCAACCCTGCCCGGGCCAAATGAATCGCGCAGACCAGGCCCGTCGAGCCGGCACCGACGACGACGACACGCCGGTCACGCGAGAGGAGAGGATGGCGCACAGACATCCCGTGCTCCTACCCGCGCCGCCTCGTTCTCAGTCGATCGATGCCGGCGAGGATAACGCCCAACGTGGCGACCGCTCGAACGTCCCCTTCCACCCTGGCGGAAGCTCGCTTTCGATGGTCGTGTCATGTGCGCACATCGCCCGACGCGGGCTCGCGTTCGTCGAGCCTTGGGCCCGGTCCGTGACGCGTTTGGCGGTTTATCTGACCGGGAAGCGAAGCGGTACGCTCGATGTGACCCAAGCATTAACGACGGTCATCCAACTTGAACTACGGAGCCGGCCTGAGTCTCCGGCACTGGTGCGCGCCGCGCTCGCAGGAGTATCCGAGCAGCTCGAATTCGATCCCGAGCTGCTGGATGATCTCAAAACCGCGGTCAGCGAGGCGTGCAACAACGTGGTGCTGCATGCGTATCGGGCTGAGCCAGGTCCGCTCGTCGTTACCCTGGCGATCGACGTGGACGCCATTGAGGTTGTGGTTCGGGACCGGGGCAGCGGATTCGGGCGTGTCACGACCTCGGACGATCGGATGGGCGTCGGGCTCCCGGTCATCAACGCGCTCGCCACCCGGGCGGAGTTCATCAGCGCTCGCGGGGGAGGCGCCGAGGTGCGGATGGAATTCGTCGGCCGCCGGGTCGGCAAGCCGCCGCCGGGTCGCGCGAGGCAGCCCGCAGCTGCTCAGGGCCTCACCGTGCCCATGGCTGGCGAGGTGGTGGTGACTGTCTCCTCGGTGGGATTGCTCGGGGGCGTGCTGGGGCGCCTCGCGAGGGCCGTGGCCAGCACGGTGCGGTTCTCGTTTGACCGTCTCTCCGACCTCTATCTCGTCGCAGATGTCATCAAGGCTTACGCGCGTGCAGCCGCCGCGAGCGCTCCGATGCGTTTTGCGATCACGGCGGAAGACAAGCGATTGGAGCTGACCGCGGGGCCGTTCCGGGCCGGGGGCGGAGCACTCTGGCCGCCAGACACGGCGTCCGGCCGGCCAGGGTCACCGCTCGCGTTGCTTGTCGGGCTCGCCGACGAGGTCGCCCTCGAGCGGCATGGAGCGGTGGAACTGCTACAGGTGATTGTCGCGGACCGCAGCCGCGGTCCCACTACCCAGGCGGGCTAGGCGCGTCGGGCTTCGACGTACACGCTGCCACCCGCTCCGGCGGCGACCTCCCCGGCGGCCAGGACGGTCGCGACCGGCGCGAGCACCGCGCCGGCGCCCAACGTCATGGCCCGGCGCGAGCCGCTCATCGCGGTGGCACGGGCGTCGGTTTGCCGAATTGCGTCATACAGGCTGGGCTGGCTTGGCAGCATGGAGACCAGCCCGTCAAGCCAGCCGAATAGCACCTGACCTCCGCGCCAGTAACTGACCCGCTCGATCGTCAAGCCGCTCTCGCGCACACCGTCCAGCAACGCCCCGGCCGGTACGTGCACCAGGTGTCGCGGCAGATCGAGCGCCAGCCAACGGTCTCCGAGGTACCGGGCCTGCCAGCTCGCGAGGTTGGGGATCGCGATCACCAGCAGCCCGGACGGAGCCAGCAGCTCACAGGCACGGCGCAGGGCGGCGCGCGGCTCGCGCAGATGCTCGAGCGAATGCCAGAAGACAACGGCCGCCCAGGTTCCAGGCTGCTCGTCGAAGTCGACGATCTCGACCTCGCGCACGTCCAAGCGGGCGTGCACGGCCTGGTCGCCCTGCTCGAGGCCGACCGCGGTCCGTCCCGTCGATTCCAGCGCTTGAAGAAGTGCGCCCTCGCCGGAGCCAACGTCGAGGATCGGCCCGGGCGGCGCCAGCCGATCGAGCCTCCCAGCGAGCAGCGACCGGGTACGACGCAGCACCCGGTCACCCGGTCCGGAGAAGCGGCCCGACGGCGGCCGGTATGAGCCGCCGTACGCCGACTGGAGCTCTGCTGGGTCCGGGGCCGGGTAGGTGGTCGCGGTTCCGCAGACGTCGCACACTGCCAGCCGAACCCCCGAGGGTCGTGCCGGAGCGCCGCACCACGCGCAACGCGGGGTGAGCGCGGGGGTCACGATGCGTTGACACCGGCTGGGATCGGCGCGGGCGCGGCCCGCTCGAGGGGGGACACGTCGAGATAGGGGAAGGAGCGCAGACCGTTCAGGTGCAGGCGGTACTGGGCGGCGGTGCGAAGCACACCGACGCCGTAGCGGATACTGGGCGCAAGGCCAATCGACGAGGCTTCGGCGTGGTATTTGGTCGGGCAGGAGAGCTCACCGATCCGTGCGCCAGCCGCGAGCGCCTGAGCGATGATCTGGTTGTCGAAGACGAAGTTGTCGGAATTGCGATCGAGCGGGAGACCGGCGAGCAGCTCGCGGCTGTAGGCGCGAAGCCCGGTGTGGTACTCGGAGAGCTTCTGGTGCATCAGCACGTTCTCGATCATCGTGAGTGATCGGTTGGCGATGTACTTGTACCGCGGCATCCCGCGGGCGATCGCGTTCTGCGCGAGGATGCGGGAGCCGAGTACCAAGTCGTACTCGCCGTAGGCGATCATCGCCGCCATCGCCGGGACGAGGAGCGGGGAATACTGGTAGTCGGGATGGACCATCACCACGATGTCGGCACCGAGATCGAGCGCAGCCCGGTAGCAGGTCTTCTGGTTGCCGCCGTAGCCTCGGTTGGTGATGTGCTGGACCGTTCTCACCCCGAGCGACTCGGCTGTTTGCACGGTGTTGTCAGTGCTGCCATCGTCGACGAGGATGAGTTCGTCGACGATCGCGCGGTCCAGCTCGTCAATGGTCCGCTCGAGGGTTGACTCCGCGTTGTACGCCGGGAGGACGACGATGACCCGCTGGCCGTGGAGCACGGGCCGATCATAGTCCGCGACCCATTTCCCCAGGCGGACGGGCGAGCGGCGCAATGCCCAGGCCAAGCCACGTTTGTGCTGCAGCCACTGTACTTTTATGAGTCCGAGGATTGAGTGGCGGTGGAACTTAGGCGTCGTTCTGAGCGTGCCGGTTGCTCGTTGCACTACCTTACTGACGCGCCGTGACCACCACGCTTGAGGACACGCACACGCTGCTTCGGTCGCGGGTTGCGGCCGCGTCACAGCGCATAGCAGCGGCGCTCGAAATGCTCGCCGTCCTGGCGTCGCCCGGCGTCTTGTATGTGGTTCTGCGGCTGAGAGGCATGGCCCCGGCTCAGTTGCCGGATCCGTCGATGCATACGACGTTCATCATCGACCCTCACGACATCTTCGTCCGCTACCAGGCGATGTTCACGCCCTCGGCGCGGCTGCGCGAGGCGGCTCGGGTCGGGTTTCTCGTACCCGCCCGGGTGGCCTATCTGCTGTTCGGGGCGGTGCCGGGTTTCTTCGTCCTCCGCTACGTGCTCGCCCTGGTCGCGATTGTTCCCCTGTACCTGCTGCTGAAGAAGCTCTACGGCCGCTGGGCGGGGTTCGTCGGTATCGCGGTCGTGATGAGCAGTCCAGTCGTGATCACGGCCTGGGGGACCGACTACCCGGACTCGGCCGCCGTCTCCTACCTGACCGGCGGACTCGCGGCGCTCGGACTGTGCTGGGGCGGCCAGCGGTGGCGAGCGGCCTGGCTCGCGGGAGCCGCCGCTCTGCTCACATTGGCGGTCTGGTCGCACGGGGCCTCCGTGCCTCTGGTCATCGTCTTGGTGGTCGTCTACCTGGGCGTGCGACTCCTGCGCGGGCGAGCGCATCTCGCGCGCGACATCGCACTGCTCGCGGCGTCCGCGATCGCGGTCACGGGCCTGCTGGCAATTTGCTCGAAGCTTCTGCTCGGCCAGTTGAACTTCATCACGCCGACCGTACGGTCCGCGAGGTCGCTCTCGACCGCCGCAGCGCTCCGCGCCGACCATTCCTCCAGCTGGGGTTGGGCCCCGTTTGACCCCTATCTGCTCGTGCCACCAGCGATCGTGCTCTCGTATTTCGCGGTCGTCCTTCGGCGGCGGTGGGGGGACATCGGCACGGCTCAGCTGTTCGTCGGGCTCACCGGTGCCTTGCAGGTGGCCACGTTGGTGTACCTCCAGTTCCTGGGCAGCTTCCAAGCCCTGGAGATGCACTTCTTCTCCTCGGTGCTCTGGTCGTCGGTCAACGTCATGGTCGCCATCATCGTGGCCGAGGCGACGCAGCCCTTCCTCAGACGTGGCATTGCCGCGGGTTGGGAAGACGGCACCCTGACGCCCTGGGCCGCCGGAGCGGCGCGGGTCGCCCGGTGGGGCGCCGCCGCCGTGCCGGCCCTGCTCGTTCTCGCGGTCGCGCTCGTCTATGAGGCCGCCGTCCGCGCCCACCTCGCTGTGCCGGCCATGACCTGGGCGCCCTGGGGGGCCGTGGTGGCCGTCATTGTCCTCGCCGGTGCGGTCATCGGGAGGCTGGCGATCGACTGGAGCCGGTCCGCGGACGATCGCCGCCGAGCGGACTGGCTCGCGCCCGGCCGTCTCCTGTCGGCGGTCGCCGTCGTGATCGTCACCGCCGGCGCGCTCGTCCTGACCGTGGCCCCGCCGACCAAACACACATCCCGGGCTGACACGGTCTATGACCCGGCACCAGCCTACGCCGAAGCGCTGGGCGGAAACGACACTGCCTTCGTGGACCAGTACAAGGTCATCTCAGAACTGCCGGGGTTCGCCGGGCCCGCGGCATATCCCGGGGAGATCCTGTTGACCTGGGAGCCTCGCGGGCAGTTCGGCAATCTGCTCGGGGCGATGGGTATGTTCCACAACGCCTTTACTTGGGTGTCGCAGTCGTTCCCGCGGCTCGACCAGGTTGGGGTGCTCCAGATCAGGGGTCGGCGCGCAGCCCAGGTGCTGCTCATGAGCCTGACCGGCCACCACTTCGCCGAGGCGGTGCGCTCACTCGCCCGCTTCCGTCCCGTCGTCGTCCGGCGGGGGAGCCTCAGCCAGGGGCCCTACCATCTCCACGTCTGGCTAGTCGACCTCAGCCGCTACCTCCGCCATGGGCCGTCTCACCTGCCTCGACGGGCTCGGCCAGCGTTGAATCGAACCGCCCAGCGGTCCGCGCACGCGCAGCGGTTGGCGCAGGCGCAGCGGTTGGCGCAGGCGCAGCGGTTGGCGCAGGCGCAGCGGTTGGCGCAGGCGAAGCGGTTGGCGCAGGCGAAGCGGTTGGCGCAGGCACGGGCGAGCCGAAGGGCGCAGCGGCCCGCGCAGGCACACTGATCCGCGCGGGCGCACGACGCGCCCGCGTCGGGGTTGCCTGGGGCTATGGGGCTGGCTGGGCGGCAGGGTGGTTGACACGGTGTGGGTCGCGTTCTGCGCCACCGCGAGTAAGACACTCGCCCCGGCGATGAGGCTCGCGTGGATGGTGCTGCCGCAACGTTTCGTCAAGGACGTCGCGAGGCAATATGTCGTGACCTGGGCCAGCCCGGCTTCGATTCAGCAGGTTGCGATGGCCAACTTTCTCGCCTCCGGTGAGCTCGATCGCCACCTCCGCCGCACCCGCCGGAGCTACCGGCTCAGGCGTGACGCGCTGGTCGCCGCGCTCGCGGAGCATCTCCCCCGGATCCGGATCGGCGGTGCCGCAGCGGGGCTGCATCTGGTCGCGTGGCTTCCCGAGCGCGCCGATGAGCCGGCGATCGCCGGCGCCGCGCGTCGTCGCGGCGTGGCCGTCCATGCCCTGCATCGCCACTGTACGTGCGTCGCCGAGATCCCGCCGGCGCTGATCCTCGGCTATGCGCAACTGAACGAGATCGCGTTGCGCCGCGCCGTCATCGAGCTGAGCGCGGTGATGAGTTAGCCACCTATGCTCTCGCCCGTGCGACACGGCGCGGGCTGGGCACGACGTCGCCGGCCAGCAGTCGGACGGCCGCGTGAGTATTGCCGCGCTCGCAGGCATCGGAGAAGCTGCGCGCCATCCGAGCGGCCGCCGGTCCGGGGGCATCGCCACCCACATCCTGTTGCTCGAGACGACGCCGGGCGCGCAGGCTCAACTGGCGGCAGTTCGATTCCGTCTTGCCGATGAGCTCTGCGATCTCGGCGTACGGATAGCCGAACGCCTCTCGGAGCAGGAAGACCGCTCGTTCAAGTGGCGTCAGCGATCGCGCCAGCACGGGCAGGGCCTGCTCGAGGGCATCGACGAGCACTGCACACTCGAGCGGTCCGGGCTCTATGTGCCCGGACAGTTCATCGGGCACGATCGAGCCGGCGCTGTACTCGTGCTTGACCCGCGCCGAGCGCAGCCGGTCGATCGCCACTCGCGTCGTCACCGTCAACGCAAACGGTTCTGGATCATGGATCGGCGAGCCAGCCAGTTCCGCCTCATGAATCCGCAGCAGCGCCTCCTGAACGACGTCCTCGGCATCCTCGGGGCTGCCAAGCACACGGTACGCGCGCGCGAGCAGTCGCCGCCGCAGCTCGCGCTGCCGGAATCCGGAGTTTCGTTGGATGCTGCCCGGGCCTCGCCTCGGTCGATCGGCGTGGAGCGGTTTCATGCCACGCGAAGCTACGAGCACGTTGGTCCTCCGACAAGATCCAATCGAGAAATACAACATAGGACCAATCGCACGACCATCCTGGGCGGCGAGCGGGCGCGCTGGTGGTCACAGACGCCACAAGCGGGCGCCGAGGGTTTCGCCACCCACTGACCGGACGCTATTAGCCCGTCGGCCAGTCATGGACCGGCACGTTGCTGTGCATGTGCTCCCGATAGCGCCGGATCATCTCTCGCAATGCGTCGGAGCGGTCCATGCCCCGGTCCTCGAGCAGTCGGCGGAAGACCTGGCTTTGCCATGACGCGCCGTTGCGGAGCATCACGCAACGACGTTCAATGATCCCGAGTAGGCGGTCACGGTCGGCCGCGTCGATGCCCCAACGTTGAAGGCCCTCGTGCGCGAGCGGCAGCAGGCGACGCAACACCAGCTCGGCCGCGGGCACCTGTCCCAGCCCGGGCCAGTAGAGATGCGCGTCGATGCCCTCGCGGGCGCCGGCGTGAAAGTTCTCCTCCGCCGCCGAGAATGACATCTGGGACCACACCGGGCGCTCGTCCTCGGCGAGGACGCGGACGAGACCGTAGAAGAAGGCGGCGTTAGCGAAGATGTCCGCGACCGTGGGGCCTGCGGGGAGGACGCGGTTCTCCACCCGGACGTGAGGCTGGCCCTGCACGACATCGTAGATCGGCCGGTTCCACCGGTAGACGGTGCCGTTGTGCAGGCGCAGCTCACCGAGATGGGGAACCGCGCCACGCTCGAGGGTCTCCAGCGGATCCTCCGGCTCGCAGATCGGCAGCAGGGCGGGGAAGTACCGCACGTTCTCCTCGAACAGGTCAAAGATCGACGTGATCCAGCGCTCCCCAAACCACACCCGCGGGCGGACACCCTGCAGCTTGAGCTCCTCCGGACGCGTGTCGGTCGCTTGCTCGAACAGCGCAATCCGGGTTTCCCGCCACAGCTCCTGGCCATAGAAGAAGGGCGAGTTGGCTCCGACCGCGACCTGAACCCCGGCGATCGCTTGCGCGGCATTCCAATAGCCCGCAAACGACTCGATTTCCACCTGCTGATGAAGTTGGACGCTGGTGCAGGCGGCCTCGGGCGCGATCGTGTCCGCGTGTGTGAACAACCGCTCCACGCCGGCGATGGCGATCTCCAGATCCTCGCCGCGGGCCGCGAATATCTGCTCGTTGAGCAGGCTGTAGCGCGGGTTCGCGCTGAAGCTCTCGGCATGCAGGTGCCTGGCGTCGATCGTCGGCAGGATCCCGATGATCAGCATATGTGCGCCGACCGTGCGGGCTCGTTCCTCGGCGTGATTCAGGCTGGACCGGGCGTCTTGCTCCAGCTCAGTGAACACCCGTCCCCCGAGCAGTCGCGGGGCGATGTTGATCTCGACGTTGAACTGCCCAAGCTCGGTCTGAAAACTCGGATCGGATATCGCCTCGAGCACCGCGGAGTTCGCCATTGCCGGCTCACCGGAGTCGTCGGTGAGGTTGAGTTCGATCTCGAGACCGAACGAGCGGCGCTCAGGATGAAACCTCGCCTCGGACAGCATCCGCGCGAAGACATCGAGGCAGGCACGGACCTTCTGCCTGTAGTGCTGGCGGTCTTCCCGGGTGAAGGTCCGCGCCGCCACCTGTTGACCCATGCGCACAGTATCCGGCCGGGGCCGGTAATCGGCAAGCGGCGCCGTTGTTCACGGCGCTAGCCGGGACCGAGATTATGGGTGAGCGGAAGTGGGCGCGCGATCTCATAGCCTTGCGCGTAGTCAACGCCGAGCGTTCTGACCAGGCGCAGAATGTCGGCGTTCTCGACGAACTCTGCGATGGTGTGTTTGCCCAGTCCTTTGGCGAGCGTCACCAAGGCTTGGATGACCAGCTGATCGGGGCGGCTCGTGGTGCAGTTGCGGACGAACTCGCCGTCGATCTTCAAGTAGTCAAACGGCAGGTATTTCAGGTAGTAGAAGGACGCGAAGCCGGCGCCGAAGTCGTCCAGCGCGAATTGGCAGCCCAGCGCCTTGAGCTCATCGCCGAACTCGCGCGCACGATTGATGTTTTCGATCGCGGCGGTTTCGGTGATCTCGAAGATCAGTCGGCGAGGATCGGCGCCGCACGCGGCGATGACGTCACTGATATGAGCGGCGAGTTGTGGGTCGCCCAGCGACCGGCCCGAGAGGTTGATCTCCAGCGACTGCTGTTGGGGCAGACGACTGAGCAGCGCGACCGCATGCTCGATCACCCAGCGGTCGATCGGGAGGATCTGGTCAAACCGTTCAGCGACATGAAGGAACGTGGCGGGGGGAAGCAGTGATCCGTCCGCGCCGATCATGCGCAACAGGGCCTCGTAACCGCCAATCGCGCCGTCGCCCAGATCCATCACGGGTTGCAGGAGCAGTTCGAAGCGATCCTCCTTCAGTGCCGCGATGATCTGGTGGTGGGTGGACAGACGCGCCGCGCGCCGTTCACGTATTCCGTCCTCGTTCACGTAGACGGCAATCTGGTCACGACCGCCCTCCTTTGCGGTGTACATCGCGGTGTCGGCCTCGAGGAGAATGTCCACCGCAGACAGGTTCTCGCGGTCGTCAAAGACGGCGATGCCGATGCTCGCGGTGATCCCCCCGGCGATACCGCCCTCCAGCACGACGCTCCGCCGACGCACGAGGTCCGAGAGGTCGCCGGCCAGGTTTTGTGCTTGCTCTTCGTCGCCTTCGGTCATCAGCACGGCGAATTCGTCGCCGCCGAGCCGCGCCAGCACGTCGGTTTCACGCACGCGACTCTGCAGCAGCTGCGCGATGCTGACCAGGACCTGGTCACCGGCCTGGTGCCCGAGCCGGTCATTGACCAGCTTGAAGTGGTCAATGTCGATCATCAGCAGAGCGCCAACTGCCGTGTAGCGGCGCACGCGAGCGACATGCGCCTCGAGCGCCTGGTCCAGTCGCGCGCGATTAGACAGCGTCGTCAACGCATCATGGTTGGCCATGTGCTGCAACTTGTCCTCGTAGCGCTTGCGAGTGCTGACGTCGTCAACGAGCGCGATGAAATGCAGCGGACGGCCGCTGTCATCCCGGGTCAAGCTGAGTCCGAGGCTGACCTCCAACAGGTCTCCGGTCGCGTCGACATACCGCGTCTCGCCCTGGTAACGGTCGACCTGTCCGCTCAACAGCCGGCGGAAGATCTCGGCCTCGCCGTCGAGTGCATCGGGGTGGGTCAGCGATTGAATGGTCATCTGCAGCATGCGGTCGCGGTCATATCCGGTCAGGTCACACATCGCGTCGTTGACATTGAGGAATCGCCCGACCGCGTGTGGGGTCGCGTCGATGATCGCCATACCGACTGGCGCGGCCTGGAACGCGAGGCGGAAACGCCGCTCCGCTGCGCGTAGCGCGTCCTCGGCCCGCCGGCGCTCAGTGAGATCTCGCGTGACTTTGCTGTAGCCGCGCAGATCGCCGGCCGGATCGCGCAGCGCCGTGATCACGACATTGGCCCAGAATCGGGTGCAGTCCTTGCGCAGGCGCCAGCCCTCGTCCTCGGTTCGACCATGGGCGGCGGCCAGGGCTAGCTCGCGCTCGGGCTTGCCGCTGGCGACGTCCTCGGGCGGGTAGAAGAGTGAGAAATGCCGGCCGATGATCTCCTCGGACCGGTAGCCCTTGATCCGCTCCGCGCCCGCATTCCAACTCGTCACGTCGCCTGCTGGGCTGAGCGTCAGGATCGCGTAGTCCTGCACGCTATCCACCATCAGGCGGAAGCGCTCTTCGCTGGCGCGCAGCGCCAGATCAGCGACACGGCGTTCAGTGAGATCGCGCGTGACCTTGCCGTAGCCGCGCAGCGTGCCGGCCCGATCGCGCAGCGCCGTGATGCCGACGTTGGCCCAGAATCGGGTGCCGTCCTTGCGCAGGCGCCAGCCCTCGTCCGCGGTTCGACCATTGGCGGCCGCGATCGCCAGTTCGTGCTCGGGCTTGCCGTCGGCGATGTCCTCGGGCGGGTAGAAGAGTGAGAAATGCCGGCCGATGATCTCTTCGGATCGGTAGCCGTTGATCCGCTCCGCGCCCGCGTTCCAGGTCACGACGTTCCCGTTGACGTCCAGAACCAGGATCGCGTAGTCCTCAACGTCAGCGACCAGCAGAGCGACCAGATCCTCGTGCCCAGACTCGACATCTGTGAGGGCGGCCATCGCGGCGTGGGATCGAGCGGCTGGCGAGCGCGTGGTCGCCAGGCCACCCGGCGCCTCACCGTCTCTCAGCGGCATCGGCGTACCACGGTCTTGAAATCTCACAGCATTACGCCCCTACCTGAGCCCGGCCGTCGCCTCGGGCGGCGATGAATCAGACGGCGCTCTCGACTGCACGATCGGCACGAGGGGTCAATACCTCAATAAACATTTCTAACCCTGGACACATGACCGCGCTGCCCAGTCGCCCGCCGGGCGTAGCATGTACTCGCACCAAGGGTTGATCGACGAGGAGGCCCCATGCCCAGACTCATCCGACTTGACCAAACGGGCCACACGACGCTGGCGGAATGGAGTGTCGATGATCGCGACGCGTTCGATGTCGCGGCGGTCGCGTTTCGGGAGGAGCTCGATCGTGGGTACTTTGGCCTGGTGTCGCGGTCAGACGGTCAGGCCGAGCACATCACCGAGCTGCCGGTCGATGTGCCGATGGTGATTCTCCGGCGTCCGCTCGCCGGCGGCTGAGCCCGCGGCATTGGCGATTGGGGTGGGCGCTGGAACGGTGACTCCCGCCCCTGGTCCGGGTGCCGCGGTCCTGGGCGTTGCGGAGCCGCTCGAGGGCTTGCCGGAGCGCGCAAGCGTCGACTGGCGCCCGCGTGCCGATGACGCTTCGCTGCGGCGCGTCGGGCGGCTGTGGACGCTCTGGGTCATCGTGCACACGGTGCCGTTCATCGCCGCGGCGGCTCTGCTGATTCTGTTCAAGCCGGTGACGGCACCGGTGGCGTTTGTGCTGCTGGTGCACGCGTGGCCGATTCCGGAGCTGTACGCCGCCCGCGGCGCGGGGGTGCTGCGTCCACGAACACCCGCCGGCCCACACGCCGAGCAGCGCGCGCTGCTGCTCCTCGGGGACCTGATCGACGATCAGGCACGCCAGCTACACGCTCGCAGCGGACTGGTACTCGAGCCGGGCGAGCTCGGGGTCTGGATCCTCGGCGAGGCGGGCGCCGTGCTCGTGCGGCCCGGGGGACGAAGGGTCCACTGCTACTGCGTGAAGGCGACCGGATCGGACCTACCGGCCAGCGACCGCATCGCCCACCTGCTCCTCGCTCTGCGCTGCGACGAGCACGGTTTGGTCACGATCGCCAACCTCGCGTTCTCAGGTGCGTGCTGGCGACTGCGCCGGAGGCTGCGAGCGGAGCAACGAGAGGCTTTGCGGGTTGCGCGGGACGCCTGCCGCGCGTCCCAGGCTCAGCGCGACTAGGCTGACACGATGTCCGCGGGGACCGTGACAGCGAACGCGAAATATCGGGCGCTGCGTGCCGCCCACGATCGAAAGGAGCCGAGGTGAGCGACACAAGCGCCGCCACTGGGCCGTCCGACGCGCTGGTCTTCTTCGGCGCGACCGGCGACCTGGCCCACAAGCAGATCTTTCCCGCCCTCTACGCGATGGTGAAGCGAGGGTCGCTGACGGTTCCGGTGATCTGCGTCGCCCACTCCCACTGGGACCTCGAGCAACTCCACGGGCGGGTCCGCGACAGCGTTGCTCAAAGCCCCGGCGGGGTCGACGATGGCGCGGCGCTCGAGCGTCTGATCGACCTGCTCGACTACGTCGACGGGGATTACAACGATCCGGGCACGTTCACCGCGCTCGGGGTGGCGCTCGGCGACGCGAAAGGACCGGCGTTCTATCTCGCGATCCCGCCCGCGCTGTTTGGGACCGTGATCCAGGGGATCGGCCAGGCCGGCCTGGCGGCCGGCGCGCGGGTCATCGTCGAGAAGCCGTTCGGACGCGACCTCGCCTCGGCGCAGGAACTCAATCGCATCGCGCGGTCGGTGTTCCCTGAGGATTCGATCTTCCGCATCGATCACTTCCTCGGTAAGGAGGAGATCATGAACCTCCTCTACTTTCGCTTCGCCAACTCGTTCCTGGAACCGATCTGGAACCGCAACTACGTCGCGAGCGTCCAGATCACGATGGCGGAGGAGTTCGGGGTCCAGGGTCGCGGCGCGTTCTACGAGACTGCCGGCTGTCTGCGCGACGTGATCCAGAACCACCTGCTCCAGGTGGTCGTCCTGCTGGCCATGGAGCCGCCGACTTACCAGGGCTATGGGGCCTTGCACAGCGAGAAGCTCGACGTCTTGAGGGCGATGCGGCCGCTGACGGCTGACGAGATGGTGCGCGGCCAGTTCGTCGGCTATCAGAACGAGCCCGGTGTGGCCAAGAACTCTGACGTGGAGACCTACTGCGCGGTGCGCCTGTGGATCGACTCCTGGCGCTGGGCGGGGGTACCGTGGTATCTGCGCTCGGGCAAGTGCCTGCCTGAGACGGCCACCGAGATTCTCGTCGAGCTCAAACCGCCCCCGCAGCGGCTGTTCACCGACTCCTGGCCGGCCTCCGGGCCGGGGAACTACCTGCGCTTCGGCCTCGCCCCCGACCCCGCGATCGCCCTCGCGGCGCGCGTCAAGCGCGCGGGCGAGGATTTCGTCGGCGACCAGCGCGAGCTGCTCCTGCTCGACCGCCAGCCCGGCGAAGAGGCCCCCTACGAGCGGCTCCTCGGCGACGCGATGGCCGGTGACGGGGCGCTGTTCACTCGGGAGGAAGCGATCGAGGCCGCGTGGGAAGTGGTTGAGCCCGTCCTGACGGACCACCCTCCGGCTCTGCCCTACCAGCCGGGCACCTGGGGACCGACACAGGCCGAGACGCTGATCGCCCATGGTCGCTGGCACGATCCCGCGCCGGCGGTCACCTCCACCTGACCGTTCCCAACTTCGGCCGGCTGGTCCGCGATCCGCACGACCCGCTTGCCGACACAGGGCGATCCGCAGCGTCGAGCAGATACGATCGGCTGATGGCCCGTTCCGACGCGCTCGTCGATGAGATCGCCAACGAGCTGAGCGCCTGGCCCGGAGTGCGCATCGAGCGGCGGGCGGACGGTGCGGCGCTCGTCCTCTACGGGCATTCCGAGCTCGGTGTCCTTTATCGTGATCGAGGCGTGGCCGAGCTGCCGGTCCTGGGCCCTGAGCACGACGAGCTCGTCGAGCACGGCGACGCCGAGCCGGCCGATCTGACGCCGGAGTCAACCGGCGTGAGCCACGGAGTGCATGGGCCGGCAGACGTCACAGCCGTGCTGGAGCTGTTCGATCGGCGCTATCGCGACGTGAGGGGCGAGGACCCCCCGTACAGCTCGCAGGACCCGGACTGAGTGGTCTCCGTCGTAAGTACGGCCGCTCGAATGTGGCCGTACTTACGACGGCGACCACAAAGAGCCGTTTGCCGGGCGGTCGCGTCACGCGTGGCGCGGATCAGCCGTGGCTGGCCCGGCTCGTCAGGGGCGGGACGGGTAAGCGGACCTCAGGCGAGCGTTCCCCGGACTACCGTGCGACGAATGGATATCAGTCATCGTGCCCGCGTCGAGGCGCTGCTGATCGATGCCGCGGCCGAGCACGCCAGTCTCATCTCCCGTCTGTCGCCCGAGCTGCGCGCGTCGCTGCCCGTGGATGCCCAGGGCGTCACGCGCGCGATCGACCACCTGGCGGCTGCGGCCGGGTTGTCGGAGAGCGAGCGTCGCGCGCTCGTTCGTCCGCATGCCGTCAACCCGGCCGTTCTGCACGCGCGCGTATTCGGGCCTGAGCCCTTGGCGGCGGGGACGGTGATCGGCTCGTTTGTGGACGGCGCCCGGGTGCGCGCGGAGGCGCTGACAGCGTTGGCGGACGCCGTCGGTGGTGAGCCGCTCGGGCAGGAGGTCCGGAGGCTGCTCGTCGCCCATCCCCCTCCGGCTGGTGCGGACGGATACGACGTGGTGCCCGCCCTCCGGGCCACGTACGCCGCGCACGAGCGCGCTGCGGTCATGATCGCCGCGAGCCTCGATGACGCCTCACCGCACAGCGAGAAGTGACACGCCGGGCCCCGCGGCCGGTCGGGCGGGGAGGTTCGTCGTGGCGAATTACGGGCGGGCTCGCGTGGGTGGTCGCTGTGCTCGTGTTGCTCACGCCCTGCGCCGCGTCGGCGTCGCCTTCGATCGTGGTCTCCGCCGCTGATTTCTCGACGCTCGGTTTGCGTTCGGTGCCGACGAGTGTGAGGGAGGCGCGTGCGCAGTTGCTCGCGAGGCTCCCGAGTCGGCTTGGTTGGGCGACTGTGAGGTCGACTTCGGAGCGACCGGCGCCACCGGCTTCGCGGGCGGCGACCGACGGCTGCAGAAATTGCTGGGCATTCAGGCAACGCCCGCCCCTCCGCCAGGACAGGTGTTCAACGTCACGATCCCGGGACCGGCTGACATCTTTGCTGCCGGCCAGGCACAGCCTCCGGCGTTGAACGGCAATCCCGGGCCTGGCACGGGCGGCGGGACGCTGCCAACGGCGCCGACTATACGATGCTCTCGCCACGGTTGGGGCAGACGTTCTTCGTCGGCAACGGCCGCACGGGTTCTGGGACACTGCATCAGATCATCGTCCCGGCCGGCGCGACTCGCCTGTTTCTGGGCATCGCGGACGGGTCCTATTTCGCGGGCGACCCCGGCTATTACGATGACGACGGTGGTGCTTATCATGCGAGCGTGGACGTGGGCGCCTCGACCGGCGAGACGGCGCACCATAAGGAGTCCGGGAGACGGCTCGCGTGCGCGCGTTTCCGAGCCTGTAAGGGTTCGCTGTAACGCTTCGGTTGTATGCGTGACTGAGCGCGACGCCGATCGGCTGGCCGTAGGTGCCGGTCGAGATCCCCAGGTCGCCCCGCGCTACTCGGGTTGGGTGATCTCGACGGCGCCGAAGCGGCTCAGTGGGCGGTCGACGAAGAAGATCTCCATCGTGATGTCGGGCTCGACGTGGGCTTGGCTGAGAAACGCGAGGACTTTGCGGTCGGTGAGTGCCTCGATCGTGTCGGTGTAGCGCTTGGCCATCACGCGTTGAAAGTCGTGGCGCATGTCCAGTACCCGGTCGGGCTCGCCGTGGTCCATGATCGTCTGTTCCAGGGCGGTGAAACCACTGCCGCGCATGACGACGACGATGATGTCATCGAGCGCGTAGGTATTGGCTTTCATCGGGCCGCGGCCGTAATGCTCGTGGAGGATGTCGCCGATGCGGTTCGAGATGGCCGCGAGCAGTTCCCTGCCCGCCAGTTGCGGTGTGGTTTCAGTGGGGTCGGCTGGCACTGGCCGATCACTCCTTGCTGGTGTTGTCCGGAGTCATGCCACGGGTCTCAGCTGCAAGCGCGTGGTTGGCACCGATCTCGGGTCTGTGGGGAATGCGCTGTCGTGGCCGCTGGGAGGTGGGCGCTGCTCCCATCAGGGTGATAGTGGATGAGGGCCTCGAGGGCGGTGGCGGACATCGGTCTGGCGAAGTAAAACCCCTGGCAGGCATCAGATCCGAGCCGGGCCAGCGTTTCATGTTGCGTGGCGGTCTCGACGCCTTCCGAGACGACGGTCATCCCGAGACTGTGGGCGAGTCCGATGATCGCGGTCACGATGGCTTGGCTGGCCGGCGCGTCGGTGAGTGTGTCGATGAATCGCTGGTCGACCTTGATCGTGTCGATCGGCAGCGCGTTGAGGTAGCCCAGCGAGGAGTAGCCGGTGCCGAAATCGTCCAGGGCGAGTTTCACCCCGAGCTCCTTGAGTTCGGCGAGGACGACCAGCGCACGTTGCTCGTCGCGGACGAACACGCTCTCAGTGACCTCCAAGGTCAACCAGGCAGGCTCCGCGGGTGCACTGTCGAGCACGGTCGCGACGGTCCGCGCGAAGCCGGCGGACATGAACTGGTGCGCGGAGACGTTGACGGACATCGCGATCTGCTCCGGTTCCGCGCGCTGCCAGTGACCGTGCTGTGCCCAGGCCTGCTCGAGCACCCATCGCCCCAGCTCGATGATCTGGCCGGACTGCTCGGCGAACGGTATGAACACGGCGGGGGGCACCAGCCCGCGACTGGGATGTCTCCAGCGCAGCAGAGCTTCGACTGCGGTCACGCGACCGTTGACCGCGTCGACGATCGGCTGATAGTCGAGGTGTAGCTCCCCGCGGCCGATCGCCCCGGGCAGACTACGGGCCAGGCCGGCCTGATGCCCGGCGAGGTGAAGCTCGCGCAGGTCAACAACGTCATGGCTGCCGACCCGATCGCGCTTTGACCGGTACATGGCCAGATCCGCGTCGCGCAAGAGCTGCTCGGGCTCCTCGACACCGTGACCGCTGAACGCGATCCCGATACTCGCGCTCACCGTCACCTCCACCCCGGAGAGAACGAACGGCCGGGACAGCTCGGTGTTCAGCCGCAGCGCGATCGGATCGGCGGCGGACGCGTCCACGAGATCCTCGCAGAGGATCACGAACTCGTCGCCGGACAGGCGAGCCAGACTGTCACCCGGTCGCAGCATTCCGGTCAGCCGACGCGCCAAGGCCACAAGCAGCTCATCCCCGACCTGATGCCCATAGGTGTCGTTGACCGCTTTGAACCGGTCCAGGTCGACGAAGAACACCGCCGAGATCTGGCCCGAGCGACGACCGGAGCGGAACGCATGCTCAAGCAGCTCCAGGATCAACACCCGATTCGGAAGACCGGTCAGCGGGTCATGCAACGCAGCCTCGCGCGACTGATCAGCGGAGTCCTGAAGATCGGACCGAGCCTGAGCGTTGATCAGGTACGCGGCGGCGACATCGGCGAGCGTCTGCGCCGCGATCATTGACTCAGGCGACAACGCGCCCGCGGTGTCTCGATACAGATCAAGCGCCCCAAGCCGCAGATTCTCGTGACGGAGCGGAAACGTAAATACCGCTGTCAGCCCGGAATCCAGCGCCCGGGGCGCGAACCGCGGGAACCGATCCTCCAGGCGGAGATCCGGCACCGAGATCGCCTCCCCGGTCGAGTAGGCGGCCAGGCATGGACCCTCACCCAGCTCGCTCTGCAGCTTCTCAAAGCGCAACGCCGACCCGTCAGACGCAGCGACATACCGCGGATCGAGGCCTGCCCCGATCAGCGTCACCCCCGCGGCGCTCACCGGCAAAATATCCACAATCCGCCGGACCAGATGGTCCAAGATCCCCTGGATGGGAAAGTTCGTCACCATGGTGCGAGCAAACTCGCTCAGCACATCAGACAAGTCCTCAGCCACGACCCACCGTCACCATCCTTCTCCGTTATGTCCAATACGGAAAGGGTGGCCAACGGTCGGGGCAGTCACAGTGCGCCTGCCCAAGCATCGAACAACCCACACAGCAAAGGAAACCAAGCCACTGCGACGTGCCCTAGTAACCCGCTTGGCCCTGAACACTAGAGCATAATCCGGCCCGTCGTCACGATCGGCGAAGAGGTGAGCGAGCCACCAAAACGGTTCGGCGGCTCCCGAAGGTCAGCACCGTCGGGTGTCAATAGTCACGAGCGGTTCTCGACCACGGCGAGTCGTGCGGCCCAGCGCTTGGCCCACGCGTCGAGCGGTGCGAGCGCCTCGAGTAGATCGCGGCCGTCGCGGCTGAGCCGGTAGCCGCCGGACTCAACCTCGACGATGCCCGCCGCTCGCAGCTCGTGGAGGCGGTCGTTCAGCACGCTGGAGGAGAGCCCGCCGCCACGGGCTTGCAGATCGCGGAAGGTGAGCGGCTGTTCGTCTCGCAGTTCCCACAGGATGCGTAGAGCCCACCGCCGTCCGAGCAGATCGAGCAGGGCCATCTGCGGCCGTCCGGTCCGCGAGCCGCGAACCGCCCGCGCCGGGAGGGGAGTCTGCTTGCCTGCTTCTGATTTCGAAGCCACCATTCGCTCTTCTTCGCTCTGAAATTCGAAGCAGGAGAGTAGCCGATGACTCGTACCGAGCCCAAGCCCCGCATCGCGCCGCTGCACCCCCCATACGTGCCGGAGCTGGAGTCGATGCTGATGAAATGGATGCCCCCGACGTGGAGCGCTCTCACGGCGCGCTTTCCCGATGACCAAGTGCTGGAGCTCGTCATCATCGCCGGCTGGTACCGACTGTTGTCCAACGTCATCAACGTCGCCGCCGTCGAACTCGAGCCCTGGGCCGCGCGCTTCCCCCGCCAGTAAACGACCGCCAGGACGACGCAGGCCTATTGCCAAGTCGCTTGCGTCGGCATTGCGACCGCCACGTTTCAGCACGCGTTCCCATGCAGTATCGCCTCGCCGGCGGTATGATAGCTGTGTTCATACTTCGTTTGGAGACCCGCAGAATGGCCCGGATCACGATCAGCTTGCCGCAGAGCATCGAGGATCTGGCGCGCGAATCGGCACGTGAGGGCGAGTCATTCTCCGCGACGGTCGCCCGGCTGATTGAGCAGGGAGCCCGAGCCGAGCGTGGGGCGCGGCGTCCGCGCTACGTCGCTACCGGTGACGGTCCCGAGGATCTCGGGCGCGCGGCTGAGCGATATCTGAACGAGCTCGTCGAGGCACGCTGAGGGTCGTCGCCGACACCGGCCCGCTCGTCGCCGCGGCGAACCGACGTGACGAAGCGCACTCCCTCGCCGCGAGCCTGGTTACCGAACTCGGCCGGGAGCTGGTCGTGCCCGAGCCGGTGATCGTTGAGGTCGACCAGCTGCTGCGCTCGCGCGTTGGCCCGCACGCGGCCCGGTTGTTCCTGGAAGCGCTGGCCGCGGGCGAGCACTTGGTTGTCAACCTCTCGCCAGCGCTGTTGCGGCGCGCGGTCGAGATCGACGGCACGTTCGCGGATCTCGAGCTTGGCTACACCGACGCTGCCGTTATGGCGATCGCTGAGCGCGATCGGCGACCCGTGCTGACATTCGATTTCGCGCACTTCCGATCCACGCGTCCCGCCCAAGGCTTCTGGCAGCTCGTTGTCGACGAGCATCGCTACCAGCAGAACATCCGATCGTAGACCGCACGACGGAATCACCCTTCAGATCCAGAGTGGTCATCTGATCAGTGGGCGGCAGCGGCGGGCCCGCTCGGCCCTAGGCGGATCGTAGGCCGAGGACCAGTCGGGCATTGCGGTGTGTGGGAGCGCCCGGTTCTATACCTGGGTGTCAAGGTCGGTGTCGTGCACGCGGGTTCTGCGACCGTGCTGTCTGGTCAGACCGGTGACGCCGGTCTGGATCTCGAGCATCCGCCGCTGCGCGTGGTCCAGCTCGGCCCAGGTGGCGGTGATTCGGCTGACGATCCGACGTGCGCGGGATGCGCTGGTTGCGTTCATGGTGTGTTCCTCTCGAGCTTGTTCTTGGCAAAGGTCCTGGTCACATATTCGCGCCGAATTGCCATGAACACAAATAGGGATGCGGTGGGTCTGATATAACCATTGGTAATGCTTAACGTGACCCGGATAGGAGTGCTGCGAGAGGTCGCGCGTCATGGCTCCTTCTCGGGTGCGGCCGAGTCGCTTGGGTACACCCAGCCTGCGGTATCGCGCCAGGTCGCGACGCTGGAAGCCGAGACCGGGGCGGTGCTCGTCAAACGCGCTGCCAAGGGCGCGCGGCTGACCGATGCGGGCCAGGTGCTCGTGCGCCACGCGGACGCGATCTTCGCCGCGCTCGACGACGCCGAGAGCGAGCTGCGCGCCGTCATGGGGCTGGAGGCTGGCCGGGTGCGCCTGGCGACGTTCTCCTCGGCGGCCGCGAGCATCGTGCCGCTCGCGATCGCGCGCTTCCGCGCCATCCATCCCAGTGTCGAGCTCGCGGTTGAGATCCTCGAGGAGGAGGAATCGATCCCGCGCGTCCGCTGCGGCGAGCTCGACATAGCGCTCAGCAACGACGCCGAATCGGCGCCGGGGGAGCCGATCGAACGCATCCATCTGTTCGATGATCCGATGTACGTGGCGCTGCCCACGGGCCATCGTCTCGCGCAGCGCCCGAAGCTCCGCCTGCGCGATCTTTCCGACGAGCCGTGGATGCTGGGCACGACAGCCACCTGTCCAGACGCCCGCATGTTCAAGCGGGCATGTCACGCAGCGGGATTCGAGCCGAACATCTCCTTCGAGAACGACGACTACCACGCGATCCTCGGCTTCGTCGCCGCCGGGATCGGCATCGCGCTGATCCCCGATCTCGCCGCGAGAGCCGCTCGCCAAGATCTCGTCGTCCGCTCACTCGGCACCGGCGCCCCCGTGCGTCAGGTCATCGCAGTCGTCCCCGCCGGCTACCGCGCACCAGCGGCGGAAGCGATGCTCGAGGTTCTGCTCTCAGTCGGTTCGGAATGGGAGCGCGCCGGGCAGGCGATTGTGTACCCCTGACGACCGGCTGCGGCGGAGCGCTTGCCGACGCCGCCTCCCCAGCCGCGTAGGTGCCGTCTGCGCGAAAGTGGTAGAGCGCGGGCTCTTCACGCGGGCGGTGCGACGACTCGCAGGCCGGGGATGCGCTGGAAGTCAGCGAGATTGCCGGCGACGCCGACCTTTTCGCCCGCAGCCACTCGGGGTGACGCGTGGTTGACAGCAGATGCTCGGTCGGTCACGCTGGCCACGAATGAGCGAACCCATCACCTACGACCAGGCCAATGTCGTTCAGAAGTTTCTGCGCCGCTTTGGCGCAAGTGGTCCTGGCTCGTGGCTGTTCGCCCGGATCCTGCACCGCATCGACGGTCCAGTCCACCGGCTCACGCGCGGACGATACACACTCGCGAGTCTCCTATCGGGTATTCCGGTGGTGATGCTGACGACGACGGGCGCGAAAAGCGGTCAGCCGCGTACCGTTCCGGTCCTCGGTATCCCGTCGCAGGACGCCGTGGCGATCATCGCATCCAATTTCGGTCAGTATCGCCACCCAGCCTGGTACCACAACTTGCGCGCACATCCCGACGCGGAGGTTCTCGTTGACGGAGTCCACCGCCGGGTGCGGGCGGTGGAGGCGGACGGCGAGCGGCGGGCCGAGATCTGGAAGGAGGGCCTCCGCGTGTATCCCGGCTTTGGACAGTACGAACGACGCGCGTCGCATCGGCGTATTTCGGTATTTGTGCTCGAGCCGGTCTGATACCCAACCACCCGGGGCGATCATGTAGGTGTGCTGATGTGGCAACGAATTGCCTGCGGCACTTGACAGCCGCCGCTCGCCGCGCTGCGGGGCGCGCGTGCCAAGGGTTGTGGTGCTGGGGTCAGGTCAGGGCTTGACCCCCTTGCCGGTGGTCGCTTGGGCGAGCCGGCGACTGTCTTGACCGTCGGTGCTCGCGCCGGACGTCCTCAGGAAAGCTCGGAATTGTCTGCTTGGCGATAAATCGCACTTTATCAATGAAGTTAGTGCATAATTCTCCGCCGGCGCTGTGCGCTACCGCTATGAACACTTCGATCCGATCCTGAGGCCATGCTGGCCGACCGACCTAAGCGTTGGCCGCTCGCCGCGCTGGCCGTGATCGGGCTGGCACTGGTCGGTGCCCCGTTCGCGTTCGGGATGTTCAGCCGCGCTCCCAAGGGAGCGCAGATGATCACCAGCTTCGCCCCGTACATGACCAATCGCCGCCTGGACGGCTTTCAGAGCGATCTGCGCTACATCGATGGGGGGGTGGTCGGCGGCCAAGCGGCGGTGAGAGCGCTGGACGCTGCCGGCGGCGCTAAGGCAACGGCTCGCTTCCCCGAGTTCGTGACGTTCGAGCGTCAGTGGAGCGCGATCGACCCGGACATGACAGGGATGCTCGACACGATCCAGGCAAATGTCGGCAACTACCGGGCCGTCGCCGCGTTGCCGAGCTTTCGGCTGTTTCCCCTGTTCTTCGTGATCCCGGGGGCGATCGTGCTGCTTCTGGTTGGACTTGCGTGGTTCCGGCCGGGTCGGTGGCCGGCGATTCGCTGGGTCCTGGCGGTCGTCGGTGTCGGGCTTGTGCTCGCCCCAGTCGCGTTTCAGATGTTCTCGCGGGCACCGAAGGGGGCTCGAATGGTCAGCGCGTTCACGACGATCGAGACGCGCGCGCGCGTCGAGCGCATTCAGATCTACTTCAGCGACATCGCGAGCGGGCAGGGCACCGTAGAGCTCGAACTCATTCCGGCGCTCAAACGCGCCGGCCTGGACACACGCCAGATCGACAGTAGGTATCCGGGGCTGACGACACTCGACGCACAGTGGGTCCATGTGCTCAACGACATGACCCCCATGATCGGTGCGATGAGCGACAACGTCACCAACTATCAAGCGGTCGCCGCGCTGCCCTCGTTTCGGCTGTTCCCGTGGTTCTTCGTGCTGCCCGGCCTGGTCATCATCGCCCTCGTCGCGTTCGCCGGCCCACGACGACGCAGCGACGACGCGTCCGTCCCACACCACCCTGAATTCTCTCGTCCATCAACGAAGGAGTCACATGAAAACTCGACCTGCGGTTCGTCTCGGCATCACCATTGCGGCGCTTGCATTACCGGCTCTCACCGCGGCCAGTTCGGCCAGTGCCGCCACCCTCAAAGGTGTGTTCAAGATCGGCTCGGGATCCTATTTCCGTATGGGTGAGCCCAACGGCGCATTCTTCTCCAACCCATACTCCGCCGACTCCAACAAGACCTACACGTTGATCACTGGCGGATCCGCAGGCGGGCTGCGCACTGGCATCGCCCAGAAGGCCCCGTCGCCCGCCTTTGACGCAAAGGGCGATTCTCTCGCCGCCGCGATCATCAAGCCGACCAACTTCGCGGGGATACGCTTCGGGTTGGCGACGACCAGCGGTCCCGCGATCTCAGTGAGCGGCGGCCATCTCAGCGGTCAGATCGATGGTCTGGTCGCTGAATGGAACAAGCAGGTGTTCAAGCAAGGCAACAGCGTCACAGGAACCTACAGCGCCAAGACGCGCCGCTACGTGCTCACCTGGTCGGCCCTGATCAAGGGCGGTCCGTTCAACGGCTTCACCGGACACTGGCGGCTCCAAGGCACATTCTCGCCCGCCTGAGCACCCAATTCCCGCCGCGGCCGAGGGGCTGGCTCGAGCCGAGCAATCGCTCGGCCGCGGCGCGTGAGATCGAGCGGCAGGTCGCGATCACTGAAGGCCGGTGCGGACGGACGTGATCCGCCCCGTGTTGAGCCCGAACCAGTGCATCCGGCCCACGTAGCGCGCGTGCTCGACCTTCAGGCAGCGGTCCATGATGACTGTCACGCCGCCGGCCTCGGCAATCGCGGCGCCCTCCATGTTGATCACGCCGAACTGACACCAGAGGGCGCCGGCGTGGATGGCGACTGCGTCCCGGGCGATCTGCGGCAGCGCGTCCGGGGCGCGGAAGACGTTCACGATGTCAACCGGCACGGGCACATCGAGCAGGCTCGCGTAGCTCGCTTCTCCGAGGACCTCGGTCTCGCGGGGATTCACCGGGATCACCCGGTAGCCGTGCCGCTTGAGGTAGAAGCCGACGAAGTGGCTGGCGCGCAGCTCGTTGCCGGATAGGCCCACGATCGCGATCGTGCTCGCGGTGTGGAGCACGCGCTGGATCGTCAACGGGTCCTGGTAGCGCTCGAGCTCGGTCATCTATCCGACCCCACCCGCCCCAGTCCCTGCTCCAGGTCCCAGATCAGATCTTCGATGGTCTCGGTGCCGACCGACAGCCTGACCGTCCCGGGCCTCACACCCGCCGCCTCCAACTCGGCGTCGCTCAATTGGCGGTGCGTCGTACTGGCGGGATGGATGATCAGGCTCTTCGCGTCGCCGACGTTGGCCAAGTGGGACCAGAGCGTCACGCCGCGGATGAGTTCCTGTCCACCGCTTCGCCCACCGGCGCAGTCGAACGAGAATACCGCGCCCGCGCCGCGCGGCAGGTACTTCTCGACGAGCGCCCTGTATCTGCTCCCCGGCTGACCGGGGTAGGTGACGTTCGAGGCCAGCTCGTGCGATTCGAGGAACGTCGCGACCGCTCGCGCGTTCTCGACGTGGCGGTCCATCCGCAGCGACAGTGTCTCGAGTCCTTGCAGGAACAGAAACGCGTTGAGCGGCGCGAGCGCGGCGCCGAGATCGCGCAGCGTCTCGGCCCGCAGCTTCATCAGATAGCCGTAGGTCCCGAACGTCTCGTGGAACTCCAGGCCGTGGTACGCCGGCGACGGATCCGCGATCGCCGGAAACCGTCCGTTTGACCAGTTGAACGTGCCGGCCTCGACGACGACGCCGCCGATGCTCGTCCCGTGCCCGCCGATGAACTTGGTCGCCGAGTGGATCACGATGTCGGCCCCCCATTCGATCGGCCGGCACAGGTACGGCGTCGCGAACGTGTTGTCCACAATCAGCGGTAACTCGTGATCGTGCGCGATGGCCGCGACGGTCTCGATGTCCAGCACGTTGCCGGCAGGGTTGCCGATCGTCTCGCCGAAGAACGCCTTGGTGTTGGCGCGGACCGCCTGGCGCCAGGCGTCGGGATCGTCGGGATCGACCCATGTCAGCTCCACGCTCATCTTGCGCAACAGGTGCTTGAACTGGTTCACCGTCCCACCGTAGAGCGCCGAGGACGAGACGACGTGGTCGCCCGGCGCCAGCAGCGTGAACAGCGCGGCTGCCTGCGCGGCGATCCCGCTGGCGAACGCCACCCCGCCGGCCCCACCCTCGAGGTTCCCCATCCGCTCCTCGAACACGGCGACCGTCGGGTTCATGATGCGCGAGTACGTGTTTCCGTACTCCTGCAGGTTGAAGTAGGCCGCAGCCGATTCCGGGTCCTCGAACACATAGCTGGTCGTCTG
>Ga0302326_10004135_pt1 | contig 33778 bp, 32 predicted proteins | sample Palsa_T0_3_FD_202264 | JGI IMG/M metagenome (GOLD analysis project Ga0302326, IMG submission 202264) | Peat permafrost microbial communities from Stordalen Mire near Abisko, Sweden - Palsa_T0_3 | ecosystem: Environmental > Terrestrial > Soil > Palsa > Peat permafrost | place: Sweden: Abisko...
GTGTCGCCAGCACATGCTCGACCTCGGACGTGCCGATGCCGTAGGCGAGCGCGCCGAACGCACCATGCGTGCCGGTGTGGCTGTCGCCGCAAACGAGCGTCACGCCGGGCAAAGTGAAGCCCTGTTCAGGCCCGATGATGTGGACGATACCCTGGCGCTTGTCGAACTCGTCGAAATATTCGAGATCGAACCGCTTGGCGTTCTCGGCGAGATAGGCAATCTGCGCCTCGCTCTCCGGATCGGGATTCTTCACCCGTCGATCGGTCGTCGGCACGTTGTGATCGACCACGAGCAGCGTCTTGTCTGGCGCGCGCACTTTGCGGCCGGAGAGCCGCAAGCCCTCGAATGCCTGCGGGCTCGTCACCTCATGCACGAGGTGCCGGTCGATATAGATGAGGGATGTTCCGTCCGGCTCTTCGTGGACGAGGTGGTCGTCCCAAATTTTATCGTACAGGGTACGCGGCTTGACCATCGACTACTCCGCCGACTTTTTCTCCGCGGCGGTCGCTTCGCTTTGCGCGCTGTGATCCTGCCGCTCGATGATGCGCGCCGACTTGCCGCGACGGCCGCGGAGATAATAGAGCTTGGCGCGGCGCACCTGGCCCTTTCGCACGACCTTGATCGAGTCGATCATCGGCGAGTAGAGCGGAAACACCCGCTCGACGCCCTCGCCGTAGGAAATCTTGCGCACGGTGAAGTTCTCATTCAGGCCCGAGCCGGCGCGGCCGATGCAGACGCCTTCATAGGCTTGGACGCGGCTCTTTTCGCCCTCGACGATCTTGACGTTGACCACCACGGTATCGCCCGGCTGGAAGTCGGGGATTTCCTTGCCGGCGGTGAGCTTGGCCACCTGTTCGTTTTCGATTTCTTTGAGCAGGTTCATGGCGGATTTCTCCAACGGCTACGTTAGGCGCGCGGTCCGACCGGGGGCTAAACGGGTTGGCGCAGCTTCTACGCTACACCGCCGGTTTTGTCACCTTCCCGTCATCTCCTCCGCGAGCCGCCGCGCAAACGGCTCAAAAAGGCAGTCCACAAATCGGGCCGGCGCTCGCGGGTCAGCTTTTCCGCCTCGGCTTGCCGCCAGGCGGCGATCTTGCTGTGATCGCCGGAGACGAGCACCTCGGGGATCGGCTGCCCGTCCCAGACTTGCGGTCGGGTATATTGCGGATATTCCAGCAATCCTTCGCTAAAGCTCTCCTCGGTGCGTGAGGCTGGTTCGCCCATGACCCCGGGCAAGAGCCGCACGCAGGCGTCGATCAGCACCATGCCCGCGATCTCGCCGCCGGACAGGATATAGTCACCGACGGAGACTTCTTCGAGGGAGCGCCCGGCGATAACGCGCTCGTCGACGCCTTCGAACCGGGCGCAAATCAGGACCACGCCGGGTCCGCCGGCGAGCGCTTCCACCCGCGCTTGCGTCAAGGGCGCTCCGCGCGGCGAGAGCAGGAGGCGCGGCCGCTGATCCGCCGCCGTGGCATCGATGGCACGGCCAAGCACGTCGGCCTTCATCACCATGCCCGGGCCGCCACCGGCCGGGGTATCGTCGACGGTGCGGTGCTTGTCGGTCGCAAACGCGCGAATATCGACGACGTCGAGCGACCACGCGCCTGCCGCCAGAGCCTTGCCGGCAAGGCTCGCACCCAGAGGTCCCGGAAAAATATCCGGGAGGATGCTGAGGACGCTCGCGCGCCACATCTTATCCTCGTTTCGCCACCACGATCCGTCCCGCCGCGACATCGACTGTCGGCACGTTGATTGCGTCGAACGGAACTAATTCAGTCTGGTTGCCGGCGTCCGGCCGCACTTCGATCAGATCGCCCGCGCCGAAATTGTGGATCGCTATGACGGTGCCGAAAGTTCTTCCCGCAGGATCGACGACCGCGAGGCCGATAAGATCGGCGTGATAGAATTCATCGGTTCCGGTCGGCGCGGGCAACCGCTCGCGCGGCACATAGAGCTTGAGGTTGGCCAATTTCTCGGCGGCGGTGCGGTCGCGAATGCCCGAAAAGCTTGCGACGAAATGGTCCTTGGCGGGTCTTAGGCGCTCGATCTCAAAGACGCGGCCGTCCTCGGTTTCGAGCGGACCATAGCCGGTGATGGCCGCCGGATCGGACGTGAACGAGCGCAGCCGAACCTCGCCGCGCAGGCCGTGGACGGCGCCGATTTGCCCGAGGCAGACACGCGCTCCGCCCGCCATCGCTTGCCTCTCTTAGGCAGCCGGCGGTGCGGCGGGCGCGGCGGCTGCGGCAGGGGCGGCTCCGCCCGCGGCTTTGGCGGCTTCTTCCTTGGCCTTGCGTTCCTTGCGCGGGATCGCCCGTTGCGGATTGTTGCGCTTCTCCCGTTTCATCACGCCGGCGGCGTCGAGAAAGCGCATCACGCGGTCCGAGGGTTGCGCACCCTTGGCGATCCAGGCTTTGACCTTGTCGAGATCAAGCTTGAGCCGCTCGGGTTTGTCTTTGGGCAAAAGCGGATTGAAATAGCCCAGCCGCTCGATGAAGCGCCCGTCCCGCGGCGCGCGGCTGTCGGCAATGACGATATGATAAAACGGCCGCTTCTTGGTTCCGGCGCGGGCCATGCGGATGACAACAGGCATTTTTCGTTTTCCTTTGTTGAAACGGGATCAGAGCGTTTGGTTCATTTCTTTTTTACTAGGCCGGGAAATCCCGGCGGAAGTCCGCCAGGTCCGGAGAGGCCGGGGAAATTTGGCGGCAAGCCGGGCAGGGACGACGGCAGGCCCGCGCCCGCCATGCCAGGCGGCAAACCGCCGGGCATCTTCGCCGCGAGCTTCGCCATCTCTTCCGGGCTCGGCATGCCGCCGCCAACACCACCTCCAAGCCCGAGCATGTTGGCGAGGCCGGCCATCGGCCCGCGCTTGGCGCCGCCCATGGCCTTCATCACGTCGGCCATGGTGCGGTGCATTTTCAGGAGCCGGTTGATGTCTTCGGGCTTGGTGCCGGAGCCGGCGGCGATGCGCCGCTTGCGGCTCGCCTTGAGGACGTCGGGATTGCGACGCTCCTGCGGCGTCATCGAATCGATGATCGCCATTTGCCGCTTGAGCACCTTCTCGTCGAGATTACGCTCGGCGAGCTGATTTTTCATTTTCGCGACGCCGGGCAGCATCGCCATCAACCCGCTCATCCCGCCCATGTTCTGCATCTGCGTGAGCTGCTCGCGCAAATCGGCGAGATCGAAGGCGCCTTTGCGCATCTTCTCGGCGACGCGCGCCGCCTTCTCGGCGTCGATGGTCGCGGCGGCCTTTTCCACCAGCGCGACCATGTCGCCCATGCCGAGGATGCGGCCGGCGATGCGCGCCGGGTCGAAATCCTCCAGCGCGTCGAGCTTTTCGCCGGTGCCAAGGAGTTTGATCGGCTTGCCGGTCAGGGCGCGCATCGAGAGCGCGGCGCCGCCGCGGCCGTCGCCGTCGACGCGGGTGAGCACGATGCCGGTGAGGCCGACGCGCTGATCGAAGCTGCGCGCGAGATTGACCGCGTCCTGGCCGGTCAGTGCGTCGGCGACCAGCAGGACCTCGTGCGGGGAGGCGGTGCGGCGCACCTCGGCCGCCTCATTCATCATTGCCTCGTCGAGCGTGAGGCGGCCGGCGGTGTCGAGCAGCACCACGTCGTAGCCGCCGAGCCGCGCCGCCTGCAGCGCGCGCGTGGCGATCTGTACCGGCGTCTGTCCGGCGACGACGGGCAGCGTGTCGATGCCGACCTGGCGGCCGAGCACGGCGAGCTGTTCCATAGCCGCCGGCCGGCGGGTGTCGAGCGAGGCCATCAGCACTTTGCGCTTGTTCGCCTCGGCGAGGCGCTTGCCTACTTTCGCGGTGGTCGTGGTTTTGCCCGAGCCCTGCAATCCCACCATCATGATGGCGATGGGCGCCGGCGCATTGAGATCGATCGGCTGCGCGCTCGATCCCAACGTCTCCACCAGTTGATCGTGCACGATCTTCACGACCATCTGGCCGGGCGTGACCGACTTGACGACCTCGACTCCGACCGCGCGCTTCTTCACCCCGTCGGCAAAGGCGCGCGCGACATCGAGCGCGACGTCGGCCTCGATCAGCGCGCGGCGCACTTCCTGGAGCGCTGTCTCGACGTCCGCCTCCGACAGCGCGCCGCGCCGGGTCAGGCGGTCGAGCACCGCATTCAAACGCTCGGAAAGACTGTCGAACATGCGTTTCCTTACTTAACCTCTCCCCGCACACGGGAGAGTGAAAGCAGAAAGGCGCCCGAGGGCGCATCGCGCTGTCGGGCGGTAACCTCCGGCCTCCTGGGCCAGTCGGCGGATGAACTTTAAAGTCTCTTACGAAAGCGTGCGGAAAATAGGTGCAGACCACGCTGCCGTCAACCGTGGCCTTTTGCTGCCACGCCGGGAGGCCCGCCATGCTGGTATGGTACTGACAGAATGTCGCGCTATTACAATGGTCCTATCTCCGATCACTTCGATGGCGAGCGGTTCTTCGATCGACACGGCGTAGCGCCCGGAAGCCGCGGTGGTCTGCTGCGCTGGATGGTCGATCGTTACTGGCGCGGCACAAAAGCAAAGTGGCCGGCCTGGGCGCCTTCACCTTATGCCGATCGCCCGCCCGCAGGCGTCGAAGGCGCGGTCTGGCGAATTTCTTACGTCGGCCATGCGAGCTGGCTCATTCAGACTGCCGGCCTTAACATGCTGCTCGACCCGGTTTGGTCGAAGCGCGCCTCGCCGTTCCGTTTCGTCGGACCCAAACGCGTGAACGACCCGGGCATCGGCTTTGCGCACTTGCCGCCGATCGATGTCGTGCTGGTGTCGCACGCTCACTACGATCATCTCGATATCGCCACGCTGTCGCGGCTGGCGGCCGCGCATCGCCCGCGCATCGTCACGCCGCTCGGCAATGACACAATCATGCAAAATCATGATTCCGCAATCGCGGCCGAAGCCTACGATTGGCATCAGCGGGTTGATATCGGCGCCGGAATTGCGGCGACGCTGGTTCCCACGCTCCATTGGTCGGCGCGTAGCTTGTCCGACCGCAACATGTCGCTGTGGGCGTCGTTCGTGATTGAGGGACCGGCCGGGCGAATCTATTTCGTCGCCGATTCCGGCTACGGCGACGGCCGGCATTTCCGCGGCGCGCGCGATCGTCACGGGCCATTCCAGCTCGCTATTCTGCCGATCGGGGCCTACGAGCCGCGCTGGTTCATGCGCGACCAGCATATGAATCCGGCCGAGGCGGTGCAGGCGCTTATCGATTGCGGCGCAGAGCTTGCGCTCGCCCACCATTACGGCACGTTCCAGCTCACCGACGAACCTATCGATGCACCTCTCGTCGCACTTGCCAACGCACTCAAGCTCGCCGGAATTCCGGCCGAGCGTTTCCGAACTTTGCGGCCCGGCGAGGTGTGGCAACCGTAACTGTCATTGTCCGCGACCTCGGACGATCCGGCGGCTATTTGATCAGGACAAAGACGTTGACGACCAGATAATCCTCATTGGTGGCCAAGGGATCGGTCAAATATTGCTCGATGAACATGTCCTTGGCTTCCAGCCGCCGCTCGTCGAGGTAGTTGGTGATTGCCTCGTAGGTGTTGTCCAATCCGTCATACGACCCGCGGTGGACGAATTTGAGCGCGCGGCCTGCCGGCGAGGTGCCGACGGCGATGTCGCCGCGCGGCGGATTTTTTGGCAGCTCGACGAGCGGGATGGCGACCTCGAACTGAAAGCCGGTGTCATCGGTCGAGGTGAACAGCGTCATCGGCTGGCCGTCGACCTTGAGGCCTTCCTTATCGACGTAGGCTTTGACGGTCTTGAATGAATTGGTGATCGTCTCGAAGGCGTTGTCCCAGGTGCCGGTGCCTTTGAGGTACACGATCGGCTTTGCGATCAGTGTCGTGTCCTCGCCGAACGGGTCGCTGGGCTGGGTGGTGGCGCCGGGCGGGGAAACGGCAGGCGCGGCGTCGGGCTTGGTCGCGGATGCAGGCGGCGTTGGCGCTATTCGTTGCGCCCAAGATTGCGCCCAAGGCTGCGGCGCGGCGAAGGCGATGGCCGCGGCCGTTACAGCGAAGAAGAGCGCGAAGCGCAGCAACATCCAAAACTCTCCCGTGTGCGAGCCGGCGCGATGGCTCGGCGCCGGTTCTGGGCTCCGTCGTCCCCGTTTGATTTTAGCACGGCCACCGGCGGCAGCGTGCGAGCGCGATCATGGTACTGGCGCACAAGACCTAAGTCCTCATATAAGTCCGCACACTCGGGCGCAATCATGGGCACGCTGGCGAATCGGGATTTCATCAAGATGAACGGCCTCGGCAACGAGATCGTGATCGTCGATCTGCGCCGTTCGGCGGGCGCGATCGCGGCAGGCGAGGCGCGCGCGGCGGCGCGGCAGGAGCCATACGACCAGCTTATGGCGCTTTATCCGGGGCGCGGCGCGATCGACGCGTCCATTCGCATCTACAACAATGACGGGTCGGAGGCGGGCGCGTGCGGCAACGGCATGCGTTGCGTGGCCTTCCTCATCAGTGGCGAGACCGGTAAGGCGAAGCTGAATTTCGAAACTTCCGCCGGCCGCGTCTCCTGCTGGCGCAGCGGTGAAGGGCTGTTCACCGTCGATATGGGCGTGCCACGCTTTCGTTGGGACGAGATTCCGCTGGCCAGGGAGATGCCCGATACGCGCGCCATCGACCTTGCTTTCGGGCCGCCCGAAGCGCCGATCCTGCGCTCGCCCTCAGCCGTGAACATGGGCAATCCGCACGCGATCTTCTGGGTCGAGAATCTGGAAAGCTACGATTTGCACCAGATCGGTCCGCTGCTCGAGCATCATCCGTTATTTCCCGAGCGCGCCAATATCACGCTGGCAGCGACGCCTTCGCGCGGCCGCATCGTGATCCGAACCTGGGAACGCGGCGCCGGCCTCACCAAAGCCTGCGGCTCGGCGGCTTGCGCCGTCGCGGTCGCCGCGGCCCGGCTTGGGCGAACCGGCCGCAAAGTGACGGTCACCTTGCCCGGCGGCGATCTCGCGATCGAGTGGCGCGAAGGCGACGACCACGTGCTGATGACCGGGCCGGTCGAATACGAGCACGCCGGACGCTTCGACGCCGCGCTCTTCGCCGACGCGGGAGCACTGTAATCCGATGAGCGTCGATGTCGTCACCTTCGGCTGCCGGCTCAATGCCGCCGAGTCGGAAGTGATCCGCCGCGAAGCGGAACGCGCGGGCCTGACCGACACAGTGGTGGTCAATACCTGCGCCGTCACGGCGGAGGCGGTGCGCCAGGCGCGGCAAACGATCCGGTCGCTTCGGCGCGAACGCCCGCAGGCCAAGATCGTCATCACCGGCTGCGCGGCGCAGACCGAGCCGCAAACATTCGTTGCCATGGCCGAGGCCGATCGCGTTCTCGGCAACGCCGAAAAGCTTAGCGCGGCGGCGTGGGCGCAAACGCGCGATGCTTTCGACCTCGCCGATGCGCCGAAGGCGATGGTCAACGACATCATGGCGGTCAGGGACATCGCGGCGCACATGATCGAAGGCTTTGCCGGCCGCACGCGTGCCTTCGTCCAGGTGCAGAATGGCTGCGACCATCGCTGCGCGTTCTGCATTATTCCTTATGGCCGCGGTAATTCGCGCTCGGTGCCGATGGGTGCCGTGGTCGCCGACGTGCAGCGCCTAGTCGGCAAGGGCTATTGCGAAGTCGTCCTCACCGGCGTCGATATCACGAGCTATGGCGCGGATCTGCCGGGCGCGCCGCGGCTCGGCACGCTGGTCAAGCAGATCCTCAAGCACGTGCCGGAGCTGAAACGGCTCCGCCTGTCGTCAATTGATTCAGTCGAGGCCGACCGCGACTTGATCGACGCTTTCGCGCAGGACGAGCGGCTAATGCCGCATCTGCATCTGTCGCTTCAATCGGGCGACGATCTCATTCTCAAGCGTATGAAGCGCCGGCATTCGCGCAAGGATGCGGTCGCGTTCTGCGCCGCATTGCGCCGATTGCGGCCGGATATGGTTTTCGGTGCCGACATCATCGCCGGCTTCCCGACCGAGACTGAAAGCATGTTCGACGGCTCGCTTGCTCTTGTCGACGAATGCGGATTGACGCACCTGCATGTGTTTCCGTTCTCGGCGCGGTCGGGCACGCCGGCGGCGCGCATGCCGCAACTTCCCATCGCGATCGTGAAGGAGCGCGCGCGGCGCTTGCGTGCGCGCGGCGCGATGGCGCTACGCCGGCATCTCAATGCCGAAATCGGCGCGCAAAGGCGCGTGCTGGTCGAGTTGCGCGGGCAGGGGCGCACTGAGCAGTTCACGCCGGTCAAGCTCGCGCGCCCGGTCGCTCCGGGCGTGATCATTGAGCTTCGCATCGCCGCGCATGACGGCAGGCAATTGCTCGCGGCGTGATTGCCGCGCTATTCCGCCGCCTGCACTTGTGGGTCGCCGTTCCATCCGCACGCCGCCAAAGCGGTGCGCATATGCGGCGGCGCCGGTGCGATGACGCGGATCGGCGCGCGGTCCTTGTCGAGCGGCACCACGATTTCGCGGGCGTGCAGATGCAGCATTGGCCCGTCGCCCCGCGGCGCGGTCCCGTAGATCGTATCGCCCAGAATGGGCCAGCCCATTTCCGCGCAATGCACGCGGAGCTGATGCGTGCGGCCCGTCATGGGTTCGAGGCAGAGCCAGCTAATGCTCCCGGTTCTGCCCATTACCTTCCACTTGGTCACCGCCGGCTGGCCCTTGGGATCGTGCTTCATCCACCAGCCCCGCGTCGCGTCGAGGCGGCCAAGCGGAAGCTCGATGACGCCTTCGTCGGTTTTGGGCGCGCTTTCGATGACGGCCCAGTAGGTCTTGTCGATGGCGCCGGTCTTGAACAGCCGCCCGAGCTGTGCGAGCGCCTTGCGATGGCGGCCGAGCACCAGGCAGCCGGAGGTGTCGCGGTCGAGCCGGTGCGCCAGCGCCGGAGCGCGGGCAATCCGAGGCTTAAAGCGTCGAAATGATCCTCCAGGCTTTCGCCGCCCTTATTGCTGTTCTTGGGGCCGCGATGGACAGGCAATCCCGCCGGCTTGTCGATCACCAGCATCTGCCCGTCGCGGTGGAGGAGCCGCGACACCATCTCTTCCCGGGTCATGGTTGCGTAGTTTATTGCGTACCTTGGCGAAACGGCTATCACGAACGACCCAGCAGCGACAGCGTTACTGAAATGAACGACAGCGCGAAAGACAATTGGTGGCAGCGCCTTTCCGGCGGGCTCAAGCGCACGTCCTCGGCGCTGGGCGGTGCCATCGCCGACCTCGTTGCCAAGCGCAAGCTCGATGCCGCGACGATTGCCGAGATCAAGGACGTGCTGATCCGCGCCGATCTAGGCCCCGACACGGCGGATCGCATCGCCGCGGCACTGGGCGAAAGCCGCTACGAGGCGGGGATTTCGCCGGCCGAGGTCAAGACGGTCGTGGCCGCCGAGATCGAGAAGGCGCTCACCCCGGTGGCGCAGCCGCTCGTGATCGATGCGGCGAAAAAACCTTTCGTGATCCTCGTCGCCGGGGTAAACGGCTCCGGCAAAACCACGACCATCGGCAAGCTTGCGGCGAGGTTCCGCGCCGACGGCCGCGCGGTGATGCTGGCGGCGGGCGACACATTTCGCGCCGCCGCCATCGATCAGCTCAAGATCTGGGGCGAGCGCACCGGCGCAGCTTTCATCGCGCGCGAGCGGGGCGCCGATCCGGCCGGTCTCGTTTTCGATGCCCTGCGCGCGGCGAAAGAGCGCGGCATCGATGTGCTGATCATCGACACCGCGGGCCGCTTGCAGAACCGCACCGAATTGATGGACGAGCTGGAGAAGGTCGTGCGCGTGATGAAGAAGGTCGATCCTTCGGCGCCGCACGCCGTGCTGCTTGTGCTCGACGCCACCGTCGGACAGAACGCGCTATCGCAGGTCGAGATTTTCCGCAAAGTGGTCGGCGTCACCGGCCTGGTCATGACCAAGCTCGACGGTACCGCCCGCGGCGGCATCCTCGTCGCTATTGCTGCGAGGTTTGGGGTTCCGGTGCACTTCATCGGCGTCGGCGAGAGCGTTGACGATCTGGCCCCGTTCTCGGCGCGGGACTTCGCCCGTGCGATCGCCGCAATGGACGCGTAATTGATGACGCCGCCAAGCCACACTGGGCCCTGACATGATCGAAACAACAAAGCCGCAGCTCCACCCGCTCCTCAAGCTCGGTTTCGACCTCGGGCCGTTGGTGTTGTTCTTCTTCGCCAATTCCCGCTACGGCATTTTTGTCGCCACGGCCACCTTCATGGTCGCCGTGCTGGCGGCGCTGGCGGCTTCCTACGTGCTGACCCGGGCGCTGCCGATCATGCCTGTCGTCACGGCGGTCATCGTCCTGGTGTTCGGCGGATTGACGCTGATCCTGCACAACGATCTGTTCATCAAAATCAAGCCGACGATCCTTTACGCGCTGTTCGGCGCGGTGCTGCTCGGCGGACTTTTCTTCGGCAAGTCATTCCTCGGCATCGTGTTCGATTCGCTATTTCACCTCACCGACGAAGGTTGGCGCAAGCTGACTTTGCGCTGGGGATTTTTCTTTCTTGCGCTTGCATTGCTCAATGAGATCGTCTGGCGCAATACCTCCACCAATGTGTGGGTGGAATTCAAGGTGTTCGGCTTCTTGCCGCTCACCTTCCTGTTCGGCGCGCTGCAATATCCACTGTTGAAGAAATACGCGGTCGAGCCGGCTGCGGAATAACTTTCGTCATCGCGAGGAGCGTAGCGGCGAAGCAATCCAGAACGCGCAAATCGAGATTGGATTGCTTCGCTTCGCTCGCAATGACGATCATGACCCCGCCGCGAGCGCTTTCTCGATCTCGGGCTTGAGCACTTTGTCGAGATTGTCCGGCGTGATCGGCCCCACCAATTTGTAGGCGATACGGGCGTCGCGTCCGACCACGAAGGTTTCCGGCACGCCATAGACGCCCCATTCGATCGCGGCGCGGCCGTTGCGGTCGGCGCCCGCCGCGACGAAGGGATTGCCGTAACGGCCAAGGAAGCGCCGGGCGTTCTCCGGCTCGTCCTTGTAGTTGATGCCGATGACGCGCAACCGGCCGTCCTGCGCGAGCCCCATGAGTAGCGGCGCTTCGTCGTGGCAGGGAACGCACCACGACGCCCAGACATTCACGACGGTCACCGCGCCTTTGAAGGTCGCCGCGTCGATGCCGGGAACGGGCGCGCCGTTGCGATCGAGGCCGGCGACCGGCGGTAAGTTGGTCTGCGGCGCCGCGTGGCCGATCAGCGCGGACGGAATGCGCGAGGGATCGCCTGAATAGAGGCGGATCAGAAACAGCGCGACGAGGCCGAGGAAAATCACGAGCGGCGCCAAGACGATCAAACGGCGCCGGCCGGTGCTGCCGCTGTCTTTCGCAGCCGCCGTCACGTTTCTTCCTTCGCCTGTTCCATCGGCGGCGCCGAGAGTGCCGGTGCCGAGCGGCGCGTAAAGCCGCGTTTTTCGAGGTCGGCCAGCCTGCCCAATTGCATGCGGTAGTCGAGCATCACCCACGCGGTCAATCCGCCGACGACCGCGCCGGCCGCGGCATAAGCGGCCACGATGAAGGCCATGTGGTTCGTCGCTTCCATCGTCAACTCACGCAGCTCGCCTGCATCAGCCGCAACGCCCGCACGCGACGGCGCAGGATTTCATTGCGCATCGCGGCGAGAAGGAGGGCAGCAAACAACAGTGTAAAGGCCGCCGTCATGAGCAGAAGGGGAATAAGGATCGACCGATCGATCGTCGGAGCGCCGAGGCGGAACACCGAGGCGCCCTGGTGCAAAGTGTTCCACCAATCGACAGAGAATTTGATGATCGGCAGATCGATCGCGCCGACGAGCGTGAGGATCGCCACCGCGCGCGCGGCGCGCGAGGGGTCTTCGACCGTGCGCCATAGCGCGATGACGCCGAGATAGAGCAGAAAGAGGATCAGCACCGAAGTCAGCCGCGCATCCCACACCCAATACGTGCCCCACATCGGACGTCCCCACAGCGAGCCGGTGATGAGACACATCAGCGTGAAGGCGGTGCCGATCGGCGCCGCAGCCTTGGCGGCGACATCGGCGAGCGGATGGCGCCAGACCAGCGTGCCAAGCGCGGCGATCGTCATCAGCCCCCAGGCCAGCATCCCGAGCCAGGCGCCGGGCACGTGAAGAAACATGATCTTGACGGTGGCGCCTTGCTGATAATCGTCCGGCGCCGCTATCGCCTGGTTGATCGCGAACGCGAACGCCACCACCGTCACGCCGCCGAGCCACGGAATCGTGCGATTGGCGAACTTCAAGAAACGCGACGGATTGGCGAGATCGATGACAGCCATCGCAGTTTTCCTAATCCACTTCGGCGCATCAGCACAACGCCGCAGAGTTGCTATTCCATTTCCTGCCGCAATGCCGCCGCGGCCGCGAACGGTCCCACCACCAGGCTCGCCAGCGTCAGCGCGCAGAGAATCGTGAACGGGTTGCCGAACGGCACTGACCCCGCCACGGCGGCATTGGCCGCGGCGACGCCGAAAATGAGCACCGGAACCGTCAGTGGCAATACCAGCACCGCAAGCAGCAGTCCCCCGCGACGCAGTGTCACTGCTATGGCGGCGCCGATGAGCCCGATGAAGGTCAGCGCCGGCGTGCCGACGAGAAACGTAAGCATGAGCGCCGCCTCAGCCCGACCGTCCAGGTTCAGCAAAAGGCCGATGAGCGGCGCGGCTATGATGAGCGGCAAACCGGTGGTGAGCCAATGGGCGAGACCCTTGGCCGCGACCACGAGCTCGAGCGGCGCGCGGCCCATGAGGATGAGATCGAGCGAGCCGTCCTCGTGGTCGGCGGCAAACAATCGGTCGAGCGCAAGCAAGCTCGCGAGCAGCGCCGCGAGCCAGAGGATCGCCGGACCGATGCGTTTGAGGAGCACGATGTCCGGTCCGAGCGCGAAAGGTGTGAGTGTCACTACGACCAGGAAGAACAACACGCCGATCAGCGCGCCGCCGCCGACGCGCACGGCGATGCGTATATCGCGGACGAGGATCGCGGCGAGCGGGCTCATGACGATGCTTCCGCGGCTTGCGGCGAAGGAATCTGATCGAGCTGAAGTTCCTGCGCGCCTTCGAGCCCGAGCACGCCGTGCGTTGCGGCCATGATGAGGCCGCCGCCGTCCAGATGCGCGCGCATGAATTCGCCAAGCCGCTCCTGCGCCGCCGCGTCAAGCGTACTCGTGGGCTCGTCGAGCAGCCAGATCGGGCGCTTGACGGCAAGGAGCCGGGCAATCGAAAGGCGGCGGCGCTGCCCCGCGGAAAGATAGGCGGCGGGCAGGTCGACCAGCGCCTCGAGCCCGACCGCGGCCAGCGGTGCGCCGATATCGGCGGCGGCCGCGCCAAGAAAGCCCGACCAGAATCGGAGGTTTTCGCCCACCGAAAGCGAGGGCTTCAGCGCATCTTGGTGACCGAGGTAATGGGCCTGCTCGCCGAGCATCATTTCAGGGTCGCCTCCCTCCAACGCGAGCCGGCCTGCCGCGACGCGGATAAGCCCAACCACCATGCGCAGGAGCGACGATTTGCCCGCGCCGTTGCGGCCGCGGATGGCCAAAGCCTCGCCAGTCCGGACCGAAAAGCTCACCCCCGCGAACACCTCGCGGCCGCCGCGCCGGCAGGCGAGATCAGAGGCGGAAAGCCGCATCAGTGAGGTCCCGCACCAAGGGCCAGAGCTACGCAGCCCGTTCGCGCATTGCGAACAACCCAACCATTCCCGTCATGTTATATCGACCATTTCTTGCCGAACTGGCACAAGTCTTGAAAAGACCCTATAAGCCGAAGCGCGGACAATGGCGCGTCGGTGACGCCTGCTTTGTCCGGTCGCCGACGGTCCGTTGGCGCCCGTTCCGGCAATAAATTACCTGCGAATTGCGCCGGCGGGCGGGCCGGCAGGATGGGAAAATAGTCATGAACTCGCTCGATAGCTTCAAGTGCTTAAGGCCGCTCAAGGTCGGGTCCAAGACCTACGCCTATTACAGCCTGCCGGTTGCGGAAAAGAACGGTCTTAAGGGGATTTCGCGGCTGCCTTTCTCGCTCAAGGTGCTGCTCGAAAACATGCTGCGCAACGAGGATGGCCGCTCGGTCAGCAAAGAGGACATCCAGGCGGTCGCGCAATGGCTCAAGACCAAGACCTCCGATCGCGAAATCGCCTTCCGGCCGGCGCGCGTCCTGATGCAGGACTTCACCGGGGTGCCGGCGGTGGTCGATCTCGCCGCCATGCGCGACGCCATGAAGATGTTGGGCGGCGATCCGAAGAAGATCAATCCGCTGGTGCCGGTCGATCTCGTCATCGATCATTCGGTGGTGGTCAACTTCTTCGGCGACAATGGCGCGTTCAAGAAGAACGTCGACGAGGAATACAAGCAAAATCAGGAGCGCTACCGTTTTCTCAAATGGGCGCAGCGTTCGTTCGAAGATTTTCGCGTGGTGCCGCCCGGCACCGGCATCTGCCATCAGGTCAATCTCGAATATCTCTCCCACACCGTCTGGACGGCGAAGACCAAGATCAAGTTCGCGGACAAGACGGTCGCCACCGAGCTTGCTTATCCGGACACGCTGGTGGGCACGGATTCGCACACGACCATGGTGAACGGGCTCTCCGTGCTCGGCTGGGGCGTGGGCGGCATTGAGGCCGAGGCGGCCATGCTCGGCCAGCCTTATTCGATGCTGCTGCCGGAAGTGATCGGGGTGCGGTTTAACGGCAAGCTCAGGGAAGGTGTCACCGCGACCGATCTCGTCCTCACCGTCACGCAGATGCTGCGCAAGCGCGGCGTCGTCGGCAAGTTTGTCGAATATTTCGGTCCGGGTCTGGCGAGCCTGACGATTGCCGACCGCGCGACGCTCGGCAACATGTCGCCGGAATACGGCGCCACTTGCGGGTTCTTTCCGATCGACGACGACACTATCCGCTACCTGCGCAATACCGGCCGTCCGGCGGACCTCGTCGCGCTGGTGCTCGCCTATGCCAAGGCGCAGGGCATGTACCACACCAAGACAACGCCGGATCCGGTTTTCACCGAGGTGCTCAAGCTTGAGCTTTCATCCGTCGAGCCGTCGCTCGCCGGGCCGAAGCGTCCGCAGGACCGGGTGCCGCTCAAGGAGGTCAAGAGCGGTTTTGCGCAGGCCATGGACAAGGAATTCGGCAAAGCCGCGGAGGCGGACAAGCGCGTCCCGGTCGAGGGTCGAAAAGAGAAGCTCGGTCATGGCGACGTGGTGATCGCGGCGATCACCTCCTGCACCAACACGTCGAATCCGAGCGTGATGATCGCGGCGGGGCTGGTCGCCCGCAAGGCGGTGGCCAAGGGTCTGTCGGTCAAACCGTGGGTGAAGACCTCGCTTGCGCCCGGTTCGCAGGTGGTTGGCGAATATCTCAACAAATCGGGCTTGCAGAAGGATTTGGACGAGCTCGGTTTCAATCTCGTCGGCTTCGGTTGCACGACTTGCATCGGCAATTCGGGTCCGTTGCCGCCGGAGATTTCCAAGGCAATCAACGATCACGATCTCGTCGCCGCCGCGGTGCTTTCCGGCAATCGCAATTTCGAAGGCCGCGTCAACGCCGACGTGCGCGCCAATTATCTGGCTTCGCCGCCGCTCGTGGTTGCTTACGCCATCGCCGGTTCGATGCAGGTCGATATCGGCAAGGCGCCGCTCGGAACCGACCAGAAGGGCCACAAGGTCTATCTGCGCGACATCTGGCCGTCGAGCCGGGAGGTAAACGAGTTCATACGCAAGAACATCAACAAGCAGATGTTCACGCGCAAATACGGTGACGTGTTCAAGGGCGACGCCAACTGGCGCAAGATCAGCGTTCAGGGCGCGCTGACGTTTCCGTGGGACCGAAAATCGACCTACGTGCAGAACCCGCCGTATTTCTCCCACATGTCGCGGCGGCCGGAAGCGCCGACCGACGTCATTGATGCGCGCGTCCTCGGCCTATTCCTCGATTCCATCACTACCGATCACATCTCGCCGGCGGGCTCGATCAAGGTCGACTCGCCGGCCGGCAAATATCTCGTCGACCACAAGGTCAAGCCGATCGATTTCAACCAATACGGCACACGGCGCGGCAATCACGAGGTGATGATGCGCGGCACCTTCGCCAACATCCGGCTGAAGAACCAGATGGTGCCCGGCGTGGAGGGTGGCTACACGATCCGTTACCCGTCCCGCCAGCGCATGACGATCTACGACGCAGCCATGCGGTATAAGAGCGAGAACGTGCCGCTGGTCGTGTTTGCCGGCAAGGAATACGGCACGGGCTCCTCGCGCGACTGGGCGGCCAAGGGCACGGTCCTGCTCGGCGTGCGCGCCGTGATCGCGCAATCCTTCGAGCGCATCCATCGCTCCAATCTGGTCGGCATGGGCGTGGTACCGCTGGTGTTCGAGGAAGGTACCTCCTGGCAGACTTTGGGCCTGAAGGGCGACGAGCAGGTGACCATTCGCGGACTGCACAACGATCTCAAGCCGCACCAGCGCCTCATTGCCGAGATCATCGCAGCCGATGGGGGTTTAAAGCGCGTGCCGCTGATCTGCCGTATCGATACGGTCGACGAGCTCGATTACTACAGGAATGGCGGCATATTGCAGTATGTCCTGCGCCACCTCGCGGCCTAGAGCTTGATCCGGAAAAGCCTGCCCTGGACTTGATCCGGGGCGGCATCCGGTTTCCCGAATAGATCATGCGCACTACGGTTAGGCGCTCACCGCGAATTGAGTGGCGAGTGAGGGGTGCGCCCGATAACAATGCCGCTCACCAATTCTCACAAAGGGGCCAGTGGGGTGGAGATCGCAATGCTGTGTCGTCGCCTTGTGTCGGCACCCCTCATCGCCGGCCTGCTGGTCGCGAGTTGCGCGCTCGCCAGCGCCGGTGAACCGCGCGCGCTTCTCGAATTGTTCACCAGCCAGGGCTGTTCGTCCTGCCCTCCGGCCGACAAGCTCCTCGGCGAGCTTGCGGCAGATCCTTCGCTCGTCGTGCTCAGCGTGCCAATCGATTATTGGGACTATCTCGGCTGGAAGGACACGCTGGCCAATCCCGCGCATTCGGCGCGGCAGCGTGCCTACGCGCGCGCGCGCGGCGATCGACAGGTTTACACGCCGCAAATTGTCGTCAACGGCTCGACGCATGTCCTCGGCAGCGACCACGCCGCGGTGGAGCGCGCGATTACGCAGTCCGACCGCAACGCTGCGATCATGTCTGTGCCAGTACTGATATCGGTGGGCGGCAGCAATTTGAACGTAAAAGTCGCAGCTGGCAAAGAGCATGTCGGCGGCGAGGTCTGGCTTTGTCCGTTGCTCAGATCCATGCCTATCGAAATCGGCCGCGGCGAAAATCGCGGCCGCACGGTCACCTACCACAACGTCGTGCGGAGCTGGCTCAAGCTCGGAGACTTTACCGGAACGGACATAGCCTGGAACGTACCGCTCACCGAGATCATGAGCGAAGAGATCGATGGCGCCGCCGTCATGGTGCAGCAAGGCGCTCACGACAAACCGGGCATCATCCTCGGCGCCGCCTTCGCCCCGCTCGGACGCCAGACCACCGAAATCCGCTGACCGACGGCAAATAGCGAAAATCGCTCGCCCGCTCTCGGCGGCTCAACATGCGAAAAAAAGGCCGGCGATGTGCCGGCCTTTACGCAAATTGGGGCTGAACCTTACGCGGAACTCTGGCCCGGTCCGTCCACACCCCGGGGGGCTGGGGGGCTGAGGAATCCGGAATGCGATCCGGACCGGGCCCTGAGGCAACAGTCGTCTGTTTCGCAGTCCAGCTTGGCATGTGCTTGACCGAAATGGGGCCGCTTTATGATTAGCCTAACGAATCCGTGATTCCGGCGGTCAAAAATGCCGCACCTGCGCGGCCCTTGCTGCTAGAATGGCATTTCGCGCCAAAGCCCCCCTTGCCGGCCCTAGACCGCGGCAAGCCCCCTTGCCGGCACATCCATCCGGCGCGATCATGATCCGTCCGTGAAGCTTCAGTGACAAGGGAGGCGCCGCATGGCATTCGGCGAAATCGAACCGAGCGCGTGGCGCGGGGGCGAGGTTCGCGCGCCCGCCCCCGCTAGCGAGGTTACCTTTAGCCGGCGCGAGCTTGACCGCATTCTCAGTCTCTACGGCCGTAAGGTCGCTGCCGGCGAGTGGCGTGATTACGCCATCGATTTCCTCAAGGATCGCGCGGTGTTTTCCGTTTTCCGCCGTGCTTGTGAATTCCCCATCTACCGGATCGAGAAGAACCCGCGCCTCGGACGGCGGCAGGGTGCCTATAGCGTGATTTCGGCAACCGGTCACATCGTGCGCCGCGGGCAGGAGCTCGACCGCGTGCTCGGCGCACTCGACCGCTCGCTGAGCGTGGTTGTCGGCTGAAGACTTCTCAAGGTTTCCGCTGGGCGGCGGCGGGCAGCAGGGCGTGTTGCGCCGATCGGCGCCGCGCCGGCTGCGCATGAAAACGACGGATCGGCTTGGCTGAAGAGCACGACAACGAAAGTTTCATCCGGTCGCGCCGCTTCGTCGTCACGGCGCTCGGTACCGCGCAGACACTTGCCTGGGCGTCGAGCTATTATTTGCCGGCCATCCTCGCCGATCCGATTGCCGCGAGCATCGACGTCCCGCGTTCATGGGTTTTCGCGGCGTTCTCGGCCGCTCTGCTGATCGCGGCGTTTGCCGGCCCGGCGGTCGGACGGGTCATCGATCGTCACGGCGGGCGCGGCGTGTTGGTGCTTTCAAATGTCGTATTGGCGGCCGGCCTGATCGTGCTTGCGGCCAGCAACGGCGCCGTCGTGCTGTTTGCTGCCTGGGCGGTGCTCGGCGTCGGCATGGCGCTCGGGCTCTACGACGCCGGCTTTGCCGCACTCACCGCGCTTTACGGCCACAACGCGCGCGGCCCGATCACCGGCATCACGCTGTTGGCCGGCTTCGCCTCGACGGTGAGCTGGCCGCTGTCGACATTCTTGAGCGATGCCTTGGGCTGGCGCGAGACGTTGCTGGTCTGGGCGGCGATTAACCTCGTCATCGGCCTGCCACTCAATGTTCTATTGCCGGTCCCCACGCGCCCCGCGCATCTCTCGCGTCCCGCCGAACATTCGATCGGCTGGAAACCGTATAAGCAGATGTTCCTTCTGGCCTTCGTGTTCGCGGCGGCGTGGTTCGTGACCGGCGCGATGGCATCGCATTTGCCGGGATTGCTCGAACGCGCCGGCGCCACGCCGTTACAGGCGATTGCCGCGGCCGCGCTGGTCGGACCGGCGCAGGTGGCCGCGCGGTTGGTCGAGTTCTTCATCCTGCGGCGGAGCCATCCGCTTGTTTCCGCCCGGGTCGCCGCGCTGCTGCATCCCATCGGCGCCGCTGTGTTCGCCGTCATCGGCCCACCGGCGGCGGTGGCCTTTGTGCTCTTTTACGGCGCCGGCAATGGTCTTTTGACAATCGCGCGCGGGACGGTGCCGCTCGCGGTCTTCGGCCCGCGCGGCTACGGCGAGCGTACCGGCTTGCTCGGCGCGCCGGCGCGGGCGGCGCAGGCGCTGGCGCCGCTGTTGTTCGGTCTCTTGCTCGACAGGATGGGAGCCTCGGTCATAATCGTCTCCGCGGGACTGTGTCTCGCCGCGTTTGTGGCGCTGCTCTGGCTGCGCGCTTCGCGCGAGGACGTAGTGCGCCAGGATATCGGCTGATCAAAAAGCAAACCGCCCCAGACCTGGTCCGGGGCGTTGCAGTGCTCCTTGCCTGATGGGTCAGCGGCGATCGCCGAACAGGCGCAACAGCATCAGGAACAGGTTGATGAAGTCGAGATAGAGCCGCAGCGCGCCCATCACCGCCTTGCGGCCGGCGATGGTGCCGTCATCGTGGACGTCATACATCTCCTTGATGCTCTGCGTGTCGTAGGCGGTCAGCCCGACGAAGATGAGCACGCCGATCACCGAGATCGCCCAATAGAGTCCGCTCGACTGGAGGAAGATATTGACCACACTCGCGATGATGATGCCGATCAGGCCCATGAACATAAACGAGCCGACGGCGGTCAGATCGCGCTTGGTCGTGTAGCCGTAGAGGCTCATCGCGCCGAACGTTGCCGCCGAGATGAAGAACACCCGCGTGATCGACGCCCCGGTATACATCAGGAAGATCGACGCCAGCGAGAGCCCGAGCAGACCGGCATAAACGAAGAACAGCGCCAGCGCCGTGCTCGCCGACAGCCGGTTGATGCCGAAGCTGAGAAGCATCACCAGGCCAAGCGGCGCCAGAATGAAGACCCACATCAGCGGGCCGCCGAAGATCGCCTGGCCGAAAGCCGTCAAGCCCGTGATCGAATTCCCGCTAATGGCGATCGAACTGCCGCCCGCAGCCTGATAGGCAAACCAGGCGACCAGTCCGGTCAGCGCCACGCCGGCGGTCATGTAGTTGTAGACGCGGATCATGTATGCGCGCAGGCCCGCGTCGATCGCTACCTGATCGGTGCGATAGCCGGGCCGGGCAGTCGCGATATTCCGGTCGAAATCCGACATGGAGAATACCCCTGAGTTATCCCGGAAGTGCCGGGCCTTTGCGTTCGGAAGTCGAACGCAGCTGTGGCGGGAATCTAGTGCGAAATGCCGGCATGCGCTAGATGGAGCGACTGCGATATTTGCGACAGGTTACCGCCCGTTCATGATTGCCGGCCGCTACAGATTCCTCAAGACCTCCGCGGGCTTGTGGCCCAGCGCGGCGAACGTCCCGGCAAGGCCGAGCACGACGGTCACGAGCAACGCCGCGACCGCCGCTCCGGTCGCCTGTGCCGCCACCCAGACGAAGGGAAATTCCATGATGCGGGTGACGACGAGATCGGCGGCGAGCGAGCCCGCCGCTACGCCGAACAGCACCGCGGCAAGCCCGATGAGAAGATATTCCAGCGCGTAGGCGGCGAGGAGTCGGAGGCGCGTAGCCCCCAGCGTCCGCAACACCACGGCGTCATAGATGCGGAAACGCTGGCCGGCGGCGAGTGCCCCGCCCAGCACCAAAGCGGCGGCAATCAAGGTCACCGAGCTGGCACCACGCAGCGCTAAAACGAGGTTGCTGACGATATGGTCGAGCGCATCGAGGGCGTCCTTCACGCGCACGGCGGAGACCGTGGGGAAAGCGTCGGCCAGCGCCTTGATCAGCGCCGTTTCCTCTCCGCTCGTGCCGCCGTCGGAGAAGGTCAGGGTGGCGATATCGGTATGCGGCGCGCCGGCGAAGCTGCCGGGTGAAAACACCAGCACGAAATTGATGCCGAGGTTTTGCCAATCGACGGCGCGCAGATTGGCGATGCGGGCAGTGACGTTGCGGCCTAGCACGTTGACGGTGACGGTATTGCCGAGTTTGAGATTGAGGTCCTTCGCAGTCCGCTCCTCAAGCGAGACCAACGGCGCACCGGAATAGTCGGCCGCCCACCATTCCCCGGCGACCAGGCGCGAGCCCCGCGGAAGCTTGGCGGCGTAGGTGATGCCGCGATCTCCGCGCAGCACCCACGCCGATCCCTCGCCGGGCTTGAGATCCTCGGCCTTCACTCCGTCGGCGGCCTCGATGCGGCCACGCAGCATCGGCACGCGTTCGAGCGTGGAGTGCGGCGCATGTTCGCGCACGAATGCGTCGAAGCGCCCGGCATCGGCCGAGGGGATGTCGAGGAAAAAGAATGACGGTGCTTTATCCGGCAGCGTCGCCGCGAACTGGCGATGCAGGTTGCCGTCGATCTCAATCACGGTCACCAGCAGGCAGAGGCCGAGGCCAAGCGAGAGCACCACGCTCGGCGTCAACGCGCTTGGCCGGTGGATATTGGCAAGCGCGAGCCGCACGAGGGTCGAGCGCGGGCGCGGCAAGCGCCGTGTGAGCGCCATCGTCAACATCGCGACGAGCCGCAGCGCCACGAAAATCACGGCGGCAGAAGCCACGAAAATCGCCGCAAGGCGGCGGTCGTAGGCGAACAGGATCGCCAGCGCCGCGAGCGCGGCAATGATCAACGCCATCATGACCACATAGCGGCGGCGCGGCCAGCTTCGCTCGGCCGTGACCTCATCGCGAAACAACATGGACACCGAAATGTCGTGGGCGCGTCCGAGCGGCCACAAGGCAAAGGCCAGCGCCGTCAAGAGCCCGTAGGCGATCGACAGCGTCAGCACTGCCGGATGCAGCGCCGGCGCGACCGGAAGCGGAATGATGGCGCCAAACGCCCAGCTAATCACAAACGGTAGTGCGGCACCCAGTCCGGCGCCGATGCTCGTGGCAAACAGCGCGACGAGCATGATTTGCGCGCTATAGATGGCGAACACGCCGCCGCCCGTCGCGCCGAGCGCCTTCATGGTGGCGATCGCGTCGCGCTTGCGCGCCAGATGGCTGGCGACCGCGTTAGCGACGCCGACGCCGCCGACGAGAAGCGCGGTCAAAGCGATAAGGGTGAGGAATTGACTAAAGCGCTCGACATTGCGTTCGAGCTGCGGCGAAGCCTTGTTGCGGGTGCGCACGTCCCAACCGGCGTTGGGAAATTGCGCGCGCGCCTGCTTTTCGAGCGTGGCCAGTGCGGCATCGCCCGAATCCGCCGCGGGCAGGCGCAACCGATATTGCCAGCGCACCAGACTGCCCGGTTGCAGGAGGCCGCTCGCGCGCAATGCGGCCTCGCTCATCAGTAGCCGCGGCCCAAAGCCGATCCCGCCGGCGAGCCTGTCCGGCTCGCCGGTCAACGCCGCGCGCAGCTCGATCGTCGCATTGCCGATGGTGATGCGGTCGCCGGGCTTAAGATCGAGCCGTGCGAGCAGCGCCGGATCGGCGGCGGCGCCGAAGGCGTCGCCTCGAAGCGCGAATAGGGCCGCGAGCGGCATGCCCGGATCGGTCGCTACCGCCCCCATTAGCGGATAGGAGCTGTCGACCGCTTTGACCTCGACCAAAGTCGTGCGGCCGTCGCTCGCGTGCGCCATAGTCGGCAGCGTAGCGACGACGGAAACCGCGCCGTGCGCGCCGAGGAAGCCGCTCTCGCTGTCGTTTGCCTCGCGCTGGACCAACGAGAAGGCAAGGTCGCCGCCGAGGATCATGCCGCCGGCGCGCGAAAGACCGTCGGCCAGGCTTTGCGCAACCGAGCCCACTCCGGTGATGGCCATGACGCCAAGCGCGATGCAGGCGATAAAAACGCCGAAGCCGCGCAATCCGCCGCGCAACTCCCGCCAGGCAAAACGCAGCGCGACCTGTGTCATTCTTTCTGCGCCATCTGCGGCATCGCCTGTTCGATCCGTCCAGAGTGCATGTGCAGCACCCGATCGCAACGGGCGGCCAGCGCCGTATCGTGGGTGACGAGCACAAGCGTCGTGCCGTGTTCGCGATGGCCGCGAAACAGAAGCTCGATGATCTCGCTCCCGGTCGTCTCATCGAGATTGCCGGTCGGCTCGTCGGCGACGACAATCGCGGGACGGGGCGCCAGCGCGCGGGCAAGCGCGACACGCTGCTGCTCGCCACCCGACAGTTCGGCCGGGTAGTGACCGAGCCGCTCGCCAAGTCCGCCCGCGGTCAGCTCTTGCGCGGCGCGCGAAAGTGCATTGCGCACGCCGGCGAGTTCGAGCGGCACGGCGACATTTTCCAGCGCCGTCATGGTCGGGATCAGGTGGAAGGCCTGGAATACGATGCCGATAGTGCGGCCGCGAAATCGCGCTAGCGCGTCTTCATCGAGCTCGCGCAGGTTCTTTCCGGCAACCATGACCGAACCGGCATCGGGCCGCTCCAGTCCGGTCATCACCATGAGAAGGGTCGACTTGCCGGAACCCGACGGTCCGAGGAGGCCAACGGCTTCGCCGCGTCCTATATTCAGGCCGATGTCTCTGAGGATATGAACGCGGGCGGCGCCGCCGCCGAGCCAAAGGTCGACCCCGTTCAGCGCGATGGCGCTGCCGGCGAAAGGAAGCCCCGACGTGTCGTTCATGTTTGCCGCTGATCCGCGCGCCCGCTCATATGGGGATGGTAGAGGTCTGCGCCAAATCGTGCGTGCGGCGGTTTGTAGCCTGCTGATGGCCTTTGCGGCCGTTCCTGCCGCCTACGCCGAGACGCCGGTCAAGATTGTAGCACTCGGCGACTCGCTGACGGCAGGGTTCGGCCTGCCCGAGAAGGAGGGCTTCGTGGCCCGTCTGCAAGCGGCGCTTGGCGCCAAGGGGATGGCCGTCGAGATCGAAAACGCGGGCGCCTCCGGCAATACCAGCGCTGATGGGCTTGCCCGCCTTGATTGGTCGGTTCCGCCAGGCACCGACGCAGTGATCCTCGAACTTGGCGCCAACGATATGTTGCGCGGGATCAAACCGCAGGTGACGCGGGACGCGCTGGAGACGATCCTGCGCCGGTTGACCGAGCGGCACATCGCCGTTCTTTTGTGCGGCATGCGCGCGGCGCCGAATCTGGGTGGCGATTACGGTTCGTCCTTCGAGCACATCTACCCCGAGCTTGCGGCCAAATACGACGCGCTGCTCTATCCGTTTTTCCTCGATGGCGTTGCCGCCAATCTCGGCCTGTTGCAGCGCGACGGCCTGCATCCCGCCGCGGCGGGTGTGGATGTGATTGTCGCCCGCATCCTGCCGAAGGCAGAGCAACTGATCGCGCGGATCCGCACGCAGCATCCATCCTGAGGGTTGCACGCTGCGCGCGATCCCCGCATGCTGCCGAGACTGCGATTCGCCGTCCTGTCGCCGATAAATGGGCCGCTTGTGTCATGCCCCGTTTGTTCACAGGCCTTGAAATACCGCGGCAGGTCGCCGAGTCGCTCGCCATCATGCGCGGCGGTTTGCCGGGCGCCCGCTGGATCGATCCGGCGAATTATCATCTCACTTTGCGCTTTATCGGCGACATCGACGACGCGCTCGCGCGCGATATTGCCGGCTTGCTCGGCCGCGTACAGCGCCGGCCGTTCGAGCTGCGCCTTGACGGGCTCGCTTCATTCGGCGGCCGCAAGCCGCGTGCGATTGTCGCCGCGGCGACGGCGGTCGCGCCGCTCCTTGAATTGCAGGCGGAGCATGAACGGCTGCTGCAACGGCTTGGACTCGAGCCGGAGGGGCGCAAATACACGCCGCACGTCACGCTGGCGCGGCTGCGCGAATCGTCGAGCCGGCAGGTCGCCGATTATCTGACCGCGCGCGCGCATTATCGTTCTTCGGCGTTCGATGTCTCGCGCTTCGTGCTGTTCTCGTCGCGCGCATCGGTAGGCGGCGGGCCGTATGTCGTCGAAGCGGCCTATCCGCTCGCCGTGCCGGCGCTCAGGTCGGCCCAAAGCCCCTGACGATCACGTCATCAGGCCCGCAGCAACCGCGATTGCAGATCGAGCATCGCGGTGGCGAAGCCGTGGTGATCGGCCATGAGCTCTTGCATCACCGACAACGGGTTGGCGTACGAGGACTCCACCTCGCCGACGACGCTGCCGAAATCGAAGGAGAGCTCGGCGTCGAACTTGCGCGCGAGCTGTTGCATGCGCCGGTTGTCGGCGAGGCAGGCCATGTGCAGCAGGCGAAAGCCGCGGTTGCGGGCGGTGAGCAAGGTGCGGCGTAGCAGCGCAGAGCCGACACCGTGACTCTGCCACGGCTTTTCCACGCTGATCGCCGCCTCCGCCTGACGGGGAAATCGAGTGCCCAGCTGCCGCAACTCGGCGCCGGCGCGCATTTCGCCGTCGAGGAAAAAGCCGTGCACGACGGCTTCGAGCGAAATCGACAGATCGACGTAATTGCGAACGAAATCGTCGGATACGCCGCCGCCGAACCGATTGTGCCGGCTCGCGGGATCGAGCCGCAACAAATGGTCGCGGTATTTATCGGATTCGCCGATCCACAATTTGCGGACTACACCGCCTTCGGGAAGAACGTCCTGCATTCCGAGGGTCTCCTGACGTTGTCGTCAACAGGGCCCTCCTGACCGCGTCCTCCGCTTCAGCAATTCAGCCGAGACGAACGTCTTTGTGCGTGCGCCTCGAATCAAAGCATCATGTTGTGTCTTGCGAAAGTTTGGCAAGACGAAGCATTGAGCAACATGCCAGCATTCCGTATACGCATGGCTAATAATTAGCTTTGTGACTACCTCACGACCGCATCCTGGCATGCGAAGTGCAACGCCGTTAAGCGTTAGCGGTTCCCGCCACGTTTCGTCCACACCGGTTAACAGGATCATGGCGAGCTCGATTACAGCGCGATACGCCGCTGGCGTCGCCGCCGGCAGAATCGAGCAAGACATCGCGCAGCTTGCGGTGGTCGACATGCTGGCGCGGCTAGAAGCGCGGATTGTGGAATATCGGCTGGCACGCAAGTCATCGTCGCTCGGCTGGATGTTCGGCAGCCGCGAGAAACGCCAGTCGCTGATCAAGGGCCTCTACATCTACGGCGACGTCGGGCGGGGCAAGACCATGCTGATGGACTTGTTTTTCGAATCGAGCCCGGTCCAGCGCAAGCGCCGCGCCCATTTCCATGAATTCATGATCGATGTGCACGAGCGCATTCATGCGATACGGCAGAAGATGAAGCTCGGCGAGCACGCCGCCGAGGATCCGATCCAGCAGGCGGCGACCGAGCTGGCCGGGGAGGCCTGGCTCCTCTGCTTTGATGAATTCCACGTCACCGACGTCGCCGACGCCATGATCCTCGGTCGGCTTTTCGCGCAACTGTTCGAACATGGCGTTGTGTTGGTCGCGACCTCTAACGTCGAGCCGGAGGAGCTCTATAAGGAAGGCCTTAACCGCGCTTTGTTCGTGCCGTTCATCCACATGCTGGAGCAGCACATGGATATCGTGCGGCTTGCGGCGCGCACGGATTTCCGTCTGGAAAAGCTCGCCGGCATGTGGGCCTGGTATGTGCCGGCTGACGCCGCCGCCGATGCCGCGCTGGACGACGCCTGGCGGCGGCTCGCCCCCGGACGCGACGGCGAGCCGCAGGAGCTTGCGCTCAAGCGACGCAATGTGCACGTCCCACTCGCCGCCATGGGCGTTGCCCGCTTTAGCTTCCGCGACCTGTGCGAGCAGCCGCTCGCTGCCGCCGATTATCTGCGCATCGCGCACGAATATCACACCGTTATTCTCGATCGTATCCCGGTGACGACGTTCGAGACCCGCAACGCCGCAAAGCGCTTCATCATCCTCATCGACACGCTCTACGACATGAACGTGAAGCTCATCGCCTCCGCCGAAGCTGAGCCCGAAGCGCTTTATCGCGGGGACGATGGGTTTGAGGCGCAGGAGTTCAAGCGCACCGCCTCGCGCCTCATCGAAATGCGCTCGCAAGGATACCTGGCGCGGCCGCACGGTGCCGCCCATTCGCAATTAACCAACGTGTCCACCGGCATCGTCGAGACCTGACCAGTCGCCGAAGTAGGCATTAGCCGGTCACCGTTGCCGGGAAGGCCGACTTGAACGCGTCATCCGAAAGAGCTAATGACCGCGACAGCCGGGCGTCTGTGGTCAGTCAAGGATTTTTGTGCGATGGCGCGAAACAAAATTGCATTGATCGGCGCGGGTCAAATCGGCGGGACACTGGCGCATCTGGTCGGGCTCAAGGAGCTCGGTGATGTCGTCCTCTTCGACGTCGTGGAAGGAATACCGCAGGGCAAGGCCCTCGACCTCGTTCAGGCCTCGCCGGTCGAGGGCTTCGACGCCCGCTTCACTGGCACCAATTCCTACGAGGCGATCGAGGGCGCCGCGGTGTGCATCGTCACCGCCGGTGTGGCGCGTAAGCCCGGCATGAGCCGTGACGATCTTCTCGGCATCAATCTCAAGGTGATGGAGCAGGTCGGCGCCGGCATCAAGAAATACGCGCCCGGTGCCTTCGTCATCTGCATCACCAATCCGCTCGACGCCATGGTATGGGCCCTGCAAAAATGCTGCGGGTTGCCCAAGCCGATGGTCGTCGGCATGGCGGGCGTGCTCGACTCGGCGCGCTTTCGCTATTTCCTCGCCGACGAGTTCAATGTCTCGGTCAAGGACGTCACCGCCTTCGTGCTCGGCGGCCACGGTGACAGCATGGTGCCGCTGACACGCTATTCCGCCGTCGCCGGCATCCCGCTGCCCGATCTCGTCAAAATGGGCTGGACCACGGCGGCGCGCCTCGACGCGATCGTCGACCGCACCCGCAATGGCGGCGGCGAGATCGTCGGCTTGCTCAAGAGCGGCTCGGCCTTCTATGCGCCCGCCACTTCGGCAATCGCCATGGCGGAAAGCTATCTGCGCGACAAGAAACGTGTGTTGCCGGCTGCCGCGTGGCTCAACGGCGAATATGGCGTGCGTGATCTCTATGTCGGGGTGCCCGTCGTCATCGGCAGCAAAGGGGTCGAGCGTGTGGTCGAGATCGAGCTCAATGGCGCCGAGCGCAGCATGTTCGAAAAATCGGCGCAAGCGGTGGAAGGCTTGGTCGAAGCCTGCAAGAAGATTGCCCCCCATCTCGGCAAGTGATCTAGTGAAGGTCCCATCTTCTCACGTTCCGGGTGCCGCGGCCGGGACACGTGAGCGAGTCGCATGAACATCCACGAATACCAGGCCAAGGCCGTGCTGCGCGAGTTCGGCGTACCGGTGCCGCGCGGCATCCCGGCGCTCAGCGTCGATGAAGCGGTGAAGGCCGCCAACGATCTCGGCGGGCCGGTGTGGGTGGTCAAAGCGCAGATCCACGCCGGCGGACGCGGTAAAGCGGGCGGCGTCAAGGTGGTGAGATCGGTCGCCGACGTTCAACGCGAGGCCGAGCGCCTACTCGGCTCGACGCTCGTCACCCACCAGACCGGGCCGCACGGCAAAGAGGTGCACCGTCTCTATATCGAGGAAGGCTCGAATATCGACCGCGAATATTATCTCTCGGCGCTGGTCGATCGCGCGACCTCGCGCATTGCCTTTGTCACCTCGACCGAAGGCGGCATGGACATCGAGGAGGTCGCACGCACGCATCCGGAAAAAATCATCTCATTCTCGGTCGATCCGGCGACCGGCTTCATGGCCCATCACGCGCATCAGGTCGCGCATGCACTCGGCTTGAGCCGCGATCTGACGAAACAGGCCGAGCGCTTGCTGCCGCAGCTTTATCAGGCGTTTCTCGCCAAGGACATGAATCTCCTCGAGATCAATCCGCTCGTCGTTACCAAGGCGAGCGCGCTCATCTGTCTAGACGCCAAGATGGGCTTCGACGACAGCGCGCTCTACCGCCATCCCGATATCGCGGCGTTGCGAGATCCGACCGAGGAGGACGCCAAGGAGATCGAGGCGTCACGTTACGACCTCAACTATGTCGCTCTCGAAGGCACCATCGGCTGCATGGTCAACGGCGCCGGGCTGGCCATGGCGACCATGGACATCATCAAGCTTTACGGCGAGACGCCGGCGAACTTCCTCGATGTCGGCGGTGGCGCCACCACGGAGAAGGTGACGGCGGCGTTCAAGATCATCACGTCCGACTACAACGTGAAAGGCATTCTGGTCAACATTTTCGGCGGCATCATGCGCTGCGACATCATCGCCGAGGGTGTGGTCGCCGCCGTGAAAGAGGTGGGCTTACGCGTGCCACTCGTCGTTCGGCTCGAAGGCACCAATGTCATGCTCGGTAAGGAAATTATTGCCAAATCCAATCTCAATGTCACCTCGGCCGACGACCTCGACGACGCCGCGCAGAAGATCGTCAAGGCGGTGAGGGAGGCGGCCTGATGCCTATCCTCGTCGACAAGAGCACCAAGGTCATCTGCCAGGGCTTTACCGGCAAGAATGGCAGCTTCCATTCCGAGCAGGCGATCGCCTACGGCACCAAAATGGTCGGCGGCACCTCGCCCGGCAAAGGCGGGAGCACGCATCTCAATCTGCCGGTGTTCGACACGGTCGCCGAAGCGCGCGAACAGACCGGCTGCGACGCCAGCGTGATCTACGTGCCGCCGGCCGGCGCCGCGGATGCGATCTGCGAAGCGATCGACGCCGAGATCCCGCTCATCGTCTGCATCACCGAGGGCATTCCCGTACTCGATATGGTGAAGGTCAAGCGCGCGCAGTGCGGGTCGAAATCGCGGCTGATCGGACCGAACTGTCCCGGCGTCATGACCGCAGGCGAGTGCAAGATCGGGATCATGCCGGGCAATATCTTCAGGCCGGGCAAAGTCGGCATCGTCTCGCGCTCCGGAACGCTGACCTATGAGGCGGTGTTCCAGACGACACAGGAGGGCCTCGGCCAGACCAGCGCGGTGGGAATCGGCGGCGATCCGGTGAAGGGCACCGACTTCATCGAGATGCTGGAAATGTTCCTCGCCGACAAGGCAACCGAGGCGATCGTCATGATCGGTGAGATCGGCGGTTCGTCGGAGGAAGACGCCGCGCAATTCCTCAAGGATGAGGCAAAGCGCGGCCGCAAGAAGCCGACCGTCGGCTTCATTGCCGGACGCACAGCTCCGCCGGGAAGACGGATGGGGCACGCGGGAGCGATCATCGCCGGGGGCAAGGGCGACGCGGAATCCAAGATCGCGGCCATGGCGTCGGCGGGGATCAAGGTCTCGCCTTCACCGGCACGCCTGGGGAAAACGCTCGCGGAAATATGGAAATGAAGATTCACTTCTTGTGTCTTTCGCGTGCCGCATCGAGGCACTAAATAAGGTACAAGTGGAATTACCTGCGCCGGGCCGGGACGCTTCGGGTGTCGTTTTCGTGACCGTTTATGGTGCCTCTATCGCCGCTGTGTCGTCTCACTTAGTCCGGAACTGCCCAGGAAATCGCCCATGTCTCGCCAGGACGCGAATGCCGCCTTCGCTCTTACGTCGTTCCTCTACGGCGGCAATGCCGACTATATCGAGGACCTTTACGCGCGCTACGAGGCTGACCCGAAGGCTGTCGATGCCGAGTGGCAATCCTTCTTTCAGAGCCTGAAGGACGACGCGCGCGACGTCGCCCAGAACGCGCGCGGGCCTTCATGGGTGCGGCCAGGCTGGCCGCCGCTGGAGCGTAGCGAACTGATTTCCGCGCTCGACGGCGACTGGACCGAAATCGGCAGGGCGCTGGGCGGCAAGGTGCAGGCGAAGGCGCAGGGCAAAGGCGTCGAGCTTTCCACCGCCGATGTCGAGCGCGCGACCCGGGACTCGGTGCGGGCGCTGATGCTCATTCGCGCCTATCGCGCCCGCGGGCATTTCCACGCCAAACTCGATCCGCTCGGCTTGCAGCCGCCGAACAACGAGGAGGAACTTGACCCCTCGGCCTATGGCTTCGGCGAGGCCGATCTCGACCGGCCGATTTTTCTCGACAAAGTGCTCGGACTTGAATTTGGCACGATCCGTCAGATCGTCGGCATCCTGCGGCGCACTTATTGTCAGACGCTCGGCGTCGAGTTTTTGCACATTTCCGATGGCGCGCAGAAGGGCTGGATTCAAGAACGCATCGAAGGGCCCGACAAGGAAATCAGCTTCACGCGCGAGGGCAAGCGCGCCATCCTCAACAAGCTGGTGGAGGCCGAAGGGTTTGAAAAATTCTGCGATGTGAAATTCACTGGCACCAAACGCTTCGGTCTCGACGGCGGCGAGTCGATGATTCCGGCGCTGGAACAGATCATCAAGCGCGGCGGCGCGCTCGGCGTCCGCGACATCGTGATCGGCATGGCGCACCGCGGTCGGCTCAACGTGCTGGCCCAGGTCATGGGCAAGCCGCACCGCGCCATCTTCCACGAGTTCAAGGGCGGCTCATCGACGCCTAACGAGATCGAGGGTTCGGGCGACGTGAAATATCACCTCGGCGCCTCGTCGGATCGGGAATTCGACAACAACAAGGTGCACCTGTCGCTCACGGCCAATCCTTCGCATCTGGAAATCGTCGATCCCGTCGTGCTTGGCAAGGTGCGCGCCAAACAGGATCAGCTCGGCGCCACGCGCGAGGATCGCACCATGGTGATGCCGCTGCTCATCCACGGCGATGCGTCGTTTGCCGGGCAGGGCGTGATCGCGGAATCGCTTGGGCTTTCCGGCTTGCGCGGTCACCGCACCGGCGGCTCGGTGCATTTCATCGTCAACAATCAGATCGGCTTCACCACGAACCCGCGCTACTCGCGGTCCTCGCCATACCCATCGGACGTTGCCAAAATGATCGAGGCGCCGATTTTCCACATCAATGGCGACGATCCGGAAGCTGTCGTGTATGCCGCCAAAGTGGCGACAGAATTCCGGCAGAAGTTTCAGAAACCCGTCGTCCTCGACATGTTTTGTTACCGCCGGCATGGCCACAACGAGGGCGACGAGCCTTCGTTCACCCAGCCGCTGATGTACAAGGCTATCGCGACACACCCCGGCACGCTCGAAATCTACGGCGACAAGCTCATCGGCGAGGGCGTGGTGACGTCCGGCGAAGTCGAGAAGATGAAAGCCGATTGGCGCGCGCGCCTCGATGTCGAGCTCGAAGCCGCGCAGAACTACCGCGCCAACAAGGCCGATTGGCTCGACGGCCGCTGGACCGGCTTCAAGCGGGCGGACAACGCCGACGATCCGCGCCGCGGCAAGACCGGCGTGGAGCTCGGCACGCTCAAGGAGATCGGCGAGAAGATCACGACGCTGCCAGCCGACTTCCATCTGCACCGCACGCTCAATCGCTTTTTCGAAAACCGGCGCAAGGCGATCGAGACGGGGGCCGGCATCGATTGGGCCACCGGCGAGGCGCTGGCATTCTGCTCACTGCTGCTGCAGGGCCACCGGGTACGGCTTTCCGGCCAGGACAGCGAGCGCGGCACCTTCTCGCAGCGCCATTCCGTGCTGACCGACCAGGAGGATGAACACCGCTACACGCCGTTCAATCATTTGGGCGAAGGGCAGGCGCGCTTTGAAGTCATCAACTCCATGTTGTCGGAAGAGGCCGTGCTCGGTTTCGAATACGGCTATTCGCTTGCCGAGCCCAGCGCGCTCACCCTATGGGAGGCGCAGTTCGGCGATTTCGCCAACGGCGCGCAAGTGCTGTTTGACCAATTTATTTCTTCCGGTGAACGCAAATGGCTGCGCATGTCGGGGCTCGTGTGTCTGCTGCCGCATGGCTACGAAGGGCAGGGGCCGGAGCACTCCTCGGCGCGGCTCGAGCGCTTCCTGCAAATGTGCGCCGAGGACAACATGCAGGTCGCCAACTGCACCACGCCGGCGAACTACTTCCACATCCTGCGCCGGCAGCTCAATCGCGAGTTCCGCAAGCCGTTGATCCTGATGACGCCGAAATCGCTGCTGCGCCACAAGCGCGCCGTGTCGCGGCTCGACGAAATGGGACCGGGCACGTCGTTCCATCGTCTGCTTTGGGACGATGCTCAGCTGCTACCGGACGAAAAGATCAAGCTTGTTCCCGACGCCAAGATTCAGCGCGTCGTCCTCTGCTCCGGCAAGGTCTACTACGATCTCTACGACGAGCGCGAGAAACGCAGGATCGACGACATTTATCTTCTGCGCATCGAACAGCTCTATCCCTTCCCCACCAAGGCGCTGATGACGGAGCTTTCGCGTTTCAAGGAAGCCGAGATCGTCTGGTGCCAGGAAGAGCCGCGCAACCAGGGCGGCTGGGTATTTGTCGATATTTTCCTGGAGTGGGTGCTCAATCAGATTGACGCCAAGCATCGCCGTGCGCGCTACGCCGGCCGTCCGGCTTCGGCCTCGACGGCGGTCGGGCAGATGTCGCTGCATCTCGCTCAACTCAAGACCTTCCTTGAAGAGGCGCTGGGGTAGTTTTCAGCGCGGGGGATACCATGGCTGAGATTCGCGTACCCACCCTTGGCGAGTCGGTGACCGAAGCGACCATCGGCAAGAGGTTCAAGAAAGCGGGCGACACGGTCGCCGTCGACGAGCCGCTGGTT